>CEGC01000110.1_pt1 | contig 20045 bp, 15 predicted proteins | sample 302731 | NCBI WGS metagenome assembly CEGC01 (sample SAMEA2755656, study PRJEB7226) | microbial mat metagenome | biome: microbial mat; feature: hypersaline; material: grass silage | place: USA | collected 2014-02-19 | depth 0 m | reverse complement strand
TCATCGTCAAAGCCCAATTGGCCGTTGGCGTCTAGGGTATCAAAGCCTGCGTCTTGTAACTGATAGGCGCGCAGCTTGTTGACCAAGCCAATGCCGCGCCCCTCCTGAGCCAGATACAACAGGACGCCGGCGCCAGCGTCGGCGATGGCCAAAATCGCCCCGCGCAGCTGGTCGCCGCAATCGCAGCGCAGCGAGCCCAACAAGTCGCCGGTAAAGCATTCAGAGTGCAAGCGGGCGAGGACCGGTTCGCCTGCGGTTGGGGTGCCGATCAGAATCGCCAAATGCTCAATACCGCCGTCGGCGGGGCGGAATGCCATAATACGGGCATTTTCCGCCCCTTCTAGGGGGACACGGGCCTCGCCAACCGGGCGCAGGGTATGGGCGGCGGTTTGATGATAGTTGCGAATATCGCCATCTAAAACCAGGGCTACGCCGTGATGCTCTGCCCAGGCGCTTGCATCGGCCGCAGCCAGGGGGGCGACCACCGCAGCAGGCAGCAAGCGTGCGAGCTTGGTAAGTAAAACGGCGGCTTCGGCGGGGTCGCCGCTGGCGACCGGGGCGCTTTGGCAGGCGCTGGGCAGCAGTGGGGGCGGCGTTTGGCTGTTGATGGCCGCAGCAGGGTCGGACAGTACAGCGACCAAGGTTTCTTCGACCGGCTGAGGCAAGGTAATGCTCAAAGCGCCCGCACCCTGGGGGTCAAGCCCCATCACCGACGCGCGACGGGCGGTGATAATCAACCGTGCTTCGCTGCCCGCAAGCTGTTGCAAGCGGTCAATCAAAACACCATCGGTGGCTTCGGCGGCACCAACCAGCAACGCCGCGTGTGGGCTGGCGATCACCACCACCCCACCGCGACGCAATTCAGCCGAAGCTCGATCAACGGCCACCAAGGGCGCCGTTTCCGCAGCCTTAGCAGCCTGTTGGGCCGCAACTTGGGCGGAAGACGCAGGGGCAGCCACCAAGGGGGCTGCCGGAGAAGAGTGCGAGTCTGTCATGAGCGCGTTATACTCCCGGAGTGCGCCGCCGCGCAACGCGCAGTACGGGGGGAAAGAGGGGTCTGGGGTCACTTTTTTAACCTCTTAGCGTCTTTTTACCTCTTTGCGTTAGCGGATATGCTTATTTCACCAGCCAAAGGCGCCATTAAACCATCCTTGTTTTATGTAACGAGGATGTGATCGCTCGACGCTACCCCCCACATAGGGCTTAGTGGTAGGAATGGCAAATGGTTGGCTCTAAGGGAGTATGGGGTATGGGGGCACGACGCCTGTTGGTCATCGAAGACGACGATTTGTTGCGGCGCTCGCTGATAGAGCAACTTTCGGCGCAGGAGGAGTTTGCCCTGGTTGCCGAAGTGGCCAATGGCGCGCAAGCGCTCGATCATGTGGCGCAGGCGACTCAACCCTATGATGTGATTTTGCTTGACCTTGGTCTGCCTGACATGGATGGCCGCGACGTCTGCAAAGCCCTGCGCGCCCAGGGCGTGCGCAGCCCGATTATCATGTTAACGGCGGCAGATAGCGATGATGACACCATCACCGGCCTAGAAGCCGGAGCCAACGATTACGTCACCAAGCCTTTTCGTTTGGCCGTTTTGCTCGCCCGCATCAAAGCGCAGATCCGTCAGCATGAGCATTCTGATGATGCGGTCTTTTCCATCGGCCCCTATCACTTTACGCCTGCGGCCAAAATGCTGCATGACGAAGCCGCTAACCGTAAAATTCGCCTGACGGAAAAAGAAACCGCCATTTTAAAATACCTGTATCGCGTTGGGACGGTGGTTGACCGCGATACTTTGCTCGGCGAGGTCTGGGGCTATAACGCTGGGGTTTCAACCCATACCCTGGAAACCCACGTTTATCGGCTGCGGCAAAAGATTGAACCCGACCCCAGCACCACCCGATTGTTGGTGACTGAAGCTGGGGGGTATCGCCTTTGCCCTTAATTTTTGCTCTAGCGACAGGATGCAGGCCCGGCGCTGAGCATTTCTAACTGCTCGCGGTCAAGGCGGGCGCGGGCACCGGGCAGGCGGGTGAGTAAGCCTGCGCGAAAAAAATCAGCGATCAGGCGGCTGGCGGTTTCTTTGGTGATCCCCAAAATCGCCCCGACATCATCCCGAGTCGGCAGAGTGACCAGGGTTGGGTCGTGGGTGGTGCTGTCGTCGGGCCAAATCCGCCAGGCGCTGGCGGGGTCGGTGACGCCGCCGCTGGCGGTATCGCCCAAGTCCAACAAAAACCGTGCCACCCGTTGCCGGGCCGATCCCTGCCCATAGTGGGTAAGCCAGCCATCGGCTTTTTGTACCGTCTGATGCCAATGGCGTAAAATTTGCGGCAACAGGTCAGGGCTGCGCCCCATCACCTCTTGCACCACCGGCCAAGGGACTTTGCACACTTCGGCATCGGCCAGGGCGATGGCAGTATGATCGCAGGGGCGGCCCAAATACCCCTCTAGGGCTAACAGGTCAGCACGGCGGATCAGGCGCACAATGCGATAGCTGCCATCAGGCAGCACGGTTTCCAACTTGATCAGACCGGACCGGACAATAAACAGCGTCCCCGGTTGATCCCCAGTATGATAAAGCGGTGTTCCGGCGCGATAAATCTGGTCCGGAACCTTTGGCGCGATGGCTTCTAGCTCGCATTCGCTCAACCCCCCGAACAAGGCTCCTTGGCGTACCGTGCACGCATGGCAGCGGGCCGCTCGCCGACTGGGTTCAGAAAGCGGGGCTTTAGCAGGGGGGGGCGGTGTTCGAGATGCGGTGGTGGTCATCGGATAGGAAACTCCCAGCACGACGGTGCTGTATAGGGCAGGCGGTTTACCCGTCAGAAGACGGGGGCGCAGTATGGCCCAGGTGATAGGGTTTCGTCCACATCGGCCAAGCAGGCACCCTCGCGCACTGACCAATGGCCTAGATCTTGTAAACGGCGGCGGCAATCGTTCAGGGTATCGGGGCAGGACCAGCGGACCCCGTCAAATAAAGATGGGATCGGGCGGTGCCCAGAACAGCCCACCAACCAAAATCCACCATCAATCGCCGGGCCGTAAACCACATCCGCCCGACCCAACAGAGCAAAGGCTTCAAGGATATGGTCCGCACGCACAGCAGGAATATCACTGCCGATGAGAACAACGGCGCATCGGCGGCCCATACGCTGTTTGGCGATGTGCAAAGCCTGTTGCATACGCTCGCCCAGATCGCCGCGAGATTGGGAAAACACCTGACGCGATGGGGCAAATTTACTGCCGCCACCGCTAAAAGCCCAGAGGGTTTTCCACCGCGCATCGCGGCCAATCCCACGGCGCAAGGCATCCAGGCGCTGGCGCTGAAAGCGATAGGCGGCGGTTTCCCCCACCGTGTGCGCAAGGCGGCGCTTCCCCTGGGCAAAATGCGGCCAGCGGCTAAAGACGATCAGAACCCGCTGTGCAGGGGGGGCAAAGGGGCGTGAGGGGTGGACTGCCATTTATGACCGCCGATACCAACGGGCAATTTTTTCTATCGGCAAGCCTAACCAATAGGCGAATAAGCAGGCGACGTTTTTGCCAGAGCGCCGCCACCATCCCGCCCGTTGATAGCGCTCTGCCGATGTTTGCACCGCCGCCCCCAAGGGACGTAAGACCGAACGTCCGGCATGGCGTTTGAGGCGGCGGATCAGATCAACATCCTCCATTAATGGCAAGGCCCCATAGCCGCCCAGCGCCTGATACAGCGTTGCTGAAATCAACAGCCCCTGATCGCCATAGGGTAAGCCTAACCAGCGTGCCCGCCCATTGGCCAGGGTTGCCACCCGCCGCGCCGCTCGATGTTGCCCCGGTGGTACACTGAACGACAGGTCAAAGTAGCCAACATGCTGCGGAGCGGTAACGATGTGTTTGCTAATCAAATGCGGCCAGCGTGCCGGCAGCAGGGTATCGGCATGTAAGAACAGTAACCATTCGGCACCGCTTTCCAACGCCAGCGCCGCCCCAGCCGCCAGTTGCATACCGCGCCCGGTCGGGGCGTTTAGCCACTGAACCGCAACCCCTGGCGGGGGGGATAAATCATTCGTTCCATCGTTCGATCCCCCATCAGCGATCACTACCGATAAAGGGGCTTGCCCCGGCCATTGGCCAAGAACCTGTAAGCAGCCCACCAGACTGGTTGCGGCGTTTAATGTCGGGATCACCACGGCAAAGGATGCGGGCAGTGAAAAACCTTCGGCGGCGAAAGGGGGCAAGGGATCGGTTTCCTCATGATCATCAGGCCGTCATTATAGCGGAACCAGCATTGCTCTGGTGCGGAGAAATTTCGCTTTTTGTTCCTCTGTCCACAGGGTAAGCCGGGGCTTAACAGTGCGCCTGTTTTCGCATAGCATCCGCGGGCCGTTTCCAAGGATGGGTTTTTATGCAATATCGCCGCGAAATTGATGGGTTACGCTCCATCGCCGTCTTGCCAGTCATTTTGTTTCATGCCGGAATTTCTTTGTTTTCTGGCGGCTATGCCGGGGTAGATGTGTTTTTTGTGATCAGCGGCTATCTGATCACCACCATCATTCTGGAAGAACGGGACGAAGGCCGTTTTTCGCTGCTGCGGTTTTACGAGCGGCGGGCCCGGCGGATTCTGCCGCCGTTGTTGCTGGTGATGCTGGCTTGCTTGCCCTTTGCCTGGATGTGGATGACGCCGGGCGAGTTGCTATCGTTTGCCAATAGCCTGCGCGCGGTGATTTTGTTTGTTTCCAACATCTTGTTCTGGAAAGAAAGCGGGTATTTTGCCCCCACGGCTGACGAAAAGCCCTTGTTGCATACCTGGAGCTTGGCGGTCGAAGAGCAATATTACCTGCTGTTTCCGCTGTTTTTGTTCCTCTGCTGGAGGCTGCGCCGCCCCTGGATCGCCGGAATTTTAGCGGTCATCTTGGCGGCAAGTTTGGCCTTAAGCGACTATGCGTCTTATGCCATGCCCGGCGCGGATTTTTATCTGACGCCGACGCGGGCTTGGGAATTGTTGGCGGGATCATTAACCGCCTTTGCGCTGTTTCGCCGCGCCCCCCAGGGGAATGGGGCGTTGCCGCCCTGAGGTCCGATCAGGTTGAGCATAACTGTACGCAGCTCAACGAGCACGTTTATGAGACCGTCAAAGCACAGAACATTAAAACGCTGATCCTGATTGCCCGCTGGAGCTATTATACCGGCAACGTTTTTGCCGGGGGCATGTCCTATATCACGCCGCTAGACGGCGGTGCCCGCAGTCAAGAGGTATCGCGACAGGCCTTTTTACATGGTCTAGATCTGACACTTGCCCGCTATCGGGATCTGGGAGTCCGAGTCGTTGTTGTGCGCCAAGTGCCGCACCAAAAGTACTTCCCGCTTGATATCTATTTGCGCGCCTATGAGCGTTCGGATGTGGCGACCACCATCACCCATATGTCCGTTGATCGTGCCACCCACGAGGCAACGCAGGCCTATGTCGATGCGGCCTTTGCTGACGCTGCCAAGCGCTATGACAACCTGACCCTGATTGACCTGAGCGATAGCCTATGCACCAGCGCCAATGATGGTGCCAATAACGGTGTTTGCCCGATTGGCAGTGCAGAGACCGCCTATTATTATGACGATAACCACCTTAGCAGCGTTGGTTCGGTGCGGATGGCGGGGCCGCTGTGGCAGGCCCTGCGCGATGCGGGCTTAGCCCAGGCGGTGGTTGGGGATGGATCGTAACGGCCTATTCCGCCGCCGAGCGGCTGCTTTCGCGGACCACGGCTAAAAAGGCGTCGCCATAGCGGCTCAGCTTGCCCGCGCCAACGCCGGGCACCTGAGACAAAGCGTCTTTGTCCGCCGGACGCCAGCGGGCGATTTCCAACAAGGTAGCATCGTGGAAAATCACATAGGGTGGCACGCCTTGCTCCTTGGCCAGCTCTAGGCGGCGGCTGCGCAAGGCCTGAAAGAGGGCCTCGTGGCGCGGATCGTCAAAGGCGATCTGTCGCCGTTCGCCCTTGCTGCGGGTCTTGCTGCGCGGAGAAGGATCTTTGCGCAGGCGGACCGATACCTCGCCGCGCAGCAAAGGCCGCACGTCAGGCCCCAGCACCAGGGCACCGTGGGATTCCATATCAACGCGCAAGGTTCCCATCGCCACCAATTGGCGCAGCACCGATTGCCATTGTTCCTTGCTGGTTTCACCGCCGACCCCCCAGGTGGGCAGGCGTTCATGGCCCAGCGAGCGCGTGCGTTCGGTGGAGCTGCCGCGCAAGACGTCAATCACATGCATGGCGCCAAAACGCTGGCCGGTGCGATAGATCGCCGAAAGGGCCTTTTGCGCTTCTTCGGTGCCGTCATAGGTTTCGACGGGTTCTAGGCAGGTATCGCAATTGCCACAGGGTTCACAACTGTCGGCAAAATACTCTAACAGCACTTGCCGACGGCATTGGGCGGTTTCACAAAAGCCGAGCAAGGCATTGAGCTTACGCCGTTCGATAGCTTTTTTCTCGTCTGGGGCCTCGGATCCTTCGATCATTTGCCGGACCTTGGCCACGTCTTGCATGCCATAGACCATCCAGGCGTCAGCAGGCAGGCCATCACGTCCCGCCCGCCCGGTTTCCTGGTAATAAGCCTCAAGCGACTTTGGCAAATCCAAATGGGCAACAAAGCGCACATCGGGCTTGTCGATCCCCATCCCAAAGGCAATGGTGGCGACCATGATAATGCCGTCTTCGCGCAGGAATTTTTGCTGGTTCAGGGCGCGAATGTCTTTGGATAAGCCGGCATGATAGGCCATCGCAGGCAGGCCCTGTTCATTGAGCCAGGCCGCCGTCTCGTCGACTTTTGAGCGCGATAGGCAATAGATGATCCCGGCCTCGTCGGGGTGCTCGTCTTTGATAAAACGCAGCAACTGCGCCTTGGGATTGTTTTTCAGGCCAACACGGTAACGGATATTGGGCCGATCAAAGCCCGATATAAAATGCGCGCCCTCGGCCAGCTGCAAACGTTCGACGATTTCGCGCCGGGTAGGGCCGTCGGCGGTGGCGGTCAGGCCAATGCGCGGCACACCGGGAAATCTGTCTGCCAAAGTTGCCAATTGCAGATATTCAGGGCGAAAGTCATGGCCCCATTGCGAAACACAGTGGGCTTCATCAATGGCAAACAATGACAACGAGCAGCGGCTTAGATGATCAAGAAACGCTGGCTGCATCAGTCGTTCGGGGGCGACATAGACCAGATCCAACTGGCCTTGCTGCATTTGCCGTTCCAAATCGACCATTTCGCCAAAAGAAACAGTGGAATTCAGCGCCGCCGCCCGCACGCCCAGTTGGTGCAAAGCTTCGACTTGGTCTTGCATCAGGGCAATCAGTGGACTCACCACCACCGCCACGCCGTCACGGCAGAGGGCGGGAACCTGATAACACAAAGATTTGCCGCCGCCGGTGGGCATCAGCACCAGCGCGTCGCCGCCTGCGATAACATGCTCAATGACTTCGCGTTGATGACCGCGAAAAGCATCATAGCCGAAAACAGAGCGTAAAATGTCGAGGGGTTTGGCCACCATGGGGGAACCTTATAGGCCAAACTGCCACAGGGGGGAATGGGGGGAAAAGCAGAACGAAAATTCGACGGCCTGTGCCATCGTCTAAATGCCTTCGCCATTGAGGACGATTGAACGTTCCGCAACCAATTGAGTTTGACGGTGGCGGAGCAAGGCTACGACATCTTGAACGTCAAATGGTTTACAGAGGTAGTCGTCAAAGCCTGCTTGATGGGCGGAATCGATGTCTTGCGCCCGCGCATTGGCGCTAAGGGCGATTAAGGGCAGAGTTGCGGTTGCTGGATTGGCACGCAAGGTTCGCGCCAAATCACCGCCGTCGCCATCGGGCAGGTTAATGTCAAGGAATGCCAAATCTGGTAGGGCTTGCTCAACGGCCGCTAAGGCTTCGGCGCAGGTTGTGGCCTCGGTCAACGAGATCTGCGGTAAAGTTGAAATCAAATCCCGCATCAAGGTAAGGTTGGCCGGGTTATCTTCGACATACAGCAGTGACAGCGGGACGGCGGGCAAATCAAAGGCCTCTGTGTCTGGCGATGCTAAGGCCGGGCGGCGACAAGGGTGCGTTAGATGGTCTTGGATGGTGAGCGCACAGGGCAGGGTGAACCAAAAGACGCTGCCTTCTCCCAAGGTGCTTTCCACGCCGATTTCGCCATTCATGGCTTCGAGCAGGCGCCGCGTTACCGCCAAGCCGACCCCTGTTCCCTCAACGGCCTGGGTCGCAGCAGAAACACGATGGAAGGGATCAAAAATCCGCTTTAAATGCGTTCCTGGAATGCCGATGCCGCTGTCTGCAATATTAATTTTGATCCACTGCGTGTCATTGGCACCGTCTATATTGTCGACCGTTACCGTCACCGTGCCTTGTGGCACGTTATATTTAATCGCATTGGAGACCAAATTGATCACCACTTGCTTTAGGCGCACGCGATCGGCTTGGACTTTTCTGATGGGAGCCTGTTCGTCATCGTGACACAGCGTCAGGGTTAGGGACTTTGCCTCGGTCAAGGGATGCAACATATCAACGCATTCTTCGAGCAGTCCGAGTACGTCAAAAGACTCAACCGATAAATCTAAATGGCCCGCCTCGATTCGCGCTAAATCTAAAACATCATTGATCAAGCCTAGCAAATGTTCACCGGCATCGACGATATGATTGACATATTGTAGTTGGGCATCAGCCAAGGGATTTTGACGCTGGAGGCGCAGCAACTGGGCAAAGCCAAGAATTGCATTCATTGGTGTGCGCAGTTCATGGCTCATATTGGCTAGGAATTGTGACTTTGCCGCGTTGGCACGTTCGGCTTCACTTGTTGCCAAGCGCAGCTTTTCGGCGTCTTCGACCTGTCGGGTGATGTCATGGCCGGTGCCACGATAACCGATCAAAACACCCGTGGCTGAAATCATGCGCTTGCCCGCCACCTGAGCGCGGACTTCACCACCCTTTGCGGTTTTGATTGCAAGTTCAAAAGACAGGCGTTCTGGGGTTATCAGCAATAAGGATCGCAAGCGAAACAAGGACAGATCAACCACCCGCATCATGCGNNATGGCACGGCGTTCGGTGATCTCGTGATTAAGGTAGCTGGTTCGTTCCGCAACGCGGGCTTCTAGGTCTTCGTTGGCGCGACGCAGATTTTCTTCGGCCCTTTGGCGGGCGATAATCTGCGTATGGGCAGAGAGCAACTGGTTATTAAAGGCGCTGATCATATAGCCGATTTCGTTATCGTCATGACCATCAGGGATAGGAAGACTGCTGCAAGGGCCGGTCTTGCTGTGATCCATATCTTGTAGCGATTGCACCACCTGGCGCAAAGGGCGTGAGGTGGTGCCCATATAGGCCAGTGTCAAAGCCCCGCATAACAGCACAGTTTGTAAAAAGACGGCAGCAAGCCCCAGGGCCGCGCGCTCAAAAAATGCTGCCCCATCCAATGCCGGGGCGATAGAAATTTCCAAATAGCCTAACCCAATCATCTTTTGATTGGCTAAGGCCCCCTGTAGTGGGCGGCGGACGCTATAGGATGTTCCTAAAACCCGTTCTAAGACTTGGTATTCCCAGGTTCCTCGTTCTTCGCTGGTGGCTGCATTGGCTTCGGCCAAGGTATCGTTAAGGTCGGTAACAAGGCGCGCCGAATAAATCGCACTGCGCACGGTCAATCCGTCAACCACCCGCTGGGCTAAATAGGGGTCAAGGGTATAAGACGCTAACGCCGCCGAAGGCCGGGCGGCATCGAGTAAATGTTCAACCGTTTCACGTGTAGACTGGGTTTGTTGGCGATAGTCCCGATACCCCTGAGCAGCGCTAACAGCCAACCCGATCAGCAAAGCGATCACAGCCGTTAAGTGCAAATAACGTTGGTGAAGATGGCGACGTAACGGGATCTGCATGGGGGGGGGGAGCCCAAAGATTGCGAAGGAGAGAGCAGCAAACGAAAAAATGCCTAAAGATTATCTTTGCACAAGGATGGCTCATTTCCACCATCACAAATTCATTTCCGTCTGAAATACTATGGTAATAGAGAGGTCAGGCGTTCACACTGGCCGTGCCGCAAGGCGCGCGCGATCTTTTGTAGGGTTTCTGAATGTTTAAAGCTGCTTTGTGTCTTTTGCTCGGGCTTGGGTTGCTGCTTGGCAGCGTGCCAAAGCGTGCGGCTGCCCTTGACACCAGCTCAGCGCCCCTTCCAGATATGCAACGGCCTATCCATTTCGCATCGCTGTATTGGCCACCCTATGTGGGTAAGAATCTGCCTTTTGGTGGCACCGATGCCAAAATTTTGCGCGATGCCTTTGCTGCCGAGGGTTTGAAAGTCGTTATTGATTATGTTCCCTGGACGCGCGCCCTGGCTTTGTTTGAAAGCGGGCGGGTTGATGGGGTTTTCCCCGAATACCCCGAAGGCGAACAAGCGTATCGCAGCTGCGCGCTCTCTCGTCCCTATAAATTAACCCAGCTGTCGATTGCGGAATCTAGCTTTGCCCCGCTAACCTGGAACACGGTCACCGATTTAACCCGGTATCGGTTAGGGGTGGTACGGGGCTATTTAAATACTCCGGATTTTGATGCTTTGGTGGCCAACGGCTTGATGACGGTCGAGGTGGAAAGCTCGGACGTGATCAACCTGCGCAAAGTCGCAGGACAGCGGGTTGATGGAGCTTTAATTGACCCCGAAGTCTATCGCTATCTTGCGGAAACCGATGTCAGCTTGCAGCCACTGCTGCATCTGATTCAGCTAAATCCCAAGCCATTGGCCGAGCGAACTTTGCATGTCTGCTTTTCTAATACCCCCCGAGGCAAGGCTTTGCGCGATATCTTTCACCACAGATTAGATGCCATCGGCATCGCTCCTAATGGGCAAAAGATATCGCTGGGAGCCAGTCAGCACAGCGAATAAGAGGCCGTTACCCTGGCATGTCGCGGGTTAAGGATGATGGCGCCGGCGGGCCCATTTCTGGCGCTTTGGGGTCTTCGTTGACCACGTTAGGGGCAGGAACTGGGTCATTTTTCCCATCCATGCGCAGATGCATCGGCGGCGCTTTGCCGTTGCGATCTTCGCCAAAATAAATGGTTTGGTGGGGGAAGGGGATTTCAATGCCCGCGATGTCAAAGGCCTTTTTCATCCGGCGATTAAATTCGCGCCCAACGCGCCACTGTTCAATCGGTTTGGTTTTGATGCGCGCACGGATTATTACGGCGCTGTCTGCAAACTGATCGACACCTTGAATATCCAGGGCATCCAAAATAGAGGGTCCATATTCTGGATCTGCGGCCAGATCGCTCGCCACTTCGGTCAAGACAGCGTAAACGTGGTCGAGGTCTTCGCGGTAGGCGACCCCAACATTGAGCACATAAAAGCTAAAGTCTTTGGTCATGTTGACAATCGTATCAACGGTGGAAAAGGGGATCGTATGTACGGAGCCTGAAACATCACGCAGGCGCATCGAACGGATCGACATTCCCTCGACCAAGCCTGAATGCCCCCCGGCCTCAACCACGTCACCGACTGAAACAGTGTCTTCGATCAGCATGAAAGCACCGGTGATGACGTCTTGCACCAGTTTTTGCGAGCCAAAACCCACCGCCAAACCAATGACCCCAGCCCCGGCAAGCAACGGCGCGATATTGACGCCAATTTCCGATAATACTGTAAGGATCACCACCACACCCAACACCATCACCAACACGGTGCGCGCCAGCGGCAGCAAAGTATGGGCGCGGGCAGAGCGTTCTAAAAGATTGCCGTCGGTATCGGTGGTGGAAAAATAGCGTTCGATCCAGGCACTGGCCAATTCCCAGACCAGTAAGGCCAGAACCAAAACCAGGGCGATGGTGACGGTACCAGAAGCCAACCGTTGCCCCAGACCATTGCTAAACCAAGTAAAGGTATCAAGTCCCCACGCTTGCAACAGGCCAAGCACCGAAAGCACGGCGATCAGGCTGCGGGCAACGGTTTCAACAAGGGATGAATAGCGGTTGGAGCGCTTTTCCAAACCAGGGAACCGCGATTCAGTCTCGGGGCGTAGGGCAAAGGCCCGTTCTAGCCCCAGGCTCACCCCTTGCAGGGCGAGAATGGCGACCACAACAATCAGCACCGACCATGCCGTGGCCTGGGCCATAAACAAAAAGCCGCCTTTGACTTCGGTGACCCAGACCACAAAGGCCGCGCCGACATAAAGACTGGCCAAAATGTGCCAGACATCGGCCAACCGCTGGCGCAAAATTTGTGTCATTAGGCGACGACTGCGCCCTTGCTGCGGGGTGCCGGTGCCCCGGCGCAGAGCATGGGCAACGTTGGTGCGGTTTTGCAAAATAAAGATGATCAGAAGCGTTGCGACAAACAGGGCTAAGACCTTGAGCAACATCACTGCGCTACCGGCAGCCAAGCCTAGAACCTCGGCAATGACGACGGAAAAATAGCCCAAAATGGCCGTGCCGGCGATGCGGCGGATCCAAATCATCAGGTAGGCGGCGCTGAGATCGCTGATTGGCAGCATGCGAACCGATGCATGAGTCGGATAGAAAATAACATCACTGAGCGCGACCACGGCGCGTAACAGGGCTACAGCAACCACAAAGCCAATAATAGCTAGGCGCACACTGCCATTGGCATGCAGCATGGGTAAAACCACCCAGGCCGATGCCACCATTGCCACCGATGGCAGCAAGACCAAAATCGCGAGCAGACCCCGCAGAGGCCAACGTTCCCAAGTGGTCGAAATTTGAATGCCCATGGTCACGCGTGCGCGTAAAGGCCGCAACATTGCGCGAATGAACAACCGCGCCAAGGTGCCAATAAGCAAAACGGCCAGGGCTTTCGCCATGCCGATCATCAGCGCTTGGCGTTCGGCGGGCTCGTCTAAAAGCTCGCGCGTTTTAGACACTTGTTTTGGAATCGCCCCGAGCTGACGAACCAGTGTCGACAGCTGATCGCCAACCCTCCCCAGGCTTTGTGACACCGACGCCACCATTTGCGCGCCAATGTTGGGTTCTTGTGGGCCTTGCCGTGCGGCTTGCTGGGCTGCGAGTGCCGCTTTGAGGGTATCGACGAATTCGGTTCGTTTTCCGTCATCTTCGAGGGTTTTGACCAGGGATTGCAGGGCCTCCTCACTGAGTGCCGGGCTGGTGGCGTCGTGGCGTGGGGTGGGCGTTTGCTGTGCCTGGGATCCGACACTGGAAAGCCCAAGAAACACAACCGCGAGCATTATGGCAATAAGCATGCGAAGGGTGAAAAACACGGCGACAAGGGGGCGGTTCACGGTGAAATCCCTGCAGAGTAAAAACTTTTGGGTTGGGCCATTTGGCATCAATCAGTGTATCAGCAATGGGTGCGCTGCGGTAAGGGCAAGATCTTAGCGAAGCTAGCGGGGACGTTTGAAAGAGAAGAAAGCATTTTTCGTTCTTTTGCGGTCACGGAAAATAGTCTAAGATTTTGTTTTATAAGCAAATACCCTGCCGCAGATGGCTCCTTCTGTGCAGGGGAGCTCTAGGAATAAGGATTTCCGCGCTGATGATCGTGACCCTTTATCATAACCCCCGCTGCTCCAAGTCGCGGGCGACGCTGGCCCTCCTTCAGGAACATGGCGTCGAGCCGACGATTGTCGAATACCTAAAAACGCCGCCCTCTGCCGCTGAACTGACCGCGATCTTGGCCAAGTTGGCGATGACGCCAAAGGATCTCATCCGCCGCAAAGAAGCCACCGAGGCCGGGGTTGATATGGATTTGCCCGCCGATCAGCTGATTGCTGCCATGGTCGCCAATCCATCGGTGATCGAGCGGCCAATTATGGTGACGGCAGACAAAGCACGAGTCGGTCGCCCCCCCGAATCCGTACTGGAAATCTTGCCAGCCTAGGGCAAATCCCGCGCATATAGAGATATTTACACCGCCGTGTTTGCATTAGGTAACGCAGCGCAGGTCGGGCGTTGAAAGCCGCGCCTGCGCTTGTCTTTGCCGGGAACCTGCACTTTCTAGAGGCATTGCGACCCAAGAGTATATTTGGTTTCGTGAATACGTGTATTGTCGATGGTAAATATTAAAAGCCTGCGGCAAAAGGACGGTATAGATCGTCATACAGATCATTTTCGACATTTATAAAAAGCTCTAGCGCTTCCCTTTCAACCAGGGCTGTAAGGTGCCTTTCTCACTGTCAAATTATTGTCACTGGTTTTGTTAGCAGCGCAATCTTATCCAAGCAGCGTGTGGGGCTTTGGTCGCCACATTTCTTTTATGCCGTTTTGCTGCAGGTCTTCGATTGAGAAACCCCATGCGACTCCCCGTTCGGTTTGGCATTCGCGCCCGCCTTTGGCTGGCTTTGCTCGCGGTTTCTGGCATGACGTTGATTGCGAGCACAGTCGCCTGGGTGAGCAGCGATAGTTCTAGTCAAGCGATGACCCAGATGGTTAATGGCGAAGTCCCGGCCATGATCGCCTTGTCCCATCTTAATCAGCGCAGCACGCAGTTGGTGGCCGCAGCCGCACCGATTCTATTTGCCGAAAACCAACTCTCGTTATCCCAGCAACAGGCGCAATCCCGTGACGCTGAACAGGCGTTGGCCGTTAGCATCACTCAGGCGCGCCAACATTTGGGCGATAGCGAGACGTTACGAGATATTGAACATGGCGCGCAGCAGATCAGTAACCATATGTCGGCCCTGTCGATGGCGATGGAACAAAGTCTGACCCTGCGGCGGCGCTATTTGGTTTTGGCCGAGCAGGTCGATGTTTTGCAGCAAGAATACCGCGTTTTGGTCAGTCTGTTATCAAACAGCCAGGATGCCGACGTAAATTTTTTAACCGAGACCAACCGGGTGATGGCCACACTGGGGGAAGTCTGGCATGCTCGTGACCCCCAGCAGGTTCAAGCCCTGCGCAATCGGCTGAACAGCGCCTTTTCCATTCTTGATGCGGCCCGCGCCACGCTGATGCACCAGCCGCTGCCAAACCTTGATTTGATTGCTTTTATTGACCGCCTGAGCAGCATTTCCCGCGCCGATGGAAATGTTTTTGATCTAAAACAGCGAGATCTTGCCGCCCGCATGATCGCCGCAGATCGGTTGGCGGCAATTTCGCCCCTGGCCCAGGACATGAACACTCATCTGGGGGTGCTGTCTTTGTCGTTGCAAAACCACATCCACCAGCAACATCAAGACATCGAAACCATCCTGAGCAACGGCAATTTGATTTTGCTGTTATCGTCGGGGATGAGCTTGCTCGTAGCGGCGTTGATTGCTTGGCGTTATGTGGGGACTTCGGTGGTTGGGCGCCTGAACCGCTTGGCGATCAGTATGCATTCCATCGCCGAAGGGAACCTCAGTGCCCCGATTCCGGTTGGAGGGCGGGACGAGCTTTCCGAGATGGCGCGTGCCTTGGTGGTGTTTCGCGATGCTTTGGCTCATTTACGCCATTTGGCCACCCACGACACCCTGACCGGCCTCGCCAATCGTCGCTTAGTCGAGGAAAAATTAACCAGCCTGATCACCGGCGGCAGTGGTCCCGGAACGGTGATTTTTATTAACTTGTGTGGCTTTAAAGATGTGAACGACACCTTTGGTCATTCTGTTGGTGATCAAATGCTGCTGGCCATCGCTGACCGCCTGCGCTGGGTGGCGCGCAGCACCGATAGTGTGGGACGTTTGGGCGGCGATGATTTTGTCTTGCTGGTTCCTGGCTTGGTGTCGTTTAGCGAAGTGGAGATCTATCTGGAGGGAATGGAAGCCGTTCTTTCCGCCCCGATCATCCTTGATGTGATCGAAATTGATCCGCATCCCTCGATTGGCATCGCCCGCTACCCTATTGATGGGAACCAAGCCAGTGCTTTGCTGCAAAATGCCGAAATGGCCATGCGCCGCGCGGATACTCAGCCGCGGCCTTTGTGCTTTTACACGGCGGAAATGGGCCGTCAGGTTCAGCAACGCCAAGCTATCCGCGCCGATTTGCGCCATGCCATTGATGGCGGCCAGCTAGAGCTGTATTACCAGCCCAAGATTGACCTGAGCAGCGATAGCATTCGCGGCATGGAGGCCCTGGTGCGTTGGAATCATCCTGAACGCGGGCGGATTAACCCGGTTGATTTCATCCCCATCGCCGAGCAATCGGGGTTAATTCTCCCGTTGGGAGAATGGGTCTTGGTCGAAGGTTGCCGTCAAGCCAAACGCTGGCGAGACGCGGGATACGGTGATCTGCGGGTCGCGGTGAATATGAGCCCGGTGCAGATCTTGTGTCATGATGTGGTGGCCCTGGTTCGTCAAACCCTAGAAGACACCGGCCTGCCGCCACACTTATTGGAAATTGAAATCACCGAAGGCGTGTTGATGCAAGAAGAAGCCCGCGCCTTACAGCGCTTGCGGGCTTTGCGTGATTTGGGGGTTCATCTGGCGATTGATGATTTTGGCACCGGCTATTCGTCGCTGAGTTACCTGCGGACGCTGCCTGTTACCTGCCTTAAAATCGATCAGTCCTTTGTTCGCCACTTAACCGAAAACGACGAAGACGCGCGTTTGAACCGGGTGATTATTGGCATGGCCCATGATTTTGGCCTAGAAGTTGTGGCCGAGGGCATTGAAACCGCCGCCCATGCCGACTTTCTGCGGGTTGAAGGCTGTGACTTAGGCCAAGGGTATTTTTATGCCAAGCCGTTGAACGTCAGCGACTTTACCGCCCTTTTAGCAGATCCCCCACGCTGGCTCACGGTCGAGGAGCCCACCGCCGCTGTCGTTGGTCGTGGTGCGATGAAGGATGCGTCGATCCTGCCCTTTTCCTATCGTAATTAGGGCACTCTATAGAATATGCTCGTGATCTGTAGATATTCAAACGCAAATGTGTCGTCGCAGATAGGGTCATCTGCTCGGGATTGGCTTGTTTCTAACGCCCCCACGGGCCACGCCGAGGCCCCTGGGCTGACGACGGCGGGGACGCGGGGCGGCGGGGTGCCCTTTGCGGCGATGTCCCTTGGCTGGCGGCCAATTGGCGCAGGGCCGCCGTACGGTTGGCGGTGCTTGGATGGGTGGAAAACAGGTTATCCATCGACCGGCCATTTAGGGGATTGATAATGAACAGATGCGCCGTTGCCGGATTGCGTTCGGCAGTAGTATTGGGCAACTGATGAGCGGCAGTTTCCAATTTTTCCAGCGCCGAAGCTAACCATAGCGGATTGCCACAAATCTCTGCCCCCATGCGGTCGGCGTCATATTCACGGCTGCGCGAAATGGCCATCTGCACCAGCATTGCCGCCATTGGGGCGATGATGCTCATCACGATCATGCCCACCAAACCCAGGCCGCTCCCACCTTCCTCGTCATTACGCGCAGGGGCAAAAAAGAATGCCAGATTGGCCAGCATGGAAATCGCCCCGGCTAAGGTGGCGGTAATGGTCATCGTCAGGCTGTCGCGATTGCGCACATGGGCCAGTTCATGCGCCATCACGCCGGCGACTTCTTGGTGCGATAGCAATCGTAACAGACCACTGGTTGCTGCAACGGCGGCATGATCGGGATCGCGCCCGGTGGCAAAGGCATTGGGTTGCTCGGCATCAATGATATAGACCTTTGGCATCGGCATGTCGGCCTGTTGGGCGAGGGTGCGCACGACGCCATAATACCCTGGCGCTGTGCTTTCATCGACTTGGCGGGCACCATACATCGACAGCACTAAGCGATCTGAATTCCAATAGGCAAAAAAATTCATCGCTACCGCCACCAGCAGGGCGATAACGGTGCCGGTTGGGCCGCCGATCAAATAGCCAATGCCGACAAACAGGGCCGTCATTGCGGCCAGTAAAAGGGCGGTACGCGCGGTGTTCATGGTCGTTTCTCGTTAATCAGGGGCTCATCCCAATAGGGGGGGGTGCTCTTAGGTCATGAGGTAGAGCGTTTGCCAACGTTTCTCAAGGGGGAGCAACTCAGAGTCTAGAAAAGGCGAGCGGTCTGCGCCATCATGCGCCCTTATGATTCGATGAGGCCCCGATGTCCCGCCCGATTGTCTCCCCTATGCAACCATGCCCACTGTCCCCATCGTTGTCGGTTTGCGACGGAGGCTATCGGATTGCTGTTAGCGTTTTTGCCATTATTCCGGTCATTGGCTATTTAGCCCCCCTGGGCCTATGGGCTCCTTGGGCCTTGTTGCTGCTCATTGCTGGGGGGGAAACCCTGTGGTCATGGCATCGTGCCGGTAGGCCGTTGTGGAGGGGGATGTCGCACGGCTTTTGGCATCAGCCTATGAGTTGGTTCTTGCTGTTACCAGTTCTTGGCGTGCTCACCGCACCTTGGTCATTGCTGCCGGCCCTCTCGGCAGGACGGGCGGTAGGGTTAGGAGTGCAAATTTTAGCCACTTTGGCGGTGGTTGCTTGGTTGGGGCGCTTGCCATGGCGGCGGCGCTGTTGGTTGATCGCCAGCAGCGGTATCGCTGCGACCCTGGTCGGGGCGGGGATGGTGCTTGATGTTGCCATGGGCGCGCCCCTGGCGGTGGCCTTACATGGCGATACGCCCTATATCATCAGTGGTGGATCGGCTTCACGCGGAGCAGTTTTACATGCTTTGCTTTTGTTTCCCGCCGCTGCTGGCCTATGGCGTTTGGGTTATCGCGCCTTTGCTGTGGCGCTCATCGTCGGCGGCGTCGGAGTGGTGGGGATGAACACATCCGATACCGCCATGATGGGGACCTTCCTTGGCATTGCCTTGGGTGGAGTTCTGGCTTTGCTACCGGTTCTGGCGCGTATTTTGGCGCCATTAGCAGTGGCTACGGTCCTGTTGATGCCTGCAGCGGTGCCCATTTTGCAGCATACGGCCTATTGCCACACCATTATGGCTGCACCCTCTATTGCTCATCGTTTGGCGATTTGGGGGACCGTTCATGATCTGATTCTGGAAAAACCTCTTTTGGGATGGGGCGTTGATGCCGCGCGTTCGGCTCCGGGGGGGAAGGAAGCCCTATACCTACGGGCTTGCGATGACAGTGGTGCCGCGACAGGGCAAGTCGAGGTCATCGGCGAAGCAATTCCCCTCCATCCCCACAACGGTGCCTTGGACCTGTGGTTCAGCTTGGGCGCTGTTGGAGTCCTTGCCGCCTGCTGGGCGTTGTGGCGCAGCTTTTCTGCGGCGACAAAACGCTGGCCTGGGCGCTTGGGTGCGGCAACCCTGGGGGCGACCAACGCGATTATTTTTGTCACCATCTTGCTCGGCTATGGGCTATGGCAAGGCTGGTTTACCGCTTCGATCTGCCTCAGCCTGTCGGCATTGTCTTTGCTGCCGGGCGATGATAACGAGGCCACCCAACACACGAGGATTTCCAATGGCTGACACTGCGAAACCAAGCGCTGATATTCCGCTGAGCAAAACCCCCGCTGCCGAGGCCCCGCCAGCGCCTCCGTCTGATGCTGAAGCGGTCCCCGAGCTGGGCGGCCAAAAAGGCCCCGAGCCGACCCGTTTCGGCGATTGGGAAAAGGGCGGGCGCTGCACGGATTTCTAAAAACGCCACCGTTTCCCTTCAGGCTCCCAGCGTAAACAGGCGGTGGGTTTCTAGAGCGTTTTGCCTTTACTCTGAAACGCAAACACGTTCTAAGGTCTTGAGGTATCGCATTTTTTTGCGCAAAAACAATTCTCTAGGCTGAAGAAAAAAGGGCATTCCCCGTATTTTGGGGAATGCCCTTTCTCGTTGTTATGACTGAACGTTACGGAAGGCGCGTTAGTGCGACGAAGCACCCTCGGCACCCAGGCCCGTTTGGCTGCGCACGTATTGGGCGGGGAACTTGGCCCGCTCTTCGTCCGAAGCCTTGCTCTTGTCGGTGATCGAAAAGAACCAAATGCCAAAGAACGCCACCGGCATCGAGAACAAGGCCGGCTGCTTAAAGGGGAACAGCGGCTCGGCAAAGCCAAGAATATCTTGCCACACCGTCGGCCCCGTGATCACCAGCAACAGCGCAGTGGCCAAGCCCAAGAAACCACCGATCAAAGCGCCACGGGTGGTGGTGCCTTTCCACATCATCGACAGGATCAACACCGGGAAGTTCGCCGAGGCGGCAATGGCAAAGGCCAAGCCAACCATGAAAGCAATGTTCT
>CEGC01001056.1_pt1 | contig 20103 bp, 16 predicted proteins | sample 302731 | NCBI WGS metagenome assembly CEGC01 (sample SAMEA2755656, study PRJEB7226) | microbial mat metagenome | biome: microbial mat; feature: hypersaline; material: grass silage | place: USA | collected 2014-02-19 | depth 0 m | reverse complement strand
GGGCGATGAAGGCTTCGCTGTCAATGGTCGGCATAACGCCCTGCCACGGCAGAATAATCGGGGACTGGCTCATCGGGGAGGCTCCGTTACAGCACCAAAGGGATCGACTTAGAGCGTTTTGAGTGGTCGCATTGTTTTTGCGCAAAATCGGTACCCACTTTTGCGCACAATGCTTTAGGGGAACAAGGCCAAGTGTTGCAGGCCCAGGGTTTCAGGCAGTCCAAGCATCACATTCATATTCTGAATGGCTTGGCCTGACGCGCCTTTAACCAAGTTATCAATGACGCACAAAACGATGGCCCGCCCTGGTACACGGTCGGCAAAGACACCCATTTGTACAAAGTTCGAGCCACGCACATGGCGGGTTTGCGGCGCGGTCTGATAGGGCAAAACACGCACAAAAGCTTCGGCATCATAGCGCGCCGACAACGCCCCATGCAGTTGTTCGGCTGAAACGCCGTCGGCCAATTTAACATAGATCGAGGCCAGCATCCCGCGTGCCATCGGCATCAAATGTGGGGTGAAATTGATCCGAATCGGTGCTTTCGCCGCCCATTCCAGGCTCTGTTCAATTTCAGGTGCATGGCGATGGCTGGCGACGCCATAGGGGTGAATGCCTTCGGTGACTTCGCAATAGAGCGTGCCTTCCTTGGGCGCACGCCCTGCGCCGGTAGCGCCGGACTTGGCATCAATAATGATGTCTTCGGCCAGGATCAAACCCTGTTCCAGCAGCGGGATCAACGGCAACAAAGACGCCGTCGGGTAACAGCCCGGATTAGCAACCACGCGTGCCTTAGCGATTTCGCCACGGGCGATTTCAGTAAGGCCGTAAACGACGTCTTTTTGCAGCTCCACCGCCTGGTGGGGATGACCGTACCATTCAGCATAGGTTTCGGGATCAAACAGACGGAAATCTGCGGAGAGATCAACCACCTTCACCGTTTCGGGCAGGCTGGCAATCACCTCTTGCGTCGTGCCATGTGGCAAGGCGCAGAAGCAGACATCAACGCGGCTCCAATCGACTTCGGCGATGGTAACCAGATCGGGCAAATCCAGGCCGCCGAGCTGCGGGAACACGGCCCCAATCGGTTGCCCGGCGCGTCGGTCGGCGGTCATCGCAACGATCTTGGCATGCGGGTGCGTCCACAACATCCGCACCAGTTCCGCCCCGGTGTAGCCCGAAGCCCCCAAAATGGCGATTCTCACCTGATCGGTCATAACCGAAAATCCTCTCCACGACAGATGGTTTCCTAAACGACGCTAAATCGTCGAACATCAGCACCATAGCCGATCTTTCCACAGGGGGGGAGAGGCGTTTTTTCGACGAAACCCTTAAGCCGCGGCCTCGCCAAGCTGCGGGCCAAGCTGCGGGCCAAGCGCGTGACGCCAGCCGGGATAAAAGCGGTCGGCGTCCTGCGGAAAGCTGACAAAAGCCCCCAAGAGGTCGGCATTGCCTGCCGCAGCATCGCGTAAGTCTATGCCGTCGCGCCAAGCATGATAGGCCAACCGCAACGACCGCGCCCCGGCCACCGCCCCATCACGATGACCAAACACCCCGCCGCCGCTGGTTTGAATCACGTTGGCATGACCCAGATTGTCGAAAAAGGCGGGCAAGCGCAGGGCATTCATTCCCCCCGACACAATCGGCGTTGTGCTGCGCATCCCGGCCCAGGATTGGGCAAAATGCGGCCCCTGGGCATGGTCTTGCTCCAACATATAGGCGATCAGGCGGTCGCTTGGCTCGCCTTCCATTTTCCCAAAGCCCATTGCCCCGGTATGCACCCCCGACGCGCCCAGTAACCGGCACATTTTTAGATGACAAAATGACGTATATCCGCGCTGAGATTGCGGGCTGGTGATCGCCCCATGACCGGCGCGGTGATAATGCAAAAACGTTCGTGAAAACTGGCGACGCACCACCGTAACCGCCGTAGGGCCAGCAATAAAGCCATCGACCAGAAAGCTCACATGATCGGCATTGGTGCCAAAGGTATCGAGGATAAACTCGGCACGGGCGATCATTTCAAACGGATCATCGGCGGTGATATTGGCCGAAAACAGCTTGGCCTCGCCGGTGACGTCTTGGGCCCGGGTCATGGCATCGGCAACGGCGGTGATGGTCTGGCGCAGGGGAGCAAAGACCTGATTGCCCTGCGGCTCGTCATTTTTAACAAAATCGCCCCCCAGCCAAAACTGGTAACAGGCATCGGCAAAGGGCTGCGGGCGCAAGCCGAGTTTTGGCTTGATGATCGTGCCGACCACCATGCCGCCGTTGGTCGCCGGGCGGCCCAAGACTCGCCACATATGGGTGATGTTTTGCGCCGGTCCGTCAAACAGCTGTAAAAAGTGCGGAGGGATATAGAAATCTTCCATCTTGGCGCATTCAATATCGCCCATGCCCTGATTATTGCCCGCCGTCAGAGTCAAAAACGACGACACCATCGCCTTGCCGTCAGTAATGTTGCGATCAAACAGGTCTAGCGGAAAGGCGATCTTTACCAAGCCCGCCGATTCGTCGGCGTGGTAAACCAGGGCGTCAACGCCACGGGTAAAGGCATCGGTGGTTGAAACCTCGACATTGGTCCCGGTCGAGCTTTCAGCGGCAAAATGGGCAGCGGCGGCAAGAAAGCTCTGCCCTGCCCTAGGCCGCAGGCGATAGGCGCACAAAATATGCTGTCCATCCTCCGTTAGCGCTTGTTCCTGAAGCGAAAGATCCACGTAGCGGGAGGATTGATCCATCGGGGCTCTCTATCGCCAGTCACCAAAAATAGGGGGGGAAGATAAACTCTTCGCACCCGTCTATAAGCAGTCTGTGGCATTTCGCCCAGGGGAAAAACACCCCCCGGGGGGGTAAAGGCGGCCTCAAAAGGGTGGCGTTCACTCCCACCCCTTTGGGTAGGGTCATTCTAATGAGTTAAAGTGAATTATACCAAAATGTGGCGAGAGCAATAGATTTGCTCACAAAATTACCTTCCGTGGGTTGACTTGAAGGGGTCGAACGTGGTTCCTTCATGTCAATTAATCCGCAAACGGAATAAGAGGGAGTGCAATGAATCAGCAACCAGGGACGGCGCTAAGCCGCCGCAGCCTAGTTCTGGCGGGTGCCGCCACAGCAGCCATCGCCGCATGTTCATTGCCTACCGATGCCTTAGCATCAGCCACGCGCGGCATAGAACGCGTGGTGGCCCTGCGAAATATTCATACCGGCGAAGAAACCGAAGTGGTTTACGCCAAAGGCGGATCTTACCGCCGTGATGCCATGGTGCAACTGAACCGCGTTATGCGCGACTGGCGTACTGACGAAACCAGCCACATGGACCCGCGCTTGTTCGACACCTTGTGGATGCTGTCGAAAAAGCTCAATGCCCGCCGCCCTTTTGAACTGATCTGCGGCTATCGCTCCCCGGCCACTAACGCCATGCTGGCGGCAAAGTCCGATTCGGTCGCGACGCAAAGCTATCACATGCGGGGCATGGCTGCTGATATCGCTTCGCCGGATGCGACCCTGGGTCGCCTGCGCCGCGCCGCGCTGGATATGAGCGCTGGCGGAGTCGGCTATTATCCGCGCAGTGGTTTTGTCCATGTGGACGTTGGCCCGAAACGCCATTGGTAAGCGCCCCGTTTCCTAAGACCTTTTTAACTGTTTTTTGACACCGGGCCTGTGATCAACATCACGCAAATACTGACAAATCAAGGCTCTAGTCCATAAGGACTATGAGCCAGCGGTATTTACAGACCAAGCGCGTCTTGATCCACAATCTCGCCGGCGAGAATTTTTTCTACAAAATCAGGGATCAAGGTGGTGGCTGGCCCGTATAGGGCCTGATCAAACAAGCTCGCCCCTTGGCTTGGCTCTAGATTAAGCTCGACGGTGTGACCGCCGCCAACCTCGGCCACATGACGGACGAACCCCGCCGCCGGATAGACATTGCCCGAGGTGCCAATGGATAAAAACAGCGCGCACTGTTCCAGGGCATGATAGATCCGCTCCATCTGCAAAGGCATTTCGCCAAACCAAACCACATGTGGGCGTAAGCCGCCGCTGTGATGGCAGTGCTGGCAGGTGTCTTTGCTGCTAAGTGGCTCTGACCAGGGGAAAACCGTGTCGCAGTTTTGGCAACGGATTTTGAGCAACTCACCGTGCATATGGATGATGGCATGCGACCCGGCGCGTTGGTGCAGGTTGTCGATATTCTGCGTCACCAGCAACACCTTCCCCGGCAAGGCCTGTTCCAGGCGAGCTAGGGCGAAATGGGCGGCGTTGGGCTGAATGTCGGGGTCAGCAAGCTGCGCCCGGCGATCATTGTAAAAGGAATGAACCAGCGCCGGGTCATGGGCAAAGCCCTCGGGGGTGGCAACGTCTTCTAGGCTGTACTGCTGCCAGATGCCGCCAGCGCAACGAAAGGTATCGAGCCCCGATTCTTTGGAGATACCGGCTCCGGTGAGGATAACAATCGACGGCGACGACATCAGGGGAAACTCCGGTCACAGGGGGGGCTTTAAAAGAGAGGATAAGCCTGTCTAGGGCAGCTTTACTGAAAGCGCCGTATCAATTTCCATTTTACCGCCTGCTTCGGGAATGTCTTCTGTTGATCGGTGCCAGAAAACGGTGATCTCTTTGCCCATATAACGGTCTGGGTCTGCGAGCAACGCTTCTAACGTCGATTCGGTTTGCAGAATAAAGAAAGAGGTTGCCTCGCCATCGACGGTCACTAGCAGATGGAAATAGTCGCCCTGTTCAACACCGGCGAAAATACCGCGTGTGCTGAGGAGGTCCCCACCGGGGGCCTGGCTTTTGGCTTTCATCTTCTCCAGTACCAGAGCGGTGATGCGGGTCATATCATCGGCAGCATTTTGGAAGTCTGCCGAGCTGGGGGGGACGCTTTGCTTTTGGTCATCAAGCCATTGGATCATTCGGCCATTAGCAAAATAATACCGCCCCTCACGCTGGCTCGATGCCGAGCCGTCAATGGGGGTGCTGGTGATAATTTCAAAGACAAAGACCAGCTCCCCATGGTCGAAATAGAGCGATTCGGTGCTCAGGCCGTGATCGTCGGGGTAGCGGAGCACCATTTTCCGCACAACACCATTCTCACTCCAGGTCGATACCTGAACCGGAAAGGGCGCGCCGTCTAGGGTTAGCTCGGCGCTATCGGTTGTGTAATGGTCAATATTGCGGTTTACCTCGGCATAGACCTGCCGATGATAGGCGGTTGGGTCCGCAGCCCTGGCCCCTGGAAGCGAAAAGAAAAACAGGGCAGGGACGAAAAGCAGCACCGCGATAATGATCCGCATGAGAACCCCTCCCTGATTGCCGCGTAAGGGGGCAAAGGTGATGAAAGCCATCCAGAGTCTAAGCGGTGGAACACTCTGCGCAATGAAAAAGCGCCCGTCCCATCGGGACAGGCGCTTTAGCGGACACCATAAAGGTCTTTTTGCTACAAGCTGAACCCTTATTCCAGCCCGTTGCGGCCCATGGCCAAGAACTTATCACGACGGCGCACGCGCAAAACGTCGGGTTTTTCCTGAACGAGAACCGCTAAATGACGTTCGATGGCTTCACCGACGGCCTGCATGCTGGCTTCGCGGCCACGATGGGCGCCGCCAAGCGGCTCGGGGATCACTTCGTCGATCACCTGCAATCGCTTGAGATCCTGCGCGGTCAGGCGCAAAGCCTCGGCCGCGGTTTGAGCCTGGTCGCCCGAACGCCAGAGAATCGACGCGCAGCCCTCGGGGGAAATCACCGAATAGATACTGTGTTCAAGCATCATCACCACATTGCCGGTGGCCAAAGCAATCGCCCCGCCCGAACCGCCTTCGCCGATGATGATCGAAATCAAGGGAACCCGCACGTCCAGGCAGGTTTCAATGGCGCGTGCGATGGCTTCGGCCTGGCCGCGCTCTTCGGCGCCAACACCGGGATAAGCCCCAGCGGTATCGACCAGCGTAATGATCGGTAGGCCAAAACGGTTGGCCATTTCCATCAAACGGCGGGCTTTCCGATAGCCTTCGGGGCGCGCCATGCCAAAATTATGTTTTACGCGGGTTTCGGTATCGCGGCCCTTTTCTTGGCCGATAACCATCACCGAGCGGCCTTTAAAGCGCCCAATGCCGCCAATGATCGCCGCATCTTCGCCAAAGGTGCGATCCCCAGCCAGGGGCTGAAAATCGCTAACCAAGGCGTCGATATAGCTTTGGCAATGGGGGCGATCAGGGTGCCGGGCCACCTGAGTCTTTTGCCAAGGGCTGAGCTTGGCATAAGTCTCTTTCAGGCGGCGTTCTACCTTTTGCTGAAGACGGCTGACCTCTTCGGCAATGTTAATGCCGTCGCCATCACTCATGTGGCGGAGGTCTTCGATCTTGCCTTCAAGCTCGGCGATCGGTTTTTCAAAATCCAGAAAGTTCATGGATACGCATCAAACTGCCTAAGGGGAACATCGGGCTTAGCTCTAACACAGGGTTTTGCCGGGCGCGAACAAAAAGCAACGATCCACGGCGGAAGTTACCCTATCCGCATGGCCGAGACGGTCGGTTTTTAGCGACGGCGCAGGATAAAAATCAACAGACCAACCGTCGATGAGAGGGCCATGGCGATGAACAAAGGCCAAGCGGTGCCGTTGTGGATGACGCCGATAGCCTGAGTGGCCAAGGCACCACAGGCCATTTGCAAAAAGCCCGATAAGCCCGCAGCCGCCCCAGCATGATCTGGGGAAATCGCCATCGCTCCGGCCTGGGCGTTATTGAGGCTAAGGCCATTGCCAAAGGCCAGCAGACTGCCGGTGATAAACAGCGTCCAGGGCGTAAGGGCATCGGCAAATACAGCTAAAACCGCAAGCCCAATTAGGGTGCCCAGCGCCGAAACGATGCTGCCTGAGAGCACCATGCGGTTAATGCCCTGACGGGCAGAGAGGCGAGCCGATGCCATATTTCCCGCCATAAACGACGCCGACAGCGCCACATAGGCAAGACCATAAGTCGCCGGCGTCATCTTGAGCTGTTCGATGGCAACTTCGGGGGCTCCGGCCAAAAAGGCGAAATAGCCCGCCATGGCGGCACCCCCAAATAAGGCATAGGTGCGAAACAGCGGCAGATGGACCAAATGCGAAAAGCTGCCGACCATCCCGCGTAAAATTGCGCCGGTGTGGCGTTGATGCAAGGTTTCCGGTAAGCGCAGGACGATAATCAGTGCCAAGGCACCGACCGCGACCAGAACGATAAAGTTCCACTGCCAACCGAGGGTTTCGGTCAAAATCCCCCCAAAGGCAGGCGCGAGCATCGGCGGCACGATTTGGCCGACGGTAAGCTGACTCATCGCCCCGGCCACCTGTTGCGGCGGATAGACATCACGCACCATTGCCCGGGTTAAAACCATGCCTGCCGATGCCCCCGCCGCCCCCAAAACACGGCCAATGATCAAAATTTCGATGGTTGGCGCTAGCCAACAGAGCACGGCACCAATGGCAAATAGGCCAACCCCGGCTAACATTGGTCCCCGCCGCCCATAACGGTCAGACAAGGGCCCCCAAATCAACATCGCCATACCAAATGATACCAGCGCCAAACTCACCAAAAGGTGGGTAATTGCGGGGCTTACGGCAAAATGATCCCCGATTGCGGGCAAAGCCGGGAGAATCATTTGCATCGACACCGGCCCACTGGCAGTAATCAGCACCAGCGGTGCCAGAAAGAGGAGGCCTGTTTTTGGCTGGGTCGTGGGGGTCATGGTCACTTATCTGTCCTTGATGACACGCATGGGCCATTTGCGCCCATCAAAATTATTAACATATTCATGAAATCTGCAACAGGCGAATGATTGCAATGTTTTTCCTCCCCCGCTCCCCCATCTTGCGTGGACTGTTGCTTTCAGCTCTTGGCATGATGGTGATCAGCCCCGACGGGGTTTTATTGCATATGCTCACCAGCGCGCCTTTGATCGATGTGGTGTTTTGGCGCACCTTTGGCTTGGGAACCACCCTGCTGTTGGGCTTGGCCTTGGTTTATCGCCGCCGATTGCCGCGTTTGATCGCAGATATAGGCGGTGTGGGAATTTTGTGCACCGTCTTGATGAGCATATCAAACCTGCTGTTTGTCGATGGCATGGCCCATACCAGTGTCGCCAATACCTTGGTCTTTATGGCTTCAATGCCCCTGTGGAGCGCTCTTTTGGGGTTGGTGATTCTGCGGGAAAAGGTCAAGGGCGCGACCTGGTTTGCCATCGTCCTGGGGCTGGTGGGCATCGGGGTCATTATGTCTGATTCGCTGTCGCTGGGCGGTGATGGCCTGCGCGGTGATCTCTCGGCGTTGGGGGCGGCCTTGGCCTATGGTCTAAATCTGGTCATTTTGCGCCGGGCAGGAGACCGCGATATGACCGCCTGCTTGATGTTATCGGGGTTTTTGACTGCTGTGGTTTGTTTACCGTTTTTAAATACGACTGCGGTTGCCCCCACTGATTGGGTCATCTTGGCGGCGTTAGGGCTGGTGATCTTACCCTTAGCCCTGACGCTCTTCATGGCCGGAGCCCGCACAGCACCAGCGGCAGAGGTCGCCCTGCTGTCGCTGGTGGAAACCTTGCTTGGTCCCCTGTGGGCGTGGCTGGTCCTGGCCGAAGCCCCCAGTACGCACGCTTTTATTGGCGGTGGCTTGATCTTGCTGGCGGTGAGTTTGCCTGCTGTGGCTGCCATCTTAAAGCGACGCCGTATCGGTGTTGCCGTCGGCGATCTGCCCTAAAAAGTTTTGTCCTGCGGAGGGGGGGCCAAAACTTTTTTCCGCCGCTCTTGTTTTTCCCCTTGCCAAAAGCATCGGGGCGGCCTAGAAACAGCCCCCCGACAGCATGAAACTGTTGGGAAAAATGGTACCGCCCTCTGCGCCCGTAGCTCAACTGGATAGAGCATCTGACTACGAATCAGAAGGCTGGAGGTTCGAGTCCTTCCGGGCGCACCATCAAAAACCCCGCTAGCTCAATCGGCTGGCGGGGTTTTGTGATTCTGCGCCGAAAATACTCTTTGTTAATGTCCATATTTCTTGAACGTGCAAAGTTAACTATCTTCTGGTGAGTGGGGCTCATGCTTCCAGAGCGCCGACACGGTATAGGGATTTTGGCATTGATGATGTGGAAGCCTGCCGTTTTAGGCCTGATCTGTCTGTTTTTTACCCTTAGCGCCGCCCATGCAGACAATGATATCGGCCTGACCAACGAGGAAAAGGCCTATATCGCCGCCTCTGGCCCGATCACCATGTGCGTCGATCCCGATTGGGAGCCTTTTGAACGCATCACTCCGCAAGGCCAGCACGAAGGCATCGCCGCAGACTTGGTAACTTTGGTTGCTCAGCGCGTTGGGCTGAAAATAGAGCTTTATCCAACCAAGGATTGGGAAGACAGCTTGGCCGCGTCGCAAGGGCAGCGCTGCCAAATCCTTAGCTTTTTAAATCAAACGCCGGCGCGTGATGGTTGGCTGCTGTTCACCGCGCCTATTTTCTATGACACCAACATTATTATTACCCGCGAAGATCACCCCTATATCGGCAACCTCCACGGCATGAATGGCGAGAGTGTTGCCCTGCCCAAGGGGACGATGGTCGAAGAACGCATTCGCCATCAGTATCCTAATTTGTCGGTGGTCCTTACCAGCAGCGAAGCCGATTCGGTTGAGCTGGTGTCATCGCGCAAGGCCGATATGACGGTTCGCTCGCTGATCGTTGCCGCCTATGCCATCCGTAAAGAAGGGCTGTTTAACTTAAAAATCTCTGGTCAGGTGCCCGAGCTTACCAATCAGCTGCGGATCGGCGTCATTAAACAAGAACCGCTGCTGCACGCGATTTTAGAAAAAGGCGTCGCAACTTTAACGCCCCTGGATCGCAGCACTATTGCCAATCAGCACGTGCCGATTCAGGTGCAAAAGGGCGTCGATTATAGTTTGGTGTGGAAAATTGTTCTAGGTGCGGGCCTGTTGCTGATCGTTGCCTTGTATTGGAACCGTAAACTTAGCACCCTTAATAAAGAGCTGAGCCGTCTTTCTGTCACCGATCGGCTTACTGGCTTGTTTAACCGCCTTAAGATTGATGATCTGTTAGACATTGAAATCAAGCGGGCTCAGCGCAATCCCTGTGGGCAAACCTTTGGTTTGATCATGGTGGACATCGATCATTTTAAAAAAATCAACGATGAGCACGGCCATCAAGCCGGCGATCAGGTTTTGATGAGTCTCGCGGTTATTTTGAATGCCACCCTACGCCGTACCGATGTGGCGGGCCGTTGGGGAGGAGAGGAATTTATTGTACTTTGTCCACATACCGATGAGCTGGGCAGCAAGCATTTGGCGGAAAGCCTCCGCAAAGCCCTAGCGGCCTATGATTTTGCCGCTATCGGCAGCAAAATAGCCAGTTTTGGCGTTACAGCGTATCGGCCCGGCGATAGCAGCCATAGCATCATCGCCCGTGCTGACGAGGCCCTGTATCAAGCCAAACATCAGGGCAGAAACCAAGTTGTCGTTTGGAAGGAAGCCGCTTAGAAAAAACTCCGAGCAAATAGTTTCACCTGCTCGGAGTTTGATTTAGAGCGTTTTTGCCTTTAATCTGAAACGGAAAAACGCTCTAAAATCTTGAGTGGTCGCATTGTTTTTGNNTTGCGCACAATGCTCTAGTGGGCAGTTTGACCATGGCTGTGGCGCTGCGGTGCACTGCGGCGGGGGCGGAGGGTGGCGCCTTCGCGGCGGAGCAGGGCGGCTTGTGCACGCAGGTGCTCTTCTAAGCACACCACCGCATAGCCTTGGTTGTTTTGATGGCTGATGCTGTCGTGCAGATCGCGTAGGTTGGCAATAAAATCACGGAACAGGCTTTCGCGGTCAGTGGTTCCAGCCGCGCCGCCAATAGCGCCATTGATCAGGCGATCAACCAACATAGCATCAGCAATTGGGTTCGGCGCCCCGCGTTGTAGCGGCATGTCGTGGTAACGATCACGCAAGGATTGGGTGGTCTGTTCGGCGAGGGTATGCAGACGGCGCACCAGACGTAAAACGTCCCGACGGCGACGGGCCGAAATAGCCCGCATGGCGGTCACCACCAGGGCCACCATAAGAACTGCGACGGTGACCAAGCCAATCGATAGCCGCATGTCGCCCGCCTGAGCAAGAGCGGCGGCTTGTCCGCAGGCCCAGCCACTGAGCGCGGCCCCGCCAACTCCTAACAGGCGCCCATAAACGCCAGGCGCACTGACGCAGAGCAGCGGCAGCATCATCGCATAAATCATTGCGGCAATGGTCGGGGCGGATCCGTCAAGAATTGAAAACCCATCATCGCCCATGGACTGGATAACAGGCACAGCCAAAGCCAAACCAATCAGGCTGGCGATCACCGCGACGGCGCCGTTTGCAAGATGTGTGGTGTTTCGCATGGCCCGAGCCTCCTTGTTCTTTTGGATTGTGGTTTGGTCGACCTCTGACTTAAGCGATAGAGTGACTCGCCCATGGGCCGTTGTATAGTCCAAATTACCTATTTTTCACCGAATGTGCTGTAACTTTCGTCACAGGGGGGGAGAAAAAGGACTACCTTTTTTCTGGGGGAATTCCCTTTATAGCCCTAGGGGTGGTAGAAAGAGACTATCGTTGACACTGTCTAGGGGGGCATCGCCATGGCGCTGATGGATCATATCTTTCGTTGTAATAAGAAAGAATTCCGCCACTATCGGCCTTTGTTGGCAGACGAATCGACGATCATTGGTTGGATCCATGCGGATCGCATGGATATCTTGCAGTCTTATTCTGACGTGTTTGCCGTTAGTCGTGTTGCCGCCGCCCTGCAGCCGCAGTTAACAACACCCAACGAGCGTACTGCGGCTTTAGCCGCGGTGAGCGATGATTTGGTGCAGCGCGGGGTGCTGCCACGCCTGCGCAATGAACTTTATGCCTGCAAGCAATCCTGGAGTGGGCCAGAGCTGTTTCACCTTGATCGTCAAGCGGTGCCCTTTTTCGGCATCAAGGCTTATGGCGTCCACATCAACGGTTGGCAGCCCGGCGACGATGGACCGCTGTTGTGGATTGGTCGACGCGCCAAAGATAAATCCATCGAGCCGGGTAAGCTCGATAACATGGTTGCCGGAGGGCAACCTGCTGGTTTGACGTTGATGGAAAATGTCATCAAAGAGGCGGCAGAGGAAGCTGATGTTCCCACAGCCTTGGCTGCCACCGCCCACCCAGTTGGGGTTATTACCTATTGCATGGAAAGCCCTGCTGGCCTAAAGCCCGACACGCTGTTTTGCTATGATCTGCAAGTTCCTGCAGACTTTCAGCCGCGCAATACTGACGGTGAGATGGAATATTTTGAGCTCTGGTCGGTCCATCGCGCGCTAGAGGCCTTGCGAGATGGGGAAGATTTTAAGTTCAATGTTGCCTTGGTGATTATCGACTTTGCCATTCGCCATGGTGTTTTGACGGCGGAAAACGAACTGGCCTACGAGGCGTTGGTGGCGGGCTTGCACTGTCCGCATCCGCAATAAAAGCTCTCTTTAGGGCTAAATATTCCATAAGACGTTCGGATTCCGTGCTAATTACCGAAATTAATCTTGGTTCAAGGCGCTATTGGCTGAAAGGCCCATAGGCAAACTATTGTCCGACCGCTACAGTCAAGGTTCTGAATCTTTTAAACGGGAATCGTGTCGTGGCCCTGTCTCAAGAGCAGCAAAAAATTGCCGCCCTGCAAGACCAAGTAGAGGCTCTGCAGCGGCAACTTGGACATGCGCAGCAGGAATTGCGGCGCAGCCAAGATCGTTTTGAGCTGGTGTTGACGGCCCCCAACGAAGGCATTTGGGAGTGGGACCCGCAAAGCAAAGCCCTGAGCTTATCGGCCCGCCTGTTATCGATCCTTGGCTTTGCAGAAAGTACGCTCCATACCACATCGGATCATTGGCTGCAGATGGTGCATCCCGATGACCGAAAGGCCTACCAGGCTGGTTTGGTCGCGCACCTTAAAGGCCATACCAGTCATTTTGAATCGCAATACCGTGTACGGGGTCCCGATGGCACCTATCGTTGGTGCTTAGCGCGCGGTATTGCCCGCCGCGATCCCAAGACCGGGACCGCTGTACGGATGGTGGGGTCAATTGGCGATACCACCATGCTGCGGGAATCTATGGGGGCCTTGCAGCAAAGTACGCTGCGGTTTGGCCTGCTGTTGCAAATGGTTCCCAGCGCCATTATTGCCCTTAATGATCGAGGGCTGGTCGAGGCTTTTAACCGCAAGGCCGAAGCGCTGTTTGGTTTAACATCGGCAGATGTTTTAGCCCGCCCTTTGGCGGCAGTGGTGGGGCAGGTGCTGGCTCCTGCCGAGGCTCAGCGCCTGGAATTCGCAATTGAAACCGCCCTTTTAACGCAAACCCTGCAAGAAGTGGTGCTTCCCCACTGCCACAGCGATAACAGTACGCGAGTTATCGCCTGGACTTTGGCGCCGCTCGATCAGGGGCGGTTGTCTGCGCGCGTGGCGGTCGATAATGCCTTATCGGTGCATTTTAGCCCTGGTGGCCTGATTGCCCTGGGGGTTGATATTACCCATCACGCCGATACAGAACAAACCTTGCAGCAAGCCCGCGCCGAGTTAGAAGAGATCGTCGCCGAGCGTACGCAAGCCCTTCGACAAGCCATCGAAGAGGCGCACCACGCCAACGAGGCTAAAAGCGCCTTTTTGGCCAATATGAGCCACGAGCTGCGGACGCCGTTGAATGCGATTATTGGCTTTTCAGAAATGATGGCGGCGGAAATGTTTGGCCCCATAGGTCACCTTAAATACCAAGATTACGCCGAAACCATTCATCAATCGGGCAGTCACCTGCTGGCGATTATCAATGATCTTTTGGATGTCTCAAAGGTCGAAGCCGGAAAGTTCGAACTGTTCCCCGAGCAAATTGAGCTCTCGCCCCTGTTGGGGGATTGCCACCGCTTGATTTGCGAGCGGCTGAAAACTGCCAAGCTGCAATGCGAATTCCACCTTGCCGATGCATTGCCGCCGGCCTATGTCGATCCTTTGCGTTTACGGCAAGTGATGCTGAATTTGCTGTCAAACGCGATTAAGTTTACGCCCCCGGGGGGGGTGATCAGCGTTTGCGTTCGCCCTGGCCCGGCGCGGACCGGCGGGGTTTGTGTCTTGGTGCAAGATAGTGGCATTGGGATGGACGAAAAAGGCTTGGTTCGTGCTTTGGAACCCTTTGGGCAGGTTGATAGCCCCATGGCGCGTAAGCACGGGGGAACGGGCCTTGGGTTGCCGCTGTCAAAGAGTTTAATTGAGTTGCACGGTGGGCGATTCGATCTTGTTAGTAAGCCAGGAAAAGGCACGCAGGTTCACCTTTGGCTGCCGTCGATGGCACCGGGCGCTCATTCGGAGTCGATTTCGCCTGCTGGGTAAAGAATGAATTTGTATTACATTCCATGGGCTTGTTGCAAAATGCGAATAGGTGCCCAAAAAATAATCGTTTCCCTGCATAAAAAAACATTGAACAGCAGCTAGATGAAACCTATTCTTAAAAATTAGGAACACACAGGCGTTTAAACGTACTCTTCTAGAAGATTGAAAACGTTGAAAAACGCCGGATGCCAGATTAGGTATTGTAAACCATTCGCTAGGTGCAGAATTGGCGCCAAGTTTTTTCTGATCGAATGATCGTGAATGGCACACGAATTGCTTAACTGGTCAACTCATGATAGAGGGCCTGATCGTGCAAGAACGGCTTATTCGACATATCCGCGAATCTTTGAGTCTCACTCAACAGGAATTTGCAGCGAGCTTGGGCATTAGTCAGGCGACCGTCTCGCGATGGGAAGCCGGACGGGTGAGCCCCGACGTTGAAATGCGTCGACGGATCCATGACCTTGCCCGCCGCGATGGTGGCATGATTGACGCACCGCTATTTGCCTTGGTGCGCCGCGCTCCGTCGGTGATGGCGCTGATGGACATGGACATGCGTATTTTGGCGCTGTCTGATGCCGCTGCTAAAATGAATCGCCTGACCCCGCGTGAAGCCAGTGGCGTGAACTATCGCCCCTATTTCACCGACGATATGGAAACCGCGTATGACGCGGCGTTACAGTCGGGTTTCTTTACCGGCGAAGGTCTTAGCGTCGATCTGTGCTGCGAACTGTTGACCCTGCAGGGCGAAACGGTTCATATGCGCGGCAGCTGGCATATCCTGCCACGCCCCTCCACCGGCCAGCCGCTGCTTGTGTGGCATGGTCAACAGATTAGCGTTGCCGAATACCAAAGCCATAAGGCGGCCCATGGGGTGGTTCGTATTGTCAATCTGGCCGAATGGCTGGAAAACGACATGCAAGTCGGACTGCCGCAGTCGGAACAAGAGGCTGTTGCTTAAAGCAGCCTGTTTGATTAGCCGTAAGCGATGGTATGACCCGGGTTTTGTGCCCACGGCCTTATCTTAGCAAACGGGACTCCGACTGGTGATCGAGCATAGTGCAAGTGGTTTAGAAACGGCGCTGGCCTTATTGGTCGGCGCCGTTGTTTTGGTGCCTTTATCGTTGCGGTTCAAAATTGGCTCGGTGCTAGGGTATCTGGCTGCCGGGTCTTTGATTGGACCGTGGGGGTTGGGGCTGATCACCGATATCGCTTCGATCCGCCACCTTGCCGAGTTCGGGGTGGTCTTTTTGCTATTTGTTATCGGCATTGAGATGAAGCCTTCGCGTCTGTGGCTGATGCGGCGGCAAGTGTTTGGCCTGGGCGGTTTGCAGGTCGGCCTATCGGGTTTAGCTTTAGCGGGAATTTTGCTGGTTGCGGTGCCGTCCTTGGTTGGTGGCGTCGAACAAGCCCTGTTGGTGGGGCTTGGCTTGGCGCTGTCCTCAACCGCCATGGGCCTACAAGTCCTGTCGGAGCGCCGCGAACTGAACGCATCGCATGGGCGTTTAGCCTTTGCCATTTTGCTGTTCCAAGATCTGACCGTACCGTTATTGCTGACCTTGGTACCGCTGGTGGCATCGGATGGCTTGGCGATGGGCGGCGATCTAGTCCTGGCCATTGCCGAGGCGGCAGCAATCATTGGCGGGGCGATGATTGGGGGGCGCTTTTTATTGCGACCTTTGCTGCGCGTAGTGGCCCAGACCCGCAGCGCTGAACTGTTTACCGCCGTCGCCCTGATGATTGTTTTGGGGATGGCGTGGCTCAGCGAAGTGGCTGGGCTCTCCCAGGCTTTGGGCGCTTTTCTTGGTGGCTTGCTGTTGGCCGAGTCTGAATTTCGCCATCAGATCGAAGGCGATATTCAGCCCTTTCGCGGGCTTTTGCTGGGGTTGTTCTTTATCGGCGTCGGTATGACCGTTGATTACGGTTTGCTGCGGGCGGAATGGCCACTGATCCTTTCGGCTGTCGCGGTGTTGATGGTCGTGAAAATGGCGCTGATGGTGCCGCTGTGTCGTCCCTTTGCCGGACGTTGGCGGGATAGTTGGCGCGTGGCCTTGCTGTTATCGCAAGGCGGCGAGTTTGCTTTTGTGTTGTTCAGCTTTGCCGTTGGCGAAAGCGCGTTGGGCGATGCTTTAGCGAATCGGCTGGTGCTGGTGGTGTCGTTGTCGATGGCGCTGACGCCGTTGCTGGTTCTGATCGGGGATGCTGCCTTGCGGCGCTTTTTGCCGCCTGCGGCTGTTGCGATGGATGGATCGGCTCCGCAGCCCACCGTTGAGCCGGGGCATGTGATTATTTGCGGCTTTGGCCGGGTTGGGCGCACGGTTGCCATTTTGCTGCGCGCGGTGAATCGGCCTTATTTGGCCTTTGATCTGGACTTGGAACGGGTTGCCGCTGGGCGGGCTGCAGGTTTCGAAGTTTTTTACGGCGATTCCAGCCGTCCCGAGGTTCTGCGTGCAGGCCATGCTGACCATGCGGCTTTGTTGGTGGTGACGTTAGATGATCCGGGGACAACCATGCGGCTGGTGTCGTGTATTCATCAACAGTTCCCCACCTTAACCATCCATGCCCGCGCGCGTGACTTGGCTCATTCGCGTGCGTTGCAGCACAGTGGGGCCCATAAGACGGTTCCAGAAACGCTAGAGGCGAGCTTGGTTTTAGGGGAATCTGTTCTGATCGCCTTGGGCACCAGTGCAGAGACTTCGGCGGCAACGGTCCAGGCCCAGCGAGCAGACGACTACGCAGCGCTTGCTCCGTTAGTGGTGAAAAATACAGTGTAAAGTATTTTATGTGTAAGGGTATCAAATACTGCCCTTGACAGATTTGTATACCTACATGTATTCGATTTTGCATAATAGGTGTGTGAAAACTATTTCACGCTTTTCTGGAAAGGGTGCCTGCGATGTCGAGTACAATTGCGCAAGAGGGTATCTGTGAACGTGCCGGTAAATGGATTGAGGGAAAATCTGCACAAGCATTTATCACGGCGCTGATTATTGTAAATGCTATCATCCTTGGACTTGATACATCGCCAAGTATCGTTGAGTCAATTGGGCCATTCTTATCTATTCTTGATCACTCTATTCTTGGTGTTTTTATTATTGAATTAATTTTACGCATTGCCTACCGCCGCTTAAGCTTTTTCAAAGATGGCTGGAGCCTATTTGACCTTACCGTTGTTTTAATTGCGATCTCGCCAACCGGCCCGGCCTTTGCCGTTCTACGGTCTTTGCGCGTATTGCGTGTGTTGCGTTTGATCACCGTTTTGCCGCGTTTACGGATGATCGTTCAGGCTTTGCTGTCGTCTTTGCCGGGCCTGGGCATGATTGCTTTGCTGCAAGCGCTGTTGTTTTATGTGGCAGCGGTCATTGCGACCAAGACCTTTGGTCATGAATTTCCGCAGTGGTTCGGCACCATCGGTGAAACGCTCTATACCCTGTTCCAAGTGATGACCTTGGAAAGCTGGTCGATGGGGATCGTTCGCCCGGTGATGGAAGCCTATCCCTTGGCTTGGGTGTTCTTTGTGCCCTTTATCCTGATTGCCACCTTCACCATGCTGAACTTGTTCATTGCGGTGATCGTGAACGCCATGCAAACCCTGCATGAAGCAGAGCGTGACGAAATCGAACAAGGTATTCACGATATTGCCGAAAACGAAGCCAAGGCTGTTATTGCTGAACTGAGTAATCTGCGCGCTGAAATTGCCGCCTTGCGCCAGGACGTGCAAGCACAGAAAGCCTAACCTAAATTCCGCGTAAATGACGGCAGTTCTTTTTCCTGATGCCAGATGCAGCTATGCTGCTCTTGGTTTCAGGAAAAAGCGAGGACGGTCATGACGCGGCGTACAACTTTGGTCAGCTTGGGGAAAGCACTGGCAAAAGAGATTAGCGACGGTCAAATTGGTGAACTGATGCAGATCATGCCCGAAGTTATGGCCGGGACTCCAGAATTCGCTCTGGAACTTCTCGGCCTGATGACGTCGGAAAACGCTAAAAAGCAGCCTAATCATGATCTTTTCACCGCGTATAGCTTTATGCTTGGCTGGGCATTGGATTTCCTGCGCTATGAATTAGACCGCGACGCGTCAGAGGCGGCGAAGATTCTCGCCTCTATGGAAGAGCGCTTGCTTGAGCTAGAGCAAAAAAACAAGCTCGACGGCGCGGTGTTGGCAGCCATCTTACAGCAGTATGCCGCAGCGAATCTGTCGCTGAGTGATGGTCTAAAGGCCCTGATGGGCCGGATGGTCACGACGGCGAATGCTGAGGAGAACGGGGATGGCGTCTCGATTGAGGAAACCGCCGGCGCATTTTTTGCCGATATGATTCGCCAAGCTGGCGATGACCCTTTTCTGATCCATAGTGAATTGGCTCAAATGAGCCAAGCCTTCCCCGAGGAATACCAAGCCGCTATGGCTCAGGGCAGCTTTGCTGCCGCCCAGCCGATCCTGCAAGAGGCGGGTCTTGGCTGGGTGCTGAACAGGTCGCAGGAGGTTCGCAATGCGGCCTTTGGCGCCCTGTCGGCTTTGGCCAGGAGCGGCGAAGTAACGCCAGTGATGGTGCGGCGTCTGATTTCCATGCGCAATTGGTTGCCTGCGGCGGATCGCTCTCAGCTCGACGCCGTGATCCAGGTTTGCCGCAGTAAGGGGGTGCCTTGCGCTCCGCAGCCAAAGGCGACCATTGTACGGGTGGTTGCTTCTGCCTTTGATGGGGCGGGGGCGCAGAGCTTTTTTGTCTTGGTGAAAGTCGGTCGTAAGCATGCGATGGCATCGCTGTTGGTCAAGTTTGCCGTCGGCATTCCTGACGCCTGGGTGCAGCATGATATGACCAAGCAACAAGCTGTTGCGTTCTTGGCGCAAGTCGAAGATGAGGTCGACGTTTATGATGCCACGACGGCACATTTGACGGCATCCCTGGAGCATTTCCTTGCCGTTGGCTTGGAAAAGGGCAACACCATACCGTTTGGCCTTTTGGATTTCGTCGAGACATTGGGATTACCGATTATCAACCCAAGGCATCTTGCGGTCGAAGATCTGGTCGCCTCGTTACTTGATGCACTTTCGCCAGAGCAGCGCACGCCACAGGCGATGAGCGGCTTTTTGCAAGCCAGTGCTGATTGGGTGGAAAAATACGTCTTTTTGGATTATTGGTTCGAGGATGATGGCGTCCTCAGAGAAGTGCTTGCGAGTAAAAAGCGCATGAATGACGTTCGTCGCCTCAACATTTTGATGACCAAGGTTCTCCCCACGCGGCGGCGGCGCTGGGCGGAGATGATGGCCTGGACTGCCGCTCATATGCGCCATGAAAATGGGAACGACGATTGGCCGGAGTTTGCCGTGGTCGCCTCTGAGCTTCTTTCTGATCGGCCCTTGAGCGATATTCCCATCATGGTCGATATCGCCTTGGCCAGTATCGAGGCGTGGAAAAATCGAGGGTAAAAAAATCCCGAGCAGGTGGTTTTATCTGCTCGGGATTTGCTTATAAAACAAAGGCCCTCGGCGCTATTTTTCGCGCAGGCGGGGCATCAGTTCGACAAAATTGCACGGGCGGAAGCGGCTATCAAGTTGGGTAACGAGAATATCATCCCAGCCGTCTTTGCATGCGCCGGTGGATCCGGGCAGGGCAAACAGATAGGTGCCGCGGGCGACACCGGCCATAGCGCGGCTTTGAATGGTCGAGGTGCCAATTTTCTGAAAGCTCAGCCAGCGGAACAGTTCGCCAAAGC
>CEGC01001098.1_pt1 | contig 20400 bp, 21 predicted proteins | sample 302731 | NCBI WGS metagenome assembly CEGC01 (sample SAMEA2755656, study PRJEB7226) | microbial mat metagenome | biome: microbial mat; feature: hypersaline; material: grass silage | place: USA | collected 2014-02-19 | depth 0 m | reverse complement strand
TATAAGTTTACTCTCTGGTGGTGGGGGTGTTCATTTGGATTGTGCATTGTGATCTGTGCATAATGAAGGCGGCGTGTTGCCTTTTGCAGAGATTTGCCACCTTCTGCACGGATGCTATGCAAATGCTGCGCGTTGGCAGGTTGCTCTGGCTGTGATAAGACCTCGCACTAGAGCTTGGCATATACCGTTAAGGGCCTGGCGCCCTGTGGCCCGGCATCAGGTGTTTGCTCCCCCCTGTTGGAGATTGCATCAATTATGGCTGCTGAAATTCTCGCTATTGCCTGCGATCATGGCGCGCTAGAAATGAAGGCGTTGCTGAAAGAGCACGCCCAGAGCAAAGGACTAACGATCCTTGACCTGGGCACAGACGGTACCGAGTCGGTGGATTACCCCGATTTTGCCGACGCCATGGCAGCGGCGATTAAGGATGGCAAAGCCACCCGCGGCGTTTTATTATGTGGGACAGGTATCGGTATTTCCATTGCCGCTAACCGTCATGCTTTTATTCGCGCTGCCCTGGTTCATGATGCCTTTGGTGCCCGCATGTGCCGCGAACATAACGATGCGAATGTTCTGGTGATGGGGGGGCGGACCACGGGCCCCGAAATCGCCAAGCAGTGCCTTGATTTGTTCCTTGATACCCCGTTTGAAGGTGGCCGCCATCAGCGGCGCGTGGACAAGATGAGCAAGACGGCTTAAAAAAGCCCATCAGCAAAACACGGGCCGGGCGATGTTGCTGCCTGGCTTTTTCCGTTTTCCGCCTTCCGCCTTACCCCCATTGCCCCGTATCGGATTGCGGCTTGCGGTCGCAGCCAGGGGCATCAAGATCTGCTTTCTGATAGGACAGCGCCCCGATGAGCTACACCGTTCCTGATAACTTTTTCTCCAAGTCGCTTGCCGAAGCCGATCCCGAGGTGATGAACTCGGTGACTGACGAGCTGGCCCGTCAAAAAGGCCAAATCGAACTGATCGCTTCGGAAAACATCGTTTCTAAGGCCGTCCTCGAGGCAGCAGGAACGGTGCTGACCAACAAGTACGCCGAAGGCTATCCCGGTAAGCGGTACTATGGTGGTTGCGAGTACGTTGATGTTGCCGAAGCCCTGGCCATCGAGCGTGCCAAGGCCCTGTTTAACTGCGAATTTGCTAACGTTCAGCCTCATGCCGGCGCGCAGGCAAATGGCGCAGTGTTTCAGGCACTGCTAAAGCCCGGCGACACCATCATGGGCATGAGCTTGGCGGCAGGCGGTCACTTGACCCATGGTGCGCCGCCGGCCCAGTCTGGCAAGTGGTTTAACGCTGTGCAATACGGCGTGCGTCAGCAAGATGCGCTGATCGATTATGATACGGTCGAAGAAATGGCCGTTGCCAATAATCCCAAGCTGATCATTTGCGGCGGCTCGGCCTATCCGCGGATTATCGATTTTGCTCGCATGCGCGAAATCTGCGACAAAGTCGGTGCTTTGATGATGGTCGATATGGCCCATTTCGCCGGTTTGGTTGCTGGTGGTGTGCACCCCAGCCCGCTGCCGTTTGCCGATGTGGTCACCACCACCACCCACAAAACCCTGCGCGGCCCGCGCGGTGGGATGGTCTTGTCGAATAACCTCGATATTGGCAAAAAGATCAATTCCGCCGTGTTTCCTGGTCTGCAGGGTGGACCGCTGATGCACATCATTGCTGCCAAGGCGGTGGCGTTCGGCGAAGCCCTGAAGCCTGAGTTCAAGCAGTATGCCGCTCAGGTGGTGGCTAACGCCAAGGTGTTGGCTGACGAGCTGGTTAAGGGCGGTCTGGATATCGTTTCCGGCGGCACCGATACGCACTTGATGCTGGTTGATTTGCGTCCCAAGGGCCTGAAGGGCAATTCGACCGAACAGAGCCTGGAACGTGCTGGGATCACTTGCAATAAGAACGGTATCCCGTTTGACCCCGAAAAGCCGATGGTGACCTCGGGCGTGCGTTTGGGCACCCCGGCTGGGACCACGCGCGGCTTTGGCGAAGATGAATTCCGCTTGGTTGGTAAGCTGATCGTTCAGGTGCTTGATGGCCTGGCCACCAACCCCGACGACAACAGCGAAGCCGAAGCTGCTGTGCGGGCGCAGGTTGGGGAATTGTGCGCTAAGTTCCCGATCTACCCGACCTTGGGCTAGCCTGATAGCCAATCCCACCTAGGGCTATAGTCTAAAGGTGGAGACTGGTTGGCGAAAGATGCGCCGGAAACGTTTGTAATGCAGCGTTTCCGGCGTTCTCGCAGGAAAGGGGGCTGTTCGTAGCCGTCTTAAGAGTTCTATAGTATGGCCATGCTCGGCGGTGACGTTTGGCCGACGTGATTGTCAGGATAAAAATGCTCTGCGGTGGTAGGGTGTATTGGGAAGGGGGTTTGATGCGCTGTCCATTCTGTGGCCACGATGACACTCAGGTAAAAGACTCCCGCCCGACCGAGGATAATTCGGCGATCCGGCGGCGGCGCTTTTGTCCGGCCTGTTCATCTCGCTTTACCACCTTTGAACGGGTGCAGTTGCGGGATTTGATCGTGCTGAAGAAAAACGGCCAACGAATCCCCTTTGAACGGGAAAAGTTGGTGCGGTCGATCTCGATTGCCTGCCGCAAGCGCAAGGTCGATGAAGAACGGATTGAGCGGGTGGTGAATGGCATTCAGCGGCGTTTGGAAAGCTCGGGCGAAAGTGAAATTCCTTCGTCGATGATTGGCGAAATGGTGATGGAGGCCTTGCAAAACCTCGATCAGGTGGCCTATGTCCGCTATGCCTCAGTCTATAAAAATTTCCGCGAGGCGCGCGACTTTGAAGAATTTGTTGAAACCCTAGGCGGCGCCGGTGCTTCACCCTTTGATGCATAGTTTTGCTCCGGTATCAGGCCCTGTGGCCTCTGATGATTTGGGGCATATGATGGCAGCCTTGGCGCTTGCTACGCGTGGGTTAGGATCGGTATGGCCAAACCCCGCCGTGGGCTGTGTGCTGGTTAAAGATGGTGCTGTGGTTGGTCGCGGTTGGACTCAGCCCAGCGGCAGGCCGCATGCGGAGACGCAAGCGCTGGCCATGGCGGGGGAGCAGGCGCGGGGGGCGACCGCCTATGTCACCCTGGAGCCGTGTAGCCATCATGGTAAGACGCCCCCTTGTGCCGAGGCCCTGATTAAAGCCGGAGTGAGCCGTTGCGTTTGTGCTCTGCGAGATAGCGATCCGCGCGTTTCGGGGCGGGGAATTGCCATGTTGCGGGCGGCGGGGATTGCCGTTGACGTCGGATTGTGCGCCGATCAAGCCCGAGAGGTGAATCTGGGGTTCTTTCTGCGCCTTGAACGGCAAAGGCCGTTGGTGACACTAAAATTGGCGACGACGTTAGACGGGCGGATTGCCCTGGCCAATGGCGAAAGTAAATGGATTACCGGCCCGCAAGCGCGTGCGCAGGCGCACCGAATGCGGGCGGAACATGATGCGATTTTGGTCGGTGTGGGTACGGTGATCGCCGATAACCCTGATTTGCGCTGTCGTTTACCGGGTGTAGAGAAACGTCCGCTGGTCCGCGTTGTGCTCGACAGCAAGCAGCGCTGTCCATCGGCCTGCAAACTATTGACCGACGATGGAGAAAGCTGGATCTTTGGCAGCGCTGCGGCCTCAGAGCCCGAGGCGAATGAGGGGCGCAAGCGCCGTTTTGTTATTGCTGCCGATGAACAGGGGCGGCCATCGTTACCAGCCGTGCTCGCCTGTTTGGCTGAGCAAGGGATCACCCGTTTGATGGTCGAGGGCGGTGGGCAGGTGGCTGCATCGTTCTTGCAGGCCGGGATGGTTGATCGTTTGGCATGGTTCCGCGCCTCTAAGGTGATTGGTGGTGATGGATTGCCCGGCGTGGGTGCTTTGGGGCTTGACCGGCTGGCCAACAGCCCGGATTTTGCTCGCACAGAATTACGGCTGCTTGGGGCCGACCAACTGGAACTTTACGAGAGACGTTAAATGTTTACAGGCATCATCACTGACTTGGGTAGCGTACGCGCCATCGACCGCAGCGGCGAGGTTCGTTTCGAGTTTACCTCTTCGTATGACATGAGCAGCGTGGACATTGGGGCGTCAATCGCATGCAACGGTGTGTGTTTGACCGTCATCGAAACCGGCGCTGACTGGTTTGCGGTTCAGGCGTCGGCGGAAACGTTGTCAATGACAACGCTGGGGGCCTGGGAGGCTGGCCGTCCGGTGAATTTCGAACGTGCCCTAAAGGTTGGCGACGAATTGGGGGGGCATATCGTTTCTGGTCATGTGGACGGGGTGGCGACGGTGGTCGATATCCAGCCTGACGGTGAGTCTAAGCGCTATACCTTTCAAGCCCCTGATGCGCTTAAGAAATATGTCGCCCCCAAAGGGTCGGTGGCCATCGATGGAGTGTCTTTGACCGTTAACGAGGTTGAAGATGGCCGCTTTGGCATCAATATCATCCCCCACACCCAGTCAGTGACCACCTTTGGCAGCCTAAAGGCTGGCGATCTGGTGAATATGGAAATTGACATGTTGGCCCGTTATGTGGCCCGCTTGATGGACAAGGATTAAGCTGTGACCTCGCCTTTTTCTGAACACCTGTCTCCCATCGAGGAGATCCTGGACGAAGCACAGAATGGGCGTATGTTCATTCTGGTCGATGACGAAGACCGGGAAAACGAAGGCGATCTGGTCATTCCTGCCCAGATGGCAACGCCGGATGCGATCAATTTCATGGCCACCCATGGCCGTGGTTTGATTTGCCTGAGCTTGACCGGCGACCGTTGCCGCGAGCTGAATTTGCCGATGATGGATGCGCATAATCAATCGCGTTTGGCGACCGCCTTTACTGTTTCCATCGAAGCGAAAGAGGGCGTTACCACCGGTATTTCTGCGGGCGACCGCGCACGCACGATCTCTGTGGCCGTCGATCCGACAAAGGGCAAAGATGACCTGGCGACGCCGGGGCACGTGTTCCCCTTGATGGCCCGTGATGGCGGTGTTTTGGTGCGCGCAGGCCATACCGAAGCTGCTGTCGATATTGCCCGTTTGTCTGGTCTGAACCCGGCTGGCGTGATTTGTGAGATCATGAACGACGATGGCACCATGGCGCGGATGCCCGATCTGATCCCCTTTGCGCAGCGCCATGGCCTAAAGATTGCGACTATTGCCGATCTGATTGCCTATCGCCGCCGCACCGAAAAGCTGGTGCGCCGCGAAGTGCAGAGCACCATTAAGGCTACCATCGGCGGTGATTGGGCGCTGAGCGTTTATGTCAACACCTTGGCCTATGCCGAGCATGTGGTGCTGACTAAGGGTGACTTGTCCGATCCGGCGCCGGTGATGGTGCGGATGCATGCGCTGCATGTGCTTGATGACGTGTTGGGTGATCTGGCCCATGGCCGTCAGGGACAGCTTCAGGCATCAATGGATATGATCGCTAAGGAAGGTCGCGGCGTCGTGGTCTTGCTGCGCGAGGCGAACAAGTCTACGCTGTCAGAGCAAATCCGCGAGCGTTTGGGCGAAGGTGATGGCACCCAGCGCTTGGTTGATTATGGCGTTGGCGCACAGATCCTGTTGGACCTGGGCCTTAAGGATATGATTTTGCTGTCCAATTCCGAAAAAAATATCATCGGTTTGGATGGCTATGGTCTGAGGGTTGTCGAACGGCGGCCCATCGCTCAGCAGGAGGCATAACATGGCCGGTGGCCCGCGGATTCTTATCGTTGAGGCGCGTTTTTACGAAGACATCGCCGATCATCTGGTAAAAGGCTGTGTTCAAGAGCTGACCGCTCAAGGGGCAGGCTATAAGCGCGTCATCGTTCCTGGCGTGTTGGAAATCCCGGCGGTGATCCGCTTTGCTATTCGGGCAATGGAATTACGGGCAACCGATATGCGCTTTGCCGGTTATGTGGTTCTTGGTTGCGCCATTCGTGGTGAAACCGACCATTATGATCATGTCGCTCGTGAAGCCATGACTGGCATTCAGAATCTGGCTTTGGAATACTCCTTGGCCGTTGGTAATGGTATTTTAACCGTTGCCAACCGCGATCAAGCGATGGCGCGGGCGCGGGTGGATCAAAAAAACCTAGGCGGGAAAGCCGCAAAGGCCTGTTTGCGAATGATTGATATTAAGCGAGAATTGGGGCTTTAGAGCAAATCCCAAGCCGCTGGTTGCACTTGCGGCGATGCATTTGTGTAAAAGCTAAAGATCTAGAGCGGTTTTACGGTTCCGGTTGGTCGGAAAACTCTCTCGTTCGGGGTATGCAGGTGATATCAAAGGGTGCTGCCTGCTATGGTATTGGTCGGCAGTACCCTTTGGTGAGTTGTTATGTGATCCATGCGCGCGGTGAGGTTTTCCCTCAGTCGCGGGTTTTGGCGCTGTTAGGATCGCATTGTGATCTTAACTTTCGTTTGGCAGCAGGGCGCTTTCGTTCTGTTGTTTATGATTCCTCTGGTGTGCTTTCAGGGCCTTTTGGTTCGTGGAGCCGCCCGCAAGACAGGCCGCAGGCCCGAAAATGGCAAAAAAGAACTCTAAAGATTCCGCACTGCGCCGTTGCGCGTCGCGTTTGGCTGCTGTTCAAGCGTTGTACCAAATCGACATGAGCCAGGGGCGCCTAGAAGACACCCTCCGCGACTTTCTGTCCGGGGCCATTGGCGGTGAAGTGATCGAAGAAGACCTAGATCTGGAAACCGAAAAAGTTGTTCCGCTGATCGAGCTGAACGCCGAACTGTTTTCAGTGTTGGTGCGTGGTGCCCATGCCAGCCGTGAGCGGTTGGACGAAGTTATCAACGGGTCCCTGGCCCAGGGCTGGGATGCGGAGCGCTTGCAGCCGATTTTGCGCAACATTTTGCGCTGCGGCTTGTATGAGCTGATGGAACGCCAGGATGTACCGCCGCGCGCCGCTGTTGCCGAATACGTCGATATCGCGCGTTCGTTCTATGACGGCCCCGAGGCCGGTATGGCCAATGCGGTGCTCGATCGTTTAGCGCGCCAGTTGCGTGCCGACGAAATGGATGCACCGCGCCGTGGTCGTGGAGCAGGCGTTGATGAGTCCAGTAGCTCGTAAACGCGGCGAATTTCAGACCATTCAAGACCTTTTTGCGCCCCTGGCAGCTTCGGCTCCCGGGGCGCTTGGTCTGTGCGATGATGCCGCTTTGCTGGATCCCCCGCTGGGGCAGGAACTGGTGCTGACGGTAGATGCGATCTGTGCCGGGGTTCATTACTTGGCCGAAGATCCCCCCGAATTGATCGCTCGCAAACTGATGCGGGTTAATCTGTCTGATTTGGCGGCGATGGGGGCCGATCCAGCGGGCGTGTTATTGACCTGTGCCTATTCTGCCGATTGCGACGAACAATGGATCGAGCGGTTTGCCGCCGGGCTAGCGAGCGATGTGGCGGCATTTGGCTGTCCGGTTTTTGGCGGGGATACGGTATCAACGGCCGGTCCAGCGTTATTTTCCCTGACGGCGCTTGGATGGGTGCCGCGTGGAATGGCATTGCGCCGCAATGGCGCCCGCCCTGGTGATCTGATTGCTGTAACCGGCACCTTGGGGGATGGCGCCCTGGGGCTATGGGCCGCGCGCCAACGGTATACTGGAATGGCTGGGGGGGAGGATATTGACATTTTGGCCGATCGCTATCATTTGCCACGGCCTCGGTTAGCCGCAGGCAAGGCTTTACGAGGCTTGGCGACGGCGGCGATGGATATCTCGGACGGTTTGGTCCAAGATCTTGGACATATCTGCCGTGCTAGCGCTGTCAGGGCGGAAATTATAGCCTCGGCTTTGCCCCTGTCTGATGCCTTTAAGCGGGTTCAGAATACCCATGCGGTGCGGAAAGATATGGCGCTGAATGGCGGAGATGATTATGAATTATGCATCACCATCCCGCAGAGCTTGATAGACCAAGCCCTGTCCGTTGTAGGGGATGCTGGTTTAACGGTGATCGGGCGCTGTTTTGCCTGCGACGAGGCAGCGGAAAAAGCACCTTTGGTGATCGTGCGCGACGGATCTGGGGCTGTCCTTGATCTGGATCGTGCAGGGTGGCAGCATTTTTAAGATCGCAGGCATAAAGATTTTTCTGGCGGTGCGTGATGCATCCGCAGAGCGAAAATGGGAAGAGCCATGATCCGCCTTTTGGTTATCGTATTTGCCTTGATTGCTGCTCTGGGGGGTGGTGCTGCGGGCTTGGTCCATTTTGCGATCATTCCTGACTTTACTGGTGGCTTGATCGCTAATTTGGTTGGTGTCAAAGGGCAGGTTGCAAGTGCGTCGGACGAGGCGCCACCACCGCCGCCACGGATAGACCCGGTCTTTTTGCAAATTGAGCCGATGTTGATTCCGGTGATTCAAAACCGAGAGCTTAAGCAAAACGTTTATATTGCGCTAAGGCTGCAGTTGAACCCGGAAAAGCAAGCCGAAGGCCGCGAAGCCAAAGACCGTTTGCATGATCTGTATTTGCGCGCGCTGTATGACATGGTGCCCGAGCAGTACGAGCGCCGCGATACCCTGGATTTAACTAAGGTGCGCGAGCGGCTGATGAAAATTACGCAGCGTGTTGTTGGACCGGATGTGGTGGAAGACATCATTTTTGTCTCGGTCTTTAATAGATAAGATCGCTATAGCGACGTGTGTTCCCTTAGGGAAATAGTCTCCTCCACCAGGGGCTGTGATGTGGTACTCTCTGATTGTCGGCCCAGGATGCTCTTGGGTTGCCGAGGGGAGGCGTTGCGATGATTGCATCCCACTTATTTATCCTTGCTTGCGGGCTGTTGGCCCTTGGTTATGCGGTTTGGGCGGTACGGTCGGTTCTTGCCGCCGCTGCTGGAACGCCGCAAATGCAGGCTATTGCCGCCGCCATCCAAGAAGGCGCTTCGGCTTATCTTAATAGGCAGTATAGAACGATCGCCCTGGTTGGTGTTCTTATCGGCGCGGCTCTTGGTCTTCGCCTGGGGTGGCATGTTGCCGTTGGCTATGCGTTGGGGGCGGTGCTTTCCGCGTTGGCGGGTTATGTTGGCATGCATGTTTCCGTCCGCGCCAATGTGCGTACCGCCGAGGCTGCGCGGAGCGAAGGATTGGCGGCGGCCTTGCGGTTAGCTTTCCGATCCGGGGCCGTCACTGGAATGTTGGTGGTTGGTTTGGGGCTTTTGGGGGTTGGTGGTTATGATCTCCTTTTACGCCTAACCGGTGAAGGAACCCGGCCTTTGCTAGAGGCTTTGGTTGCCTTGTCCTTTGGTGCGTCGTTGATTTCGATTTTTGCCCGCTTGGGCGGGGGTATTTTTACCAAGGGCGCAGACGTTGGCGCTGATTTGGTTGGGAAAGTCGAGGCGGGGATCCCCGAAGATGACCCACGCAACCCGGCGGTGATTGCCGATAACGTCGGTGATAATGTCGGTGATTGCGCCGGCATGGCGGCTGATCTTTTTGAAACCTATGTGGTTACCATTGTTGCGACGATGGTGTTAGCAGCAGCCCTGTTTTCAGGGGCAGCGGCGGAAAAGATGATGATCTATCCGTTGATGATTGGCGGCGTTTGCGCGCTGGGTTCGGTCTTGGGGACGGTGTTTGTTCGCTTGGGTCCTCAGGGCAAAATCATGGCTGCGCTTTATCGCGGTTTATGGGGGGCCGCAGGGCTATCGGCGGTGATGGTGGCCGCGGTCACGGTTGTGCTGTTTGGTTTTGATACGCCAGTTGTTACCGACGCTGGGCGTGTCATTGCTCCTTGGCACATGATTGCCTGCGCGGTTATCGGCTTGGTGTTAACTGCAATATTGGTGTGGATTACCGCTTTTTATACCGCGACCGAGCATCGGCCCGTGCGAAGTGTGGCCCGATCTTCCGAGACTGGGCATGGCACCAACGTGATCCAGGGCTTAGCCATTTCGATGGAATCGACGGCCTTGCCGGTGGTTGCGATTGCCTTGTCGATTGGCTTAGCTGATGCCGTGGCCGGATTGTTTGGCATTGCTATTGCGGCAACGTCGATGCTGGCCTTGGCAGGAATCGTGGTGGCGTTAGATGCCTATGGCCCGGTGACGGATAACGCCGGGGGAATTGCTGAAATGGCCAATCTGCCGCCAGAAGTACGGCGGATAACCGACGCCTTGGACGCGGTGGGCAATACGACAAAGGCGGTGACCAAGGGCTATGCCATTGGTTCGGCAGCGTTGGCGTCGTTGGTTTTGTTTTCGGCCTATGCCGAAGATCTACGCTATTATTTCCCCAGCTTGGACATATCCTTTAGCTTGCAGAATCCCTACACCGTGATTGGTTTGTTTGTCGGTGGGGCGTTACCCTATTTGTTTGGGGCGTTGGGGATGCAGTCGGTGGGGCGTGCTGCTGGCGCGGTGGTTCATGAAGTCCGGCGGCAATTCCGCGAGATCGACGGCATCATGGAGGGAACCGGAAAGCCTGATTATGGTCGCTGTGTTGATATGCTGACCAAAGCAGCCATCCGCGAAATGATCGTTCCGTCCCTACTACCCGTTTTGGCACCGGTGGCGCTGACCTTTGTGGTCTGGGGATTGGCAGGACAAGCCGCCGCTTTCACCGCTCTGGGGGCGATGTTGATGGGGACGATTGTGACCGGGCTGTTCTTGGCCATTTCGATGACTTCGGGCGGCGGTGCCTGGGATAATGCCAAGAAATATATCGAAGATGGTAATCACGGCGGGAAGGGATCGGAAGCGCATAAAGCGGCTGTGACCGGCGATACCGTTGGTGATCCCTATAAAGACACTGCAGGTCCGGCGATCAATCCGATGATCAAGATCACCAATATCGTCGCCTTGTTGCTGCTCGCCTTGATCGCAGGATAAGGCGGCGCGGTTCCCCCCTTTGCCCGTTCAGAAAGGCAAAGGGGGAATATCTTTTAGCCTTTGACGCCGACGAAATCAAAACCCGCCGCATCAGTAGCGCGTTTTACCGCATCATCATCGGCAGGGCTGACGGTGACGGTTTTATGATCCAGATTAACGCTGACCGTGGCGTCAGGGATTTCCTGTGCAATGGCTTTGCTGATGCCATTGGCGCAGCCTTGGCAGCTCATACCATCAATAATGTAGCTTTTTTCCATGGGACTTAACTCCTGTAGAGGGCTGCTGATCATAAATCCGAATAGGCGATTTACCCGCGGCAAGGAAACAGAGACTGCTATTGGCAGGATTGTCCGAGGACTTCGTTAAATAGCTGCTCGATTAAGGTGCGCGGGATGTCGCGGGTGATAAACACCAGCTTGGATCGATGGTCGCCGTTAGGCCATTGCGGTAGGCCTGCAGGCGGGTGGAAGACATGCTGGACGCCATGGACCACCACCGGGCGCTCTTCGTCAGTGAGGTTGAGCAGGCCTTTCATACGCAACAGATCGGCGCCCCGATGGGCGATAAGCATTTCCATCGCCGAGACAAAAGATTCCCATTCGATGGGGCTTTCATAGGTCAGGCTATAGGCGCAAATGCGGTCATCGTGACGGTTTAGGTCGTGGTGGTGCTCATGCTCATCGTGCTCGTGATGCCCGTGCCCGTGCCCGTGCCCATGGTGATCATGAGCATGTTCGTTTTGCCCGTGATAGGCCTCGTCCCGCAACCAACGGGCCACATCGGGGTGCTTGCCGTCGGCGCTAAACAGCCCAGCATTGAGTAACGCCGAAGGGGCAACTTGCCCATGACTGGCGTAAATCATTGGGGCGGCGGGGTTGATCTGGCGTAGGCGGGCGAACAGGGTATCGCGGGTGGCTTGATCGCAGAGGTCAAGTTTGGTCAAAACCAATCGATCAGCAACCGCAGCTTGCTTAACGCTTTCGGGCTGGCTATCGAACTGGCTGCTGGCATTCACCGCGTCAATGGTGGCGACGATGCCATCCAAACGATAGCGGACCGAGAGCAGGGGATCGGTAATCAGCGTATGCAAAATGGGCGCAGGGTCGGCCAGCCCGGTGGTTTCGATGATCAGGCGAGTAAACTCCGGCACTAATCCGCGCACGCGCTTAAAATACAGGTCGCGCAAGGCGGTTAGCAGGTCGGAACGGACGGTGCAGCATAGGCAGCCTGAATTGAGCAAAATGACGTCATCGTCCACGGCCTCGACCAACAGATGGTCAAGGCCGATTTCACCAAACTCGTTAATCAGGACCGCAGTTTCGCCCATTTCCGGATGTTTGAGCAGGGCGTTAAGCAAGGTTGTTTTGCCGCTGCCAAGAAAGCCGGTCAGCACCGTAATTGGGATCAGGTCGGCTGCTGAAAGGGGAGCGCTGTCGGTCATTTTCCGTAAAGCTCCTGTTCGCTGATTTGCGGCGTGGCGATCGTGGCCAGCTCGTCGCCACGAATGGCCCGGTAAAAGCAATTTCGCCGCCCGGTGTGGCAGGCAACGCCGTCTTGATCGACCAGGGCGAGCAGGGTATCGCCATCGCAGTCAAGGCGCAGATCAACCAGGGTTTGCACCTGACCCGAGCTTTCTCCCTTACGCCAAAAGGCTTGGCGAGAGCGGGACCAATAGCAAACCCGACCCAGGTTAAGGGTTTCTTCGATGGCGTCACGATTCATATAGGCCATCATCAGGACTTCGCCAGTGTCATGCTGTTGAGCAATGACGGGGACCAGCCCATTGGCGTCAAATTTAACTTCTGCCAACAGTTCGTAAAGGGCAGCACGCGAAACGGACATGATTTTTAGTCCTATTCATCAGAAAATTAAGCAGCACTTATTGTGCCGCAGCCAGCCGTTCAAAACCACGGGCGAGATCGTCGATTAAATCGTCGCTGTCTTCCAGGCCAACGTGATAGCGCACCAACGGCCCTTGGCCGTCAAAGGGTGCCGCCGTGCGTGCCGGGGTGGCCGGGACCACAAGGCTTTCAAAACCACCCCAGGAATAACCGAGCTTAAAATGGTCATAGCCATCAAGCATGGCATTGACAGCGCTTTCTACCACATCGATCAGTTCGATACCAAACAGGCCGCAGCCGCCGTCAAAATCACGCTTCCACAGATCGTGGCCGGGGCAGTCGGGTAGGGCAGGGTGCAAAACACGGCGGACTTCGGGGCGGGCTTTAAGCCAGTTGGCGACTTTAAGGCCAGAGGCAAATTGTTGGCGCATCCGTATTGGCAAAGTCCGCAATCCGCGGAGGCCCAGATAGACTTCTTCGGTGCCCGGAGCATGACCAAGCAAAGAGACGTGCGTTTTGATCCGTTCCCACAGGGCGCGGTCGGCGGTGGTGATGGTGCCAAGCATAGCGTCAGAATGGCCAACCAGGTATTTGGTTGCCGCCTGTAGCGATACGTCAACGCCCTTGGTAAAGGGCTGGAAGGTCATCAGACCCCAGGTGTTATCCATCACCACCAAAGCACCGGCATCATGCGCGGCCTGGGCGATGGCGGGGATATCTTGGACTTCAAAGGTCTGTGAACCCGGGCTTTCGGTGAAAACGACGCGGGTATTATCGCGAATCAACGCCTCGATGCCTGCGCCGATGCAGGGGTCATAATAGGTGGTTTCAATGCCATAGGTTGTCAGGACCTGATCGCAAAAAGCGCGGGTCGGGTAATAGGCACTATCAACCATCAGCAAATGGTCACCCGATTTTAGCAGGGCGAGCAGGGCAGAGCTGATGGATGCAAGACCAGATCCGACCAAAACGCAGTGGCTGCCGCCTTCGATTTCAGCAACGGCTTCTTCGAGGGCGCGCGTGGTCGGCGTACCATAACGCCCATAATAGGTGACTTCAAAGCGATGGGGATGGCGCGCTTTAAGCTCGGCAACGGTGGGGGCAAGGACCGTTGATGCCCGATATACTGGCGGATTTACGATCCCCTCAAAGCGGTCGGGGTGGCGTCCGGCGTGGATAATCCGGCTATCTTTTTTCATTACAAAGCTCCCTATGGCCAAAAGCGCGCTAGCGGCAACGGAAACAAAGACATACTTGACGGCGAAAGGCAATTATTCGCGCCGTATTTTCATGCTTTAGGGTGTAGCCCAAAAGTGGGGGGCGGATTTCCGCCATGCGTTTATGGACTGTGGCGGGAATTGTGACATGCGTGTGACGCATGGCCGGCTTGAGGAAATTTTTCATCTATTGCACTGCAAAAACAGGTAAGAGTTTTCATACGAAACCAACACCCATGTTTGGGGGAAGGGCTGAAGAGAAAGGCCTTTTTTCTATTGTGCATGTGCGAAAAGACTTTTATTGCACTGCACAATATGCCAGTATGGGTGTTCAAATTCCCTGTGTTTTAGGAAAGGAAGGCTCTGGCCCCGATCCTAGTCGAGGAGTACGTCTCATGGCTGGAATGCTCACTGCAACTCATGCTTACAACCTGTTTTCGTTGACCATGGAAAGCCGGTACGGCAGTGGTTGGCGGGCGTCAGTCGAGCCGGAAACCATTGCGATGTTGGCTGATGAAATTGCCATTGGCTTTGGTGGACAGGCCGAGGGCCCGACCCATAGCCAATCTGGCGGCAAGGCCCCCACGGTTTGGCGTTTCCCCGATAGCTCACGGGCGCGGACGGGTCATTTTGGCCTGCGTCGTGAAGATCTGGAAGAGCAGGCGGCTTAGAGCCGATCCCAAGCGGATTGAAGTATCAGTGACGACTAAAAGACCCGGGGCAATGGCTGAGTAAAATCAAGGGTTTTTGTCGGGTAATGGCTTTTGCGGAAGATCGCTGGGGGGCGTGCCCTCGGTGATCTATGGTGATTTCCGCATAATAGAGGGTGTTTTTGGCCAGTGTCCCCGGCCAAAAACACCCTTTTTATTTATCTTCTGGGTGGAAAGTTAGAAGTGCCATTGGCACGTTTGACCGGGAGGTTAGCCGAGCGTGAGTTCCATGTTGTCACGGGCAACCATCGCTCCTTCCCAGGTGCGGCGGGCTTCGTCTTCTAGTTTTTCCATGAATTCATCATCGTGGTCTGGATCGTGATGGAAAATGGCGAGGCGTTTAACGTTTGCCTGCCGACAGAGACGAATGCCTTCCTGCCAGGTCGAGTGACCCCAGCCAATTTTACCAGGAAATTCCTGATCGGTATAAGTGCTATCATAGATGACCAAGTCAGCGCCTTCGATGAGGGCGAGGACATTTTGATCTGGCTTGCCGATTACGTGTTCTGTATCGGTGATGTAGCAGACGGAAATTCCTTTATATTCAACCCGATATCCCGTCGCCCCATTGGGGTGATTGAGCGATGCGGTGCGGACTTTAATTTCTGGGGTCAGAAAGAAGTCAATCCCTTGATCAAAGTCGATAAATTCCATTTTTGCTTGCAGGGCATCAAGGGGAACAGGAAAGGTCGGGTTTGCCATTTGGCTGGCTAAAATATGCTGAATGCCGCCCATGTCCCTAAGGTGGCCGGCGTAGATGTGGAACTCGCGGTTGGGCTGAAAGGCGGGCGCGAAAAAGGGGAAACCGTTGATATGGTCCCAATGGGTATGGGTTAGCAATAACGAGCTTTTGGTGACATCACGGCGCATGAAATCATGCCCAAGTCCGCGAATTCCGGTCCCCGCATCTAATGCCACATGGTAATCATCAAGGACAAACTGAATGCAGCTGGTGTTGCCCCCGTAAACCACGTGATTAGGGCTTGGGCAGGCAATGCTACCGCGAACACCCCAGAACTTTACATGAAAGCTCATTTTTACCGCCGTTCCCTAAACACGCTAACTTTAAGGCGCTAAAGCTTGATTGACCAGCAATCAAACCTTTCTGATAAAAGATGCAACACGGTACCAAAAGAACTCTTTATATTTAACTAAAATATTAGCTTTGGTGCCTTACTGCGGGTAATTAAAAGATTTTATCCACTTCCCTCTTTGTGGATATCGACGGTGTCCCCCACTCTTAGGCCAAAGATTTCCGATGCGGAGCCGCTGTTAACTGCAATCTCGATTAGCCCATTGCTATTGATATAGTGCAATCCAGCTCCTGGCTGAACCGTAGAAAACGTTGAACCTTGCCTTAGCGTTCTTTGGCCAACGGAGAGTTCTAGGGCAGCAGCATTATTTTTCCCTCTAGCACCAGTTATCGCATTCCCATAGTGATCGATATAGACAATTTTCCATAGATCTTCTGGCCAGGTGGGGCGATCAACTGCGGCCAAGCTAAGGGGAGTGCAGGGAAATGGCAACTCTGTCGGAAGTGCAGTCTTGTTTATGGCAACAGGGGTGTTTTGGGTCGCAATCATTGCCGCAATCGGGGCAAAGAGATCCCGACCATGAAAGCTGTTGCTTAGTTCTTGTGGGCGCCAATCAATGCACCATGCGGCGGCCAGGGTTGCTCTGCGGACAATCAGCGCAAAAATGCCGTTGTCGGGGCCGATAAACCAATAGCCATCTGCCCATATCACTAACGGCCTCCGGTGTGTGCCAACGCCGGGGTCAACTACGCATAGAAAGATAGAGCCGGGGATAAACGGGCTGCCGCAATAGGCGGGCAACAGATAGGCAGCGCTTAAGGGGTCAAAGACAGGCAGGTCTGCGAACAGATCAATGACGGCCACCCCTGGTGCTTTTGCACTAAGAACGGCTTTCACTTGGCCAATGTAAGGCCCAGTAAGTCCAAAATCTGTTAACAGTGCGATCGTCATTGACCTGCCATTATGAATCTATTGCTCGTTACGCTGCGCATCTTTGGGTATGGAATGCTTTGATGGTTACTGACAAAGATATTTGTTTAGAAATGGCTTGCTGGTCATATTTGCTGTCACTTCCCGATAGGATAACCCCAAGTTGAGGCGGGCTGAGTGTGGATGAGGGGTAAAGTTTTCCCTGTGATGGTGATCACGCAGAAGCATTTTTGTCCTCTGAGAGAGAGCCGCTAACCATGATCAAAAGTCCACCAATGAAGGTGAGGGCGGAAAATACACAGAATGTTTGTGCGTAACCCCCCAGCGGCACAATGAGCAGCCCAAACAGACTGGGGCCGAAAACGACGCCAGCATAGGTATAGAATAAAACGCCTCCGGTCGCTTCGCCTGTGCGGCCTGGTGGCGCCATATGGGCGACCTCGGCCAGGAATACCCCGTTCCATCCAATGGCTGTGGCACCAAAAGCAGCAGACAAAAGCGCTAAAGCCGTTAGGGACCATCCTGGGGAAAGGGCTAAGGGAGTCAGGGCACAAGCGCTCATCAGGGCCGCCAGCAGCAATAACATTGACCGGGCGCCAATATAGCGGTCGGCCATAAGTCCCCACAGAATGCGGCCTAAAACGCCACCGCCTTGGGATGCGGCTAAAATAACGCCGGCTTGCAGCAGCGTCAGTGATAGGTCGTGCACCAAATAGCTCACCCAAAAGGTGCCTAAAGACAGTTGCATGGCGGTAAAAGTAAACGATGCGCAGGCAAATAGGCGTAATCGGCGATGACGCCAGACTAAAATCACCGGCCCTATAACCCGACGCCACCAGGTGCCTGTACGCGCCACACCGTCACCATCTTGGCAATCAAGCGTGACGCGGGCCGGTTGCACGGCAACGGCCAGGATAATAGCGACGCCCCCAACAACTGCAGTAGCCCCTTGCCAGCCCCATAGATACACCAGCGGAGGAACAGCGAAGCCCGCGACCATCCCTCCTAGGGGGACGCCGGTTTGTTTGAGGGAAAAGACCAATCCGCGCCGATGGGGAGGGGTGCTTCGCGCAAGAATGTGTGAACTCGCCGGTGTTACTGGCCCATAGCCAAAGCCGATCAGCAAGGCGCTGCCAACGGCAAGCCAAGGCCAAAACGGGGTTAAGGTCAGGCAGAGCAGGCCTATCCCAACCAGGAGCAAGCAAATTTGACTGGTCCGTAAGGGCCCATGACGGCCTATGAGATCGCCCGACAGGGGTGACGCAAGGGTGGCCCCCAGATAGACCAGTGATGTATAAAAGCCGATAATGGCCGCCGGGAGGCCAAGGTCGAGGGTGGCCTCGGGGGCAAAGACTGGGGGTGTTAAAGCGCCGCCTGAAACAAGAACTTGAATCAGCGTCGTAATGATCAAGCTCTGCCAGCCAAAGCGCGCGGCGGTTGATGGTGAGCCAAGGGTAGGGGATGACATGAGGCTTACTCCACCACAACGGTCGGGGTTATCCAAGGCCTATATCGCTTGCCAATCCAATAGCAAGGACATTCCCAAGGGAAATGATAGCTATTATCGTCTGGACAGCAGGGGGCGCTGGCGTTCAGGATACGCATAGACACCATATTTGTCAGGAATAGGCTCATATCCATGGATGCTTCGCCTGTGCTGCAGCGCATTTCCACCTATCAGGATCAAATCCGATCGTGGCGCCACGATATTCATCGTCACCCGGAATTGGCCTATGAAGAGCATCGCACCGCGTCGATGGTGGCGAGTTTACTGCGCTCTTTTGGCGTTGATGAAGTATTCGAGGGTATTGGGATTACTGGTGTTGTGGGGGTGATCCGCAACGGTGATGGGCCAATGGTGGGGCTGCGTGCGGATATGGACGCTTTGCCCATCGACGAGCTGGCGGAGCGTTCGCATCGCTCGCAGTATCGCGGAAAGATGCATGCCTGCGGTCACGATGGTCATACGGCGATGGCGTTGGCGGCTGCGCGCTATCTGGCCGAGAGCCGACAGTTTTCAGGAGCCGTGGCGATGGTTTTCCAACCCGCCGAGGAAGGTGGTGCTGGGGCCAAGGCAATGATCGATGATGGCCTGTGGGAGCGGTTCCCCATGCGCGATATTTACGGAATGCATAATATTCCGGGGATTCCAGCAGGGTCTATTGCGTTGTCAGCAGGACCAGTGATGGCGGCGGCAGACCGTTTTACGGTGGAAATTCGTGGCCATGGCGGCCATGCGGCGGCACCCCATTTGTGCCGCGATCCTATTATTGCCGGGGCAGCGGTGGTGACGGCATTGCAGACGTTGGTATCCCGAAACTGTCCGCCAAATGAAACGCTGGTGATCTCGATCACTGAATTTCATGGCGGGGACGCTTTTAATGTGATTCCCGATTGTGTGCGATTGAATGGGACCGTGCGGTATTTCCAGCCGGACGTCGGTGCGATGGCCCAGGAACGCATGGCTGTGGTAATTCAGGGGATTTGTGCGGCCCATCACGTCGAGGCTGATTTTCGTTATCGTCCTGGTTATCCGCCAACGGTGAATTGGGATCAGCCCACAGCGTTAGCCCGTCAATCGGCGGCGTCAGTGTTTGGTACAGATCAGGTTTTGGATCAGTTGCCGCTGATGTTTGCCGAAGATTTTAGCTATTTCCTGCAGGATAAGCCCGGATGTTACGGCTTTATCGGCAATGGTGATGAAAGCGGCGATTTGGGGTGCACGGGTTTACATAATCCTCACTATGATTTTAACGATACCATCCTGGTGCCTGGTGCTGCTTTCCTTGCCCGTGTAGCCGAGGACGCTTTGCGGAGAGACTAATGAATGGCCAAGAAGAAGCCTGACAGCCGACCGGACCTTTATCAAGACGATGACGACGATCTTTACGAGGTCGAGAACGTCTCCGTTGTCGAAAGCCCCAAGAAAGGGCTGTTTGCAGCGGTTAAGTCTTTGTGGAAGCGTTCCGTCGAGGAAGACGTGGTTATTCCGTCGGGACCGATGGAGGGCGAGGAAGATCATTGGGTCGCCTTAAGCCTAGAACAGCTGCTTGAAAATGATCCCGATACCTTGCTGCATATTATTTCATTGCGCGGCTTTGCCAATGCTTTAGGGCCGGTGTGGGAACGCATGGCGACAAAGGCGATGATGATTGCCGAAAGCACGGTGCGCCTGCATTCAGGATCTTCGGCGGAAGTGCGCCAGCATGGTGACGATACGTTTTTAGTGTTGTTTCCGCATTTGACCCCTGAAAACGGGCGTCGTAAGGCGTTTGATGTTTCGGTTCTGTTGGGGAAAAAGTTGGTCGGCGCCAAATTTCAAATTGTTGGCGGCGGTGGAGCTCTGGGGATTGGTTTAGTGTCTTTGCCAGGGTCGATGTTGTTGAACGATGACGGCGGATTGTCGGATCAGGTCCTTGACGATGCCGCCGACGCCGCGCCCCAGGTTTCCGACACTGCCGAGGCTGGCGTGTGGCTGGAAACCGAAGGCAAGGTGCAAATTGATCCGACGCTGATTGACGGCCAGGGAAAGCTGGGACCGCTCGTCGCTGAAGGCTGGTTGAAGTTCAAGGTCAAACAGAAAAAGACCGAGATCCGCTTGGTGCCACTCGAGCTACCAAAGCGGCGCAAAACGCCAGATCCTGAGTGGGTGCCTATCCGCCGTGACAAGTAAAGGGTGCTTTGCAGGCCTGCTCTTTGACCCCCTGGCCTGCATTGATCGGGTGGGGCTGCGCAGCCGCTATGCCGAGACATGGCGGTTTTATCATGGCCTATCGCATTTGGATGCGCTGCTTGACTTGTTTTTCGATCATTGCCAGCGTCTTGATGATCCCTTCGCGGTTTGGCTGGCGATTTGGTATCACGACGCTG
>CEGC01001421.1_pt1 | contig 20708 bp, 15 predicted proteins | sample 302731 | NCBI WGS metagenome assembly CEGC01 (sample SAMEA2755656, study PRJEB7226) | microbial mat metagenome | biome: microbial mat; feature: hypersaline; material: grass silage | place: USA | collected 2014-02-19 | depth 0 m | reverse complement strand
GTGAAAAACCTTGCCAACCAAACCAGCCGGGCAACGGAAACCATCCGCGTTACCGTCAATGGTATGCAAATGGCCACCGCCGAAGCCGTGAGTGCAATTACTGATGTGCATGGCATTGTCGAGGAAATGAGAACTCTGTCGGCAACGGCAGCCCAGGCTGCCGAACAGCAAGGCGATGCCACCCGTGAAATTGCCCATAACGTCCATCAGGCGTCGTCGGCAACCAGCGAAGTCACCTCTAATATTGCCACTGTGGCGCAAGGGGCAGACATCACCAGCACGCGCACGCAAACCATTCGTGCATCGGCGCAGGGATTATCAGAAGCGTCTCATGCGTTGGAAAGCGAAGTCGATAAGTTCTTGTCTTACATGCGCGATCATTAGAGTAAATACTAAAGCAAATGCGGTATCGGGGGTATGGAACATCCCCGATGACGCATTTGTATACGAACAGGATACTCTTTCTGGGTTGGGCTGTATTTGAGCCCAACCCATTTTATTTGGATTGCCTGATATACGCTGACCGCATGGCAGCCGCGCCGCGGTTCTAAAAGCGAGTCCCTTGAAGCGCGAGCAGAAAAGACCTATTTCGGGATATATGCTGCATTGCAGCACCTCCTAATCACTGCAGGACGATCAAAATGATGACTGGAAACACGCCCGCGCGGCGGGTTCATCCGGGCTGGGTTCTTTTCGCCCTGGCCATGGGCGGCTTTGCGATTGGGACGACGGAATTCGCCTCGATGAGTTTGCTTCCCTATTTCGCCGATGATCTGGGCATTGACGAACCGACCGCAGGGCATGTGATTAGCGCCTATGCCCTGGGGGTGGTTCTGGGGGCGCCGGTGATTGCGGTCTTGGCGGCACGTTTGTCGCGTAAGGTGCTGTTGATCGGCTTGATGGTGATGTTTGCGCTGGGGAATGGCCTGAGTGCGATGGCGCCGTCTTATGGTTGGATGATTGCCTTTCGCTTCCTCAGCGGTGTTCCACACGGCGCTTATTTTGGTATTGCCGCCCTGATGGCGGTGTCATTAGTCGCGCCGTCCAAGCGGGCACAAGCGGTGTCGATGATGATGTTGGGCTTATCGCTGGCGACCATTATCGGGGTGCCAATGGCCAATGGGATTGGCATGCTGGTTGGATGGCGGTGGGGGTTTGCTTTGGTTTCGCTGCTGGCGCTGGCGACCGTCGTGCTGGTGGCTGTCCTCGCGCCGGGTGGGGGACGGCAAACGGGGGCGAGTCCTTTGCGCGAACTTTCGGCCTTAGCACGCGGGCAGGTGTGGTTGACCTTGGCCATTGGTGCCATTGGCTTTGGCGGTATGTTTTGCGTCTATACCTATCTGGCGACCACGTTGATGGAGGTTACTGGAGTCGACGAGACTTTGGTGCCGGTAGTGCTGGCGGTGTTTGGCGTTGGCCTAACCTTGGGAAATCTGGTCGGTGGTTGGGCGGCGGATCGTTTACCCACCTTTGCGCCCGCTTTGCTGCTGATCTGGAGTGCACTCTCGCTGTTGATCTTTCCGTCGACGACAGATGACCCTTGGTTGATCACCATTGCGGTATTTTTTATCGGCGCCGGTGGGGGACTCGGGCCGATGCTGCAAACCCGGTTGATGGACGTGGCGGGGGATGCGCAGACCTTGGCGGCGGCGCTCAATCACAGTGCGTTTAATGTGGCCAATGCGCTGGGGCCTTGGCTTGGCGGCTTGGCGATTGCTGGTGGTTTGGGCTGGAGTTCTACCGGCTATGTCGGCGCGGGCTTGGCCATTGGCGGTTTGCTGTTTTGGGCTTGGTCGATGCTTTTGCACCGTCGCCAACAGGCCGCGCTGTCAGCGGCGTAATTTTCTATTTCATAACAAGATCTTATTTCTCAGTGCTTCGTCATGCACCCCGCCGTCCCTTGGATGGCGGGGTGTTTTTATGCTTCCCCCATTCAACCAAAGTCTCATTTCGCCCACTGCCCCATCGCGAGATGATGGTTTTCGACGGTGAACGAGAGCGTTTGCAAAACCTGCCCCGCAGGCCCGCGCGCCACCACCCAAACAGCTTGTTTTAAAGACACATCATTTAGGGACGAACGCCATGTTGAATCAGGCTCTGGAAACGATCAAGGCGGCGATCACGCTGCGCCCGCGCTATGAAAACTATATCGGTGGCGAATGGGTTGCCCCGGTCAAAGGCCAGTATTTCACCAACATTAGCCCGATCAACGGCCAGCCGATCTGTGAAATTCCGCGTTCGACCCACGAAGACGTCGACAAGGCCCTGGATGCCGCCCACGCTGCCAAGATCGCTTGGGGCAAAACCCCGGTGGCCACCCGCGCCAACATTTTGAACAAGATCGCTGACCGGATCGAAGCCAACCTGCAGTCGATCGCCATGGTCGAAACGCTCGATAACGGCAAGCCGATCCGCGAAACCATGGCTGCTGACATTCCGCTGGCCATTGACCATTTCCGTTATTTCGCGGGTTGCATTCGGGCCCAGGAAGGCTCGCTGAGCGAAATTGATGACGACACCGTTGCCTATCATTTCCACGAGCCCCTGGGCGTGGTCGGTCAGATTATCCCTTGGAACTTCCCGATCCTGATGGCTGCGTGGAAGTTGGCTCCGGCCCTGGCCGCAGGTAACTGCGTGGTGATGAAACCCGCCGAGCAGACCCCTTGGTCGATTTTGGCGGTGATGGATCTGATTGGTGATTTGCTGCCGCCGGGTGTGTTGAACATCATCAACGGCTTTGGCATCGAAGCTGGGAAGCCGCTGGCATCGTCGGATCGCATTTCCAAGATTGCCTTTACCGGTGAAACCTCCACCGGTCGTTTGATCATGCAGTACGCTTCGGAAAACATCATTCCGGTGACGCTGGAACTGGGCGGCAAGTCGCCGAACATCTTCTTCCCCGACATTTTTGATGCTGATGACGACTTTGCAGACAAGGCGATGGAAGGCTTTGCCATGTTCGCCCTGAACCAAGGCGAAGTCTGCACCTGCCCGTCGCGTGTCTTGGTGCACGAAAAGATTTTCGACGAGTTCATGGACCGGGCTGTTGCGCGCGTCAAATCCATTAAGCAGGGCAACCCGCTTGATGCGTCGACCATGATCGGTGCGCAGGCGAGCGTTGATCAGCTTGAAAAGATCATGTCTTACATCGACATCGGCCAGCGCGAAGGCGCCGAGATGTTGACCGGCGGTAAGCAGGCTAAATTGGGCGGCGAGCTGGACGGTGGTTTCTATGTGGAACCGACCATTTTTGTTGGCAACAACTCCATGCGTATCTTCCAGGAAGAAATCTTTGGCCCGGTGGTTTCGGTTGCCAAGTTCTCCACCGCCGAAGAAGCCTTGCAGATCGCTAACGACAGCGCCTTTGGTTTGGGTGCGGGTGTGTGGTCGCGTAACGGCAACACTGCCTATCGCATGGGCCGTGAAATTCAGGCTGGTCGTGTGTGGACCAACTGCTATCACCTCTATCCGGCACATGCGGCTTTTGGCGGTTACAAGCAGTCGGGGATTGGCCGCGAGAATCACCGGATGATGCTTGATCACTATCAGCAGACCAAGAACCTGCTGGTGAGCTACAGCGCCAAGGCGCTTGGCTTCTTTTAAGGACCGCCTTCTCTCGGGGCACCTCTTTAAACTCTCATGGGCGGGCATCGGCAACGATGGCCGCCCTTTTTTCTTCTCTCCAGCGATCGAGGTAACATCATGACCGAACAAGCTCCCCCGCGTGTTATGGCCACCGAAGCAACCTTGGAGTGGATCAACACCTTACGCGACAAACATGGCCCGTTGATGTTTCACCAATCGGGAGGCTGTTGTGATGGCTCGGCGCCGATGTGCTATGTCGAAGGTGAATTTCGTGTTGGCCAGCGTGATGTCTGGTTGGGCGATATTGGCGGCTGTGCTTTTTACATCGGCCATGTTCAATTTGAATACTGGAAGCATACCCAGCTGATTATTGATGTGGTCCCCGGACGAGGGGCGAGTTTTTCCCTGGAAATCCCTGAAGGAATTCGCTTTTTAACCCGCTCGCGTGTTTTTAGTGATGCTGAAGTCGAGGCATTGGAGGCCGCAGGGCCGGTGCATTTGGGGGCTCGGCCAACAGAGGGGTAAAATATCTTTTGATGTGAGAGGAAACCCTCGTTAGAGGGGGCAGGGGGCAAGAAGGCTTTTTGCCGGGGGATTGGGATGATAAAAGTTCATAACATCCCCTTTGCCTTTGAGAAAAATAGAGTATCCTCATGTGCGGACATAGGGATTATACGACTTTACTAGCAAAAAACAGATGTGCCTGACGGGTTCGTATGGCACTTTTGACGCCTTCACTGTCCTTGCGTCGAGCGTGGTAGCATGAAAGAACGTACCTCTTTGCGGTGATCCGTTTGATAGGGGTATATGCGATCGCCTCTGATAGGCGTTTTAGAGAGGGCAAAAGCATGGTTGGCCGTGGCGCACAACACAAGCCGGGTGGGCACTTAAAGTACATCTCCATCTTGATTACTTGTGCTGTACTGCTCACAATCGCTGTGATTGGCGTGCAATTTTATGCAAATCGTCAAGATGTTCACCTCGCCACTGCAAGTTTAGTTGAACGTAATGTTCGAGGGGCGCGTGACGACCTGAAGGGGCGGCTAGAGGCCCTGGTTCGGGACTATTCTTATTGGGACGAGGCCTATCAGAAGACTTTTTTGAACCCAGATGAGACTTGGCTGGAAGAAAACTATGGTAGCTACCTAAGCGACAGCTTTGGCGTTTCCGGCGTTTTCGTGGTTTACCCCGATGGGCGTGTGTTACAGGTGGCAAAGGGGTCCTTGGATACCTTTGCGGCTCTGACGCAGCCGCAGACGGCCTTTGTTGGTAGCTTGCGCGATTTGGCCGCACGCGCGCGCAACCAATCAGCCAAAGGCAGAGAACCCATTGCTCAGGCTTCCTTTGCTCGCCTTGAGGGAGAGGTGGTTACCGTTGCTGCATCGTTAATCTTGCCGTTGCAGGCCGCGGAAACCGAACCGTCTCAGGGGGTCGATCATGCTCAGGTTCCTGCCTTGGTGTTCGTGCAGCCTATTAGCCTCGATTGGATTGATACACTGAAAAATAGGCTGGATTTGCGCCATATCGGCCTTTATTCAGCGAATTCGGGTATTGGCATTCGCGCATTGCATCCCGCAGATAGCCTGCACCCGCAATCTGGTATTTCTCAGGGGGAAGAGGTGGCCCCAATTAGGGTCCCCTTGGATGATATTCAGGGTGTTCCTTTAGCTTACCTTGATATCGTAGCCCCTGATATTGCGCCGCCGTTGTCATCGCCGCCCTTTTGGATTGGTGTCGCTTTGTCCATGGTGTTGTTGTTTATTTCGGGCATGCTGTTGCGACAAACATCTTTGGCTAGTCGGCAAGCCAGCGAGCAAACAGATGCTTTGCGCCTGGAAGTGATGCAGCGCGAGCGGGCAGAACGAGACCTCATTGAACATAAAGAGCGGCTTGAGAAAACGGTTAGCGAGCGCAGCCAATCCCTGACCCGTGAATTAAATCGCACCAACGCTTTGTTGCGCGATTTAGAAACGGCCTTGGAGCGGGTGCAGCAAGTGGTTGATACCGCCGATGAAGGCTTTGTGCAGATTGACCTGAGTGGCCGCCTTGTTGGTTGTAACCAAAGTACGCAACGTATTCTTGGGTTTGATTCGCGGGAACTGATTGGGCGCCACGTTGAAACCCTGATATCAGCCGAAAGCCTGCCTTTGCTGCAGGAACAATTGCGTCTGCGGAAATCATCGCAATATCGCAGGTATATTATTGATATCATTACCAGGGATGGCACCATGATCCCGGTCGAGGTGTCGGCGGCGAATGAATACGAAAATGGTGTCTTAAAAGGGTCTGTTGGTTTTTTCCGCGATTTGCGAACCGAACGCCAGCAGCTTAAAGCTCTTAGTCAAGCTCAGGCCGAAGCGCAGGAGGCTAAAAAGAGCAAAGCTGTGTTTTTGAGTGACATGTCGCAGGAATTGCGGACGCCCTTAAACGCGATTTTGGGCTATGCTCAGATGCTGCTGAGCACGTCAGCATCGGTTTTACAGCCGCGTCAACAAGAGCACGTTCGTCGTATTCATCAAGCCGGTGAAAGCCTGCTGACGCTGGTTAATGAAAGTGTGGATCTGGTGCGGATCGAAAGCGGTGATATGGCGCTGCTTTCCGAGCCTGTAAGTGCAAATACTCTGATTGACGAGGTCCTGAGACTGGCGGCGGTGCTCGCCGAGCAGATGTCTATTTCGCTGGTGACCAAGCACTATCAACCGCATGGGCGCGAAACTCAAATTATGGTCCGCGCTGATGCAGGGCGTTTGCGGCAGGTTTTGCTCAATCTTATTTCGAATGGGATCAAATATAATCATCCTGGCGGCGAAGTCAGTATTAACGTCAGCGTCACCGAAAAGCAGCTTGTGCGCTTTGAGGTCCGCGATAGTGGTATTGGGATCCCCGCGTCGTTACAACCCGTGTTATTCGCCCCCTTTAAACGCTTGGGTCAGGAGCGTACGCAGATCCAAGGCAGTGGCCTGGGACTTGCCGTAACGCATGTTTTGGTCGTGGCCATGGGGGGGACGCTTTCGGTGGACAGCAAAGAAGGTGCGGGCAGTACCTTTAGGGTCGATATGCCGCAGAGCTTTGTAACCAAAGAAAGCGGGCGGGATACGGATGATCAGTACAGACCCGAAAAGGCTTAGGGCGAATTCTGCCGCCCTAAGCCTTATGATCGCTTTTACGTCGTGGAGAGGGTTTTAGACCTCTAGCTGATCGGCCATGTCCAAAAGCATTTCGCGGAACAGGCGGACCAAGTACTGATCCAATGCCCCATGCATGTTTGACATGATCGACAGGGCTTTTTCAGCGGCCATCGGTGCCTTATAGACCCGGCGGTCAGTGAGGGCGCTAAAAACGTCGCAGATGGCAGCCATACGGGCCAAATTATTGATTTCTGCGCCCTTGCGCCCATGGGGATAGCCGGTGCCATCGAGCTTTTCGTGGTGCTGTTCGGCGACCACCAGGGCACCGCTAGGCACCCCCACGGCAGAGCGTAGAATGTCCATCGTGCGCGGCACATGGCTGCGCATGGTGTGCCATTCCCCATCATCGAGTTTGCCCGGCTTATTTAAAATGCCGCGTGGAATGCCAATTTTCCCCACGTCATGCATCAACCCGCCCGAAGTTAGAATTTTGAGGTCATCATCACGCAAGCCAATGCCATGGCCGAAAATAGCGATGAAAGTCGCCACGCGCAGGGAATGGGCATAGGTGTAGTTGTCGTAGTCGCGCACCCCCGATAAAACTTCGGAAAAATGGGCGTTAGAAACCGCCTCGACCAGGGGGGCGCAGCCGTCCTTGATCTTGCCAAAGCGTAACTCGCTATTGCCCGATATGGTATCGGCGATGCCGTTAAAGACGTTGAGGGTGTTTTCCAGGGCCTGACGCTGAACCGGCTCAAAGTCTTCCCAGCTGGCTTCGACTTTGCGGTTTAGCGTCGAAGAGACGCATTGCAAAAAGCTGCCAACGCGAAATGGTTTGCGTAAAACAGCGCGCGCACCAAGCTGGCGGACAACCTCGGCAAAGCCGGTATCGACGACACTGGCGGTGCAAATAAAGGGAATGGTTTTAAGCAGCGGGTCAGACACCAGGCTATCAACCAGATCTAAGCCTCCGCTGGGCCCTGCTTGTTCATCAATGAGGATCAGGTCGGGGAGCAGAGTATAGGCGCGGTCCAGTGCCAAGCGACCATCGGAATAATCTTCGACGTCATAGCAAGAGTGCAAGGCAACGACCATTTCGTGGCGATGGTCTCGTTCGCCTTCGATGATCATAACCCGGGCGACGCGACCAGGTCGCACAGATCCCAGCGCACCCGTGCCAAGCAGGTGTCTGCTAGTCCCGGTTACATCCGGGTCGCCTTTACGCAGGCGGGCGGCGACATCATCGCGAAGGGTGCCGAGATCTGCGGTCAGTGGACCTCTCCTCGTCGTCAAAGAGTGTACCGGGGGCTATGCGATCTGTATTCGGTACTCTGTTTACCGAGCTGACCAATAGGATCAGCCGGCAGGGGAAATACCTGTACAACCAGGAAATTCTATCAAGAAACAGTTTATGCTAAATGCGAGATAAATTCACCCTCTCGTGTACATGACCTTAGATATATCGCCTTTGGCGAGTGGGGAGACCGCGGTGTCGTAGAGGGGGCTGAACCAGGATGCAACCCGCCAGAGGTGGGCGCGGTAGGGCAAAACGAAAGGGCGCTTATTGTTGAGCCTGTGGTGGTTCTGCTCGCCGCTTTGTCCCGGGAGGGGGCTTTAAGTCCCTAGGCGGCAATGTTTTGCGTGAAACTTTCTGTTCCACATGGTCGACGTTCCCCTAACGAAGGAGGTGAGGGGGTTTGTCGAAAACCTTCAGCATTTCACGTAAGTCACCGCCCTGTCTTATTTTGCGGTCCCCTGCATATACTGCATAGAGGGCACGTCCCGAAACCTGTCTTTTCGTTATAGTAAACAAGGGGGTTTCATGGGCATGGCGGAAAACCGAAAAATGCGCCACGCCAGGATCGTGACCAATGGCATAGTCGCGCCATTCGGCTTTGGCCACGCGCTGGGAATAGAGTCCCAGCAGCACTGACAGTTCTTGGCGGTCAAAGAATTCGATTGCGGCTTGGCGCTTTTGCCGGTGCTGATGAAGTGGAACCACGGGCGACATGGGCAAAGGACCTTATCGGCTTAACAGGCACGCGGGTCGGTGGTCATTGGGGCGGTGCGGCCTTTAAATGCGTCGTTGCAGGGATGCACCCTGATGTAGAACCTTGTGCGCAAAAAAATGCGACGATCCAAAGAGTTAGAGGATTCTTCGTTTCTAATTAAACGCACAATTCTCTAATAGGTTTCTTGCAGCCCACCTTGGCGAATGCCAACCAGTTTATCACTGGGATAACGACTCGGCTGTTCATAGCACGAGACGGCGGCCAAGGTGCGATAGCAATAAAGCTGCGGCACAATGGGCTTATTTTCATACCAGGGGCGGCAATAATGCCCGCCTTTACTGGCGCGCAGGGTCGAGCAATCTTCGCCGGTGATCAGCTGGGCGATGTAGTCGATAGAGGTTTTCTTGGTGGCGATGATCAGGGACATATCCATGATCGCAAAAGGCCGGGCGGCACTGATGACTTCGCCGGCTAAGCCCTGCAGGCGAAAGGCGCCGGTCTGCAGTTTGTTGGGAACATTACATCCGGTCAGCAGCAGCAGCAGTGGAAGTGCCAGTGCGAATGCCGTCGCGCGCTTGATGCCTTTGATCATGGTTGTTTATCCCGCCCCGGCGTTTCCAGGCGCAGTTTCTGCCCCAGAGTGTCTACAGACTTAACGAGCCTGTGGTGAAATTGATCTCTCAAAGAGTACCAATCTGCATCCTCTCAGCCCATATACAATGTTTACCACTATGCTGTGCCAGAGTTAAGGAAAGTTGAATCCGCCGCTAAAGGCTGCGCCACAGGGCGATAGCCTGCTGGGGCCGGTGCGCAGCGGCGCATAAACAGCATCAAAGTGCACTAATTTGCTGCGAATTGCGAAATGTTATCAGTCGCGGTAGACGGGTATCCTATTTCTTCACAAAAGTAACACGAATGCGTTATCCCGACGGAGGGCTCTGCTGGGGTAACTGCTAAATCGGAGAGTGGGAGATATGGATTTTATACAAGGGCTTTTTGGGGCGATTGATAACCTCACCTGGGGGTGGTCATTGATCCCCATTTTGGTGGTGTTCGGTGTCTTTCTGACCTTGATGTCAGGTTTTGTGCAGTTTGAATTCTTTACGCGTATGTTCCGCGTGCTATCAGGGCGGAACCAAAACGGTGATCCCAATGCCATTAGCGCCCGTGAAGCCTTGTTGGTTTCGGTCGGTGGTCGCGTCGGTGGCGGTAATATTGCCGGCGTGGCAGTGGCGATTTCAGTCGGCGGGCCAGGGGCGGTGTTTTGGATGTGGGCCATTGCACTTTGTGGCATGGCAACCAGTCTGATCGAATGTTCTTTAGCGCAATTGTTTAAGCGATCTGAAGGCGACGGCACCTTTCGCGGTGGTCCGGCGGCCTATATTCGCCATGGCCTGGGCGAACGTTACCATTGGCTGGCCGTGGTTTATGGCATCTGCCTGATGGCCTCGTTTGGCTTTGGCTTTAACGCCTTTCAGGGCAATACCATGGCCGGGGCTGTGCAAGACAGCTTGGGGATTGATCGCTTGCCGACCGGCATTGTGATTACCATCCTGGCAGGGTTGGTCATTTTCGGCGGCATCCGTCGTATTGCCAAAACTGCCGATGTGGTGGTGCCGGTGATGGCGGTGCTGTATTTGCTGGTTGCGGTGGTGATTATCGTTCTGAACATTAGCGAAATCCCCGCTACTTTGGTGTTGATCGTTAAAAGCGCCTTTGGCTTTAACGAAGCCATTGCTGGCGGCATGGGGGCGGCAATTGCCCAGGGTCTGCGCCGTGGGCTGTTTTCCAACGAAGCTGGTTTGGGCTCGGCCCCTAACGTTGCGGCGACGGCGCTGGTGCGTCATCCGGTCAGCCAGGGTATCACCCAGTCATTTTCTGTGTTCATCGATACCATCATCATTTGCACCTGCACGGCGATGATCATCTTGTTGGGTGATGTTTACGTTGCTGGTGCGGCTGGCGTTGATGGCGTGGCGCTGACGCAGCAATCTTTGGCGGGGCACATTGGCGATTGGTCCAAGTACGTGCTGACCATTGCCGTGCTGCTGTTTGCCTTTTCGTCGATCATTTACAATTACTATCTGGCTGAAAATGGTTTGGCGGTGATGACCAGTCACCCGATGGCAAAGATTATTTTGCGGGTGGCGATTTTGGGCATCGTGTTCGTCGGGGCTTCGGCGCCGTCAGCAAGCTCGGTGTTCTTCTTTGCCGATCCGATGATGGGGCTGTTGGCCCTGGTGAACTTGGTGGTGATTATGATGCTGTTCCCGGTCGCCCTGCGGGTGATCCAGGATTTCCGCAAGCAATTGGCCGCCGGTGTTGAACGTCCGATTCTGAACCCCGACGAGTTTAAGGATTTGGATATCGACCGTGACGCGTGGAACCCGGCTGTCTGGCCGGAACATTCCAAGAAATAAAGATCAGCGATCAGGGTGGGGTGCCGGTCGAGGGCGGCCCACCCTGTGAGCGATCACCGCTTATCGGTATGTTTGATCGCTGGTAAAGGCATCAAACGCGTGCGGGCCAGAGGGCCGATTATCAATCATCTGTAAAATGTGCGGTGGAATACAGGGATGATCCGGGGCAAAGAGGCCGCAGGCGCGTAAATTGCTGATCAGGCTGGCGCGTGCTGGGGTCCGTTCCAAATAGACTCGAACGCAACAGGGAACATGCTCGTGGTTGGCCGAGACGCCGACTTTGACACCATGAAGCCGAGTCCAGCGCATGGAATAGTCAGGATAGAGAACCGTTTGTGTGATTTCGATTCCGGCGCTGTATTCATAGTCGTTCATGAACACCCGCTCGCCAGTCATCAGGGCGATACCTTGATAGCGGTAATGGCGTGAACAGGGTTTCTGGTTATCGCCCATTCGCTCCAGGCGACGATAAAACATATGCCCATTTTTTGGTGCAAAAGTCACCAGGGAGCGCAGTATTTTTCCACGCTGAGACATTGAGTAATAGTATTCAAAAAATGTACCGGAAAGCTGAGTAAAGCGTGGATCGTTTAGCGTCATTATTTGATCAAAATGATAGCGGAGATCTCGTGATATGTCGTCAGTATTGAGTCCTTTGTGTTTTATGATTTCGTTAAATTCGCCTCTGGGCAGCATAATTTCATGGGGTTCGACCCCAAAGTAATCGCATATGCGCCGCAGCAGAGGCAAACGGGGTGCGGACGTGCCCGCAAGATAGCGGTTGAGCTGGCTACGATTAAGACCAAGATCGCGGCTTACCTGTGAGATCGAGGGACGATAGCTGCACAGCATGCGCAGGTTTTCAGCAAGTTCGTTCATGGATGCCCCATTATGACCTGGAAAAAGCGCGAAAAAGAGATAGATCATCGCCTTCCTTGCTGATTGTCAGGGAAATAGCGTCGGGAAACAATGGTACAAAAAGGAAAACATCATGTCGCAGCCTAGCTCTAAAGCCCGAGCAACCACCATTGGTATTATCGCTGGCTCTGGCCCCGAAGCTGGAATTGATCTTTGGTCAAAGATAGTGCTGCGAAATCAAGCCTTACGCGGCGCTGACTTCTCCGGCGACCTTGATGCGCCGCGTGTGGTGATCGTTTCCGAACCGCAGTTGGGATTGTCGATGGATTTGGCGACCAATGCCGGGGTGGTTTGGGACAGTCTGCGCCATACCATTGACCAAATTGCGCCACAGGTTGATGCCTATGCCATTGCGTGTAATACGCTGAATTGGTACGCGCCGCAGATTACGGCCCTGGCGCTGTCGGCAGAATTTATCTCTTTCCAAACAGTTTTGCAGGCTTACATTAGCAAAAATAACTATCGTAAAATTGGCCTGTTGGCAGCCGGGCCGGTGATGGAGCTAGGGGAATATTCAGCCTATCGGGCACTGACCGCCATGGTCGATGTGGAAACCCCCGCTGATCCGCATGGACTGCATGCGTTGATCCATGATGTGAAACGCTTGGGCAGCTCTGATCCGTCACTGGCGCCACGGTTTGCCGCGATTTTGGCTGCGATGGAGTCCGAGCACATTTTGTTGGCCTGTACCGAGTTGCCGCTGATTGCTTGCCATGTTCCAGGGAAGCAGCTGATTGATGTGACCGAACTGGTCGCCGACGCTTTGGCTATACGGGCCTTGGGTGATCAGAAAAAGGACGAAAGGGCTTAAGGTGAAAATTCTCTTGATCCATACCGGGGGCACCATTGGCATGGTTCCAGGCGCCGATGGCCTAGAGCCTTGCCTGGGTCTGGTCGAACGCGCGGTGCAAGGGGTGATTCCGGCAGATGTATCCTTGCGCGTGGTGACGTTCTCGCCGTTGGTCGATAGTTCTGACATTGGTCCGATTGCGTGGAATCGCATCATTGATGCCGTCACCGAAGGCCATGAAGATGGTGTTGTGATCACCCACGGCACCGATACCATGGCTTTTACCGGCGCAGCCTTGGCGCAAGCGCTGGCTGGCACGCACCAGCGGGTAATTTTGTGTGGGTCAATGAAGCCCCTGGGGCAGGGTGGGGATGCCGAGGGGAATTTGTCCCTGGCTATTACCGCCGCTTTGGGCCGCAGTCCCGATATTCACAGCGGTGTTTGGTTGGCCTTTGATGGCGCTTTGTTGCATGGCGCTGGGCTGGTGAAGCATGACAGCTCTCAGGCCTCGGCTTTTCGTTCGGTGCCCCAGTCGATTGCCACGCCGACGGCGCGGCGGTTTGGCGCTGCCCGTGTGGCTATCTTGACCCTGTCGCCGGGGATGCCTGCTGCCATGCTGCGCGCGGCTCTGGCCGAGCTTGATGGGGCGGTTTTGCGGGTCTTTGGCAATGGAACGGTGATGGACGATAGCGAAATCCTCGCCATTCTGCGCGACGCCGTTGCTCGCGGCTGTCGGATGCGGGCGGTGAGCCAGTGCGAAAGCGGCGGCCTTGCCCCCGGCACCTATGCCGCTGGAGCGGCTTTGTGGGCGGCGGGGATTGAAAACGGTGGCGTGCAAACCCCCGAAGCTGCCTTGGCATCGGTCTGGTTAGCGCTGTCATAGCAAGACGGTCTAAAAAAATGCGGCGCTGTCTTATGGCAGCGCCGCATTTATTTTTACAGTATCCGCTTTTGGGGGATACTATTTTATTCTTGAAAGATCACTTTGATCACTTCGTAAGAGCGCGCCCCACCAGGGGCGGCAACTTCGGTGGTATCGCCTTCGTCTTTGCCGATCAGCGCCTTGGCTAGGGGAGAGGCAATGGAGATCCGGCCTTCTTCTAGCTTGGCTTCGTGCGGGCCGACGATTTGATAGGTCACTTCTTCGTCGTTGTCTTCATCGACCAAAGTCACCGTCGCACCAAAGCGGATGATCGTGCCCGACAGCTTGCTGACGTCGATCACGTCGCAACGTGACAGAACGTCTTCTAGCTCGGCAATGCGGCCTTCGATGAAGCTCTGCCGTTCGCGGGCAGCGTGGTACTCGGCGTTTTCAGACAGGTCGCCGTGTTCACGAGCTTCGGCAATGGCCTTGATGACCGCTGGACGTTCGACGCCACGCAGCGTCCGCAGTTCGTCCTCAAGGGCCTTTTGGCCCGGCGCGGTCATGGGAATTTTTTCCATTCCGACTTTTTCCTTAATTCTGATGTCAGCGCGCGAGGGGGGCTTTTATGACAAAACCCCCCGGTTTGACGCACGAATTATAAAGAGTAGTCTTGCAGGGGCGTAACATCAAGGGCGCCGCATTTCAGCGCCTCGATCGCTTTGGCTGCGGCCCGCGCACCAGGCAGGGTCGTGTAGTGCGGGATGTTACGCATAAGGGCTGTGCGGCGAATGTCCATGCTGTCTTTCAAGGCTTGCGTCCCCTCGGTGGTATTGACCACCATATGGACTTCACCATCAATCATAGCATCGACGCAATGCGGACGGCCTTCAAGAACCTTGTTGATGCGTTTGACCTCGACCCCGTGCTGGGCAAAAAAGGTCGCGGTGCCGCTGGTGGCCATCACTGAAAAGCCCATGGCGATCAGGTCTTTGGCAACGGCAAGGGCGGCAATCTTATCGCCTTCGCGCACCGAAATAAAGGCGGTGCCTTCCATCGGCAAAACAGTCCCGGCCCCCAACTGGCTTTTGGCGTAAGCGCAGGCAAAGTTTTTGTCGATGCCCATCACTTCGCCGGTGGATTTCATTTCCGGGCCGAGCACGATGTCAACGCCAGGGAAGCGAGCAAAGGGGAACACCGCTTCTTTGACTGCCACATGGCCTTCGGGCATGCCCTTAAGCTCAAACGTCGAGAGCAGCTCGCCGGCCATGATGCGGGCGGCAATCTTGGCGATCTGATTGCCGGTTGCTTTGGCCACGAAGGGCACCGTGCGCGAGGCGCGCGGGTTGACTTCAAGGATGAAGACTTCGCTATCACGGACAGCAAACTGGATGTTCATCAGGCCGACCACGCCCAGACCTTCGGCGAGCAAAGCGGCTTGGCGCTTGAGTTCTTCGATAATGGCATGGGGCAGCGAATAAGGCGGCAGCGAGCAAGCCGAGTCACCGGAATGAACCCCGGCTTCTTCGATATGCTGCATGACGCCAGCGACAAAGACTTCGCCGCTGTGATCGCGCAGGGCATCAAGGTCAACTTCGACCGCACCGGCTAGGTACTTATCGAGCAAGACCGGCATGTCTTCGCTGATTTCAATTGCCGCATGGCCGCGAGCTTGCTCGACGATCATGCGGTTGATCCAGGAATTCAGCCCGCTGTCATCGTGGACGATTTCCATCGCCCGCCCACCGAGCACGAACGACGGACGGATCACCAACGGATACCCCAAAGCGGTGGCCGAGGTGCGAATAGCCTCCACCGATGCGGCGATGGAGTTAGGCGGCTGCTTGAGGTTCAGCTTGTGCAACAACTGTTGGAACAGCTCGCGGTCTTCGGCCAGATCAATGGCGTCGGGGCTGGTGCCCAAAATCGGGATATTGGCCTTTTCCAAGGCGCGCGCCAATTTCAGCGGCGTTTGGCCGCCGAACTGAACAATGGCACCCAGCACTTCACCGTTGCTCTGTTCTTTGGTGATCAGCTCGACCACGTCTTCGCCGGTCAGTGGTTCAAAGTACAGACGGTCAGAGGTGTCATAGTCGGTCGAAACCGTTTCCGGGTTGCAGTTGACCATGATGGTTTCATAACCCGCTTCGTCCAACGCAAAGGCAGCGTGAACACAGCAATAGTCAAATTCGATCCCCTGGCCGATGCGGTTAGGACCGCCGCCCAGGATGATGACTTTCTTGCGGTCGGTCGGCTCGGATTCGCACTCTGCCGGGGTCACACCGTCACCTTCGTAGCATGAATACATGTACGGGGTGTCCGAGGGGAACTCGCCAGCGCAGGTATCAATGCGCTTAAACACCGGGCGCACATCCAGGGCGCGGCGGCGGGCGGCCACATCGTCGGTTTTCAGGCCGGTCAGCTGCGCCAAGCGCGCATCCGAGAAGCCCATCTTTTTCAGCGCCAGCATGTCCTGGCGGTTGCTGGGCAGGCCAGCACTCTTGATTTCGGCTTCGCGGTCAATGATCGCCTTAATCTGATCCAGGAACCAGGGATCGTACTTACAGGCGGCATGGACTTCGGCAACGCTCAACCCCCAGCGGAAAGCCTGGGCGATCACCAACAAGCGATCGGCACGCGGTACCGACAGGGCGGCGCGGATGGCATCGCGGTTTTCACCACCGTTGGCATCGGGGATGTCGGCTTCGTTGAGGCCGGTCAGGCCGGTTTCCATCGACCGCAGGCCCTTTTGCAGGCTTTCGGCAAAGGTGCGACCAATGGCCATCGCTTCGCCGACCGACTTCATCGAGGTGGTCAGGCGGGCGTCGGCATCGGGGAACTTTTCAAAGGTAAAGCGCGGGATCTTGGTGACCACATAGTCAATGGTCGGCTCAAAGCTGGCCGGGGTGGAGCCGGTGATGTCGTTGGTCAGTTCGTCCAGGGTATAACCGACGGCCAATTTGGCGGCGATTTTGGCAATCGGGAAGCCGGTTGCCTTGGACGCCAGCGCCGAGGACCGCGACACCCGGGGGTTCATTTCAATGACAATCAGGCGGCCATCTTCGGGGTTAACGGCGAATTGCACGTTCGAACCGCCGGTATCAACACCGATTTCGCGCAGCACGGCGATCGAAGCATCGCGCATGATCTGATATTCTTTGTCGCTGAGGGTCAGCGCCGGGGCGACGGTGATCGAATCGCCGGTATGAACGCCCATCGGATCGATATTTTCAATCGAGCAGATGATGATGCAGTTGTCCGCCTTATCGCGGACCACTTCCATTTCGTATTCTTTCCAGCCGAGAACGCTTTCTTCGACCAAAATTTCGTGCACCGGCGAGGCAGCAAGGCCCGAGGCGCAGATTTCGTCATATTCAGCTTTGTTATAAGCAATGCCGCCGCCTAGGCCACCCAGGGTAAAGCTGGGGCGAATGATTGCGGGCAGGCCAACGAATTCGGCAGCGTCACGGGCTTCGATCATGGTGGAGACCACGCGCGAACGCGGGGTGCTCAGACCGATCTTGTCCATCGCGTCGCGGAACAACTGACGGTCTTCGGCTTTTTCGATCACTTCTTTCTTGGCAGCGATCATCTCAACGCCAAATTTTTCCAGTGTGCCGTTATCAGCCAGGGCCAAGGCGCAGTTCAGCGCGGTCTGACCACCCATGGTCGGCAACAAGGCATCAGGGCGTTCTTTTTCGATGATCTTGGCGACCATTTCCGGGGTGATCGGCTCCACATAGGTGGCGTCGGCCATTTCCGGGTCGGTCATGATAGTGGCCGGGTTGGAGTTCACCAAAATTACCCGGTAGCCTTCCTCGCGCAGGGCCTTACATGCCTGGACGCCGGAATAGTCGAACTCGCAGGCCTGACCAATGACAATCGGACCGGCGCCGATAATGAGGATGGACTTGATGTCTGTGCGTTTGGGCATGGGGCTGACTTCTTCGCTTTTCAGGCGCGGCCCGCGCAGGACGCGGGCGACGGGGAGCATTAAGGAGACCGGCAGAGGCCCCAACCCTGGGCAGGGTCGGGGCCATCAAGGGCGGTCTTATTGGGCTTTGTGAGCGGCGATATTGTCGATAAAGCGCTCAAACAGGTAATGGGCATCCTGTGGGCCGGGGCTGGCCTCGGGGTGGTATTGCACCGAGAAAACTGGTTTCCCGTCCACTGCGATGCCTTCTAGCGAGCCATCAAACAAGGAACGGTGCGTTTCCACCACGCCGCTGGGCAGGCTGTCACGGTCAACACCAAAGCCATGGTTTTGGCTGGTGATTTCCACCCGGCCGGTGATCAAGTCTTTCACCGGCTGGTTGCTGCCCCGGTGGCCCTTGTCCATCTTATAGGTGGTGGCACCCAAGGCTAACGACAGCAACTGATGCCCCAAGCAAATGCCAAAAATCGGCGTCCCAGAGGCCAAAAGCTGCTGGATCACCGGCACCGCATAATGGCCTGTGGCCGCCGGATCGCCGGGGCCGTTGGACAAAAAGATGCCATCGGGCTTGTGCTTGAGCACCTCTTCGGCGCTGGTGGTGGCGGGAACCACAGTCACCTTGCAGCCTGCCGAGGCAAGGCAGCGCAGGATGTTCCGCTTGGCGCCGTAATCAATGGCAACCACGTGATGGGTGGGGGCGTGCTGGGTGCCAAAGCCCTGACCCAAAGCCCAGCGGGTTTGCATCCAATCATAGGTCTGGGTGCAGCTGACCTCTTTGGCCAGGTCCATGCCTTCTAGGCCCGGCCAAGCCTGGGCTTTGGCGCACAGGGCATCAAGGTCAAATTCGCCCTGGGGATGATGGGCGATCACCCCATTTGGGGCCCCCCCATCACGAATGCGACGGGTCAGGCGACGGGTATCAAGACCCGAAAGGCCGATCAGGTTATGCGATTGCAGCCAAGCTTCCAAATGCTGGGCAGACCGCCAGTTAGACGGGTCGGTGACATCGGCGCGCAGTAAGCAACCGCGTGCGGCCGGGATCATCGATTCGATGTCTTCGGGGGTGGTGCCAACGTTGCCAACGTGAGGAAAGCAGAAGGTGATAATCTGCCCGGCATAAGAGGGGTCGGTCATCACTTCCTGATAGCCGGTGAGGCCGGTGTTAAACACCACTTCGCCCACCGCATCGCCGGTGGCGCCGATGCCCTTACCCCAAAAGACCGAACCGTCGGCGAGCACCAACACGCCAGTCGCTCCGGTGGGGCGGGTTCTGGCGGTGATGTGGATCGTGTCAGACATGAGTACCATTTTCCTTTGGCCGTGCCCCGTGCGGGTCGTGAAATCCTGCCCCAGGGGACCTGGGACCGGAACCATTACTCCACGCGCGGGGCGTCGGCGGGGGAGCTTTGTCGGTGGCTTTTGGCGATCTCGTCGACGGGGACTAGGCACGCGCATGGGTGACCGTCGGTGATCTTTGGCCTGTGATCCCGCCCCCATATATAAGGTTCCTGACCCCGTATTGTTAAGGTCGGCAACCGTCCAAAAGGCGGGTAGTCTTGGCCTAAATCATGACCGTCAGGTGCGCGTAGCCCGACCCCCAGCACTTCCCGATAAAAACCTTATCGGGAAGTGCCAGGTGCCGTCGATAGCGCCAACTGCCGTTGACAAATAAATTGGCGGGGTTGATACGGGAAACCAGCGCCGCTGTCAAGGATTGAGTGCAGATTAAAAAATGCTGACTTTTCAATGGGTTGTTAATGCGTAAACGCTTTGCCAAATGGGTTGTTTTGCTGTAGATTCATTGGCTTTCAGAGATCATAGAGGGTTCCCCCCTGATGTTGCGTACCCGTTTGTCCGAATCCCTTAAGGTTTCCCTCAAAGCTAAAGAGGCTGGCGCGGTCGCCACCTTGAGGCTGATCCTTGCCGCGCTGAAGGACCGCGATATCGCCGGTCGAACCAAAGGATTCCCCGACGGTATCCCCGAAGACGAAATTTTGCAGATGCTGCAGTCGATGATTAAGCAGCGCCGCGAAAGCATTGCCATGTATGAGCAAGGCGGTCGCTTGGAATTGGCCGAACGCGAAGCCAACGAAATCATTGTGATCGAAAGCTTTTTGCCCAAGCAAATGTCCGAAGAAGAAACCGCCACATCGGTGGCCGCAGTGATTGCGGACCTCGAAGCCGGCGGGCTGAAGGACATGGGCCGGGTGATGGCCGCCCTGCGCGAGACCTATGCCGGGCAGATGGATTTTGGCAAAGCCAGTCAAATGGTGAAAGCCCAGCTGTCTTAATACGTTAGCTCCTGTGCCCCCCCGGTGTTTCTAGGCCTTAGGGTTTGAAGCCGGGGGCACAGCCTGCGGAAGGGTGAGCACCATGGCTCTGCCGCAAGGCTTCCTTGACGAGCTCCGTCGCCGTTTGACTTTGTCAACGGTGATCGGGCGTACGGTCAAGTTGATAAAGGCAGGGCGCGAATACAAAGCGTGCTGCCCATTCCACAAAGAAAAAACGCCCTCGTTCACCATCAATGATGATAAGGGCTTTTATCACTGCTTTGGCTGCGGTGCGCATGGCGATGTCATCACTTATGTGATGGAAACCTCGAACATGAGCTTCCCCGAGGCGGTGGAACGCCTGGCCACCGATGCCGGGCTAGAGGTGCCCCGCGCCACCCCCGAAGAAGCAGCCCAAGCCAAGCGGCGGGCCTCCGTACTCGAAGTGGTCGAGACCGTCTGTGGCTTTTTTGAACAGCAACTGCGCATGCCCGTCGGGCGTGACGGGTTGGCCTATTTGCGCAAGCGTGGCCTGGATGATCAAACCCTTAGCCGCTTTCGCCTGGGCTGGGCTCCGGCGGCGGGGGCGTTGAAGGCGGCCATGGCGCGGCACGATATCGACGACGAACAGCTGATCGAGGCCGGTTTGCTCAAGCGGCGTGATGATGGATCGCTGTATGATTATTTCCGCGAACGGGTGATGTTTCCCATCACCGACCGTCGGGGGCGGGTGATTGCCTTTGGCGGGCGGGTGCTGGGGGATGGTCAGCCTAAGTATCTCAATAGCCC
>CEGC01000354.1_pt1 | contig 20840 bp, 18 predicted proteins | sample 302731 | NCBI WGS metagenome assembly CEGC01 (sample SAMEA2755656, study PRJEB7226) | microbial mat metagenome | biome: microbial mat; feature: hypersaline; material: grass silage | place: USA | collected 2014-02-19 | depth 0 m | reverse complement strand
CACAAAAAAAGGCGGCTCCTGCAAAGGGGCCGCCTTTTTTATCATGCTCAAAAAACTGAAACCGCCCTAAGGCAAATCCCGAGCAGGGAGACACTCCTGCCACGACGCAGTCCTTGTGACTGCAAAAAAGCGAGAAACGCTCTAACGGCTGGCAACCCAACCGCCAACACCAATCAACAAAACACCCGATGCCCGGTTCAACCGCTTCATCGCCCCAGGCGACTGCAGCACCCGCCGCGCCCGACTGGCCAAAAACGCATAGCCCGCACAAACCAGCGCCAGCACCAAAACCACAACCGCCGCCGCCATCACCAAACCACTGGCGGTAATCGTACTCAGATCCAACAGTGTCGGCAAAATCGCCATATAAAACAAAATGGCCTTGGGGTTACTTAGCGTCACCGCAAGCCCGCCCATCAGCGTTCCCATCGCACTGGGCCGTACAACCGGCGCCGCAAGGTCAGCCGCAACCACCGGCGCCCGCCAGGTCTTAACGCCCATCCACACCAAATACAGGCCGCCAACAATTTTCAGGGCGACAAAAAACTCGCCCATCATCTCGGCAACCACACTCATTCCCGATGCCGCCAAGGTCAGCCACACCAAATCACCGGCAATCAACCCCAGCGTCAACAGCATCGCACTGGCAAAGCCACCACTCAGCGCCCGGCTCACCACCGCAAAAATCCCCGGCCCCGGCGACGCGCCAAACAACGCCATAGCCAAAGCAAACGAAAGCATGGTGGGAAGATCAAGCATAAGCGCACCTGTTAAAACACAATGGGGGGGGACGCCATCATAACGCTTTTAGGAACGGAAAGCCTCTGTTGCCTGGGTCTCCCCATTTTTTAGGGAGCCTTGGCGGGCGTAGGGTGGGGAGTTGCCCTTGCGGGCAAGTCCTGGCGGACGGCCTTTTTGTGGGACAAGTCCCACACCCTGTTTGTTTCCGCCCCGTCCTTCGCCAGCGCTAGGCGGCCAAATGTTATTTTCCTCGCGCAGCTTCTATCAACTTAGCGACGCCCTCTAAGCCATCAAATGTTGAGAATCGGGTTTGGGGCCGATGGCCCCAAGAAAAGCCGCCCGCAGGGCGTTTCCCATTAGGGAAACCACACCACCTCTGCGCCGTGCGACACCCCAATCCGTTAAGAGGCTCGTTTTTCCCGCCAGCGCGCGACCCATTCACCGGCGCTGTGCCGCAACTTTAACATGCATGGCGTAAAGACCAAGGTCAAAACGGTTGAAAAGGCCAAGCCACACACCAGGGCGGTGGAGAGCTGCGCCCACCACTGCATGGAGGGGGCACCGACGTTGACATCGCGGTTTACGAAATCGACGTTGAGGGTAAACATCATCGGCAGCAGGCCAAGGATGGTGGTAACGGTGGTGAGCAAAACCGGGCGCAGGCGTTGAGCGCCGGTGCGCATGATGGCTTCGTCAATGTCAGCGGTTTCTTTGCGCAGGCGATCAAAGGTATCGATCAACACGATGTTATTGTTGACCACGATCCCGGCCAGGGAAATAACGCCAATCCCTGACATGATGATCCCAAAGGGCTGCTGGAACATCAGCAGGCCGAGGAAAACGCCGATGGTTGACATGACAACGGCAGAGAGAATTAAAAAGGTGGAATAAAAGCTGTTGAACTGGGTGACGAGGATAATGGCGATCATGAATAGGGCAACAGCAAAGGCCTTGACCAAAAAGGCTTGGCTCTTGGCCTGTTCTTCGTCTTGACCTTTGTATTTCAGGGTCACGCCAGCGGGCAGAACATCGGGGGCAGACAGGGCTTGTTTAAGCTTTTGCACCTGATCATCGACCAGCAAGCCGGGTTCAACGTCGGCCTTGACCAGCACCACGCGATGGCCGTCAGAACGGCGAATTTCGGCGGTGCGGGGGCTAGCGGCACGGGTGACAAAGCCAGACAGGGCCACCGGCCCATTAGCGCCATTGGCGTAAAGGTTATCCAGTTGATCTATGCTGCGATAGCCTTCGGGGAAGCGGGTTACGATATCGATTTCGTCATCGGCGCCTTCGGGCAGATAGTCAGTGATTTTCAGGCCACGGGTAACCATCCGCACCATATCGCCGACACCTTGCACATCGACGCCAAACTTGGCGGCTTGGGCACGATCAACGGTGAGTTCCCAATCGATACCAGGCATTACCGATGTATCTTCCAGATCGGTAAAACCGCCGATTTTGGCCATCATCTGCCGCACAACGACGGCACCTTGTTTAAGGTCATTTTCGGCAACGGCGGCGATTTGCACCTGAACCGGCTTGCCAACGGGCGGACCGGCTTCTTCTTTGGCGACTTCGATTTCCACCCCAGCCATTGGCAGCAAGGCTTGGCGAATATCACTGAGCACATCAATGGATGACCGGCGGGTATCCCAATCGGTAAATTCGATCCCGATTTGGCCGATCACATCAGGGGCGCTATCTTGGGTTCCGGCATCGTTGCCAACGATGGTGTAGACGGAGGCTAGCTCTGGGCGGCCCAGAATCTGGGCCTCGGCCTCGCGGACTAAAGTATCTTGTTCGTCTAGCGATAAATTTCCACGGGCGTGGACATAGACGTTTGCATGTTCGGGATCGACTTCGGGGAAGAACTCCACCCCGGCCCCAAAGGCGCCGTAGAGCACCTGCGAGGCCACCAGCAAACCGACGGCTGACAAGGCCACCTTGCCCGGACGGTGTAAGGTCCATTGTAAAATACGGGCATAAAACCCGGTAACTCCGGTCATATGCGTCAAATCGCCGCTTTCGCCCGCAGCAAGGGCGGCAAGGGATTCGTTATCGGAATGGGCCGGTTTGCCAAAAAACGCGCCCAGGGTTGGGATAAAAATAAGCGCCATCAGCAACGACGCCGATAGGGTGGCCAAAAGAGTAATCGGCAGGTATTTCATAAACTCACCCACCACCCCGGTCCAAAAGGCCAAGGGCAGAAAAGCGGCCAGCGTGGTCGCCGTCGAGGCGATCACCGGCCAAGCCATCCGCTGCGCCGCTAAACCATACGCAATGCGGCGATGAACCCCTTCGGTCATTTTACGGTCGGCGTATTCGGTAACAACGATTGCCCCGTCAACCAACATCCCAACGGCAAGGATCAGGCCGAACAGCACCACCATGTTAATGGTCAAGCCCAGGGCATCAATAACCAAAATCCCCATCAGGAACGAGCCGGGAATCGCCACCCCAACCAACAGGCCAGAACGCACACCCAGGGCGGCTACCACCACCACCATCACCAGCAAAATCGCCGTCAAAACCGAGTTTTGCAGATCGGCAAGGCGGGTTTTGATAACTTTAGACTGATCCTGCGTGATATGGGCCTCGACCCCTGGCGGCCAATGGGCCTTGTCGGCCTCGACCAAATCCCGGACGGCCTGCACGGTGTCGATAATGTTGGTGCCGATCCGCTTGGAAACCGAAATCGTCAGCCCAGGATGGCCATTCACCCGCGCCCGGCTGTCCGCATCCTTAAAACCGCTGCGCACCACCGACACATCACGCACCCGCACCACCGCATCGCCGGAAACCTTGAGCGGTAGGTCTAAAATCTGCTGCAGGTTTTCGATCAGGCCGGGGACTTTGATGCTAAAGCGGCCATGGCCGGTATCCAACGCCCCTGCCGCGACCAATTTGTTATTACGCGCTAAAAACGAGGTAAAATCAGAGGTCGACAGGCCATAGGATGACACCAAGGCCGGATCAATAATAATATCAACCTGCTCGTCACGATCACCGCCAATTTTAGCCTCGAGAACCGTTGGCAGACCTTCGATCTTGTCTTGCAACTGGCGCGCGAGCAGCAACAACGTGCGTTCGGGAACATCACCCGACAGCGTGACCACCGAAATCGGAAACAGGCTGACATTGACCTCGTTCACCGTTGGCTCGTCGGTGTCTTCGGGCAGGTCGGATTTGGCCTTGTCGGTTTGCTGGCGCACGTCCTGCATGGCAAGGTCAGCATCAAAGCCAGCCTCGAACTCTAGCAACACGTTGGCCCCGCCTTCATAGGCGGTGGAGCGCATTTCTTTGACGCCTTCGACCGAACGCAGTTCTTTTTCCATCGGAATCACCAATAGACGCTCGGCGTCTTCGGGGGTGATCCCTTGGTGGGTCATCGAAACATAGATGATCGGAATATTGACGTCAGGCGCGGCTTCTTTGGGGATCGATAGGTACGATACGGTTCCTGCAATCAAAATCAGTACTAAACTGAGGATGACCGTCCGCCCGCGCCCCAGGGCAGCGGTGATGATCGCATTCATTGGCTGGCTCCGGGAACAGCAGCGCCCACTGCAGAATCCGCATTGGCCGTTTGATCTTCGGGCACCGGCTCGGCAAATCCGCCAACGGTAACATAGTCTTGACCAACGGTGATCAAGCGGACGGTTTCGGGCAGGCCAGTCAGCCACATGCCAGTGCCGTTATCTTCGACCGGGCGGACCTCGTAAAAGACAACCCGGTTCTCGGCGTCCATGGCTTTAACGCCGATGCGGCCTTGATCATCCAGGGTGAGGATCGCGGGGGAGACCAAATGCGCCTTAACGGCGATCAGGGGCAAAGAAACCTCTGCCGTCATCCCCGCCGAAATGCGATTTTCCGGGTTATCGAGGGTGACTTCTACCCGATAGGTGCGCGTTTGCGTACTGGCGGCCTGGGCCACCCACGAAACCTTCCCACGGTAGGTTTCCCCGTTAATCAGGGTGATTTCAGCCTCTCCCTCGCGGTCAACCTGCGACAGGTTGCGTTCGGACACTTCGGCAACCACCTTGATCGGGTCTAAGCGCAGTAAGCGGCCAACCTCGCCCCCCTCGGCCACGCGGTCGCCAACGTCGACGGTGTTTTCGTCAAAGACGCCGGGGAATGGGGCACGGATGACGATGTTTTTTATCTCTTCTTGCACCAGGGCCAAGGCGGCCTGAGCGTTTTCCAGGTTGGCGCGGGCCTCGGCCACTGTGGTGCGCGAGGCGAAATCGCTGCGGGCCAATTTAGATGCCTGTTGGTATTTCAGCGACATTTGTGACACGCGGGCGCGGGCCTCGTCCAAGCGCGCCTGACGATCCTTTTGCGCCAAGCGCATCAGCTCTTGACCCTGGGTGACCTGCTGGCCTTTGTAGACGCTGATGCTTTCGACCGGACCATCGGCCTCAGCGCGCAAAGTGACGTCTTGCAAGGCCTGGGTTTGTCCGTACAAATTGAGCGTCGCCCGCATCGGCTGCGCCACCGAGTCGCGGACACGAACGCGCTTTGGGGGTTGTTCCGCAACGGTATCGGCTGCGGCTGTGACATTTTCGCCATCAATTGCCGCCTTAGGCTCGCCACCGACCATTCCCGACAGGATCCACAGGGTGGCAACCAACGCAATAGCCACCGCTATCAGTACAGAGCGATTCATAAAGGATTTTCCCAAGCCATACGGTTATTATCACCACCAGTCCGCAACCCCATTACGCCGCGTCCGACAGACTGCAAAATCAGCTTAAAGGCGTGGCTTATCCGCGATCAAAGGTCAAGCCATATCTCCTACTGATCCATATGGTTATCAATTCTTCGCATTATAGCGTGTGCATCTGCACAGATCGCCCGTTATCATCAACCCTGCTTCGTTAACCCATTTTTTGAAACGGTCCTTATAACTCTCATGTCAACCTCCGAACTGCCTCAGCCTGCCCTAGAGCTTTTACACCACCCGGTTACTGCCAAACCGCGCAAAGAATTTGCTGCCGTGCCACCGGTGCTGTTCCTGCACGGTGCGTTTTGCGGTGCCTGGGTCTGGGACGAACATTTTTTGCCCTATTTCGCCAGCAAGGGGATTAATGCTTACGCTCTGTCATTGCGCGGCCATGGCACCAGCGAAGGCACTGCCACCCTGCGCGATGCCACATTGGCCGATTTTTGCGATGACTTGCGCATTACCGCCGCCGAAATCGAAGCCAAACATGGCCAAGCCCCGGTCCTGATTGGCCACAGCATGGGCGGCATGGTCGTCCAACGGGTGATCGAGGGCATGGACGCCAACGATCTGCGCCGAGGAAAAGGTGCATCGGCAATGGTCCTGATGTCTTCGGTCCCCCCCGGTGGCTTATGGGGAACGTCGCTGAACATGATGATGCGCGATCCGTTCTTGTTTATGCAAATGGGCGCCTTACAAGCCTTTGGGGCAGGCGCGGCCACTTTAAGCGGCGTGCACCGGGCGATGTTTACCGGCGATACGCCGGTGGATTTGACTGCCGCCTATTTATCACGGCTGCAAGAAGAGTCTTTACGGGTGCAGCTTGACCTTTCGACCGCACCGCCGCCGATCGCCACCAATGGCAGCAGCATCCCCAATCTGGTCATTGGTGCCGACGAAGACGCTTTTGTTCCCTCCTGGATGGCACAGACCACCGCCCGCCATTACCACGCCCCTTGCACCATCCTCACCCACGAAGGCCATGCGATGATGTTGGGCCAGCGCTGGCAAACCTCGGCGGATACCCTGCTAGAATGGCTGAGTGAGACCACTTTCGCCGCGAAAGCTGTTTAAAGCATTGTGCGCAAAAGTGGGTACCCGTTTTGCGCAAAAACAATGCGACCACTCAANNTCAGAGTAAAGGCAAAAACGCTCTAAGAGCGCTGCGGCATCTATAGGGCAACGACGTCCTTTACAAAAACCCCGAGCAGGACACTATGCCTGCTCGGGGTTTTTGTATGTATGCATATGCGCCTATGCACCCTAGGACCATTTAGGGCCAAAGACAAAGATACCTATAGGATTTTTAATGCATTTACACACCACCTTAGATCACTTAAAAGCCTTAAAAAACAGTTTTCACCTGCATATACGTTTCTTGCAAAATGGATTCTTCACATGCGTACGATCAATCTATTCGTTCTCGGTCTCGTTTCTATGCTGCTGGTTGCCTGCGTCACCAAACCCATCCAGCAAACGCGCGATTACCCGTTTTCCCCTGGCAGTGAAACATTATCTTTGCAGCAAATCGAAAGCGTGATCAGCGCCGCTGCGGTCAAACGCGAATGGACTGTGGTACGCCAAAACGAAGGCCAACTGATTGCCACCTATTCGCCGCGCACGCACATGGCCAAGGTGGCGATTGATTATAATAAAAAGACGTTTTCTATTACCTATCTTGATAGCGTAAACCTAGACTATACTGGAACCTCTATTCACCCTAACTATAATCGCTGGGTTGCAAATTTACAAAAAGACATCGTAAACGCTGTTGCCGCTGCGGTTATTGCTGAGCGTTAAGAAACCCCTATGCACGTTATGATCCCTTTGGTTTCTCTCTGGTCTTATTGGGAAAATGGGCCTGCACAGGCGTCGCTGACCTGCTCAGCGACGCCAGAGGGCACACACAATCCCGATTTGGCACGCGGACTGAAAGCCAGTTGGCGGCGACGGCTTAACCTCTTTGCCCGTGCCGCGGCCCAAGGCATCGGTAGTGCTCTAAACACCGCCGAACAGCCCTATGTGATTTTTGCATCACGCCATGGGGATTTGCACCGCACCGTGGCTTTACTTGATCAAATTGCCACCGATGACCGGCTGTCGCCAACGGATTTCAGTATGGCCGTCCACAATGCGACGGCAGGGATTACCTCCATCAACTATGGCATTACACAGGCGCATACCGCGATTTCGGCAGGGATTGATACTTTGGTCGCGGCACTGACCGAGGCTGCCTGTCATCTCGCCAGTGATCCACAAACGCCGGTTATTGTCGCCTATGTTGACCTGCCCCTGCCGGAGGTCTTTAGCGCCTTTGATACCCCGGGCATGCATGGGATGGCCTTAACCTTTCGCCTCGCAATTTCCCCGCCGGATCAGGGGGATGCTCCGATCGCCCTGTTGCCCTTGGACACGCGCAGTCAGGCCCCATGCCTGTTTCAACAGGCCGAGTTCCTGGCCGCATTTTTACAAGATCCTATGCAAAAGCAGTGCGACATTATCGGACGCGGTATAAGCTGGCGGCTAGCCCGCAATGTTTAGCCGCGTTGATCGCCTATGGCGCCTGTTTGGAACAGGGGCGGCTTTTTCCCTGTTTGGCCTTGGTGCCTTGGGGATGGTCGTCTTTATTTTTCCGCTGTTCTTTCTGTTGATCCCCAATCAAAAACGCCGTCACCACCGGGCGCAGTGGGTTATCTGCCGATCGTTCCGCCTGTTCTTAACGATCCTAAGGCGGCTTGGCGTTGCTGATGTCACTACCGACGGGATCGAGGCCCTAAGGTCGGCCAGCGGCGTTTTGATCATTGCCAATCACCCAACATTGCTCGACGTTGTTTTGATCTTAGCGCAAATGGACCGCTGCCAATGCGTGGTCAAAAGCCAGCTATTCCGTAATCCCTTCACCGCCGGAGTGATGCGGGCGGCCGGCTTTATCCGCAACGATGGCGATCCTGAACGCCTTATGGATCAGGCCCGCCGTCACCTACAGAACGGCGATTGCATCATGATCTTCCCCGAAGGAACACGCACGCCGCGCAACCAACGCCTGGGGGCCTTGCAACGCGGCGCGGCAAATATCGCCATCGATGCGGCGGTCGACTTGCTACCGATCGTGATCGGCTGTAACCATCAGACGCTAAAGAAAGGCGAGCCTTGGTATAAAGTCCCTATAACAAAGACAAAATTCTATCTATCAACAAAAAAATTGATTGTTACACAAAATTTCGTTGATAGAGATACACCAAGGTCGAAACAATCACGCTCGTTAAACCTTGAAATTGAAACTTTTTTTCTGGAAACCTTAGCCAATGATCCTTCAAGATTCTGAACTCAAGGCTTTTATTATTAAAACCCTCAACCTCGAAGACATTACGATTGAGGATATTGATAGTGATGAGCCATTGTTTGTCGATGGTCTGGGCCTGGATTCTATCGACGCGCTAGAGCTCGGCGTTGCCTTGCAAAAGAGTTACGGCGTAAAAATCGATGCAAAATCCCAAGAGGTCAGAGCGCATTTTTCCAGCGTTACCAGTCTTTTGCAATTCATTAACAGTCATTCCGTGGGGGAAAAATCGTGAAGACACGCGAAGAGATTTACCAAAAGCTTGGTGAATATTTGGTCGAAATTTTTGAAGTTCCTGAATCCGCCATCACCCTTGACGCTCATTTAATCACTGATCTGGATCTTGATAGCATTGATGCCGTTGACCTGATCGTAAAAATTCAACAAGTCACGGGCCGCAAGATGCCCGCATCCGATTTCAAATCCGTTCGTACAGTGAACGACGTGGTAGAAAAAATCCATGCGGTGGTCAACGCTTAGAAAGGGGCTTTTGCCGCTGCTCGCGGCGGCAAGCGTCACTTATCCCTTTTTGGTCTATTTTGGCCTGCCACTGCTGTCTGCGCGAACACTCTTTCTCGTGTTGATCGCTTTCGTTGGCCTGCGCGCCGCCTTGTTTGCCACCTCCAAACGGTGGGGAGCGGCAGCCCTGACCTGTGGCCTTGCCATCGCCCTTGCCGCGTTGGGATGGTGGGCGGGAGAACTGCACGCCATGCGCCTCTATCCGGTGCTGATAAGCGGCCTGTTGGCCTGTATTTTTACCCTCACCTTGTTTTTCCCGCCGCCAATGATTGAACGGTTCGCCCGTTTACGCACCCCCGACCTTGACACCTATGCTATCGGCTACACCCGGCGGTTGACCGGGGTTTGGGTGGGGTTCTTCATCCTCAATGGTGGCATTTCCGCCTGGACGGCCCTTGCGGGGACCCTGGATCAATGGATGCTTTATAACGGCCTTCTTTCCTACATCCTAATCGGCGCCCTTTTTGTTGGAGAATGGCCCGTGCGCGCCCTGCTCCGCCGTCGCCACGACAGGCGGGTTGGCTCATGATGAGCGGCCTTTTTTCAGCGCTTTACGATCCCACGGCGCAGGCGTCACAAACGGTCTGTTTGCGCGATGGCCAGCCCATTAGGCTTGGTCAGTTATGGGCTGCGGTGGAAACGCTTGCGGCTACCCTGCCGACGGGACGTATTTCACTATTTAGCGACTATGCCGACCATTTTTTAGTCGGTCTCCTGGCCATTTGGCACCGGGGTGGTTTGGTGGTTTTGCCCGCCAGTGGTAAAGCGGGCTATCTGGCAGAAATCGCTGCTAACTATGATGCCCACCTCGGCGACGATCAGCTGTCCCAGGCGATGGCGGCCCCTGCATTGAACGCTTGCCCGCCGCGGCCCCTACCGGCTGCCGAAAGCTGTATAATGGTGTTTTTCACCTCAGGCTCGACAGGGGCACCAAAGGCGATCAGCAAAACCCTGGCCCAGATTGAATCCGAGGTCGAGGTCCAACAAAGTCTTTGGGCGCCAACGCTAAGCCCTCAGGCGCGGGTTCTCGGCCTAGTGTCACACCAACATATCTATGGGCTTATTTTCCGCCTGTTGTGGCCCGCGATCAATGGCCGGGTCTTTATCGCCGAACAAATCGCCTTTTGGGACACCGCCCTAGAGCAAATGGACGAAGGCGATATTTTGGTCGCCAGCCCGGCGCATTTACAGCGCCTGCCCAACGCGCCGACGCAGACAATCGCCCGACCTGGGCTATTGGTATCATCGGGCGGTCCTCTCTCCCATGCCGCGGCACAGGCCAGCGTCGCCCTTTTTGGCTGCCTGCCGAGCGAGATTTACGGCAGCACCGAAACCGGCGGCATGGCCTGGCGGCAACAATCGCGGCCCAATACCGCCTGGACGCCCTTACCCAGCGTCAAAGTAGCCCGCGCCGACGATGGCTGCCTGCGGGTACAGGCACCGCATATTGATGGTGTGGCATGGTATCAGACCAGCGACCAAATTGCTTTTGACCAGGATCAGGGCCGCTTTATCCTTGGCGGGCGGGCTGACCGTTTGGTCAAGATCGAAGGTAAGCGCGTCTCCCTCGACGAGGTTGAGCGCCGTCTTAAAGACTCCGCCTTGGTGGCCGAGGCGGTGGTCTTTCCCCGTGCTCAACAGCCCCTGCGTTTGGCGGCTATTTTGGTCTTAAGCGCACAGGGGCAGCAAACCCTTGATCAGGTTGGCACCTTTCGCACGGGCCGCCTGCTGCGCGCCGCCCTCGCCCCAGTGGTCGACGATGCCGCCTTGCCGCAGCATTGGCGCTTTGTGGGGCAAATCCCCACCGATAGCCAAGGCAAGCGCCCACAGTCTTTACTCGAAAGCCTTTTCACGCCCTCTCAGCAGGATAACAGCCCCGTGAGTGTTCCCCTTGTGCTGCAACAAGATCACCAGGGCAACACGGCCCAATTGCGCCTGTCCCTTGACCCGGAGCTTTTATATTTTCACGGCCACTTTGAGCAAATGCCACTGTTACCCGGGGTGGTACAGCTCCATTGGGCTGCACTCTATGCGCAAAACCTGTTTGGCACGCCACCGGCGCCCAACAGCATTTCGCACCTGAAATTCACCCGCCCGATTCCACCCAACAGCATTGTCGAACTGCACTTAGATCACGATCCCACTAAGCAACAGGTGAAGTTCCGCTTTGAAATGCAAGGCGTTGATTGCTCGCGGGGGACCTTATCATGGACACAGACCCCATGATCGGCCTGTGCGCGGTCATCCCCACCCATAACCATCATACCGCCCTGCCTGCCATCGTCGAAACCCTGCACCAGCAAGGCCTTGCTTTGTTCATCGTTGATGATGGCTCAGCGCCGACCACCGCACGGGCAGTGCAGGCCCTGCATGATCCGCAGCGCGCCATTTATGTTCACCGCCTGAACCGCAATGGCGGTAAGGGGTTGGCGGTGATGATCGGTTTGTCTTTGGCGCAGCAAGCGGGATTTACCCATGCCCTGCAAGTTGACGCCGACGGCCAGCATGACCTGGGACAAATTCCAACATTAATTGACACCGCCCAGCGCAACCCCGGTGCCCTGATCACCGGCCTGCCCATTTACGACGATACGATTCCCCTCGGGCGTAAAATTGGCCGTTGGATCACCCATTTTTGGGTGTGGATTGAAACCCTCTCGCTGGCAATCCGTGACAGCATGTGTGGCTTTCGCGTCTATCCCATTGGCGCCAGCCTTGCCGTCTGGCGCCAGGAAGGCGGCGGCCAACGCATGGATTTCGATAGTGAAATCATGGTTCGCCTGTTCTGGCGCGGTACGCCAGTTTTGCATGTCCCAACCAAAGTCACCTATCCGGCAGGCAACAGTTCGAACTTTCGCATGGGCATGGACAATCTGCGCATCAGTTGGATGCACACCCGATTGGTCACCGGCATGCTGTGGCGTTTACCGCGTTTTTTCAAAAATCGTGGCCACTGGAAAGCACCAAGCTCTGCCACTCCCCCCACCAGCACCCACTGGGCCAAGGTCGAAGAACGAGGCCGTCCCTGGGGGCTGACCCTGTTGGGATGGGTTTTTGTTTACGGCGGACGGGCGCTCTGCCGGGCGGTGATGATCCCAGTGATTCTCTATTTTTTTGCCACCGGAACAGCAGCCCGGCGGGCCTCGCAGAGCTTTTTGCAGCAAGTAGCAGAGCAAACGCAAACCCCGGCCCCCAGTCTGTGGAGCAGCTTTCGCCATTTCCTAGCCTTTGGTGATGCCGCCCTCGACAAAGTCACCGCCTGGAGCGGCCACCTGTCCTTACGCGATGTTGATATGCCCGATCAGAGCAGCGGTCTGCATTCGGTGATCCCGCAGGACAGAGGCGTTCTGCTGCTTATCTCGCACTTTGGTAACGTCGAAGCCATCCGCGCCCTGACCAATAGCACTGTCAAAACCACCATCAACGTTTTACTGCATCAGAAAAACGCTGCCCGTTTTGGCCGTGTTTTGCAAAAGATCGCCCCGCAGTCACAGGTCAACCTGATCGAAGTCACCGACGTTGGCCCCGATACCGCGATCTTACTCAAGGACAAGATTGACCGTGGCGAATGGGTGGTGATTGCCGCTGACCGTATCGCCATTGGCGCGCAGGACCGCACCGTTTCCGTGCCTTTTTTGGGCCGAGAGGCCTGTTTCCCCCAGGGGCCTTTTATCCTCGCCCATCTGTTGGGGTGCCCGGTCTATATGGTTGCCGCTTGGCGGCAAGGACGGCGTTACCGGGTCACATGGCAAAAGCTCGGCGAGCAAATTTCCCTCCCGCGTAAAGAACGGGTGCAGGCGATCACTCACCACGCCGCCACCTATGCCGCATGGCTGGGCGACTTGGTCCGTCAAGCGCCGCTGCAATGGTTTAACTTTTATGATTTCTGGACAGCCGGAAAAGGACCCCAGCCATGACCCACAGCTTGGAAACGATTGTTTTTGGCCGGGCTCCGCTCACGATTGACAACATCATCGCCCTGGCCGAAGGCCGGGCAGAGGCCGCGCTATCCACCGACGATGCTTTTATCGACCGCATCCAAAAAGGGGCGGATTTTCTAGATCGCGAACTGCGTGAGCATGGCCATATCTATGGCGTCACCACCGGCTATGGCGATTCTGTTGATCGCCGCGTACCGCCGCACTTGGTCGCCGAGTTGCCGGTGCATTTATCACGCTTCCATGGCTGCGGCCTGGGAGAAATTCTCAGCGTCCCACGCGCACGCGCGGTTCTGGCGGTGCGTTTGGCATCGCTGTGCAGTGGCTATTCGGCGGTCAGTCCTGGCTTGTTGCAACAGCTCGCCGGTTTGCTCCGCCATCACATCACCCCTCTGATCCCCGAAGAAGGATCGGTGGGAGCGAGCGGTGATCTGACTCCTTTGTCCTATGTCGCCAGTGCCCTGATTGGTGAACGCGATGTTCTGTATCAGGGACACCGCACCAGCGCCGCCCAGGCCTTGCAGCACGCAGGCTTAACACCTCTGACCCTGCGCCCGAAAGAAGCGTTAGCGGTGATGAACGGCACCGCAGTGATGACCGCCCTCTTGTGCGAGGCCACCACGCGCGCCGACTATCTCATCAGCCTTTGCTGCCGCATTACCGCCCTGGCGACCATTGGCCTCACCGGCAACCCGGCGCATTTTGATCCCCGCCTGTTTGCTGCCAAGCCGCATCCAGGCCAAGCCCGCGTTGCCGCCCATATTGCCCAGGATCTTTCCGCCCTTGGGACGTCCTATCAGGCGGCACGACTGCAAGATCGTTATTCCATTCGCTGTGCGCCGCATGTGATTGGCGTTCTTGCCGACATGATGCCCACCTTCCGCCGCACGCTAGAAATCGAACTCAACAGCGCCAACGATAATCCGCTGATTGATGTCGATGACGAAACCATTCTGCATGGCGGCAATTTTTACGGTGGCCATGCGGCCTTTGTCGCCGATGGCATGAAAACCCTGGTGGCAAACTTGGCCGACCTGATGGATCGGCAAATGGCGTTATTGGTCGATAGCAAATACAACTGCGGCCTGCCATCGAACCTCTCGGGATCGAGCGCAGAGCGTGCACCGATCAATCACGGCCTAAAAGCGGTGCAAATCGGCGTATCGGCCTGGACCGCCGAAGCGTTAAAGACCACCATGCCCGCCAGCGTCTTTTCCCGCTCGACCGAATGCCATAACCAGGACAAAGTCAGCATGGGCACCATCGCCGCCCGCGACTGCCTGCGCGCCTTGCAATTAACAGAACAGGTCGCCGCCGCGCTGTTGATCACCGTCACCCAGGCGGTACGGTTGCGCATCGCCCAGGGTGAGGTAAAGCGCGTACAATTAGGCCCTGACGTTGACGCCTTTATCGCCGCCCTAGAAAGCGATATCCCCTTCATCGCCGAAGACCAGCCCCTAGAGCAGGTCTTACGCGCCTTGATTGACAAAATTCAAACCCGCCACTGGCCACTTTATAACAGCGAGGCCTGGGCATGATCAGCGCATCGGTTAATGAAACGATCCAATTTTACCATCTAGACCCGATGAACGTGGTCTGGCATGGCAACTATCCGCAGTTTTTCGAGGTTGCCCGCTGCGCGCTGCTCGACAAAATCAGCTATAACTACCAACAGATGGAACAGTCAGGCTACCTATGGCCGGTGGTTGATATGCGGATCAAATATCTGCGGCCCTGCCTGATGGGGCAAAAGATCACCATCACCGCCCGACTAAGCGAATACGAAAACCGGCTCAAAATTGACTATTTGATCTGTGATAGCCAAAGCGGCGGCACATTAACCAAGGGCATGACCATTCAGGTCGCGGTGGAAAAGAGCAGCGGCGAAATGCTCTATCGCAGCCCTGACTGCATGATCGCTCTGGTCGAGGCACAGCTATGACTCGCCTGTTTTCCACCCTGTGTCTGGCTTTTACCCTGTTGATTGCGGCCAACCCTGTGGCCTGGGCGACAGAGCCAACCGCCCAGGCCATTGACACCGACCATTCCCTATCCGGCACCTTTACCCTGCGCCGGTCTTTGCTGGGCTTTGATCAGCCCCTGGTTTCCACCGGGGCCTTTACCTTGGCCCCGGCACAGGGGCTATTCTGGCAGACTTTGCAGCCGTTCGCCGGGCGCATGGTGCTCTCAAAACGGGGAATTTTTAAGCTGGCCGACGACGGCAGCGCCTCGTTGCTCGCCTCTGCCGATCAAGCGGCTTTGGTGGCCACGCTGATGGCATCGGTGCTTGGCGGCGATTGGGATCAACTGCGGGCAACCTTTACCCTCAGCCCCTTGCCAAGCGCGGGAGAAGGCTGGGGCCTACGCTTGCAACCCCGTCCGGGGGCTTTGTTGGATGGGATGGTCAGCCGCATTGATGTCTATGGCCAACGGTTCGTCAACAGCCTCTTGATTGAAAAAACCAGCGGCGACCAAGACCAGATCACCCTCACCGAGCAGATTATGCGCCCGCTCCCCCTGCCTCCCGCCCTTTCGGCAGTGTTCGAAAGCAAGGTCGAGTGAAACACCTCCGCGCCCTGATCTGGAGCACACTCTTACTGCTCGGCGTTGCTTGGGCCAGTCAAAGGGTGTTGTCGGGGGCAACGCCCCTTGATGCCGACTTTCTGTCGCTGATCGGCGCGTCCTCAACAGAGCAACAAGACAGCACCCAGGCGGAAACCGACTTGGGCGCAGTGCGGCATCTATTGGCGCAAGATGGGCAAAGGGCAGTGTTTATGATCTCCGCCGCGCTGGCAGAGCAAGACCAAGCCCTGGTCGCGGCCAATGATCTGCGGACCCGCCTTGCTGCCCTGCGCGGTAGCCAGCAAGTCACCCTTGCCGGCGGTGATGCAGGACGCTATCAGGCTTTGCTTGCGCTCTATTTGCCGTATGTGCCAGCGCTGTTATCATCGACCGATCGCCTAGCCCTGCAAAGCAACCAGGCCGAGGCGCTGTTCTCCCGCGCTGTACAAGCACTTTATCAGCCGACCTCGGCACTTTCGGGCGCAGCCCTGCGCCATGATCCCTTTTCCCTGCTTCCCGGATTTCTTAGCGAGGCCGCCCAGCGCTGGGGACAGCACGGCGCTATGATCACGCAAGACGGTCGCGTTCACCTGTTGCTGACCGTGACCCTCGACCCGTCATTACGCAGCTCGGGCCAAGATGATACCTGGAGCATTCAGGCCCTAGCAGCCCGTCAGGCGGTGATAGCCGCCGCCCCATCGGTCAGCATCGAACAAAGCGGGCAAATCTTTTTTGCCACCGCCGAAGCCCGCCGGGCCAAAAGTGACGTCCAACGCATTTCAATGCTGGCCACCTTTGGCATTTTAGCAATGGTCTGGGCGGTGTTTCGCTCCTGGCTGCCCTTGCTGCAAGCCTTGATCACCGTCGGCTGCGGTTTGGCTGCCGGGCTTACCGCCGTGGTGCTGGTCTTTGATAGCTTGCATGTGCTGGCTTTGGTCTTTGGGTCCAGTCTAATCGGGATTGCCGTTGACTATGCCTTGCATTTTTTAACCGCCAACGGTGACAATCGCCTGCAGCATATTCGCCCAGGCTTAACCCTGGGACTGATCACCTCGGTCTGTGGTTTTGCCGCCCTGGCGCTGAGCCCGACGCCGGTGCTTGGTCAAATCGCGCTTTATTCCACCACCGGCTTGATCGCCGCCTATCTGTGTGTGCTGTGGCTGCTACCCTACTTCCCGTCGCGTCCGGCCCAACCGTGGCGCCCCCTTGCACGCGGCTTACAGCAGATTTTCAGCCTGCAACAGAGCCTTTGCCTGCCGCCAATGGCGCGACGGGTGGCTCTGGGGGTGATTTTCGGCGGAGCGGTGCTCTGCGCCTTGCTGGTGCGTGGGAACGATGACATCCGCGCCATGGGCAGCGCCGACCCGGCTTTACTGGCGCAGACACGTCATATTGATCAGCTATTTGGCGCGGCGGGCAATCCGCTGTTTATCCGCATCCTTGGCCCTAGCCTGGAAAGCCGCCTGCAACGCGAAGAACAGCTGCGGGACCGCTTAACGCCCCTGATCCAATCGGGAAGAGTGCGCGGCATGGTCGGGCAGGCTGATTTCATCCCCTCGGCGCACCGGCAACAGCAAAACCGAACCCTGGTGCACAACACGCTCTATGCCCCCTTTGCGGACCGTTTCGCCGCTATGACTGGCATTCACCCAACCCTTGCGGAAAGCGGCAAGGGCCCCTTACGCCTGGACGCAGCCAGTTTAAAAGCAATCCCTGAATTGGCCGATCTTGGCGATGACAACAGTTCCATTCTGCGCTTACGCGGCGTTAGCGATGCCGCTGCCCTCTCCCAAGCCCTCGATGGCCTTGAAGGCGTGCGCCTGGTCACTCCAACCGCCACCCTGTCGCAAATGTTTGGCCATTTTCGCGCCTGGGCCTATGCGGCGTTGGGCTTGGCGCTGGCAGCGGGAACGCTATTGGCGCTGTGGCGCTATGGCCCCTTGCCCGGCCTTTGCATTATTGCCGCCCCCGCTGGCGCGGTTGTCGTCGCCCTGGCCGTCAGCCAAGCGCTGGGCATTCCTCATACCTTTTTTACCACCATGGGGCTGTTATTGGTGTTTGCCATTGGCGCCGACTATGCCCTGTTCTTTGCTGAATCTGCCGCACAGTTGCAAGACAGCACGCGCCTCGCCGTCTTTTTATCCCTGGTCAGCAGCCTGTTGGCCTTTGGCCTGCTAGCCACGGCGACAGCCCCTTTGGTCCGCGACTTAGGGGCCGTTATCGCCATCGGCTTAGTCGCGGCATGGGTGTTCGCCCCGATGATGGCGGCCCCTTCAAACCCTAAGAAAGTATCGCCGAAATGAATCGCTGTGATGTCGTTGTGATTGGCGCCGGTCCCGCTGGCACTGTGGCTGCAAAAATCCTCCACGATGCCGGATTGTCGGTGACAGTGGTCGAGGCACAATCGTTCCCCCGTTTTGTAATCGGTGAAAGCCTGTTGCCCAATTGCATGGCGATCCTCGAACGCTGCGGCATGGCGCAAGCGGTCAAAAACGCTGGCTTTCAACTGAAGACCGGGGCGGTCTTTGTGCGCGGAGATCAACACCAACTCATTGATTTTCGCGAAAACTTTGAAGAAAACACCTGGGGAACCACCTTTCAAGTTCAGCGCGCACGGTTCGATGCTGTCTTAGCCACCGAAGCCCAACGAGCCGGGGTTTCGATCCACTTTGAAACCACCGTCACCCAGGCCAAAGTTCACCTCGGCGCCTGTTCAGTGACCTGCCGCGATGCAAACGGGGTAGAAAGCGTGATCCAGGCATCGTTTATCGTCGATGCCAGTGGTTATGGCCGCGTTTTGCCGCGAATGCTGGGCTTGGTGCGCCCGCCCGCCTTGGCCGACCGCCGGGCGTTGTTCACCCACCTGAAAGACCGGGTTTCCGACCCCGACTATGACCGCGAAAAGATTTTGATCACCGTCCACCCCGAACGCCACGACATTTGGTACTGGATGATCCCCTTTGCCGACGGCACATCATCGGTCGGTGTTGTCTACCCCGACGGGGACCCAGCTTATGGCCCTGCGGCGGGAGACAGCGACGACCAACAGATCTTTACCCGCCTATTGGAGGAAACCGCCCTGGGGGCGCTGCTCTCACAGGCGACACCCGTCCGCCCCCTGGGCAGTTTGGTCGGCTATTCAGCACAATCGGAGGCTCTTTATGGCCCTGGCTATGCCTTGCTTGGCAATTCGGCGGGATTTTTAGACCCTATTTTCTCTTCCGGCGTCACCATCGCCCTTTATTCTGCCGAACTGGCTGCTACCGCGCTTATTCGCCAGTTCAAAGGCGAAAGCGTTGATTGGGCACAAGACTACGCCGCCCCGCTGACCGTCGGAGTGGAGACCTTTCGCTCCTGCGTTGAGTCTTGGTACAAAGGCCCCTTGCAAGAGATCATCTTTAACCAGCCTAAGGACGATAACTCGCTCAAGCGGATGGTTGTTTCCATTTTGGCAGGCTATGCCTGGAATCCGAAAAACCGCTTGGTCACACAGACCGACCGCTATTTGACCATGTTGTACGACCTATGCGCCTAGGACTATTGCTTATGATCGGCGCATCGTTAGTGGCAGGCTGTGCCACCAGCACACCAACGCCGTCGCAAAGCGTAGAGCTTGCCACGGGTCAGGTCTTTACTCTGCCAGTCAATGGATGGGCGGACGGGCGGACGCCTAGGCTATCGGTCCTGCAACAGGTCACCGCCCAGCAGCCGGATGGAACCACAATCGCCTTTCAGGCCGTGCTGGCACTAACGCCGCAGCAAACGCGGCTGACCATCCTTGACGACATCGGACGGCGGGCAGCAACCATCACCTGGGGGCCGGACGCGATCACCATTGACCGCGCCGCCTGGCTGCCGCAAGCGGTGGACTTGCGGCGGGTGTTGGTTGATATGATGCTGGTCTATTGGCCTGAACCGGCGCTGCGCGCCAGTATGCCCAGCGCCTGGATGTTACAAGGCACAGCAACAGGCCGCAGCATCACCGATGCCACCAGCGGAGCCGAGGTGATCACCACCACCACCCCGCCCCGCGACCCCTGGCAGGGGACAGCCACTTTGCAGCAGCATCACAGCCACTATCGCCTGACCATTCAATCCCAACGGCTGGAGCCTTAACCATGGCCTCGTGTTCCGTCTTTTTGCCCGCCATGGGAATTATTTCCGCCCTGGGAACGGGCTTAAGCGAAAGCCGAAAAACCTTGTTCCAGGGGCAGGCTGCGCACCTGTCGCACGACACCACCACCTTTTTAGACGGTCAGCCCGTTTTGGTCGGCGTTGCCCCGCAGGATCTACCCGCCCTTCCCCTGACCGACACCCAGTATAAAACGCGGACCAATCAACTGCTTTGGGCCGCAGCCGAGCAAATTTTACCGGCGATTGAGCAGGCCCGCCATCAATTAGGGCCACAGCGGATCGGCGTCATCATCGGCACCAGCACCGCCGGCGTAAACGAAGCCACCGCCGCCTATCGTCACGCTAAAAGCACCGGTGCCCTGCCGCCAAGCTTTTCGTATCATGCGCTAGAATTGGGCGGCCCAGCCGAATTCCTCCGCGATGCTTTGCGACTTTCCGGGCCAACCTATGGAATTTCCACCGCCTGCTCGTCCAGCGCCAAAGCGCTTTCGGCGGCGGCGCGTATGATTGCCGCCAATCTTTGCGATGCGGTGGTGGTCGGCGGCGCTGACAGCCTGTGCGCGCTGACCGTCAACGGCTTTAACGCCCTGCAATCGGTTTCCCCCCAGCGCTGCAACCCTCTGAGCCGGAACCGCGATGGCATTACCATCGGCGAAGGCGCGGCCGTGTTCCTGATGACCCGCGCCCCGGCGGATATTGCCCTAATGGGGGTTGGCGAAAGCTCTGACGCCCATCACCCCAACGCCCCCGACCCCCAAGGCACCGGCGCCATAACCGCCATGCGCGGGGCATTACAGCAGGCGGGTCTGAGCGCTGCCGATGTCGCCTATATCAACCTGCACGGCACGGCAACCCCGCTCAATGATGCTATGGAAGCCAAAGC
>CEGC01000240.1_pt1 | contig 20939 bp, 15 predicted proteins | sample 302731 | NCBI WGS metagenome assembly CEGC01 (sample SAMEA2755656, study PRJEB7226) | microbial mat metagenome | biome: microbial mat; feature: hypersaline; material: grass silage | place: USA | collected 2014-02-19 | depth 0 m | reverse complement strand
AGTGCTCTCCCGCTGAGCTAATCGCCCTTAAGAATTGCTGACCTTCCCGCTTAGTTCCACCGGTTTAATCCGCTGGCTTAATGCGTTGGTTTCAGCAGCCCTCGCGTTTGGTTCCTTTCGGTTCGTCCCGCTTGGGAAGCCGGTTTATAAGGGGGTTGAGGCAGGGCGTCAACGCCTTTTTTGCACTTTTTTGCCGCTTTGTGCAATTTTCTGTGTCGCCCCCCTGATCAGAGCAAAAAATTAAGGGAATAAGTGGGATAGAGCCTCTGGGAGGGCGGTAAAATGTTCGATCAGTCGATCGGCGCCAAGGTCTTGGGCGGAGCAGCGGCGATAGCCAAAGGTGACGCAGACGCAAGGCAAGCCTGCAGCGCGGGCGGCTTCGCTGTCGTTTGGGCTGTCGCCAATCATCACTGCGGGGCCTTGATGCCCGAGGGCTTGTAAGGTTGCGTGGAGGGGGTCTGGGGATGGCTTTAGGCCGGGCATCGCTCCTGCGCCGAGAACGACGGGGAAAAACGAGCTCAGGTCTAAGGCTTGGAGGATTTCAACTGCTGGAGCCTGTGGTTTGTTGGTGCAAACCGCCATTGGGTGGCCTGCTTCGGCCAGGAGGCTCAAAGTGGTATGGACACCGTCAAAGGCACGGGTTAGGGCCGCTGGGGCCTTATTGTAGTGCTGCATAAAGCGTTCGACCAGGGCGTGCTGATCGGCGGCGGAGGGGGTGCTGCCGGTGGCGGTGTAGGCGCGTTCGATCAGGATTTCGACGCCGTTGCCAACCATCTGCGAGACATCGTGAGTGCTGAGGTGGCGGCGATTATCTTCGCTTAGGGTCAAGTTGAGGGCAGCGCACAGGTCGGGGATGCTATCAACGAGCGTTCCATCGAGGTCAAAAATGAGTGCTAACGAGGAAGCGGTATTTTGCGATAAGGAGAACACGGGAGAGCTTTCGGAAGTTGGTAACATGCTGCAACACGTTTTGATTTGGAGGGACGGCGGCAGTATGGCACTTTTCCCCGAGATCTTCATCTTCGCAACGCAATTGTGTCCGGTTCCTTTTTCATGTCCTCTCAGTCCTCGTTCTCTGCAGCCGCTATTGTCCTTGCCGCCGGTATGGGCACCCGTATGAAATCTAGCTTACCCAAAGTTCTGCACCCTATATTGGGCCGCCCGATGGTTGGGCACGTGGTCGCCGGGGCAGAAGAGTTAGGAGTATCGCCGGTGGTGGTGGTGATCGGGCCCGATATGGACCCGGTGCGTCAAGCGGTGAGCCCGCACCCCACTGTTGAACAAACCGAGCGCTTGGGGACTGCGCACGCCGTAATGCAGGCGCGTGGGCCGTTGGAAGGGGGAGCGGCGGGAACTGTTTTAATCCTCTATGGGGATACGCCGTTGATTACGGCGCAGACCTTGCAACGGATGCTGCATACTCGCGATGTATCGGGCGCAGGGGTGGTGGTTTTGGGGTTTCGCCCGGAAGACTCAGGGGCCTATGGGCGCTTGGTGACCGATGAGCAGGGCTTGCAGGCGATTGTGGAGGCGAAGGAGGCTTCTCCGCAACAGTTGGACATTGATCTCTGCAATTCTGGGGTGATGGCGGTTGATGGGGCTGCTCTTTTTGGCTGGCTTGACCGGGTTAACAACAATAACGCCAAGGGTGAGTATTACCTGACCGACATTGTTGCGTTAGCACGGGCTGACGGGCGTCAGTGTTTGGTTGTTGAGGGCGACGAAGACGAATTGATCGGTGTTAATTCGCGCGTTGAGTTGGCGCAGGCCGAATATATCGCTCAGCAGAGGATGCGGAACCAAGCGATGCTTGACGGCGCAACCCTGATTGACCCAGAGACAGTTTATTTTAGCTATGACACGGTGTTGGGGCGCGATGTGACGGTGGCGCCGTTTACGGTTTTTGGTCCGGGGGTTCGCGTGGCCGATGGGGTCGAGATCAAGGGCTTTTGCCATTTTGAGTCTTGTACTATTGGCGCCGATGCTACTGTTGGCCCTTATGCGCGTTTGCGTCCAGGGGCAGTGATCGAAGATACCGCCCATATCGGCAACTTCGTCGAAATTAAAAAAGCAACAGTCGAGTATGGCGCCAAGGTCAATCACTTGACCTATATCGGTGATGCTCGGGTTGGTGCAAAAGCAAACATCGGCGCTGGAACCATCACCTGCAATTATGATGGATTTGGCAAATATTTGACCAATATCGGCGCAGGGGCTTTCATCGGCTCTAATTCGTCGCTGGTCGCCCCTGTGGTTATTGGGGACGGGGCAATGGTCGCGGCTGGTTCGGTTATCACCGGCGATGTCCCTGCTGAGGCTTTGGCAGTTGCACGCGGAAAACAGCGATCCGTCGAAGGATGGGCAGGGAAGTTTCGAGCGGCAAAACGCAAGGAAAAAGAAGCCAAAGCCAAGTCTGGGGACAATAAAGTCTAAAAGCTGATCCGTATCTTTTTGCCTTGCGTCCTGCAAACGTTTCGTTATTTGAGGAACTCCGTTTATGTGTGGAATTGTCGGCCTTATCGGCAAAAGTGAAGCTTCTCCGTTGCTGGTTGATGCTCTCAAACGCCTGGAATATCGGGGGTACGACAGTGCTGGGTTGGCGACCCTGGTTAATGGGTCCATCGAGCGCCGCCGTGCCGAGGGCAAGATCGTCAATTTGGAAAAGCGTATTCAGGGCGAGCCTATTGGCGGCACGGTGGGGATTGCCCATACGCGCTGGGCAACCCATGGCGTGCCGGTCGAGCGCAATGCTCACCCCCACACCGATGGCCGCGTGGCAGTGGTTCATAACGGGATTATCGAAAATTTTGCCGAGCTGCGGGCTGAGTTATTGGCTGCTGGGCATCAGTTTCAATCGGACACTGATTCCGAGGTGGTCGTCCACTTGATCAGCGCCTATTGGACCGGGAAGGTAACCCCCGAGCAGGCGGTCGCCCAGTCTTTGGCGCGTCTGGAAGGGGCCTTTGCCTTGGCGATTATTTTCGCTGGCCACCATGATTTGATGATTGGGGCGCGCCGGGGCAGCCCGTTGGCCGTCGGCTATGGCGATGGCGAGATGTTCTTGGGCTCGGATGCGCTGGCCTTGGCACCGATGACCAACCGGATTAGCTACCTGGACGAAGGCGATTGGGTGGTGCTTACCGGATCTTCGGCGCAGGTTTATGATGCCGATGGCGCAGCCGTTGAACGCAAGGTCCAGACTACGGCGCTTTCTGGGGCGATGATCGGTAAGGACGGCTATCGCCACTTTATGCTCAAGGAAATCTATGAGCAGCCGCAGGTGATTGGCGATACCTTGAACAGCATGCTCAATCCGGTTGAGCGCACTTTGACCTTGCCGGATTTGCCGTTCGATTTAGGGGCGATCTCTCGGGTGACGATTGTGGCCTGTGGAACCTCGTTTTATGCCGGTTCGGTAGCGCGCTATTGGATTGAAAGCATTGCTGGGGTTGCGGTTGATATCGACGTTGCGTCCGAATTCCGCTATCGCAAGCCGGTTTTGGCTCCCGGTGGGCTGGCGTTGTTTATCAGTCAATCAGGCGAGACTGCTGATACGCTGGCAGCATTGCGCTATTGTAAGGCGCATGGGCAGCATATCTTGTCCTTGGTCAATGTTGCTGAAAGTTCGATGGCGCGGGAATCCGATGCCATTTTCCAGACTCAGGCCGGGCCGGAAATCGGTGTTGCTTCGACTAAGGCCTTTACCACGCAGTTGGTGGTTCTTGCCGCTTTGGCGGTCGGGATTGGGCGTGCACGCGGGACGCTGAGCGCTGAAGAAGAAGCGCGGCTCTGTTCGGCATTGGTTGAAGTCCCCGCCCGTGCGAGCGAGGTATTGAACCATGACGAGCGTATTCGTGATATTGCCGAAGAAGTGATGCAGGCGCGCGACGTTTTGTACCTGGGGCGCGGCAGTAGTTATCCGATTGCCCTTGAAGGGGCGCTGAAGCTCAAAGAGATCAGCTATATTCACGCCGAGGGCTATGCCGCTGGCGAGCTAAAGCATGGCCCGATCGCGTTGATTGACGAAAGTGTGCCGGTGGTAGTGATTGCGCCGTATGATGAGCTGTTTGAAAAAACCGCCAGCAACGTGCAGGAAGTGGTCGCTCGTGGCGGTAAGGTTGTCTTTTTCTCTGATGCTAAGGGGGTCAAGAAAATGGGCGATAGCGCGGTCTTTACCATTGCCTTGCCCGAAGTTGACCCCTTTGTCGCCCCGATCCTCTATGCGATCCCGGTGCAATTGTTGGCCTATCATGTTGCGGTGCTGAAAGGTACGGACGTCGATCAGCCGCGCAACTTGGCGAAATCGGTGACTGTGGAGTAACCAGGGCAATAGGGTACTTTCCCCGCTAGAGCGTTTTTGCCTTTACTCTGAAAGGCAAAAACGCTCGACGGTCTTGAGTGGTCGCATTATTTTTGCGCAAAACCGGTACCCACTTTTGCGCACAATGCTCTAAAACCGTTGATCAATAAAAACGGCCCCTGCTAGAGGTCTTCCAGCAGGGGCCGTTTGTATGAAAGAAAATTTATAGCAAGAAACGGGTGCGGATGGTTCCGGGGATTGCTTCTAGCTCGTGACGGACGCCCAAGCCCTCTTCGACTTGTTCTTGTACGTCAACCACCACATAGCCAACGCTGCCATCGGTGCGCAGGTACTGGCCGGTGATGTTCATGCCGCGCTTGGACAAGATGTCGTTGATGTGGCTGAGGACGCCAGGCACGTTATGGTGAATGTGCATAAAGCGCGAGCCGGTTTCTTGCAGCGGCAATTGAACTTCGGCAAAGTTGACCGCGCCTAAGGTTGAGCCATTATCGGAATACTTCACCAGCTTTTCGGCCACTTCGTTGCCGATGTTGGCTTGGGCTTCTAGGGTGGAGCCGCCGATATGCGGGGTCAGAATCACGTTCTGCATGCCGCGCAGGGGGCTTTCAAAGATTTCTTTGGTACTAGCCGGTTCTGACGGGAAGACGTCGATGGCTGCACCGGCGATATGGCCAGAGTTTAGGGCCTTAACCAAGTCGTCAATGATCACCACATTCCCGCGCGAGGCGTTAATGAGCATGGAGCCGGGCTTCATTTGTGCCATTTCGGTGGCGGTGAACATGTTTTTGGTCTGCGGCGTTGCTGGGACATGTAAGCTGACGTAATCGCTGACCGACAGCAGCTCTTCTAAAGTCTGGCAAGAGCGGGCGTTGCCCAGGGAAAGCTTTTCCACCACGTCATAAAAACGGACCTGCAAGCCGATGGCTTCGGCCAGGATCGAAAGCTGAGTGCCAATATGACCGTAGCCAATAATGCCCAGGGTCTTGCCGCGAACTTCGACGGCGCCATCAGCGGTTTTCAACCAGCCACCATCGTGGGTGGACCACGATTTTTCTGGAATGCGACGGGCGAGCATGATCATTTCGCCCAGCACCAGTTCAGCAACCGAGCGGGTGTTGGAGTAGGGGGCATTAAACACTGGAATGCCCAACGTACGGGCGGCTTCCAGGTCGATTTGATTGGTGCCGATGCAAAAGGCACCGATGCACATCAGTTTTTTTGCTGCTTCGAGAACGTCCTTGGTTAACTTGGTCCGCGAGCGGATACCGACGATATGGACATCGGCAATCTTTGCCTTGAGCTCGTCAGAATCCAGGGCGCCCTTTAGGCGCTCTACGGAGCAGTAGCCCTGTCGTTCCAGATACGCCACGGCGTTGTCGTGGATGTTTTCGAGCAGCAGGACTTTGATTTTGTCCTTGGGCATGGAGAGCTTGCTCACGGGGGTGCCTCTTTCGCAATCAGATGGAGCGGGTGGGGCATGGTCCCCGGTAAAACCGGGGGTCAGCCAAAATAGGGCTCTTTCGTTAACACACCACGGCGCCGACAGACAGCCCTTATCTACATGGCTGATGCTAGGTTTTAGCATGGAGGGCGTTTAGGTGTGGCAAAAAGCAGGTAAGCCCGCCAGCAAGCGCGCATGGCAGACAGGGATCGTTATTAATGACACGAGGGAGGAAGCGGCGTCTTAGGGGGTATCCTAAGGGGGGCGCCGACTTCTTCTTAGCGGGTTTAGGCTGGCAAAAATGACCTACGCTCTAGGTGCGATCACTAGATTTTGACCGTCCCAAGCCTGGACCATCCTTGTGCAGGATTTTGCCATTGCCAAGATCTAAACATAATGCGTGTGCGTAACGAGTACGCTGTTCGCATCGAAAAGATCATAACCTCTTGCATCATTTCACAGAGCCTTAGGCTCATGCAAAAAGCAGAGACGTTATTTTTAAGCGAGCCGATCTGAAAATCGACCTCAAAGCACCAAACGCCAGAGCGTTTGCTTAGCTGATGCGTTGACGTTGCTGATCGCGAGCGCGGAAGTATTCGTCGAGGTCTGCGGGTCCAAGCATGCTACTGTTCCTTATCAAGAGTCCTGTTATACCCTGCTTCCAGGGCGGCTTTGTCCTTGCGGGCCGGTCGTTCTCTCGTGGCCCTAGTGTGGGCTCTTCGTTAAGCCAAAATGTCGCATAGCGGTAACAATTAGTCAAATGACAAATGATATAGGTAATAAAGTTTCTCGGTGAGCCCTGGGATGGGCAAAAGAGCCCTTGCGATTGTGCCAAGGGAAGCCCATCTAGGAGCTGAAAAGGCAGTTTTTATGCGGCATTGGGCGGTTTTTGCCTGGTTTTTAGTGGCGAACGACTGTCCGTATTAAGTTTGTGCTGTCGCAGGCCTAGCCTGTTGGAAAAACCCCCTGTTTAGGTGAGTTTATGGCCGACGGTTTTGATACTTTAACCCTGACGGCTCATCGGCGAATCGCTGAAATACCGGCGGACGAGTGGGATAATTGCGCAGGCGCAGATAATCCCTTTGTCGCTCATGCTTTTTTATTGGCTTTGGAGGAAAGCGGTTCGGTTAGTGGAAAAACCGGCTGGCTGCCACAGCACATGGCTTTGCGTGATGGGGCGGGGGTGCTGATTGCCTGTGCACCGCTTTATATCAAGAGTCATTCTTATGGTGAGTATGTGTTCGACTGGAGCTGGGCGCAGGCTTACGAGCGGGCCGGTGGGCGCTATTATCCCAAACTACAAGTTTGCGTGCCTTTTACCCCGGCTACTGGCCCGAGGCTTTTAACCGGCCCTTTGCAGGGTGAGCGTTGTGCTGAGGCGCGCCGTTTGTTGGTGGCGGGGATGCTTGAGCTTTGCGAGCGGGTTGATGGCAGCTCGGTGCATATTACCTTTCCCACCGCCGAGGAAGCAGAGTCGTTGCAAGCCGCAGGCTTGATGCGGCGGGTTGGTCAGCAATACCATTGGGAAAATCGAGGGTATGAGAGCTTTGAGGATTTCCTTGTCGGTTTATCGTCACGGAAGCGCAAGACCCTGCGCAAAGAACGGGAAAAAGCTAATGCTCAAGGGGTGCGCTTTCTAACCCTGAGCGGCGAGCAAATCGAAGGCCGCCATTGGGATGCCTTTTATCGCTTTTACCTCTCCACCGTCGATCGTAAATGGGCGAACGCTTATTTGCGACGCGGCTTTTTTGACCTGCTTGGTCAGCGGATGGCTGATCGTGTGGTTTTGGTGATGGGAGAAGTCGAAGCCAGCGGAGAGTTGGTTTGTGGGGCGTTAAACCTGCGCGGCGGTGACACTTTGTATGGCCGCAACTGGGGCGCTGATGGGGCGTGGAAGTTTTTGCATTTCGAGGCCTGCTATTATCGTGCGATGGATTATGCCATTGCGCATGGTTTGCGCTGGGTTGAGGCTGGCGCCCAGGGCGAGCATAAGGTCCAGCGGGGATATTTGCCGCGTCAGACCTATTCTGCTCATTATATTACTGATCCAGGTTTGCGCGAAGCTGTCGGGCAGTTCTTGGTTCAAGAAGAACGTGCCGTTGCCGAGGATATGGAAGCTTTGCGTGCCTGCGGCCCTTACCGCGAAGGCGTATAGCGCAGATTTTTTGACAGAGCCGTTGTCGCCAAGCTAAGGGGGCGCTGTTGCCCGGAATAGAGGCAAAGGGCTATCGGGTTGGAGCGACCTAGCGCTGCGCCGGATTCCCTACGGTTCTGCGATGAACCAAAAATTTAGGGCACGTCACACATGATATGTGACGTGCCCTAAAGTATTTTACCGCTGATGAAAGCAAGTTCCAAGCAGGTGGAACCTCTTGCGGCGGCGGATTTTTCTTCTTAAACGGCGCGGACTCGGACAAAGGAACCCGGAGCTGCTTCAATAATCTCCAGCTTACCACTGCCGGGCTGGCGCGCGTCGACTTCGGGGCCGGAGATGCTAGCGCACCATTCGTTCCAGTCAGTCCACCAGCTGCCTTCGTGCTGGGTTGCGCTTTTCAGCCAGGTTTCCGGGGTCTTGGCTTTGCGGTTGTTGGTCCAATAGCAGTATTTATTCGCTGCTGGTGGGTTAACAACGCCCGCAATATGACCCGATGCGGAAAGAACGAACTTTACTTTACCACTATAAACGTTGGTGGCAGCAAAGGTGGAATCCCAAGGGGCGATATGATCTTCGCGGCAAGACAGCATATAAACCGGAATGTCGATCTTGCTCAGGTCCAGCGGCACGCCCTTGAGGGAAATCCCGCCCGGCTCGATCAGCTTATTCTCCTGGTACATCTTATGGAGATAGAAGCTGTGCATGGCGGCTGGCATACGGGTTGAATCACCGTTCCAGTATAGCAAGTCAAAGGGGAACGGTTCTTTGCCCAGCAGGTAGTTATTGACCACAAAGGACCAGATCAGATCGTTGGCGCGCAGCATGTTAAAGGTGCTGGCCATATCCCCGCCGTCCAGGTAGCCATCCTTCTTCATACGCTCGTCGAGGGCATCAAGCTGCTCGGCGTCGATGAAGACACCCAGTTCACCGGGGTTGGTGAAGTCGGTCAGGGTGGTTAGGAAGGTCGCGGAATTCAGGCGGTCTTGGTTGGTTGCCTTGAGGTACGCTGCGGTTGATGCCAGCAGTGTGCCACCCAGGCAATAGCCAATGGCATTGACTTTATCTTCGCCGGTTGCGGCTTTGATTGCGTCAATGGCGGCCAAGGTTCCTTCGGCCATATAGTCCTCAAAGGATTTGTCTTTGAGCTTTTCGTCGGGGTTGACCCACGAAATGACAAAGGTCGAATACCCTTCATCCACCAGCCATTTTAGGAATGAGTTCTTTTCCCGCAGATCAAGGATATAGAACTTGTTGATCCACGGCGGAACCACCAGCACCGGGGTTGTTTTGACCTTTTCGGTGGTTGGGGTGTAATGGATCAGCTGGATCATGTCATTTTGGAAAACGACTGAGCCGGGGGTGGAGGCGATGTTGCGGCCAACTTCAAAGGCCGATTCATCGGTCATCGAAATCCGCAGGCGACCATGGCCACGTTCCAAGTCAGCAAGCAGATGCTCCAAGCCCTTGAGCAGATTTTCGCCGCCGGTTTCGGCGGTGAGGCGCAGCACTTCGGGGTTGGTAAAGACAAAGTTCGACGGCGCCATCGCATCAATGAACTGGCGGGTGTAGAACTCGACTTTTTGAGCGTCTTTGGCGTCCATCCCATCCACATCCTGAGCCATGGTGCTCATCCAGCGGCTGGTTAGCAAATAGGATTGCTTGATGAAATCAAAGATTTCATTCTCGCGCCAAGCATCGTCTTTAAAGCGGCGATCAGTCTTGTCGGGAATAATCACCGGGGTCGTTTCTTCGCCCATCATGCGACGGGCGGTATTTTGCCACAGGTTCATATAGTCTTGCCACAAGGACACCTGGGCTTCGACCAATCGCGCCGGATTTGACATCAGGCGGGTGGTCATCTCAAAAAAAGCTTTCCCAACGTGCAGCGGATCCAGTTCGGGACTCGCGGCCTGTTCGGGGTGTTCGCTTTGACGGGCAAGAAACTCACCAACCAGCCGTTGGCTGCGCTCGGCAATGTTGGCCATCGCCTTGGAGACTTCGGCCGGGTCAGGCATCTTGACGTCGGATTGCGCAGCGTTGGATGAGGTAGCAGTCTTATCAGCCATTGATATCTCTCTCTCCTCCCGTGGCGAGCCCCGCATCGGCATGATGCGTGCCTCCTCCGGTAATCATGGTGGCGGCAGTGCCCCCTAATGTCCACACCTTGTTAAGGTCCTCTCTTGTTACGGGGTGGGCGACGCTTTGGAAACCCTGTTTTGGTGTATTCCGCGTAAGGGGGGAAATAAATCATGGAATGGTAACACGCCTCATGTATTTTATGGGGCTTGATCTTTGGGGCGGCGTGGCGTGGATCACGGTTTTTAATCTGGCGTGGTTGATGATACGTTTAGGCTTAAGTTTGGGGTGGTTATCTAAAGTTGCAAGCCTTGGGGGCGACGATATAGCCTTTTAGGGGGGCATCCATTGGGTACGGGCGTTATTATGTGGCGCGCCATTTCGACGCAGTGGTAATTCCGCGTCGTTTCGGCGCAGTGGTAGTTCCGCGCCGAAACGGCGCAGTGGTAGTTCAATGAGCGAGGCACGGAAGATGGTCCGCAAAACACAGGGTGTTCAAATGTCAGTCCGCACGAGCCAAAAACCGCAGGCCGCTGCCGACTGGGCATCAATAGCCCCCACGCGCGGACAAGGCCGGGGGAGAATGAGGCAGCGGTCTTTGCGGATTGCATCTTTCAGCTTTGCGGCATTGCTGATTTTAAGCGGCTGTTCTAGCGATAGTGATACCGCAGGATCGATCGTGTCGGCTGATGGCAGCACAATCCCTGTTATTGGCACCGGTTCGGGCTCCACTGCCGAAGGCCTACCCGCCGCGCCCAAGCCTGCGGCCTATGCCGAGGGCGGGACGCGTCGCCAGCCAACGGAACGCTTTGCGTTAGATGAGGGTAAGCCTAAGCCTGCGGCAGAGCAGCCGGTGCAGGTGGCGCAAGGGGTACAAGCAACCCCCGTGGCCGCGCCGCCGCCAGCCGAGCCGGTGCCGGTGGCCGCGGTGCCGACACCCATGTACGATCCGGTGGCGTCTGATCCTGATGCGACGGTGATCATTGGTGGCGATGGCAATGTGACGGTTGATCCGTCGGTGATGGTTGCCTATCAACCGCTGTCGGGGGGGGGCATTCAGCCGTTGAGCGCTTATAACCCTGCTGGGGCATCGGTTTCGACCTTGGTTGCGACCATTCAGTTCGCTGATGGTTCGGCATCCTTGAACGGCGAAGACCGGGCTATTTTGCGGCAGGTGATTGCTCTGCAGCGGCAGTACGGCGGCGCTTTACGGGTGGTGGGCCATGCGTCGGCCCGCACGGGGGATATGAGCTGGGAACGGCACGACCGTGCCAACCAAGCGATTTCCGAATCCCGTGCGCAATCGGTTAGCCGGGCGTTGGTCTCCCTGGGGGCATCGAGGAACATGGTTTACGCTGGTGCTTTAGGGGATACACAGCCCCTTTATGCCGAGGCTATGCCCTCGGGTGAGGCGGGGAACCGTCGCGCTGAGATTTACCTGGATTACTAGTATCCAGGTAAAAACCGCCAAAAGCCATTCGCGTGTAATCTTTGTTGCGCGTGACCTTTGCGGGTGTGTTGGCGGGTGTGAATGCCGCCGCACGTAGCTCTTTGCGCTGCATTGCAGCATGGGGTGCGCGGCGACCAAACACCGAAAAATCCGAGAAAATCGTCGCGCTCCGTGCTTTTGCGGAGTAAATATTTCACCTTCTTTTATCGGCACAGGCCAGTTGGGTCATCATGGAACAAGAATTTCACCGTATTAAGCGATTGCCGCCTTATGTCTTCGCGGAAGTGAATGCCATGAAGGCCCGAGCCCGAGCCGCAGGCGAGGATATTATCGACCTGGGGATGGGCAATCCCGATCAGCCGACGCCGCCCCATATTGTGGAAAAGCTTTGCGAAGCAGCGCGTAATCCGCGCTCGCATGGTTATTCGGTGTCCAAGGGGATTCCGGGCCTGCGTAAGGCGATGGTGGGCTATTACGAGCGCCGCTTTAACGTCAGCCTGGACCCAGAGAGCGAAATTATCGTTACCCTGGGGTCAAAAGAAGGCTTAGCCAATTTGGCGCAGGCAATCACCAGCCCCGGCGATATCGTGTTGGCGCCCAATCCCAGTTACCCGATTCACGCCTTTGGTTTCATTATCGCTGGCGGTTCGGTGCGGTCGATTCCGGCGACTCCGGATGAAGATTTTCTCCGTGCTCTGGACCGTGGCGTTCGCCATTCGGTGCCCAAGCCGGTGGCGGTGATCGTTAACTTCCCGTCCAATCCGACGGCGATGGTGGCCGATCTTGCGTTTTATAAAGACGTGGTCGATTTCTGCCGCAAGAATGAAATCTATGTGCTGTCGGATATTGCCTATTCGGAAATTTATTTCGATGGCAACCCGCCGCCGTCCATTTTGCAGATCCCCGGCGCCAAAGACGTGGCGGTCGAATTTTCCTCGATGTCTAAAACCTACAATATGGCGGGCTGGCGGATTGGCTTTGCTGCGGGCAACCGGCATCTGATTTCGGCCCTGGGCCGGGTCAAGAGCTATCTTGACTACGGTGCGTTTACTCCGGTGCAGGTGGCTGCTGCTGCTGCTTTGAACGGCGATCAATCGTGCGTCGAGCAAAATCGCATTATGTACAAAGAACGGCGTGATGTGTTGATCGAAGGCCTACATCAGGCCGGGTGGATGGTGCCGCCGCCGCCAGCGTCGATGTTTGCTTGGGCGCCGATCCCTGACGCTTTCCAGCATTTGGGTTCGGTGGAATTTGCCAAGCTGGTGATGCGCGAAGCTAAAGTGGCTGTCGCGCCGGGCTTGGGCTTTGGCGAACATGGTGACGGTTTCGTCCGTATTGGTATGGTCGAAAATAAACATCGTATCCGTCAAGCGGTGCGCAACATTAAAGGCTTTTTGCAGAACTACGATAAGGTTCTGGAAGGGGCCGAACGTCAGAGAGTGGTGATAAAGTGAGTGCTCCCTTGAAAATCGCTGTTGCTGGCCTGGGAACGGTTGGTGCGGCTACGGTTCGTTTGTTAGCTGAACAGGCTGATTTGATCACGGCCCGGTGCGGACGCCCGGTGGTGGTGACTGCCGTTTCTGCGCGCTCACGCAATAAGGATCGCGGCGTCGATCTGTCGGGGTTGGCATGGTATGACGACCCGGTGGAAATGGCCCGCGATGCGGACGCCGATCTGGTGTGTGAGCTGATTGGTGGCTCTGAAGGTACTGCCAAAGACGTGGTCGAAGCGGCCTTTGCCGCTGGTCGTCATGTGGTGACCGCCAACAAGGCGTTGGTTGCCCATCATGGCGTAGCCCTGGCCGAAGCTGCCGAAGCTAAGGGTTTGGCCCTGAACTATGAAGCCGCTGTTGCCGGTGGTATTCCCATCATCAAGGCTCTGCGCGAAGGCTTGGCGGGGAACCGCCTGTCGAGCGTCTATGGTATCTTGAATGGGACCTGTAACTACATCCTGACGGTGATGCGCGAAACCGGGCGGGATTTTGCTGATGTGCTGGCCGATGCTCAGGCGCTGGGCTATGCCGAGGCCGATCCTAGCTTTGATGTTGATGGGGTTGATGCTGCCCATAAGCTGGCTATTTTGACCAGTTTGGCCTTTGGCACTCAGGTGAACTTTAAAGCTCTGCATATCGAGGGCATTCGCCACGTTTCGGCGGTGGACATTCAGTTTGCCGAAGAATTGGGCTATCGCATTAAGCTGTTGGGCATTGCCCGTCAGACGGACCATGGCATTGAGCAACGGGTTCATCCCTGCATGGTGCCATTGGGAACGCCGATTGCCACCGTGGACGAAGTGTTCAATGCTGTTGTGGCCCAGGGCGATGCGGTGGGCCGCTCGGTCTATGAAGGCCGCGGTGCTGGTGCTGGGCCGACGGCATCGGCGGTGTTGGCTGACATTTTGGATGTCGCAGCCGGGCGGCGTTGCCCGACCTTTGGCATTCCGGCCAATCAGTTGGTGCCGTTGGCTCCCTGGAGCATGGATCAGTATGTCGGTGCCTATTACATCCGCTTGATGGTCAAAGATGTGCCGGGTGTATTTGCTGATATCGCCAGCGCCCTGCGCGAAGCCGAAGTTTCGATGGAGGCGATCTTGCAACGCGGTCGTTCACCAGGAGAAGTGGTGCCGGTGGTGATGACCTTGCACGAAACATCCGAGGCGTCGTTGCGTAACGCTTTACAAAGGGTCGAGGCAATAGAGGCTGTCGTAGAACCGCCACGGGTTATTCGCATCGAAACCTTGTAGACTAGAAAACGCCCCCACAGGCCCCTGTGGGGGCGTTTTTCCCCTTGCTGCCCTCATTGCGGAAAGGGCAGCAAAAGACGCCAACGGATAAGGGGGAAAAACCCCGACGTTGGAACCATAAAGGTCCCGAAAATGGGATATCCTGAATAAGCAGGAATAAGGAAACCAAGAGATGTCTGACCAATCAACGATCCCTAGCGTTGAACCTTCGCGCTTGGAGCGGAACTTGGCGTTGGAAATGGCGCGCGTCACCGAAGCCGCCGCCCTCGCCGCATCGCGCTGGATGGGGAAGGGGGATGAAAAAGCCGCCGACCAAGCCGCTGTTGATGCTATGCGCCGGGCTTTGAATTCCATTGCCATTGATGGCACGGTGGTGATTGGCGAAGGTGAGCGCGACGAAGCGCCGATGCTTTATATTGGTGAAAAAGTCGGCACTGGCGAAGGCCCAAAGGTCGATATCGCCCTTGACCCCCTGGAAGGTACGACCATTTGCGCTACCGGTGGCCCCAATGCTTTGGCCGTCGTCGCCTGTGCCGAGCATGGCGGGTTTTTGAATGCGCCTGACGTTTATATGGACAAGATCGCTGTCGGCAGCGGCTTGCCCGAGGGTGTGGTTGATCTCGATAAATCTGTCGAGGAAAACCTGGCCAGTTTAGCGGCGGCAAAAAATGCAGCCGTTTCTGATCTTTTGATTTGCATCCTGAACCGTCCGCGCCACGAAGATCTGATTGAACGGGTGCGTGAAGCTGGGGCGCGGATTATGCTGATCCCCGATGGTGACGTTTCGGGCGTTATTGCCACCGCCATGGGGGAGCATGGGGCGGGTGTCGATATGTACATCGGTTCTGGCGGCGCCCCCGAAGGGGTGTTGGCGGCGGCAGCGCTTCGCTGCATCGGCGGTCAGATGCAAGCGCGTTTGATGTTTCGCAACGAAGACGAACGCAATCGCGCCAAGCGTTGGGGCATTGAGGATCTTGCGAAAAAGTACACTCTGATGGAATTAGCATCGGGTGATGTGATGTTTGCCGCCACTGGGGTGACCGACGGCGCTATGTTGCGCGGTGTGCGCCGTTGGAGCAACGGCGCCAAAACTGAAACCCTGGTGATGCGCTCGAAATCAGGGACGGTGCGCTGGGTGACGGCCAGCCATAACTTTGATCGTAAGGTCGGCTTTGATCCGGTGGATGAATAGGGTGTAGGGGTGTCGCCCGCTGTGTAATCGTTGATGGGTGAGCGATTTTTCGATTAAGTGATGTTGTGGAATCGCTCTATTCCTTTGTTTTATAGTCAAATATTCCGTTGCAGATAGTCGCCTCTGCTCGGGATTTTCTTTAGGGTATCAGGCCATGATGAATCAGGGTGCAGGCAGCAAAGATGCTTTTCTTGGTGTGGACCATTCCGCTCAGGGGCGTCGTTGGGTTCTGCGCCCCTGTGATGACCGGCTGTCTGCGGCGATTGGCCAGCGGCTCAACCTTCCTGATATCGTTTGCCGGGTACTGGTCGGGCGTGGGGTTGGGTTAGAGGATGCGCAAAGTTTTCTTGCGCCAACTCTGCGCGATCTTTTGCCCGACCCTGCGCACCTTAAAGACATGGATAAGGCGGTGGCCCGTTTGGTCGCCGCGCTGAATGACGGCGAAAAAATTGCTGTTTTTGGTGATTATGATGTAGATGGCGCGACCTCTTCGGCCCTGATGCTGCGCTTTTTACGCGCTGTTGGCGCTGATCCTTTGCTTTATATTCCCGATCGGATGACCGAGGGCTATGGGCCAAATGCGGGCGCCATGCAGATTTTGTATGATCGCGGGGCGCGGGTGGTGATCACGGTCGATTGCGGCATTACCGCGTTTGTGCCGATTCAGGCCGCCGCAGACTTAGGGGTGGATGTGATCGTCGTTGATCATCACGAGGCCGAGCCTGCTTTGCCTGCCGCCTATGCGGTGGTGAATCCCAAACGCTTGGACGATGCGAGCCCGCATAAGCATATGGCGGCGGTTGGCGTTTCTTTTTTGTTGCTGGTTGCTCTCAACCGCGCGTTACGAGAAAGCGGATGGTATGGCAAGCGCTGTGCCGCGCCGGATTTGATGGGGTTGCTCGATATTGTCGCCTTGGGAACCGTTTGCGACGTGGTGCCGCTGATTGGCGTTAATCGTGCCTTGGTGACGCAAGGGCTAAAAGTGATGAACAGCCGCCGCAATGCCGGGCTGACCGCCCTGGCCGATGTGGCAGGGGTCAAAGAACGGCCTGATGCCTATCATCTGGGCTATATCATGGGGCCACGGGTTAATGCCGGTGGGCGGGTTGGGCAATGCGATCTTGGCGCGCGGTTGCTGAGCTGTGACGATAGCGAAGAAGCGACCGGCATGGCGGTGCGTTTGCACGAGTTCAATCAGCAACGCCAAGAAGTCGAGGCCGTGGTTTTGTTCGAGGCCATCGAACAGGCCGAGACCATGGTTGCCAGCGGCGAACAGCCACTGCTGTTGGTCGCTGGGGAGAGTTGGCATCCGGGGGTGATTGGGATCGTCGCCGGTCGCCTGAAAGAACGATATAACTTGCCGGTCTGCGTAGTGGCCCTGGATGGTGGTATGGCCAAAGGGTCGGGGCGTTCGGTCCCCGGATTGGATCTTGGCCGTGCGGTGATCGCGGCACGCGAGGCCGGGATTTTGCAAAATGGTGGTGGCCATGCCATGGCGGCAGGGTTTTCTCTTGATGAGTCGCGCCTGGAAGACTTACGAGCCTTTTTGGCCCAACGTCTGAGTGAACAGCTTGATGGCGGTGGGCTTGTACCGATGCTCGAGCTTGATGGGGCTCTTGATATTCAGGCTGCCACCGTCGAGCTGTTGGAAACGCTGGCGCAGGTAGGCCCCTATGGGGCGGGCAACGAAGAGCCGCGCTTTGTTATTCCAAATGTACGCATTGGCCGCGCCGATATTGTCGGTCAGGGGCATGTGCGGTGTTTTCTTTCTGGCGCACGCGGTGGGCGCCTCAAAGCCATCGCGTTTAAAGCTGCAGATTCGGATCTGGGGGTGATGCTGCTCAATAGTCAAGGAGCCGCTTTGCATGTGGCGGGAACCCTGCGGCTGGATAGCTGGCAAGGGCGTAACGAAGCCCAGTTGATTATTGATGATGCCTATTGGGCATAGGGCGATTTTGATCCCTTGCAGGCATAAAACAGGTATAAAAATCGCCCTAACGTATTCCGTAAAAAGTGTGTCGTTAGACCACTTTGCGAACTTCACCTAAAAAGGCGTTGATCGAGCTTTGCAGTTCGTCGGCGGCGTGTGCCATGCTGTTGGCCGAGGATGCAACCGTTCCAGCGGCATCGCCGGTGCGTTCAGATGCGGAACGAACGCCGGTAATGCTGTCTGAGACGCCCTGCGTCTCCACGGCGACACGTTCGACGCGTTCGTTAATCTCGCGGGTTGCGGCTTCTTGTTCCTCGACCGCAGCGGCGACTGAGGTGACCACTTCGTTGATGGTGCCCATGACGCCGCCAATACCAGAAATAGCAGTGACTGCGGCTTGGGTTGCGCCTTGAATATCACGAATTTGCGCTGAAATGTCGTTGGTTGCACGGGCCGTTTGCGATGCCAAAGATTTCACTTCGTTGGCAACAACGGCAAAGCCCTTACCTGCTTCGCCCGCGCGAGCGGCCTCGATTGTGGCATTGAGTGCCAGCAGATTGGTTTGGTTGGCAATGTCGGTGATGATTTGGATCACTTCACCGATGCTTTGTGCGGCTTTGCTAAGGGTGGCAACCTGGGTGGCAGCGGCTTGAATTTCTTGCACGGCCTTTTCTGTCGATACGCTGGCGTGGGAAACTTGGCGCGAAATTTCAAGAATTGATGCGGAAAGCTCGGTCGAGGCCCCAGCAACGGCCTGCACGTCGGCTGATGCCGCTTCCATCGCTGACGAGGCATGGGATGAAAGGGATTGGTTTTCATTGGCGGCGTCGTGCATCACGCCTGAAACAGACTGCAAATCCCCCGCTGACGACCCGACACGCCCGACAGAGGCCTGGATCGTGCTTTCAAAGGTTTGGGTGATTCCGCGAAAGTCGCGGATTTTCTTATCCATCGAGGATAAGGCGCTGTTGATGGTGCGTGTACCACTGAGAAAGGCGCCGTTCATGCCTTCTTCGTGGATGCTGCGGAAGTATTCGCCGCGACTCACCATTTCTAATGCTGCCGCAGATTCCCGCACATAGGATTCGATGTAATCGAGCAGGCGGTTGGTCGAGCGTTGGACGGTTCCCAGCTCGTCGTGGCGCCAAATGCTCAGGACGCGTTCGTTAAGCTGCCCGCGAGAGGCAGCATCAAGCAATTTCGCAGTTCTTGTGACGCCTTTTAGCACGGCAAGCTGCACACGTATAACAAGGAATATGACAAGAAGCGCCAAGGAAAAAGTAGCTGAGAATATAATGTATGCCGTCGTCATTGTATTATCGACGTCATCAACCTCATGGTTGGTGTCAGCATCTTTTTGTACTAAGAAAGTATCAATAAGGTCTTGTAATGCGTTAACTTCTTTCGTCAGGGTGCTTGCTGTTTCATCAAACTGGCCCATGCTCTGGTTTCCGGCGCTGGTGCCCCCGGTCACATAAGCCTGAGACATCTTTTGCCCCTGCTGATAAAAAGCAGGAAAGGCTTTGGCAACGGTTTGAAGCTGATGATCAATTTCGCTCAAGTTTAGGCTTTGGGCATTGCTGCGCGCAGCGGCAATTTTTTCCTCGAGCGCGCGGGCATGTTTAGCGGCCTCTGCCGGGCCGTCATCTAGGCCGTTTTCACCGCGGGTGGCAGAGATATCGGTCAGCCACTGTTGAACCTGGACGATATGAAAGCGAATGTCGTCCACCTGACGGACCAGGGGGGTCACATGGTGGCGGTTGTCAGCCGAGAGTAAGCGCACATTGTCGAATGCTGATCCAACTTGCATCAGTGACAGCATGCCACCGCCAGCCAGGAACAAGAGGCTGATGAGCAAAAGGGCGCCGCCAACGAGGGCCTGCGTGCGAAGAGAGAAGGACTTTAGAGACATTGTGCAGTTTCCCTAGGCTGTGCGGCTGCGCGCAATCAAATCAAATATGAATTGGTCATAACGCAACCCGGCTTTGGCAAGATGTGCGTTCAGAATATTTTCGGCGGCCTTCATACCGTCTTTGGCATTAGCATGGCGGTCCTCTTCTTTTTTCAGGCTAGCGTATAGCCCGCGAATTTCCGCGACTGCTGCCTTGGATGGAACACGGCGGCTGGAATGATAGCCAATGATAGACCCCTGGGTATCACGCGTTGGGGTGACGTGGGCAAGGACCCAATAGTGATCACCGAACTTGGTTCGATTGATCACATAGGCAAACAGCTCTTGGCCAGCCGCGATGGCGTTCCACATCAGTGCAAAAATACAACGCGGCATATCCGGGTGGCGGATCAGGCTATGGGGCTGCCCAACAACCTCGTCCTCGGTGTAGTCTGCGATGCTCAAAAACAGTTCATTGGCATAGACGATGCGCCCCTTGAGATCGGTTTTACTGACGATGATCTCGGACGGGGGGAAGGTGCGCTCGGTCCCTGTGACAGTGGCGGTTTTTGGCATTGCGACTTCTCGTTGGCTATGAGCTGGCACTTTGGTCGAAAACCTGAGCGCAGCATTAGGGTGTATGGGGAGTGTGACTGTGCAGTTATACAACTATATGCGTGGACATGCAAGGCGTGTGTAGTTTGGTATATTAAAAGCCAGTTGAGTTATATATAATTGTAATACAATAATAAAAATATGTAGAGTGGTCATTTTAGGCGTTTTGAGCTCAGTGTTGAATAGATATTTAGAACCATTCAAGTATCAAGTGCGAGTAAAAAGTATAGTCAAAAACTCGGGAATTGCATCGTCTTTTTACCCTCGGCGTCTTCCCTGTTTTGGTGGTTGCAAAGACGGGGAAGAGTTCCTAGGTCTTTTGCCATTCAAGGGTTTCGCTCGCGGGATCTGCGGTTCATGTTTCTCAATCAAAGGGCGCTTGTGATGATTGATCTGTTTTACTGGCCGACTCCGAATGGGTGGAAAATATCGATTCTTCTCGAAGAACTTGCGGTTCCCTACGCGCTCCACCCGATAAACATTACCAAGGGTGATCAGTTTGCGCCGGATTTCTTAAAGATAGCACCAAACAATAGAATGCCCGCTATCATTGATCAGTCTCCCGCTGATGGTGGAGAGCCGGTTTCCGTTTTTGAATCCGGGGCTATTTTGCAATATTTGGCTAGCAAGCATGGCCAGTTCTATCCCCAGGACGACGTGCGGGCGCGGATCGAGGTTGACCAATGGCTGTTTTGGCAAATGGGTGGTCTTGGTCCGATGGCTGGCCAATGCCATCATTTCCGAAACTATGCTCCTGAACAGGTCCCTTACGGGATTGAGCGCTATACCAACGAGGTAACCCGCCTGTACGGAGTTCTCGATCGTCGCCTTGCTGACCGTGATTATGTGGCTGGGGACTATTCTATTGCTGATATGGCCATTTGGCCGTGGGCGCGGTTGTGGGAGAACCAGGGGCAGGACTTGGAAAATTTTCCGCATATGAAAGCGTGGCTGGAACGGGTCGCCGTCCGCCCGGCGGTAGCACGGGGGATTGCGCTGGGGGCTGAATGGCGCAAAGAAAATCCTGTTACCGATGAAAAGGCGCGGGCTATTCTGTTTGGCCAAAAAGGATAAAGCTGACACAAGCTTGGCAGTGAGGGGCCCTTACTAGAGCATTGTGCGCAA
>CEGC01000166.1_pt1 | contig 22217 bp, 12 predicted proteins | sample 302731 | NCBI WGS metagenome assembly CEGC01 (sample SAMEA2755656, study PRJEB7226) | microbial mat metagenome | biome: microbial mat; feature: hypersaline; material: grass silage | place: USA | collected 2014-02-19 | depth 0 m | reverse complement strand
GTCCGCCCCCCCGTAGCACATACTGAATCGCCAAACTCCCCAAACCGCCAACGCCCCCCCAGACCAGGACACTTTCCCCCAATCGCATCGCGGCACCATTAGCGGAGACCAACATGCGATACACCGTCGAATTGATCAGCGGCATGCTGGCTGCTTCTTCCCAACTCAGATGGGCGGGCTTGGGCATGATTTGACTTGCGCGCACCAAGCAGTACTCCGCCAAAGCGCCAAAATTAGTTTCAAACCCCCAGGCCCGCGTATGCTCGTCACGCATAGAGTCCAAATGCGCCATGGGCGATTGAGAATTGACAACGCCAGGATGCACCACCACCCGGTCCCCAGGGCGACAGTTATTCACCCCATCGCCCACACTGACCACCACACCGCAAGCATCACTACCGATAACCTGATAGTCAATATTGTGGCGCTCATTCCCGGCTTCCAGCTGGGCGAATTGCCCCAAATAACGGAAGGGTGACATTGGCTCGTGGCGGGCCGACCACAGGGTATTATAGTTCAGGCTCGCGGCCATCACCGCCACCAAGACTTCGCCAACCCCTGGCCGTGGAACCGGAATGTCCCGATAGTGAAGCGTGGCAAAACCATGGAGTTTTTCTTCCGGTAAACTCCGCATCCGTTGCTCATCCTCACGGAGCAAAACAAGGGCCCGCATGGCCTCGGGGATCGGACGCGATAAGACGTCTTGGCATTCTGGCAACGGTCCAGCAGCCAACTCCGCCGCAGAAAATTTGATGTCCCTAGCAGGAACGGACGGGCGATAGTCCAGTTGCGACGACACAGTCATGCCACACTCTCCGCGTTCACGATGAATAGGGTTTCAGATACCGCTGCAATCAACGGATCGCTGTGGGTACGAACAAAAAAATGCCCGGCTGAAAGATCGACACGTCCATAATCACCTGTGGCGTAGCCTTGCCATTGGGTCACCACATCGTGGGGGACAATGGTGTCGTTCAACCCAGCAAAAACAGTGATCGGGACGGCGAGTAACCGGATCGGCTGTGGTGCCCAGGTTTCCAAGATCCCGTGATCAGCCCGTAAAATAGGCTCGAAAAGATCCATTAAATCATCACAATCGATGACCTCATCTGGCGTTCCACCATCACGGCGCAAGGCGTTTCGAAACGCCTCGGAAGACAGCCGGTGCATTGGATGGGGTGTTTGAGTATGGGGCGGGCGCGATCCGGCAATGAACAGATGTTCCGGTAAAGACGCACCCTCTGCAGCCATGCGGTACACCAGTTCCGCAGCCACAATGCCCCCCATGCTATGCCCAAATAAAGCAAAGCGATAAGATTGGACCCAGGGACGCATAGCGTCCCATAGCGCCTCGACGAGGTCGCCCATCCTCGTCATCAAAGGATCCCCAAAACGCCCCTCCCGACCAGGAAGCTGAATGCGCCCGACGGTAATCCCTGCAGGCAAGCGGCCTTGCCACCCCCGATAGATCGAAGCGCCTCCACCAGCATAAGGAAAGCAAAACAGGATAATGTCCCCCGCTTGGGGCTGCTTATCAAACAGAACCCAGGGCGAGGATAAGGTGAACGATGTCATAAAGAAGCCTCCGCCGGAGAAGACGATAGCGCGGGTGAATCAGACTGGGCCACGGCAAGGATCTGCCACAAAGCCATCGACCACTGTTCGACCATGGGGGATTGCAAGCATTTGAAATGGCTGCCCGAAATAGCCAGTCTCGTTACGGGAGCATGGCAGCGCTGTTGCCATAAATTAGCGAGATCCTCAGCCCTATCGCTGGTTGACTGCGAGGTAAGGAGCAAGACCGGAACCGTATGAACAGGCAGTTGAGCGACGGCCACCGCCGCTAAGGCATGCCCAAGCGAGGGCACCATTTCAGCATCGCACGTGCCCGTCGCCGCGCTGAGCAGATCGCGCGCAAAAGCAAGGCTTCCCCCTTGAGGCAGATCAATGGGCTGGCTGTCGATCAGAACCAAGTGGTCCAAACAATAACCCCGCTGTTCCAAACGCGCGGCCACGTCCCAGGCAATCAGGCCACCGGAGCTAAAGCCCATAAGGGTCACAGGTCCAATCGGCTGTTGCTCGCAGATCGCCGCGCAAATCCGCTCCACTGTCGTTGTCAGTGCCTGTTCTGGCGGCAGGCTGGCATCCATCCGCGTAGAAACAGCCCATAAAGCAGGGCCCTGATGCCACCCTTCTGCCAGGGCAGAAAACGCATGAGTATCCCCAATCACATCGCCCAAACAGATAACCGGCGGTCCGTCCGTGGTCCCAGCAGCCAAACAGAGTACCGGCGGGTTTCCCCCTACAGCACCATCAGGGGCGCCCAAGGCAGTAAGAGCCTTGGCCATCACGGTAAAGCCGGGTTCGTTAAACACCGTACGCAATGGTAAATCTAAACTATACTGATCCCGTAAAATGTTGACCATGCGAACAGCCAGAAGTGAATTCCCCCCGATTTCAAAGAAATGATCCTGCTTCCGAACCTCTCCGCCACCCAAAACGTCACACCAAACCTTGGCCAAAACACCTTCTAGCTCGGTCATCGGAAGGCTATTGTCGCTCGTGTCTTGTGTTTTCACTGCGGGCAATTGACGGCGGTCCACTTTGCCGTTAGCCGATAACGGCAAGTCTGGGATTAGGGCGTAAAAGGCAGGAACCATATAGGCGGGCAAACAAGAGGCCAAATGATCGCGCAAGCTCTGCGCCGAAGGCTGTTCGCCGCCCTCTAACGGCACCACGAACGCAGCCAAACGACGGGGGGCTGGCGGTGTCCCCACCGCATCAACCACCGCATGAGCAACAGCGGGGTGGCGCGATAATGCGCTTTCGATATCACCCAATTCCACCCGGTGGCCGCCGATTTTAACTTGATGATCCTCGCGACCAAGAAACTCAATCACTCCGCCTTCGCGCCAGCGTCCCATGTCACCGGTGCGATAAAGCCGGTCGCCGCTTTGCGGGTGGACAACAAACTGTGCTGCCGTTTTGGCTGGATCGTTCCAATAGCCCTGCGCCAAACCAACACCCGAGATAAACAACTGCCCTGCAACATGACGCGGGCACTCGGTGAAATCAGGCCGCAACACATGGAACCCTTGATTGCTCAACGGGCGACCATAGGGCACCGACCGCCATCCAACCTGTGGGGCCATCGGCACCGGGCCTGCAATGGACCAGATCGCCGCCTCGGTCGCCCCGCCCAAGGAGACGAGGGTCGTCGTAGCAAAAAGGGCGGCTGACTTTTGCGCTAAATCGAGGGGGATCCAATCGCCACTCAGCAGGGCAAGCCGTGGTGGCGGAATCTCTTCGCCGTATTCCACCAGCATCTGCCACAGCGCCGGCACACTATTCCACAGCGTTACCGGATGCTGCCGCAAACGCCGCACCCAGGCTTGCGGATCGCGTGTTTCCTCGGCGGCAGGAAAAACAAGGTGCCCCCCACAGGCCAAGGGGCCAAAGATATCATAGACCGACAGGTCAAATGACAGGGACGACAAGGCAAAGACCGCATCCTCTGCCGTCACGCTATAACGCTGGGAAATATCCCGCACTGTGTTCAACACCGCCCGGTGATCCATCATCACCCCCTTGGGCGTACCTGTGGAACCCGAGGTAAAGATCACATAGGCCAAATCCCCGGCCCCTTGCCGGGCCTCAGGCAACGCCTGGGGCCAAGCGGCAGGCGCACAATGATCAACCCTCACCAATGGGCTGCCCGGCGGCAGGACCGACCAGTCCCCTGTTGCCAGGGCATCACTGGTGATCACCGCAACCGGTGTTGCCTCGGCCAACACCGCCGCCCGACGGACGGGCGGAAGGTCAGGGTCAAGCGGGACATAGGCCGCCCCGGCCACATGGACCGCCAAGACCGCCACCACCTGCGCCCACCCCTTGGGTAAAGCAATAGCAACCAGAGGAACGTGTTCGCCCCGTCGTGCGCACAGCGGCGCTAAAGTTTCGGCTAGGCCCAGCGCCAAAGACGCCATTTCGCCATAGCTTACGCTGCGATCAGGGGCCACCAAGGCCAAACGCTCTGGGGTGCGCATCGCCTGGGCAAAAATGGGCCGATGTAACAAGTCATCAGCACCCAGGTCACAGGCTGTGGCATTGACACTCTGCCGCTCAGCCAAGTCCTCCGCCGGGATTAAAACAGGCCGGGGATGGTGCCAAACCGCGTCATCGCAGGCCAGGCGCTCTAACAGATCCTGATAGGCCGCATGCATCGCCTCAATCACGCCAGGCGCAAACAGTCCCTCAACAACGTCCCAGTTAACCCCTAAGCCGCCGTCCACCTCGTAAACCTGATGATCGATCCACACTTGTGGCGTCTGAGTGATCGAATAGTGTGGTCGCCCCAGCAAGCTATTGCCGGTGTCGAGAACGTCCCCAACATCGCCGGTTCCCAGTGCACTGGTAAAAACCACCGGCATTGACGCTGTGCCCCTTTGGGCTTGCGATAGGTGCTGCAAAACACGCACCCCAGAAAAAGCACTGTGGGTAAAATCGGTCCAAAACTGCTCCTGGAGGACTTTCGCCCTTTCAACAAACGTGTCTTTGCCGACAGATGCCGCCACGTCAAGCAGGATCGTCGAGGTAAAATCACCAACAATCCGACTGATATCTGGGTGTAACGGCGGACGATTAAAGATCGTCATATTAAGAGTAAAGGCATCCTTGCGCGACCAAACCCGCAAGACCTCGGAATAGGCAGTCAACAAAACCAAAGACGGCGTTAGCCCCAAAGACAAGCACCGCTGCTTGATCGCCTGCCAGGTTGCCGCCGGAAAGGTAATCGTATGACGGCGAAATGACGGCGCTTGTAACCGATCATCCTCTCGCACCGGCAAGTCTGGGGCTGGGGACAGTGACGGTAAACGATCCATCCAATAACGCTCTGCCGCCGCAAAATCTGACCCTGCTTCCTCCGCCTTTAAGGCCGTCACATAGTCGCGAAACCGGTAGTTTAGCGACGGCAAGACGGTCTGCGGATCTCGGTACAAAATCCCCAGTTCTTCAAGGCAAAGAAAAACGCTATAGACATCAGCAATGATGGCGTCACAACTAAAATGCACACGAGTCCGCTGGTCTGACAAAAGCGTCAAACGAATATCAAGCAACGGCCATTGCGCTGGGTCGGGCACGCGGTGAGATTGAGCAGCGCGGATTTCATCCAAATAAGCCTGTTGCTCGCCATCAGAACCCCCTCGCAGGTCGTCTACCTGCACATGATAGACCGGGACATCTTTAAGAACCCGCATCATCCCATCATCACCGACCACAGCCCGCAGCATATCGTGGCGGGCAATCACCTGGTTCCAGGCCGCGGTAAAGCGATCGACATCTAACGCGCCGCAGTGGTATTCCTGATAACCATGACTGGCCACACCCCCCATCGCGAACCGCGTGGAGCGACCCAACCAGTAAGCCTGTTGAATGTCCGTCAACGGGAAAGGTTGATGGGGGTCGATGGGTGCTTCTGGCAGCTTTTTATTTTGCGCTGCCTCGGTGCTGACCAGCCCCTGTTCTTTTAGCAAACGGGACAATAGGGCCTGTTGATCGGCTGAAAGACCAAGAAAAGACGTCATGTCGCGGGCTCCAAAGAAGGCGTATTCAAAGCGGCTTGCACGGTTTCATCTGACATTGATCGAACCTGTATCAGCACCGATGCCAGGGTGCGTACTCCTGCGCCATCATCATCGGTCGCCATCAAATGATCGGCGATGCGGGCGACAGTCCGGGTCTTGAACAGCGTGGCGACCGGAAAGGGAACGGCAAAGGTGTCGCGAATAATCGCGGTTAGCGGCATAGCCAACAGACTGTCCCCGCCCAGTTCCACATAATCGTCATCAATCCCAATCCCACGCATCCCCAGCCGGTCTTCAAAGATCAGCAGCAGGCAGCGATCAACATCATGACGGGCTGGGGCATAAGGTGTTGCTAGGTCGGGCCGGTCACCGTCACCGGAAACGGCGACATTTGCCGTCTCGAACACCCGTGTTGCTTGCGACCGCCGGGCCCGCAAATCAGACAACATCGTTGGCAAATGCCGGGTCGATACCGCAACCTGCGAGGCGGCCAAAGCAAGAACCCGCTCAAAGGCCCACAAGGCTTGTTTTGGTTCTAATCCATAGGCCATCTCTTCGCCGGTGATTTGCCGGTGACGCTCGCCCAGTTCCGTGATCATGCCGACATCGCGCCACACATCCCAATTTACGGAAAGTACACGATCACAATGCGGTAAGGGATTCGCCCCCGCCCAGGCATCCATCATCACATTGGCCGCCGTGTTATCGACTTGACCGATGGTGCCGCTCAGCGCGCCTAGCGACGAGGACAAGACCACGAAGTCCACAGGCCGTGTGGCAAAAAACTGCTCTAGTGCCATCAGCCCAACGACTTTCGGACCTAGGTTGCTCTGCCCCCCTTGCGGCACACCCGCCTGCATCAAACCGCCGCCCGACATCCCCGCCGCATGGATCACCCCACGAATCGCCCCAAAACGGCGCGTGCAATCTTCCATCGCCGCGCGCACCTGATCTTGGTCTGCCAAATCCGCAATCACCGGCTCAACAACGACCGTGGGCCGTCTCATCTGATGCCACAAATCGCTTTCCGGACGGTGTCTCTGAACAGGGCACAGGGTGATGGAAACACCATCCTGATCTGCGCGGTCGGCCAAATAACCGGCCATGGTGAGACCAATCCCACCACTGCCACCAAAAATCAGGTAAACGCCCCCCTCGACCACCGGTAAGGGTTTACTTCCCTCCCCGCTGGTCGGGGCAACGTCAGCCACCCACAAACGGTCGTGACGAAAGGCAACCAATGACAAAGGCGCTTCTGGCCAAGAACCCAGGGCACACAGGCGACCAAGCCCACGGATGACATCGTCGTCAGACGCATCGGCAGACCAGTCTACGGCCAAGGTTGAAACCGTTGGGGCTTCAAAAGGAATAACCCGGCACGGCCCCAAAACCATCGCGCGCAAAGGATCAATGACCTCACCGCCGCTCACCTTGGCAACACCTCGCAAGGCAAACACCACCGACAACGGGGCATCGCCCACGGTTTCGGCAAGAAGTGCCGCTAGGGCCACCGGACGGTCATAGGCCATCGCCCGCCCAACAGCCAAACGGTCCTCGCCTGTTCTGTGCGGAGCCAGTCCAGCACAATCAATCAGCAGCGACACCCCCCCGTTAGCAGCTTGCAAAAGATCAGCCAAACCATCCCATTCACTGAGCAGATGAACCCTGCGCCCCGCCGCGCGCAAATCGGCCGCCAGGCGTACAGAAATCCCTGCGGTCATAGCATCGGCCATCAAAATGACCACCGCTCCACACTGTTCGGATCCATCCAGCGGCATCGGCACTTGCCGCCATATCGGTTCGTAAAACCAGTCTTCAGGCGGTATCACCGCCTCTACCGCCGCCTGTTCGCTCGGCGCATCAATCCAATATCGACGCCGTTCAAAGGGATACAGGGGCAGTGACACGGTTGAAGGTCCGTGCGACGGCTCTTGTGCCAGGAACGAAGCCAAAGATAAATCGGCACCAGCGGACCAGGCTTGTGCCAAACCGTCGAGCAGAACCGTTCGGTCATCGTCAGCGCGGCCTGCAGCCTTCATCAATGGAACCACCGTACGCGCAGCAGGAAAGTCTGGATGCTTGCGCACCAAAGCGCTCAGTCCTCGCCCAGGGCCGACTTCCAACAAAATTCGGTTTTCCTCGACCGCCAGGGTCGCTAGGCTGTCTGATAAACGAACGGTTTGGCGCAATTGACGTGCCCAATACCTGGGGTCAGTTGCTTCTTCTGGCCGCAACCATGTTCCAGTTACGTTAGACACCAATGGGATTGTCGGAGCAGAAAGGGAAACCTGTGCCACCGCATCGCACAGCCGATCAACGACAGGATCGAGCAGCGGCGAATGCCCCGCCCGTTCAGTAGAAACGACCGTATAAGAGCGGCTTTCGCTGTCCAGGCGGCAAGCCAACACAGCAACAGCCTCGGCAGATCCCGAAACAATGCAAGCCGTCGGCCCTGTAACCACCGCAATGGAAACATCGGGGCCACAATAACGGGCCGCGTCCTCCTCGGGCATCGGCAGCAACATCATGCTACCCGATGGGGTTTCATCAATCAGGGCCGCCCGCACAGCAACAATCCGCACAGCATCGGCTAGGGTAAACACGCCCGCCACGGCGGCCGCAACGTATTCACCGAGGGAATGCCCCATCATGCTATCGGGAACCACGCCGCCTGCGATCAAACTTTGTGCCAATGCGTAATCAACCGAGAACAAAGCGGCCATTGCTGGAACGGGGCTTCGCAAAGCCTCCTCATCGCCGATGATCGCGTTTAAATCAATGCCTGCAATGCTGGCAAAAAGCTCTGCGCAACGATCAAAGGCCGTGCGATAGGCCCCATCATACTGATAAAGCCCCTCTCCCATGCCCACGTGCTGCGGTCCTGCCCCTGGGAATAAGAAGCATACCGGCGCTGTTGCCGCAGTTTCCGCCACCCGGTGTAACCGCCGTTTTAACGACGGAGACCGTAATGCTTTGACCGCCTGAGCCCGATCTGTCGCCACCACAGCACAGCGAACATTTAAAGCCTTCCGTCCGCGCTCGAGGGTCACTGCGACCGCTGCCATATCGACAGTCTCCGTGGCATCTAAATAGGCTGCTAGGTCCTCGGCCCGACGAAGCGCCGCAGCTTCTGTCCGCGCCGAAATTTTGATCACCTGCGGTTGATTCACCGATGCCGTTACCTCGCCGTGGGACAAGACAGGCGCTTCTTCCAAAAGAACGTGAACATTGGTTCCCCCCAAACCAAAGGAACTCACCGCGGCACGACGCGGCGCCTCTCCCTGGGGCCACGGTGTTGTTTGTGTTTCGATACGAAAAGGCGTTGTCTCGAGTGCCAAATGGGGATTGACGGCGTGAAACTGAGACAATCCTGGGCGTTCACCGTGATGCAAGGCAAGAACGGCCTTCATCAATCCCGCAATACCCGCTGCGGCATTTAAATGCCCGATCAAGGTCTTTACCGACCCCAAAACACAGCCTGCCGTCGATGGGCGAATATCGCCCCAAGCCTGGGCCAAAGCGGCAACTTCGATCGGATCACCAATCGGCGTCCCGGTCCCGTGCGCTTCTAAATACCCGATGGTTTCTGGACGCACCCCCGCCATGGCCAAAGCTTCCTCGATAACGGCGGCTTGCCCACTCACCGATGGTGCAGAAAAGCCAGCCTTGGCCGCCCCATCATTGTTGACAGCCGCCCCCCGGATCACCGCATAGATACGATCCCCTGCCTTAACAGCATCTTCTAAGCGACGCAGCACAACGATGCCGACGCCGTTTCCATCCACAACCCCAGAGGCATCATCGCTAAACGTTCGAATACGCCCGTCAGCAGAAAGCGCCCCGTCTTGTTCGACCCGGTAACCACTTTCCTGGTCAGGGCGAACACCGACCCCCCCCGCCAAGGCGATATCACACTGACCACTGAGCAGGGACTGAACCGCAACGCTCACCGCCGTCAACGACGATGAACACGCGGTCTGGATCACCATCGAGGGTCCCTTGAGGTCTAATTTGTAGGAAACCCGCGAGGTTAAATAATCTTTGTCATTACCCATCACCACGTCGAAAAACGCGTTGGGATGCAACATGCTAATCCCCCGCGTCACATGGAATAAATAGGGATTAAAGTTGCAACTGCCGTAAACACCGATTGAGGGTCCATCGCTGCCTGGGCACACCCCAGCGTCTTCTAACGCATGGTAGGCACATTCTAAAAAAAGACGATGTTGCGGATCAATCAGCGCCGCCTCACGGGGCGGGATATCAAAAAAAGCCGCATCAAAATGATCAATCTGATCCAGTGGATAGCCGTAGCGAATGATCCCCTCTTCGTCATCTGGAGCAAAAGCACGACCCGCACTTTCACCCTGGCGGATCATCTGCCAAAAGCGATCAAGGTCCGGAGCACCAGGGAACCGACCAGCCATACCGATAACGGCCACCGAAAAATCAGGCAGCGACTGTGTCTCTGTCATATCAAACTCCTTCCGTCGTCGGTTGCCCTTGCCGAGCCTGCGCCATGGCACGCTGCAACGCCTGTCGCGTTCCCGCGCGATTCTGCGCGGCGGACGAGGCAGAAGATGACGTCTCCGATCCCGGGGCCGCCAAAAATTGCCCCAAAAAACGCGCTTGGGCGGCAACGGTGACATGTTCAAATAGGGTGATGACGCTCACAGTCGGGGCCCTCGCCCCGTCCTGCTTGAGCAGGGCTGAAAGGTCTCCGGCCAAGCGGGTCGCCTGTAATGACGTTCCCCCAGCATCAAAAAAAGACTGTGTAACGCTGTGAACGGTAGTCTCTAGGACCTTTTCCCACAGCGCTGCAATTTTCCGTTCCAGGGCATTCCCCGGTGGAGCAACCTGGTCTGCGGTTTTTAGGCTGCGCCGTTCGGCCTCCCGCGCCAAAGCGGTACGGTCAACTTTTCCATTTTTGCTCAATGGAATAGCCGTAATAGGCTGAAGTGTCGTCGGCACCCAAGCCGAGGGAAGACGGGCACGCAATTGCCGTTGAAGATCAGCCTCTATCGGCACGGCGCCTGGTGTTGGTACAACGAAACCGGCCAACCGATCCCCTTGGGCCGAACGAACGACCGTTACCGCCGCCGTCTTCACTGTCGCCAAAGACGAGAGAGCGATTTCAATTTCGCCCAACTCAATCCGCAATCCATTCACCTTAACCTGATCATCTTCACGCCCAAGGAATTCAATCTCGCCGCTGGGCAGCATCCGGCCCATATCGCCAGTACGATACAGCCGCTCACCGCTATGCGGATGGCGGATAAAGGACCGTGCGCTACGGTCTGCATCCCGCCAATAGCCACGCGCTAGCCCCATGCCACCGATATAAAGATCTCCTGCAACCCAATCGGGACGCGGACGAAGGAAACGGTCTAAAACGTAAAACCGTTGATTGGCCAAGGGGGTTCCATAGGGAACACTAGACCACGCCTCTGGCACATCGGTTATGGGCCGTGCAATCGACCAAATAGAGGCTTCGGTGGCGCCCCCTAAACTCACAAAATGACGATCACCAGGGACCGCAGCCATACGCCGCGCAAGCGGGACCGGCAACCAGTCACCGCTGGTCATCACCAAGCGCAAGCAGCGGATCACATCTTCATCAGCGGTTCCCATACTCTGATCTGTCAAAAGACGCAGCAAGGCAGGAACGGAATTCCAAACACTAACCCCGTGTTCAGCCATCGCGGCCACCCATTGGGCCGGGTTAGGAACCTGAGACGGCGGCGGCAGAACAACAGCTCCTCCGGCAGCCAACAGCCCAAAAATATCATAGACAGACAGGTCGAACCCCAACGCAGAGACCGACAAAACCCGATCATGCGCGCTCACGCCATAGCGATCATTGATATCAAGAATCGTATTCACCGCCGCGCGATGTTCGATCATCACCCCCTTGGGAACCCCAGTCGAACCGGAGGTGAAAATCACATACGCCAAGTCGTCAGCGCTCACCTCAGCCACGACATCGACAGGGTCGCCGTCTCCCTCTAGCGCCGAAAATAGGGTTTCATCCACCGTTAAAACGGTTTTCCCGGCAGGGATATGCGTACCATGCACATCCGAAACCAAGGCCAGCGTTGCTTCTGCTTGCGTCATCAGGGCGGTAATCCGCGCTATTGGCAGGCTGGCATCAAGGGGTAAATATGCTGCTCCAGCGCGGAGGATTGCCATGACAGCAACCACTTGCTGCCAGCCACGATCCATCACCACACCGACCAGCCTATTGGGGCAAGCCCCCTCAGCCAACAGACGCCGGGCCAACCGGGCCGAAGCACGATCCAAATCGCCATAACTCAAGGTTCGGTCTGCTGCAATCACCGCCACCGCGTCAGGAGTTTGCCGTGCGTGGGTCAAAAAAGGCTGTTCCAGGCGATCAACCGAGGATACCGCTCGCGGTGTTCCATTGACCCTCAGGCGCTGCTCCACCTGGGCAATAGGCGCTAAGACCGGAACCGGTTGATCCCATTCCTGGACATCGCAAAGAGTTTCAAGCAAACGCACCTGAGCAGACATCATGGCGTCCAGCAGGCCGGAGGGGAACAACCCCTCGACACTGTCCCAGATCAATGTCACCCCACCCTGGTGATCTATGGCCTGAACATCCAACCAAACCTGCGGTGTTTGGTTCGTCGCATGGACGACATCACCAAAGACAGAAACCGCGTCCAGGTAGCTTCCTGCCCCCAGAGCACTGGTGAAAACAACGGGCATCACCGCCCGTCCTTGCTGGTGCCGCCGCTCTGCCAGGCGCCCAATCACTTCGACCCCACTGACCAGGGCATGGTCAACCCCGCGCCACACCTCTGCTTGCAAGGCGTTCGCCCGCGCCGCAAAAGTCGCCTGTTGTCGCAAATCAGCCTCGACCAACAGCAGCGATGTAAAATCACCCAACACGCCGCTCACATCGAGCCCGGCATTGTTACGGTTAAACAAGGTCAAGTTTAGGGTGAAATGTGGCGTCCGGCTCCATTGAGCCAAAACTTCGGCAAGAACGGTCAACACCAAAGCGGATGGCGTCACCTGGGCCTTTGCCGCAGCCTGTTTAAGACGATCCCATTGAACAGCAGGGAAATGATGGCTCAGGCGAGAAAACTGCGGTGCCGAAATGCTTCCTGGATCGCAGGCAAGGGGTAAATCTGGACACGCAGGCAAGCTGTCTAACCTGTTGTCCCACCACTGGCGGGCCGCCTGCCCTTCTGGGCCGTTCCGCTTAGCCTCTAAATGCTGCACGTAATGATGGAACCCAATATTGGGCGCATCTAAAATAGCCTGTGGGTCATCGTAAAAATGCCGCCACTCCCGGATCCACAGATCCAAAGAGGCCAAATCAACGGCTAACACGTCAAACCCAATGTGCAGCCGCCACTCTCCGGCCCCCATCTGGGTCAAACGTATATCGAACAACGGCCAACGATCGGCAGAAAAGATCGCCTGGCCCATCTCGCGGCGCGCGTGCTCAGCCTGCTCAGCCCCTGTTTGCCGAAGAATGGCATACGTCGGCACCTCGGGCAGAACACGCTGAAGACCATCATCGTCAATCACCATACGCAACATCGGGTGTCGGCGAATGGTGGTATTTAACGCCGCCTCCAATCGCGTCGCGTCAAGATCCCGGCACGCCAGTTCTAAATATCCGTGGGCTGCCACGCCACCCAGCTCAAACACGGTATTGCGGCCCAGCCAATAAGCCCGCTGTGCATCCGTCAAGGCAAAGGGAGCACGCGGTTCAATATCATCACTCCATTCCCCCGTTAATCCGCCTTCCGCAGGCATATTAATCAGAACGGGGGCCTCAGCATCCTTTCTGCTGGCAATCAATGCCCACCATTGCTGAAGAGACGCCGCCGCCATCAGTTCCGATACTTTGACAGTAACCCCCCCTAAAGCGAGCAACCCAGGCAACCGCATCACCGACAGGGAATCTAACCCTAATTCCACCAATGAATCGTCATCGAGAATGTCTTCAGGATCACATTCCAAGCAGCCAGAAAGCCAAGCGAGCAAGCCGTCGCGCGTGGTCACGTCAGGATCCAACCGTCGCTGACCAGCCCCCAAGACAGGAACGCTGTGAGATCCGGTCATGCCCCAATCTCCCGCTGAGATCGCCAATGATTAATCTGCCGCTGAATGAACCAAGGAATGATCCGTTCAAACAAACCCACGACAAAATCTGGATCCAGACCGGCGTCCTCCGCCCACTGCCGCCGCTCCGGCAGCATCGCAGCCACCCGATCTGGGGCAGGAATGCTCTGCTCGTTGGCTTTAAAACGCGATGCAGCCAGAACGTAGCGCAAACGATGGCCCAACAGGGCAACCAGTTCGGCATCAATGGTATCAATACCAACACGGATATCAGCGAGGGTTTTGCAGTCTTCGGGAGTCTTCATACCTCTCCTCTTCTGCCCACCACTCTGGGCATATCTGTCACGGTTATCGGCGGGATTTCGCAAAACCACGTGCAGGCGAGTTCACCTTCGACAACACATTTTCTTAAAAAACAAAGCACTAGATCGGACTCACGATCACAATGGTTCGGAAAATGCTCTCGGGACCTGCGTGCCTACACTGGCTCAACCTTGGCCGTGAAGTACTCGGCTTGCAGAGCGTCCCGCAGGGTACGACGACTGGTTTTCCCCACTCCCGTGGATGGAAACTGGTCAATGAAGTGAACGCGATCAGGGATTTTAAAAGCGGCAAGCCCTTCCCGGCGCAAATGGCGGGTCAGCTCTATCGCCTTGGGAGGCGCCCCACGCGCGATGACAAAGGCACAACTTAATTCGCCCCACGTTGGATCAGGCATCGCAACCACGGCTGCATCAAAAACAGCAGGATGGCGTAGCAAAAGATTTTCCACCTCTTCGGCGGAAATCTTTTCTCCACCCCGGTTGATCTGATCTTTGACACGACCTTTAACGATCAAGCTGCCGTCAGCAAGACGGCGAACCAGATCCCCAGTCTTATAGAATCCATCGCTGGTAAAGGCGGTTGCATTATGGGCATCGAGGTTGTGATACCCACGAATTGTATAGGGACCACGGGTCCACAATTCGCCGATCGCGCCCTCTTCCACATCCTGTCCCTGGGGATCGACCATCCGCACTTCGTCACCCGGCGACATCGGTCGCCCTTGACAAAGCACCTCCTGCCCCTGGGGATCATCCGCCCGGGTATAGCAAATCAGTCCCTCGGCCATGCCAAAGACCTGTTGCAAACGACACCCCAGAATGGGCGTCACCCGGCGCGCAACTTCCTCGACCAACTTGGCTCCGCCAACCTGCAAACACTGCAACGACACCAACGATCCCGGCTCATGCTGAGAAACAGCATCTAGCCACAGCATCACCACCGGTGGCACCAACGCCGTGTCAGTCACCCCATAGCGGGCAATCAAGTCAAAACAGGTATCGGGCCCCGGATCTGGGGCCAAAACAACAGTTCCGCCGACCATCAACACGCCAAAGAAGCCCGGGCAGGCCATCGGAAAATTATGCGCCATGGGCAAAGCGGCCAAATAGACGGTCTGCTGTGAAAAGCCGCAAACGGCAACACTGGTGCGGATATTATAAAGATAGTCACAGTGGCGGCGTGGAATCAGTTTGGGTATTCCGGTACTTCCACCCGATAACAACAAACACGCCACATCCGAAGACACCACCGGAGCCACAGACGAGAGTTCCCCCCCACTATCTCCCTGCAGCAAAAGGGTATGGTAGGACAGGAATTCAGCACTGTCCCCGACCACCACCACATGCGCAGGGGCCTGGTCGGCCTCCACCAAGCGACGTGCCAGCGTCCGGTAATCAAACCCACCGAACTGGTCGCAGATCACATAAGCTTTCGCCTCAACAAATTGGCAAAAGGCCGAAATCTCGGTGTAACGATGCGCAGGCAAGGCAAAGACGGGCTTGACGCCCAAGCGCATCAAGGCAAAGCACAAAACGATAAATTCCGCACAGTTTGGCACCTGAACAACAACACAATCATCATACTGCAACCCCAAGCGGGTTAAACCCCGTGCCAGTCGGTCAACCTCTGCGATCAGGGCAGCATAGGTCAGTACCCGATCGCCATCGATCACCGCTGGCCGCAGGGCAAAATTCTGCCCAACGTCATGCAGCAAGGTGTCAAAAGTGTCGTCCGTCCAATAACCGGCCTGACGATAAAGGGTTTCTACAGCCTGAGGCCAGACCACCTTTGGCGCGACCATCACGCGGCCTCCGATAGGCCATACAGGCCCAAAGCAGCTAAAATCGTACTTAGCTTGCTTGCCGTTTCAATCAGCTCGCTTGTCGGGTCGGACCCTGCAACAATCCCTGCCCCAGCAAACAGGCGCAAGTCCTGGCCATCAACCTCGGCGCAGCGCAAGCCAACAGCCCATTCGCCATTCCCCGCACGATCACACCATCCCACCATCCCGGCGTAGAGGCCGCGATCAAATCCCTCTAAACGAGAAATAGCATCATGGGCCGCATCGGTCGGATGCCCACAGACCGCTGGTGTGGGATGGAGGATCGCAGCCAACTCCAGCGACGACATCTCAGGGTCGCGTAAAGTCCCGTGGATCCGCGTTGACAAATGCCACAGCGTCCCCGTGCGAATGAGCGACGGCTCCGCCGGAACAGATAATTCTCGGCAATAAGGGGCCAGTGCATCCCCGACCATATCACGCACCAAGGCATGTTCCCGCCGATCCTTCCCCGACGACAGCAAACGCTGAGCACGAGATTCATCTTCACTGGCCAGACGGTGACAGGGAATAGATCCCGCCAATGGATTGCTTTCCACAAAACCATTGTTACAGCGCAATAAAAGCTCTGGACTCGCCCCTAAAAAAGCCTGTCCTGACTGCACTCCAGGAACAGAAAAAATGAACGCCTGCGGATATTTAGCACTCAACGCCCGCACAATCGCCGAAACCGATAACGGCGCATCAAAGGTCATTTGCAGACACCGCGCCAAGACCACCTTGTCATAGGCTTCAGCCGCGATCTCGTGCAAAGCAGCCTCGACACGAGCGCAATAGTCCCCTTCCGACGGAACACTAACCCCCTTCCCCAACGACCGAGGCATCACGCAACCCCGCTCAAGAAAGCGCGCCTCGAACGCGCCATCCAATGGCAGTGCATGCAGAACCTCGGGCACATAAAGGCGGGCCCCGCGCAATCCCTGGAATGGAAATGCGCCCACCAAACGCGCGCCACCCTCTTGTGACGCCGCTAAACCGGCCTCTTGCCGCATTGCCAAACAAGCACGAACCTGCTGAGCCAAATCAGCCGGCGGCCCCCCGTGAATGGATGACGTCACATCATAAAGACGCTCCCCAAGCAGCCATCCGCTTGCCGGACTGCGAAACACAAAGCTGTCATCTGCACATAGCTGAGGACCGCAAGTCCCTCCCGGCAATTCACCCTCATAAGTTGAGGAAAATCCATTCGTCACCGACATGAACCACACCCTTCCTGGCGGTAATGCTACTAAGAACTATTATCAAATAACCTATAGTGGAGCCGCCGCCCGCAGCAACAGATGCAACTTCCGATTTCCGCCCTATTTCTTTCGAATTTTTCCCGAATTGTTTGCCAAAAAAATATAATCCATTGTTTATAAATTATATTTTTTAATACCCCTCCTAGATATGAGGGGGTGAAGCAGTGCTATGAATACCCTTGACGGTCTTTTTGTACACCCGTAGTAACTACGCAGTTGATTGTTCAATACGCATCGGCGAAGACCTAAGAAGCGGGAGCATACGGAAGCTGAGGGCGGACCCAACCCTATTGTTGCGATTAAGTATTATTCGCATATATCAATTTACGGGACTCTTACCGCCACAGCAACTTCTGCCTGAATCCGCGACAAAACCGTCGAGCGCAGCACTCTTAAGGGGACCGCAATGTCTTTTCATAAGCACCGCCTTCTTTGCAGCAGTGCAATGGTTGTCTGCCTCTGCAACAGTTTTGTGGCGACATCTTTTGCTGCAGATCCTGCAGCAAAAACAGCCAGCAGTTCTGGCACCATCATGCTTGGCACCGTCAACGTCACCGCAGAAAAACGCGATGAACAGGCCAATGATGTGCCCATCAGCCTGGATGTAAAAACCAGCGACGATCTACAGCGCAATCAATTATTCAGCACGCCTGACGTGATTTCTTCGTCCGTAAACGCTTCGTTTGGCGGCGGGACAACGGGGGCAGCCTATACGCCCTATGTCGCTATTCGTGGCGTTGGCTCGGCTGAAATTGATTCTGACCCCTCCATCGGCTTATTCGTTGACGGCCTGCCGATGACGGACCTCCAGTCCTACACAAGTGGGCTGTTAGACGTTGAACAAGTTGAAATTCTCCGCGGGCCGCAAGGCACCTTGTACGGACGCAACACCCTTGGTGGGTCGATCAACGTCAACACGAATAAGCCCGACCCCAGCACAGTGTCAGGCCGCGTCCAAGTTGATGCGGGAACCCGGGGGCAAGTGAGAACCGAATTGGTTGGAAACGCACCTATCAATACCGGAGAATCCGCCATCCGCTTTGCCTTCGCCTTTGATAACGACCCCGGCTATATCGAAAACAAAAATGCCAACGGCACGGATGCGGGGGCCCATGAAAATTACCAAGGCCGGATTGGCGTGCTGACCTCGCTAAACGACAGCACTGTTTTACAGCTTAGCGTTGATGGGCAGCAGCAAAGCCTGAGAGACGGCGGGGTTCAATACCTATCAGAGTATGAAGCTGGCCGCGATACGGTCAATGTCGAAGACAACTTTCACGGTAAGCTGAAATCAATGGGCGCGCGCGCCGAATTGACCCATGACTTACCATCAGGCGCACTCCTGACCAGCCTGACCGGCGTGCGTCATCAAGAAACGAATTATAGCGGTCAAGTGGGTCCATCAAGCTATTTTGACGCGACCAATACCCAACTCCGGGGATTTGGCGTTACCAATTATCGACACCGTACCGACAACCCCTATGATTCCGACTTTGACCAAATATCCCAGGAATTCCGCTATACCTCACCCGAAGGCGAAGCCCTAAAGTACGTCGTTGGGGTTTACGGAGAAGCCAGCTCGACCAACCGGGTCTATGGCATCGAAAGCCAGTGGGATAACAACGTACTCCTGACCGGGAATGGTGTCGCTATTTCGATGGAAAGCAACACCGACAGCCAATCTTTGGCTGCTTTTGGCGACGGATCTTACCAAATCAACGAAGACTGGGAAGCATTTGGTGGCCTGCGCATTGGTCTTGATCACAAAGACTTCGACTATACGATGACATCGACCAATGCCTCCTACATGGCATTACTGTTTACCGGCACCTCTGCTCTTCTCGATTCCTATCAAGGGTCGATGACCAAGGCCTACACCACCCCCCGCGCTGGGGTTCGCTATATCATTGACGATGGAAATAATATCTATACCAGCGTCAGCCAGGGCTACAAATCTGGCGGGTTTAATGCCAGCACCCTGTTCGCCAACGGCTCTACGCCCGTGGAATACAAATCCGAGCATCTGACCAACTATGAGTTGGGAATGAAAAACTCCCTATTCGGTGGCAAGCTCTCCCTGGCCAGTGCGCTGTTCTTCATCGATTGGAGAAATCAACAGGTTCTCACCTACGACGCTACAACAGCGGCATCACCAATTGTGAACGCCAGCAGCAGCCGGTCTTATGGCGCGGAAGTTTCGGGTAACGCGGACCTGGGGGATGGATGGAGCGTATCGGCAGCCGTTGGTTACTCAGATGCCACCTACGAAAAATTCCAAAGCGCGCCCTTGACCGGTGGTGGCGGATCTTTTGACGCCAGCGGTAACGACCAACAATACCATTCTAAATTTACCGGTAACGTTGCCGTTGGCTATAGCTGGGATCTAAACATCGACGACCTGAAAGCGTCGGCAAACCTTGGGTACAATTACCGCTCTAGCTTCTACTTCGATGTGCAAAACACCTTGAAACAAGATGGCTACGGCACCGTCGAAGCCCGTATTGGTGCTGAGAATGATCGGTATGGCCTGTACGTGTGGGGTCACAACCTGACCGACGAACGTTACCTGACATCGGCAGTAAACTACGGGGCTGGAGCTTTGGCAGGTCAAGGCGAATCCCTCGCCATTGGCATGACTGGTACAGCAAAGTTCTAACCGTCATCGAGAGCATTTTCCGTAATTACAGAAAAACGGAAAATGCTCTGGATCCAGGTCCCCTAACCCCGGCTCCCAGCTTTGCACATCCATTGTAGAAAGCTTTCGCTGCCACGAGAGGATACCTCATGCGGAGACTGTTCGCCCTCTTCGTCCTCCCTGCCCTCCTGACCGGATGCAACACTGGAACCGAGGATGAGGTACAGGGCTATGGTGGAGGAGAATACCGATACAACGCCCTACCGGAAAGTGGAAATCGGCCTTGTTCTTAGTTCAACCATGGTCATCATGACCGCCATGGCCGTAACACAGGAACGAGAACAGGGCACGATGGAGGCCCTTTTGGTGACCCCTATTCAGCCTTTAGAAATGATGCTGGGGAAAATAACGCCCTATATTCTTGACGGCCTCCATACCATAATCCCCGGGTACCCGTTTAAAGCACCGCCATCAAGCACGGCCTCAACGTCATTCCCCTCGGCATGTTCGATAGCAAGGGAAACCTGAAACCCACCAAAGGGGCACCACGAGCGCAGAGCCCAAGCATCGCTGGGCGCATGACCTTCAGGCCAGCAAACGATCTGCCAGCCAGAGGACTGACACGACAAGGACAAGCACGAAAAATCTAAGGCTAATCCCAAACCAAGAGCCTTGCTTATGGCTTCCTTGAGCGTCCAGAGCGTCATTGCGCGCGCTCCGGACGCACCTTCAGTCGCCGAGGCAATCCAATGGCGTTCGGACTCGGTAAAAACAAATCTCGCAGTCTCATCACCCAAAGTCCGGGAGGAAGCTTCGATATCAATCCCTACGTGGCAATGAACTCCCACCACGCAAGCAACGCCCCCCCGTGTGTGACTAATACTGACATCCACCATACCTGCAGCATCACCTGCAAGCATCGGTTTTTCGCCAGGCTGGGGGGGCATAAACGCAAGGTCTTGTGCGGGCATCTGCAGCAGCGCACCAAGCATCACCCGCTGCAGACCATGTGCAGCGACAAACGCCAACCGGTCTTTGGCAAAGCGAAAACGGTCGGCGCGCAGGCGCTCTTTCTCGTCCAACAGCCCCCCCCACTGGATCAACAGCGGCGTTTCCAAGGGGGGAACTTCCATTGTGGCGACATAGACCTGCGACACCGACACCTTCCTTTTTTATACTTTTAAGCAATAGCCAAAGCGGCATCAATGGCGGCAATCAGACGCGGATCATCTGCGGCAACGTCAGGGGCAAAGCGGCCAATGACCTCCCCTTTCCCATTAACCAAGAACTTCTCGAAATTCCACAGAACATCGGGCAACGGGTTAGGCGTAATACCAAAACCTGCCAGGCGCTCGCGGAACGGGCCTTCACCGACTGGTTCTGGGGCTGCCGCCGTTAAAGCCGCATACAAGGGGTGCTGATCTTCACCGACCACCGACACTTTTGAAAACATCGGAAACTGAACATTAAATGTGGTCGTGCAAAAACTTTGAATTTCGGACTCTGTGCCTGGCTCCTGGCCATTAAAGTTATTCGCCGGAAACCCTAGGATCACCAATCCTTGATCTTTTTTTGCCTGATACAGCGCCTCCAGGCCCTCGTACTGCGGCGTCAGGCCACATTTAGAGGCCACATTTACGATCAAAGCCACATTTCCGGCATAAGATCCCAAGCTATCAGCATTCCCGTCAATACGGGCCAGAGGGATTTCGCTTAACGATGTCATTTCAAATCCTTTCAGGGGGGCAGACGGGGACAGCACAGAGGAAGAAGGAACATCATCAGGCGGGGTTCGTTGATGTGATAACACCAAAACCAAATCCCGCAGCTGAAGACGCAAAGCGTTAATCTGATCAAGATCAAGCCCCAGATCATGCACCAGGGTTGCAGGAACCCGACGCGCATCATTCTTAAGGCTCTGTCCAGCAGAGGTTAGAGAAATCAGAACCCGCCGCTCATCGTTTTCATCCCGCGCGCGGGACACAAAGCCCGCCCCCTCCATCCGCTTTAGCAAGGGTGTAAGAGTCCCACTATCGAGGTGCAACGCACGCCCTAAATCGCCGACGCCCATGGGATCACATTCCCACAAAACCAACATCACCAAATATTGCGGATAGGTCAGCCCTAAAGTCGCCAAAATAGGCCGATAGAGGCGTGTTAGCAAATTAGACGCAGCGTAAAGCGGGAAACAAATTTGTCGATCAAGCAGCAAAGCGCTCTCACCCAATTCAGCTTCTAGCGCGTTTACGACGGACTGCTTGAGTGCCGACTGTGGAGTTTCTAGGGGCATAACGATCCTCTTCTTCTACCTTCACCTTAATACCACCCAACAATATTGTAAGCAATTAAATTGTGTAAAATTTAATTATTCAAAGGTGAAATTTTTCAGCCTTTTTCCTGCATTCGGAGAGAGCGTACAACCTCTGCGATGTTGAGAACGCATCTCATTCTTGATATGATGCCCCTCGGGACCAGATGGCACCCCCCCCAAC
>CEGC01000977.1_pt1 | contig 22713 bp, 21 predicted proteins | sample 302731 | NCBI WGS metagenome assembly CEGC01 (sample SAMEA2755656, study PRJEB7226) | microbial mat metagenome | biome: microbial mat; feature: hypersaline; material: grass silage | place: USA | collected 2014-02-19 | depth 0 m | reverse complement strand
GATCAGGGCGATCACCCGCCCGCCGGGACGAACCAGGGACAGCGGCATATCCAGCACCGTGCGTAAACCAATAAAGCTGGCGTCACAGACGACCATATCAAGGGGGTCGGGGATTTGTTCGGCGGTCAGATGGCGGGCATTAGTGCGTTCCATCACCTCCACGTTCGGATCAACGCGCAGCTTATGAGCCAACTGGCCATAGCCAACATCAACCGCATAGACCTTTGCCGCCCCCCGACTGAGCAATACATCGGTAAAGCCCCCGGTCGAAGCACCAACGTCCAGGCAGATCCAACCAGTGGGATCGACCGCGAAATGGTCCAACCCCTTGACCAGCTTTAAGCCGCCGCGTGATACCCACGGATGGTCTTGCCCCTTGAGCACCAAGGCCGCATCGGTTGACACCCGCGTGCCCGGCTTATCAACCTTATGCTCACCAACCACCACCAACCCGGCCATGATCAAGGCCTGGGCGCGGGTGCGGCTTTCGCTCAGGCCGCGATCCACCAACAATTGGTCAAGGCGTTCTTTTTTCGGCTTGCTGCTGGCGTCGGCAGCCTGATCCTCGGACGGCAGGCTGACTTTACGGTCCTTTTTAGCCCGTGCCATCGCCCTAAACCTTCGCCAACAACGCCAAAGCTTTGGCAACAATGTGGGAGACGCCCAAGCCGCCTTGTTCAAGCTGCCGTGCTGGACTGTCATGTTCGATAAAATGATCTGGCAAGGTCATGGTGCGCACTTTAAGGCCGCTGTCCATTGCCCCAGAGTCCGACAAGAACCGCAAGACCAGCGCCCCAAAGCCACCTTGCGAGCCTTCTTCGACGGTGATTATTGCCTGATGGTCCGCCGCTAAAGAGGCAAACAGAGCCTCGTCCAAGGGCTTGGCAAAACGAGCATCGACCACAGTGGCCTCGATACCATGCGCCACCAAATCTTCGGCAGCCAACAGGCAGGATTTGACCATCGACCCCAGCCCGACGATGGCAACACCGCTGCCCTGGCGCAAGATGCGCCCCTTGCCAATCGGCAGCACCTCGCCCCGTTCAGGTAAGGTGACACCAGTCCCCTCGCCACGCGGATACCGCACGGCAATCGGCCCAGCATCATAGGCGGCAGCGGTGGCCACCGCGTGGGTGAGCTCGGCCTCGTCCGACGGCGCCATCACCACGATGTTGGGCAGGCAACACAGATAGGCAAGGTCAAAAATACCGTGATGGGTGGCACCGTCGGCCCCAACCAAACCGGCGCGGTCAATGGCGAAGCGCACCGGCAGGTTTTGCAGCACCACGTCATGAACCAACTGGTCATAGCCGCGCTGTAGAAAGGTCGAATAGATGGCGCAAAACGGCTTATAGCCTTCGCAGGCCATACCCGCAGCAAAGGTCACCGCATGTTGTTCAGCAATACCGACATCAAAGGTGCGCTGCGGAAAGGCGGCGCCGAATTTATCCAAGCCAGTGCCGCCGGGCATCGCTGCCGATAGGGCAACAATACGCTCGTCATGTTCTGCTTCTTGGATCAAGGCACGGGCAAAGACCGATGTATAGCTGGGTGCATTCGGCGTGCCCTTTTGCTGCGCGCCGGTCTGGACATTAAACTTGCTCACCCCGTGGTATTTATCACTAGCGGCCTCGGCGGGAGCATAGCCCTTCCCTTTTTGCGTCACCACATGGATCAAAACCGGCCCGGTGGCCATATCGCGGACGTTTTTCAGCACCGGCACCAAATGGTCCAAGCGGTGCCCATCAATCGGGCCGACATAATAAAAGCCGAGTTCTTCAAACAGCGTGCCGCCGGTCATCAGGCCGCGCGCATATTCCTCTGCCCGTTTGGCCGCACGCGACAGCGGACGCGGAAAATGCGCCGCCAAGTCTTTGGCCATATGGCGCAACGAAACATAGCTTTTCGACGATAGCAGCCGCGACAAATAAGAACTCATCGCCCCCACCGGCGGCGCGATCGACATATCATTGTCGTTGAGGATCACCACCAAGCGGCTATCCATCGCCCCGGCATTATTCATCGCCTCATAGGCCATGCCCGCACTCATGGCACCATCGCCAATCACCGCAACAACATTATTGTCACCCCCGGCCAAATCCCGCGCCACCGCCATCCCTAAACCAGCCGAGATCGAGGTCGAGGAATGCCCCGCGCCAAAGGGGTCATAGGGGCTTTCACTGCGGTTGGTAAAGCCTGACAACCCTTCGCCCTGGCGTAAGCTGCGCATCCGATCCCGCCGCCCGGTGAGGATTTTATGCGGGTAGCATTGATGCCCCACATCCCAAATCAGCCGGTCGCGCGGCGTATCAAACACCGCATGCAGGGCCACTGTAAGTTCGACCACTCCCAGCCCTGCACCCAGATGTCCGCCGGTGGTTGAAACCGCATCGATCATCTCGGCGCGCACTTCGGCAGCCAGTTCGGTCAGTTGTTCGATCTTTAGCCCCTTAAGGTCTTGCGGACCGTTCAGGCTATCGAGGTATGGGGTCACGGGGGGCACCGACACAGGCTGTGTACTCCACAGAAAGGCGAAATGGGTCAGACGAAAAGCGGATTTGGCACCAGCGGGCCATCAACGATCCACAAGCCATCACAACGCAGTAAAAGGGCGGAACTATGTTCGGCGGTCGAACACATATGAGGCAACATCGCGCAGTAAATCGGCCTCGGCATCAAAGGGCTTGAGGTGGCAAATAGCTTGTTCCGCCAATAATTGCGCCTGCGCCCGCGCCCGTTCAAGGCCCATCAGGGTCACAAAGGTCACCTTACCCGACGCGGCGTCTTTGCCCGGCGACTTGCCCAACTCTTCGGCGGTGCCTTCAACATCAAGCAAGTCATCAACGATCTGAAAGCACAGCCCCAAATCATGGGCATAAGACTGCAAAGCTTGGCGCAACTGCGCCGGAGCTTTGCCTAAAATAGCCCCTGCGGCACAGGAAAACGCGATCATGCGACCGGTTTTCATCTGATGCATACGGGTAATCGCCGCCACATCCAATTCTGGCGCGCCGTCAGCTTGGCGTTCGGTCAAAATATCGACCATTTGCCCGCCGACCATGCCATGCGGCCCCGCCGCCTTGGCCAGTTCTTGCACCAAAAGGCAGCGCACTGCCGGATCGGAATGGGTCGAGGGGTGCGCCAGCACTTCAAAAGCGCGGGTTAACAAGCCATCGCCAGCCAGGATCGCCGTGGCTTCATCGAATTTTTTATGGCAGGTGGAAGTCCCGCGCCGCAAATCATCGTTATCCATCGCAGGCAAATCATCATGGATCAGCGAATAGCAATGGACCATCTCCACCGCCGCCGCCGCCCGCAGAGCACTGGACGGGCTGACGTGAAACATTTCGGCGGTAACCATCACCAAAAAGGGCCGCAATCTCTTGCCACCATTAAGCGACGAATAGCGCATTGCCTGAAACAAGCGCGATTCGATATCGGGAACTTCGGGTAAAAGCTGATCAAGAGTCTCGGTAACGCCCGCCGATTTCTCGGCCAACGCCGCCTTTAGCGCATCGCTCATGCCTGGCATTTTTTACTCTCTCCCAACCGTTGACCACTTAGACCATCGTCCATTAGCGCAGCCGCGAACACGATGGTCTATATTTTTAGTGCCGTATCGGTTTAGCGAAAAATCGCGCCCCGCATTGACGCCCCGCTCACAGCTTATACCAAGATGCGACAGGGGTGGCAGAATACTGCCTATGCGCACTGTAGGGAGTGATCACCCAGCCTCAAAGGGCTGTACACCGCTTGCAGTGCCATCGGGGGAAACGGTGATGCGTTCGATCTTTGCCTTGGCCTCGGCCAACCGCTGTTCGCAGTGACGCTTGAGGAAAGATCCCCGCTCATAGGCGCCAACGGCCTCGTCAAGGCGCACTTGACCGCCCTCAAGCTGACGCACAATGTCCTCAAGCGCCCGCAGGGCATCTTCAAAGGAAAGGTCTAAAATTTCGCTCGGAATCGGTTGCTCAGCCATAATGCCTCCTGCCAGAAGAGCGGAACTTACCCCATGCCCCGCCGCCCTGACAAGGTTCCATCACCCCGCAGACGGGCAAATTCAGGCCCAATCGGCGGAGAATTTGCCCGGTAACCCTTTGATCAAATAAACCGCTAGTGCCTAAATCCCCATTAAACGCCGCACATGCGCCGCTACAGATGCCGACAAGGCAACCACGTCATAGCCCCCCTCTAGCACCGAAACCACACGGCCCTCACAGCATTCATCGGCAATTTTTAGCAGTTCTTCGGTCACCCAAACAAAATCGGCCACCGTCAGGCGCATATGCGCCATTGGGTCGCGGGCATGGGCATCAAAGCCCGCAGAGATAAACAGCATCTCGGGTTTAAAGGCACGCAGGGCGGGCAGAATTTTTTCTTCGACCACAGCACGGAACTCGTCCCCCTTGGTTCCGGCAGGCAGGGGGCAGTTCAAAATATTGCCATGCGCCCCGGTTTCATCGACCAAACCAGTATAGGGAAACGATCCTTCCTCGTGCGTCGAACAGTACATCGCGTCCGGATCGTCCCAAAAAATATGCTGCGTGCCGTTGCCGTGATGGACATCAAAATCCATCACCGCCACCCGTTTAACGCCATGTTCTTCACGGGCGTGGTAGGCCCCAATGGCAACGTTATTAAAAAAGCAAAACCCCATCGCCCGCGACCGCTCGGCATGATGCCCCGGCGGACGTCCGGCAACAAAGGCATTGCGCACTTCCTTGCGCATCACCGCATCAACCGCGGCGCAGACCCCGCCAGCGGCGCGCAAAGCCGCTTCGCCGGTATAGGGCGACATTAAAGTATCACCATCAATGGAATGGTGCCCTTCGCGGGGTACCTTGGCCATAATTTCTTCGATATAAGACAGCGGGTGAACCCGCAACAACTGCGCATGGGTGGCGTGGGGGGCTTCGTCACGGTGCAGCAGCATGAAATCTTCGGACTCAAGCAGCCGCATGATGCCGCGCAAGCGGTCGGGATGCTCGGGGTGCAATTCCCCCGGTTCGTGTTCAATGCAATCGTGATGAGTTACCAACAACGTGGACATGGGCCAATGCCGCCTTTCTTTTTTGTTCCCCCGCAGGCCCACACCCTGGCGATATGACCACCAAAAGCGCAGCCCCATTTTTACCCTTCCGGCCACCGCTAAACCAAAAGCCGCCACTCAAAAGGCGGTACAATTCCCGCCATCCGAAGCAGACCAAATTAACACGGCGATTCGCCTACCACCTTTTGGTGTTTTTCTTTGTGCCTCACCCTCGACACACAGGGCAAGCGCAAGATTGCTCTAAGCAATGACGTTGTAGCGAAATAAAGCGGCTCCGGGAAGAGCTCAAAAGCATGATCCGATCAAAAGCCACCCCTTTAGGCAGGGGAGCCTACCCCGTGAGCGATGATTGCAAAACAGGAAAGAGGATAGCTCCATCCTAAAGGATTTATGAACAGAAACCACCACCTAAAGGAGAATGACCCTTCTAGCCAAGAGCCAGGATTTGAAAATGAAAATCAATATCTATACCTCATTGCCAAGCCGCTCCACACCCTGACGAAAAACTTCCTCGCATATACAGAGAAATATCATCGGCCAAATAGGCGATGATATTTTTTTTACTAATCATTAAATTATTTTTTTATCAACTACACCATACTATACACTAACCTATGGCATAATACATTGCAGTTACTTATATATTGGGATTGCCTCCCCACCCTAATCGAATGGGCTGGCATAAAGATGCTAGAAATGCTCTGACATTTTTCTTACATAATATGTATGAAAGCGCGGATATACCGCCCCACATCATCTGTCGTCGTGACGAAAACGGATCTCAAGACCCTATGACCCTGGATATAGAACAGCTCCAAGAAAACGCCCGCCGCGCCAGCACATTGCTAAAAGCAATGAGCAACGAGCATCGCCTGCTGATCCTATGCCAGCTGTCGAAAACCGAAAAATCCGTTGGCGAGCTCGAACGTCTAATCGGCCTTAGCCAATCGGCTTTATCGCAACATCTCGCGCGGCTGCGTCGTGATGGATTGGTACAAACCCGGCGCAGCGCACAAACCATTTTTTACAGCCTAAAAGGGGCCGAGGCAGAAACCGTTATTGGCACCTTGTACAGCCTTTATTGCGACCCCAGCATAGTCGAAGAAGACGCAAACACGATGCCCATTGCCAAAGCAGCGGCCTGTTAAAGCGGCGTCACCTGATCTAAGCGATAGCGAATTAACGAGCCGTCTTTTGCTTTAAAGGCAACACCAGCCAGTTGCCCTTGATCGTTAAACCATAGATCGCGCTCTAGATCGCCTGCGATATGATAGTGCTGCGCCATTTGATCGCCGCGGCTGGTGGCAATGGCTTCGCGTCCCAGATTGGTAATGCTCACTGCCATGGTGGCGCCGGTCAAACTGTTCAACAGCTGGCCTTGCGTCAAAGCATCAGGGTTCCACAAACTGGCCGGGAAAATTGGCTCTGCCACTGCGCGGCTAGACCCATCGGCGGTGATCTGCAAAAGCCCGTCGAGTTCCTGAGCTTGAATCTGGTGGTCGGTGCCGTCGTCGTGGGTTTTCGTCTGCAAGCTTACCAACTGATTTTGCCGCCATTCCTCGTGCGCTTGATGCTCAAACCGATAGACGGTTACAAAGACCGCCTTCACCGCGATTTTAGTTTCGATATCAACGGCAAGCGCCCCATCACCCTGCGGTTGAAAGGTCAGCTTGTGGCTGCCGATAGCCGATCCGTCACGTTCAACCACATAGGTTAAAGCGCGGGCGGGAACCTCAAAGGCCTGTGCTGGTGCGCTCACCGCAGTGGCGGCAACGGCAGCAACAGCCACGGTAAATAAACAAGACGTAAAACGAGTCATAACAAAACCCCTTAAAAAGAAAGACGCAGGCTATAGCTGCACCTGGGCAGCCTGGCGGATCAGCGCCGCATCAACCCGGCCCGGACTCAAGCGCTGCAACAACACAAACAGCCGTTCAATCCCCGGCGGATAGATACTGCGCCGACCGGCACTCACCCCGCGCAAAATATGCGCCGCCACCACATCTGGACTATCTAGGCGCATTGCAAAAGGCTTGACCAAATGCGCAAAAGCATTGGCCGCCGGGGTCTGGGTCCCACGCGGTGCTACATACGTGACGCCAATCCCATCGGGATGAAGCTCACGACGCAGGGCATCCGACAAGCCACGCAGGGCAAACTTGCTTGCCGAATAGGCGGCAAAATACGGAAAGGCGATATCACCAAACATACTGCCGACATTGACCACCCGTGGCATAACTCCACGCTGCAAGGCCGGGAGTAAATCGCGAATCAAACTGGCCGGTGCGGCAATGTTAAGCATCAGCATCGCCGCCAGATCACCATCACTTAGCTTCTCTAGCGGCCCAACGCCCACCATGCCGGCATTATTAATCAACAAATCCAGGCTACCCCAGGTGTGAACCGCGGCTGTCACTGCCGCGCGCCCTTGGGGTTGAGTGATATCAGCGGACACGATCCCATCACGGGCAACCCCCGCCAGTTCGGCGGTTTTGGCCAAGGCATCTTGGCGACGGCCCACCAACAAAACTTCGGCCCCCTCCCGCACGAGGCCAATAACCAACTCTCGCCCGATTCCTGATCCCGCACCGGTAACCACTGCGCGCTTTCCCTTAAGCTGCATGGCGGACATCCTGGCGATCAAGGCCATGTAGAACCGCGCCATAAAGCACATAGAAATCCTCTGCCGCAGTGATAATGATCTCTTCGATGACCGGGTCGGTGATGCCATTCACCAGGTCTTGGAAAAAGCGCACGTGGTCTTGATCCAACGCTCCGTGACTGGTCAAATAGGAAAAACCTGCCCCGCTGGCTGGCTTGAGCACCAGCTCGACCGCTGCCGCCACCCGCGTTGCCAAAGCCACCGACATGCCTTCTAAAACATGGACCATGCCGAGCAACCCATAGGGGCTTATGTGGTCAATGAGGTAATAGGCATGGCCGCACATCACACGGCAGGCCTGCGCCGGTCTTCCCAGGCGCACGGCATCGGCATTCCCGCCGAGGGCGGCAATATCTTCGAGGATCCACTCATCGTGACCTTTTTCCTCGTCGATATAGGCAATCAGCGCCCGTTGCAGCATCTGATCATCAGGACCGCAGCGACTAAGGGCGCGCGCCAACAAGGGAACCGTTTGGCTCACGTGATGATAAGCCTGGGTTAAAAACCGCAGATACAGATCGCGATCAACATCACCGCTCAGAGCGCGATTGATCACCGGCGCGGCCAAAAAGGCCTGCTGTGCCGTGGTGGTACGGGCTAACAAGCGCTGATAAACGGTCTTTGACATGGCAAAACTTCCTTGTCTTTTCGTGAAAAATGAGGAATCAGGCGATTTGCAGCGCGCTAGGATGCTTTCGGCCTCTTAGGGTCATGAAAGATGCTCTAGCTCTTTGTTTAATAAGCAAATCCGCTGACGCCAAACCTCAACAGCTAAACGACGGCGAAGGCGGCCATTACCGGTAAGCAGGCCATTGGCCGCAAAGCTTCCTGCCCCCACAACGATGATCCGTTGCGGTCTGGCGTAATCAGGAAGCTCTGCCATCAGGGTTTGTGCCAGGGCGATGATCTTTTTATCGCCATACCCCGGCAGGGACTCGACCACCGCGACCGGATGGCTCTCGTCAGTCGCCAAAACGCAACAATGACGCAGGCGCGGATCGGCACTTAAGGTGCTTTCAATCCATTCGGGGCTGACGTTGCGCCCCGACGGCAGAACCATCACGTTATCCCGCCGTCCCAGAACCACCACGCTGCCATCGGCGTTGATCCGCCCAACATCGCCGGTTTTCCAGCGTTCCGGGGCACCCTGTTTGCCACCGCCTTGATAACGGATCATCCGCTGCTGACTTTCAACGACCAGCTCACCGTCTTCGATCAACATGCGCACGCCTGGTAACGGCAAACCCACCGTTCCAGCGATCCGCTGACCGGGGCGGTTGACCGTTGCCACCGAACAGGTTTCGGTGAGGCCGTAGCCTTCGTATATCGGCAACCCCAGTTGCCACGCCCGATCCCCCAGCGCAGGCGCCACCGCTGCTCCACCAACGGCCAAAAACCGCACGCTTTCAGGGCCACGTCGGCCCAAAAGGGTCAGGCCAAGAACCCAGGCTTTTAACAGCTCCGGCGTCAAAACACCCACCGTCGGCGCCTGGACGTCGGCGGTCAGGGCTAGGGCTTGGGGAAGTGTTTCCGGGCTACAGGACAAAACCGCCTGAGCAAAGGTGACCTGCGCCCCAACCAACAACACCGAGCGCACCGCCACCATCTGTTCTAGCAACAGCGCCATCGGCAAAATCGACAACACCCGGTCTTCGGCGCAAGCCCCGGTGACAGCCGCCAGCGCTGCCGCCTTGGCATCCAAGCGACGCAGGCTATGGACCACCCCCGACGGCTGGCCAGAGGTTCCCGATGAATAGGCAATTTGCCGTCCATCGCAGGGAATCGGCGGCAGGGAAAGCGTCCCCTCAACAGCGATACAGGGTGCCATGGTCCGCGCGACCACACCCTTTAGCCGCACGCTGCCGTGCTGATCGGCGATAAGCGTATCGGCGCGGCTGTCTAACAGCACGGCCTGCAATTGCGCATCGGAAAAAAACGGTGGCAGCAACACGGTGACGACACCAATCCGCTCTAGCGCCAACAGATGGATGCTCCACTCCATACCGTCTGTAATCAACAGGGCCACGGTTTGCCCCTGCGACAAACCCGCCTGAAGATAAGCCTGTGCCGTCGCCTGAATACGTTCAAGCAAGCCGCGACGGCTAAGGGTTCGTCCCGCCAAATCGTGAAATATGGGCTGTTCGGGCGCGGCGGCGGCGTGATTGGCCAGCGCCTGAAACGGCGACAACGGCGGGATCATTGCATCACCCCCACGTCCAAGGCATCGCGACCGACAGCACAAACCCAAGGTTCGTACTCGTAATAGCGGCCCCAATCCCCCGCGTCGGCAACCCGGTCCGCAGTGGCGGCAACCAAGGGCTGGAACGGAACCCCAAGACCACGCAGCAAACGGCGCAAAGGCCGTGTTGCGGTAAACAAGGCCCAATCGGCCCCCGCCTGCAAACAGGTGGAAACGATGCCATGGACAAACGGCGTGGCCGCGCCCCGCGACCAAGCGGCCAAATGGCAGACCTCGACCAAGCGCAAGGGCTGATTGCCCTTGTTTGCCGGTAAGCATTCGGCAAGGGGGCGATCAAGATAACGTTGAAGGAAAAAAGTCTCCGCCCGCCAGCGCAGGCCCGCTGCCGCCGCAAGTACGCCGTCGTCCCCTTGCCAGGCAATCAAGGTCGGCGGCAAAGCGGGCAAGCGCGCATCAAAGGCGCGCCGATAAACCGCCGTCAACTGGGCCTCGGCATCCTGCCGCAGCGCCGCTTTTGGCGACAGCAATATGCAATTTTTGGCCTTGGTCATCGGGGGATCCTCCTCAATCAGGAAGAGGCCATCCTAATCATCGACGCTGACTGCAACCTGACGGAAACAAGCGGCACGATCAAAAGACTGAAAGGTCTTTTGCCGCAGCCGATTTCATACCGCCATCAGCACGCCTTGTTGCGCGCTTCGTTGACCAATGCACGAAACAAGGCTTGCTGATGGTAGTCAAACAACAGAAATTCTGGATGCCATTGCACGCCAATGAAAAAGCGCATATCGCTGCGCTCTAACGCCTGCACAAAGCCGCCGCGATCATGCGCCGACACGGTGATTCCCTCGCCCGGCCGGTCAACGGCTTGATGGTGCAGGCTATTCACCCGCACAGTCGTTTGCCCGACAATTTTCCCCACCCGACTGGCGTCTTTCACCGTGACCACTTTGCGGGCAAGAATCGTGCGCATGTTGGTTTTTTCTCGCGGCATCCCACGAATATCGCCATAAAGCGAACCGCCAAAAAACACATTCATCATCTGGGCGCCGCGACAAATCCCCAGCACCGGCAGATCCCGATCAACAGCATGGCGCAGCAGCTTTAATTCCAGCGCATCGCGTTCAGGGTCAATACGCACATCTAAACTGATTTCACCGCCATAAACGTCTGCGCTGATATCATCACCGCCGCCGATCACCAATCCATCAAGGCGATCAAAGGAAAAATCTCGCCCCGGCTGGATAAAAATAGCTTTTCCCCCGGCCCGCCAGACTGCGAGCCAGTCAAAGAAACGGGCAATTTTACTTTTATGACGAGAAACAGTTATCCCAATTACCGGCTTGTGAAGCTCTCGAACCACTGTCCAACCTCTTTTAATGTCTTACCTATCGGACCATCAGCCTGCTCCAAATAGCGCTCGGCGAGTTCTCTCAGGCTATCTGCGTCTGCGGCAAGCGTTTCCACGGCGACCCAGCGATTCCACTCCTGAACAATCGTCCACTCGGGATCGGACAGCCGTGCATCGGGCAAACGATAATGAAAGGTCGGTCGGGGCTTAATACGCCGATCATTGCCACATTTCCCCAGCACATCGGGGGCCAAATGCGCAAACAGCGGAAAGAGGTCAAGCCCCCGGTTCCGCGTTGGATTGGCCTCGCAATAGTCAGCAATCAAGGTGGCAAGATCAGGCTGATAATCTGGATCGAGCATCCGCACCACAAAGGTCTGCGGAAAGGGGTCAGCATGTGGCAGAATCCGCCGCGTCAAATCCATATCAATTTGTTGGCGCAACCAGTCTGAAAGTAAAAGATAGGCGCGCAGATGCGCCAAAATATAATCTGCACTCCCCTCAGCAATCTCGGGATTGAGATGCACGCCAAAGCCATAGAGGATATTATCATCAGTCCCCTGGGCCCCAGCGGCACGCAAGGCGTCTAATAAAGGGGTCAATACGCCAAGCTGATCCCAGGCGATCGGCGGCGAAACGATTTCAGTGGGAACAATGCCAGCGACAACATCACCAATGGCTTTTCTAACCCCACTATCGACATCACGCCCCAAAGTCAGGGCGGCCTTGGTCCATTGATCGCCAGCGTGTAAAATAAGCTCATCCATATGCCCGTCGGGGTGGGCGTATTGGGTATCAAGCTCGACGGAAAAGGTACCCCATGGGGTACCATCAACGTCGCAGTGATGCGGGCTTTTTTCGCTCATCGTCCCGCCCATGGCCTTACACACGAGGCTGGCCGCCGCTTTGGCATCAAGACCCGCGAATTCGATTTCTACGCCAACACGACGCGGCTGGCCAGATTGGGCTGTAGGTCTGGGCGGTGGGAGTGGAGCAAGGGTCAAGGGGCGTCCTTTCTGGCATTAGATCACTTTCCGTACACAAACCACAGAAGCGTTCTTTTGATATAGGAACTGCCCGCCATAGTCTCCAGGTTGCGCCCACGTCCCCGGAAAACCTTTCCCCTTGATATCAGTGCAAGGTCTGAAAAGCGGTGCGATCCATCTCAATTACCATCGCGTTATCAAGGCCAGTTTGTTGCAGCAACAGCATCGGACCGGGCTGCGGGCAAGAAAGACGCAATTCCAATCCCTGCCCCGCCAAACGATCGCGCAAGGCCAGCAGCAAACCAGCGCCAGCGGTATCAAGCGACGAAATACCGGTCATATCCAAAACAACGTCATTCCAGCCTTGCATCGACAGCTCGACAAAAGTTGCCAGATAGCTATCCATGGTGTGCAGGGTGAGCTCACCAACCAAAATGGCGGTAACTTCGGAACCGGTGGAGGTAAGTTGGATGCTCATGGGATACTCCGCAGATGAAAGGGTGCTTTGATCAAGTGCACTGCAAGCCCAATGCCAACAATTCAATGCATTGATATTTAACGATATCTGGATTTCCGAAATCGATTCCATCGCAGTTTGCTCTGCGAAATGCATTAAAGCACAATCGCCCGTTTGCAAATTACAGCGCACCCGGCCATGATTGGCATCAGCCCCAATCATAGGGGCACCATTGTGATTTTTTTAACCCCCGGAGCGTGATCACATGCCGTCCCCGACACCCTCTTCTGGGCAGTGGCACTACCTGCTAGAAACCCTAATGCTTGTTGTTTTGATCGTCCTTGTGGTGGGCATGACCCAGATGGTCCTGGTCCCCAACTGGCGCGAACAAGCCCTAGAACTGCTGCACACCCTGGTAAACTAGAACTACTGTGGGGCTTGGTCGATACCGGGGCGCATCAGCCCCGCCCTTCCCCATCGCCCCCACCTTGTGATCAACTTTTCTTCCGCAGCCGGGCCACCGCTGTTTTGTGGTGAAAAAAGCGCAAAATTTTCATTTGCACCCGAGGCTCATAAGGACTACATCAGCCGTAGACCGTATTCGCACGTGCCGTGGTTTTCCCATCATCAGAACCTGCCTAGGGCTTTGCCCCAAGCGCAGAGGGAAGGCCGAGAGCAACGGTGTAACGCGGCTTTTTTAGTCTCTGTCGGCGTTCCAACCGTCGGCGTTACTGAAGAGGCAACTTTACTTCTTTGCCAAGCGTGCGGGGCGGCTCTCCTCCGATCCTCGAAAAACCACGCGCTAGGTCTCCTCACCTAATAACCTTGGGTGGGCTGCGCGTTGGCCACGAACAGCAAGCACTTTAGCCTGCACCCTTCGGCACCGGAGCCGCGGGGGTCCGGGGCAGCAGTGGCATCTCCACCAGTTGCTGACTTGCCTACGGATGGCATCTCCGGCTTGATCTTTCGCACCTCAAGCCAAGGGACTGTGCCGCCATGACCCAACGTATCCGTGAATTCCTTTCTGCCCGCCATACCGAAGGCCCCTGCTTGGTGGTCGACCTAGATGTGGTGCGCGCCAACTATCAGGCTTTTGCTGCGGCATTGCCCGATACCCGCGTTTTCTATGCTGTCAAAGCCAATCCGGCACCGCAGGTCCTTTCCTTGCTGGCCGAACAGGGCTCGTGCTTTGATACCGCTTCGATCCCCGAAATCGAAATGGCTTTGGCCGCCGGTGCGACGCCAGACCGCATTTCTTTTGGCAACACCATCAAAAAAGAACGCGATATTGAACGCGCTTGGATGATGGGCATTAACCTGTTTGCCTTTGACAGCGACGCCGAACTGGAAAAGTTGGCCCGCCGCGCGCCAGGGTCCAAGGTATTTTGCCGCATCCTGTTTGACTGCGAAGGTGCCGAATGGCCGCTGTCGCGCAAATTTGGCTGCGATCCAGACATGGCCGTTGATCTGTTGGAAAAAGCCCAGCGCCTGGGCCTGAAAGCGCATGGCGTATCGTTCCACGTTGGTTCGCAACAGCGCAATCCTGACGTCTATGACCGCGCCTTGTCGATCGTTGCCGGGGTTTTCCGCGACCTTGCCGACCGTGGCATTGACCTGAAAATGGTCAACATGGGCGGCGGCTTCCCCACCCGTTACCTTAAAGATATTCCCGCCGTCAAAGCCTATGGCGAAGCGATTTCTTCGTCGCTGTGCAAGCACTTTGGCAACCAACTGCCCGAAACGATCATCGAACCGGGCCGGGGCATGGTCGGCAATGCCGGCGTTTTACAGGCCGAAGTGGTGCTGATTTCCAAAAAGTCTGCGGCTGACGAGATGCGCTGGGTCTATCTCGATATCGGCAAATTTGGCGGTCTGGCCGAAACCATGGACGAAGCCATCCGCTACCCGATCCACACCGCCCATGACAGCGACGATAAAGCCCCGTGCATTTTGGCTGGTCCGACCTGCGATTCTGCCGACGTGCTTTATGAAAAAGACCCGTACTTCCTGCCGGTATCGTTAGAAATCGGCGACAAGGTTTTGATCGAAGCCACCGGTGCCTATACCACCACCTATTCGGCGGTGGCTTTTAACGGCTTTGCCCCCCTACAGGCCTTTTTCATCTAGAGCATTTTCCGTTCTCTTGCAGTGACGCGAAATGCTCTAGGTTTTTGTTTTCTTTGTTTTAGGCGCCTGACGGAGTTTCTCCCTCAGGCCGCCTAACGCCCTCTGACGTCTTTTGACAGGGAGCGGGGTAAAATCCCGATAAGCCCATGATTACCATGGGATATGAAACTGCGGCTGATAGCTCGGCCATCGAACACCTCCTCGACCAAGAATTCGGCCCCGACCGTCACGGCAAAACCTGCCAACGGCTGCGCGATGGCCAGATGCCTGCGGCCGATCTGGCCCTGGTTCTGCGCCGGGGTGATCAGGTGGTGGGAACCCTGCGGTTTTGGGATATCTTGATCGGTGGGCGCAGCCGCGCCTTGCTGCTTGGCCCGCTGGCCATTGACCAAAGCCTGCAAGGCACCGGCCTGGGCAGCAAGCTGATGCGCAACGGCCTTAACTTGGTCGCCTCGCGCCAGCACCGGGCGGTATTGCTGGTTGGTGACGAGCCCTATTATCGGCGTTTTGGCTTTAACCCTGCTCTGACACTGGATATGACCCTGCCCGGCCCGGTCGATCGGTCGCGTTTCTTGGGTCTTGAAGTCGTTCCCGGCGCCTTGGCTGGCGTTTCAGGGCTGATAACGCCGCTCAATCAGGCTCTGCCCCTTTCCATCCGTCCGCCGGTCAGCGCCGTCTTTGCCGGTTTGTTCGACCCTGAATTTGACCCCAGCTTGACCGCAGGCCTGTAACGGTACACGGCCCCAACCAGGGTGCAAAATTACTTTAGACCCTTGTTTTTCAATGAAATGCGTCGTCGCAAATGGGACTATTCGCTCTAATCCTGGTTGGCCAACCATGTGGCCAACCAGTGCGATAGGGCCGCTAGGGCTCCCGGCCAATCTTGATAGCTGGGCTGGCGAAAATAATAGGCCTGGGGGTACCAAGACTGGCAACTCTGCTCCCCTGCGGCCACCGGCAAACCATAGCGCCAATCCGCCCCCGCCAACAGCACCGCAGCCACGGGAACCCCTTGCGCTGCCGCCAAATGCAAAACGGCGCTATCAATGGTAATCACCAAATCTAATTGGCTCACCAGGTCGGCGCTATCGGCAAAATCCGTTGGCATCGGCGGCATCCATAATCCAGAAGCTGCAGCCGCTTCGCAGCGGCGTTCATCGGCTTGCACGCAAACCCAGCGCACAGCCTGTCCAGCAGCTCCGCGCTGCACAGCGCCCCACAAATCGGCAAAGGCTAACGAGCGATTGCGCGGCTGCGCCCGCCCCCCCAACAAAGCCCTATGGCAGGCCCCTGGCCTGCTGGAACCACCACCGCCGTATGCGCCCGATCAACAGGCGGCAGACAAGCGGGCTGGGGAATCGCCGCATAACTAGTAATAGCAAGACGTTTTGGCAGACTGAGCAGTCCCACCTGCCACTGGTGCGATGGCCACTCGCCCGCCGCGCCCTTGGCCAAAAAGGGGACTACGGCAGCAACCCCTTGCACCCGCGCCAACAGCCGCCCAACAGCGGGATGGCATTCCACAATCACCCGCCCAGCAAAGCGTTCCGCCAACAACGGCAGCAAGCGCGCGCACATCAAAGCATCACCAAAGGCCTGTTCCCAGCGCACCAACAGACTGTCATCAGCATGCGCTGCACCATCCCATACCGGCGCCAGCGGTTGACGATAGCGACGCACAAAGGTGGGCGTTTGCCAGCGGTATTCCAGATCGTTCCAGCCCTCTGCCATCTGACCATGCACCAACGCCGCAGCCGCCCGGTTCATGCGCACCTCCGCCGCCCGTACCGCCTGATCATCGGCAGCCCAGTGTTGGATCTGGGTCAACAGGCCCTCGACCTCGGCCCAGCGCTGCAGATCGATCAGACAGAACGCCCAATGAACCCCCATCGCCACCGCATCCTTGCGCAGAGCAACGGGCAAGGGATCACACGCCAAAACCAGAGCCATCGCCCGCGAAAAAGCCGCTGCCGCATCGATAAGCGCCTCCTGCTCAACCAAGGCCATGGCCAAATTATTCCACCGCTCCCAGGCGGTTGGGTCATCCTGAACCGCCTCTTGCAACGTGATAACGGCCTGTTCAAGATGGCCACTGCGGCGATAGGCATTCCCCAGATTGCTTTGCACCATCCCCCGTCCCTGCGACGCCCCCTGCAGCAACGTTAAGGCCTGTTCGAGTAATGGCACCGCTTGCGCGGGTTGATCTTGCGCGAGCAGCACCATGGCGCACTCATTCAAAACTTCGGCTCGGGCCTTTGGTTGCCCGTCGCATAGGGCCAAGGCCGCCTGCAAGGTGTTGAACGCCTGGGGCAATTGCCCCAGCGCTAGCAAGCTCAGCCCGCGCAAACGCTGTAAAAGCATCATCTCAGCACTGGCATGGGCCTCTACCCGCTCGCACCATTCTAGCGCATCAAGCGGGGCGGCCTTGTTGATAGGCCTGTTGGGCGCGGACTAAATACAGGTTCATGGTATTTCCGCAGCCTGTTTTGCGCACCACTGTTGCCAAAGCTGACGATAGGTCTGCTCTAACGACCGCGCCAAGGCAGCCGTATCCCCCAGCGAGCTACCTTGCAACCGCTGCCGCACAGCAGAGCGCAAGGCGATCAAGGGTTGGGGATTGCGTGCGAGGGCTTCGGCCCTGGCGCAATAACTGGCCACGTCTTTACAGACAAACACATCCTCTAGGCCAACAGCCGACAGCAAACTTGCACCGACCCGCGCGGCGTGATGATCACCGCGCAGGGTTAGGGTGGGAACGCCCATCCATAGCGCTTCACAGGTGGTGGTGGTGCCGTTATAGGGAAAAGTATCAAGCGCCATATCAACCCGCCCATACAGGTTAAGGTGATCGTGAAAGGTGGCGGTAAAGCCCACAACATCCAAACGCTGCGGCTCAATGCCTCGTCGAGCAAAAGCGCTGATCAGATCTTGGCGGGCCGAGGTATCGGCATATTGCTTGGCCTTTAAAAACAAACGACTTTCCGGGCAGCGGCGTAAAATATCGCCCCAGGCATCAAGCACCAGATCGTTAATTTTATGCGCCGTATTAAACGAACCAAAGGTAAAAGCGCCGCCTGCACCACAAGGCGACGGCGCCGGATTGGGGGCATCTGCCGGGGCTTGGTAGGCCAAAAAGCAGCGGGGCAAGCGTAGCAAAGGTTCATGGACGGGTTCATGGTTATCAACAACAGGATCGCTAATGGCATCAACCAGCCGCCCATCAAAGGCTACAACCCCGGTCGCTCCCGGATACCCCAACCAGGTCAGTTGAACCGGCGCCGGGCGCCGGGCTATCACTGGCAGGCGGTTGTAACTGCTATGTCCCGACAAATCGACCAAGACATCAATCTGATCATCCCTAATTTGCGCCGCCAGCCCCTGATCATCACAGGCTGAAACATCCCGCACCATCGCCGCCGCCGCATATAGGCGCTGGCTCATCGGGTCTTGTACCGGGTGTGTACTATACAGCCAAACCTCGACCTCGGCCCGATCATGGGCTTCTAAAATCGGTGCGAGGAAATAAGCCACCGAATGCTGCCGCAAATCCCCCGACAGATACCCCACTCGCAACCTCCGCTGACCATCGCGAGAGTTTCCCACTGGCAGCGGCGGTGCCTGCGTTGTCGAAGCCACAAGTGCACCATAGCGCCGATGCAGATCGGCGCGTTCTTCCAGGCCGCAGTCGGGGTCATAGTACGACGCCATACACAGGTTGGAAAGGATCTCGGGATGATTGGCCCAGGGATCGTCGAGGGCGGCGATAAATATTTGTAATGCCTCGGGAACCCGACGCAATTCAAGCAGCGCAACCCCGTAATTCATCAAAATATCACCGCTGGTGGCACCGCGTTCCATGGCACCAAAGCACAAGCTTAAACACTCTTGCAACAATCCTGCACAACGCAAAACATAGGCCATACTGGCAATGGCCGCCACGTTATCGGGATCTTTGGCCAAAACCTGGGCAAAGGAATCGCGTGCGGTAAGGAATTGATCTTGTCCAACCAAACGCCAGCCTTGGGCATTTAAAGCAACCAGGTGATCAGGCACTAACGCCAAAGCCCGCGCCGCAAAGGTCTCGACCAGATCCCACTGCCTGGCCTGCGCGGCTGCCATCGCTGCATTGGCGCAAATATCCGCATTCTCAGGGGCTAGAGCCGCTGCCGCCTGAAAACACTCCACAGCCTGGTGATGACGCCCCAAAACGGTCAAGGCTAGACCTTTGCCATTCCAAGCCAATAGAACCGTTTGATCCTCGTTCAAAACACGGTCATAGCTGGCGCAAGCCGCCTGAAAATCATGTTGGCCGCGCTGCGCATCGGCCAACAGCCCCCAGGCTTGCAGCGATTGCCCCTCTATCGCCAGCGCCTGCTTGGCCCAATGGGCACTCTGCGACCAATCCCCACAATCCCCCATCAGCCCGGCAAGATTTAACAGTGCCGCCGTCGTCTGTGGAGCCTGCTGCAAACAGCGGCGAAAGGCCGCCTCGGCCTGAGAAACGTTGCCTAATCGGCGCCAAACCACGCCGGAAAGGTTCCAGGCCTCGGCCATTTCTGGGGCATAGAGACAAGCTTTTGCTACCGCTTCGGCAGCGACTTCCCAGGCGCTCCGTCGCACCGCCAAGCGGGCAAGCTGATAATACAGCGGAGCACACTCCGGGTTTTGCCCTAAAGCTGCATAAAGAACACCCTCAGCGGCCTCGGGCTGCCCAGACAGGCTGTAAAGGTGCGCCAGCGGCAAACAAATATCCGCAATGCCGGGCAAGATGTTATGCGCCGAGGTCAGCCATTCCAAGGCCTGCGATCCATCCCCTTCGGCCAAAGCCAACAGGCCCTGCAACAAAGCCGCTGCTGCTGTTTGCGGAAAGCAGCGGCCATGGCGGGCAACCAAAGCCCGAGCCCCCGCCAAGTCGCCCATTTGCAAATGCGCCCGCGCCTGTGCAACCAAGGTATCGGCAAGCGCTGCGCGCTGTTGGGCCGCTGAAAGTCCGCCTATCATTGCGCCTCGTTGCTTTAATTTATGCAAAAAAACCTGCGACTCTTCTAGGCTTATGGCCTTTATTTGAAAAGAAAATACGGCGCAGACGGCATGCTTAGCATAAGGGTAGCGGAGCCTAGGGGAAATTACCACGCCCGAACAAGGGGCACTTTTTGTTTACATAGCCACAAATTAAAATCGCATAAGGTGTTTTTCTCAAATGCATCTACCCTGGGCCAACCCTATTGCGCTATGCAGCCCCAGGCACAAGGACCGCCCCAATGGAGATCACCGCCTTTGATCGCGCCACCGCCCAAGACATTATCAGCGACCCCTTTCCCCATCTGGTGATCCAAAATGCCTTGCCGTCCGCTCTATATCAGGCCTTACGCGCCTGCCGCCCCGACCCATTCCACGGAATACCACCAAAGGCTAACATGCGCCTGCCAATCCCAGCGCATTTATTGATGGAGATGGAGCATATTCCCTCGCTGTGGAAAGAATTTGCCGCCGCCCTCACCACCCCAGAAATCACCCGCCGGGTGGCGACCTTATTTGCCGTCCACCTGCATCCTGATCAGCCCCTGCATGCCCTGGTTAATACCCCAGATCAATCGCGCGCCTTTGGTCTGGTACACCGCGATTGCCCGATAGATCACTCCCTTGGGGACAACACCGTGGCGCAGCAAACCACCGCTACTATTTACAGTGAAGCCCGCCTAGAGGTGATTTCTCCCAGTGGCGAAACCGACGGCGGCAGCCACCGACGGGCGCATTTAGACAGCCGTAACCGCCTGTTCACCGCGCTGCTGTATTTCCGCCATCCCGACGACGACAGCAGCGGCGGCGGTCTGGACCTGTTCCGCTGGCGCACCCCCCCAACCACCGCCCAGATGGATGCCTTCGAACTCAACGACGACAGCGTCGAACGCGCCCTGACCCTGCCCTATCAAGGCAACACCCTGGCCCTGTTCCCCCAAGGCCCCGACGCCCTGCATGGTATGGCCCCGCGCGGCCCCTCTGCACACCAGCGCGCCTATATCTTTATCAGCGCCCAAGTCCCAGAGGCTTGGTTTTCCGGCTAATAGACATGAGAACACCGCCCTAAAGCAAATAGCCCATCCGGAACGCCCCCCAATGGCGGCCATCAAGATAAACCGGCGCAGAAATGTCTTTGCACATTACAAAGTTACCGCCCCCCATATCACGGCGGTAACTGGTCAAGCGAAATGGCTTGGTATTTTTAGCCGCAGCGATCCCCGTCGGGTCATCAAAAATACGCCGATGCCGACAGTTCGCAGCGTTCCACACTGGGTCTTTGCTTTGTGGCTTGGAATATTTCTTGTTATGGGTCGGCAGATACCCATTGCGATCAATGACAACACAAAACAAAATTTTGTCGTTGCGCTGTAACAGCTCTTCTTGAATGGTCGGCATTACCTTGTCAGTAAAAGCGGTAAAGCGCGTGCTCACCTGTTGCGGGTTGGTACCCGGTAAGGGCTGATAATGGCTGTCAAATAGCTCATCTAGGCTAATTTGCCCTTTGGCAATTGCTTGCTCAAAGGCTTGTTTGGTCCGCCGCGCACCTTCGGTCACGATGTCGAGAAAATCAGAATCCGCCGTACGGTACCCGCCCAGCATGGCGCGTTCGACGACGTTTTGCGTTTCCCACATCACCGCGCCGACCCGTTTCGACGCATCGCGCAATAACGTGCTTTCGCGGTCGACATCCTCCGTCAAGCCGCTGAGGGACTGCACAACAGCGCGGCAACTTTCCTCGTTTTCTTCGGCCTCGGTGGTAATCATCGAAATACGTTCGGCCATCTGGGTAATCTGTTCGCGTAAGGCCCCCATCGTCGAGCCCAACGACGACGTCACCTCTTCCACCACCTCGGCACGTTCAATGGAGGCGGTACTTTCCCCATTAAGCCGCCCAATGATCGTTGATAACTCACCAACGGTTTCTTCGATATGGGCCGTTGCATCGCTGGTTTGCTGCGCAAGGGCTTTGACTTCGCCTGCCACCACGCCAAACCCCTTGCCGGTTTCACCGGCGCGGGCGGCTTCGATGGTGGCATTGAGCGCCAGCAAGCGCGTTTGCCGCGCGATAGCCTCAATTTCCTGTGAAACCCCTGACACGCGCTGTAAGGCGCTGGACAAGTTGCCCAAAAAAGACTCGATGTCATTCACCGAACCAACCAAGGCCTTAATCTCGCTAATGGCGCGGCTTAGGTTGGTATAAGACGACTGCGCTTGCCCCAAGACATCTTGCGAGACTTCTTGCGCTTCGCGGGCGGCAATCCCAATGTCGGCATTTGTGTGGGCCATGTGCTCGGCGGATTGGCGCAAATCCTCGAATTGATCCACATGGTGGGTCACCCGATCGGCCACGGCATCAAGCTCAGAGCTGACCTCTGACAAATTATTCCACAGGCCGCCAATGGTGGTGGCCATCGCCTGAGCATCAGCGGCGGCGGCGCCAGTGACTGATGCTTCCAAAGGCCGTTCATCCTGTGCACTGGCTGTTGATGTTTCCGCATCAAAGCGCGTCAAGGTCGCATTCATAGGCTGGTTCTCCCTTTTGCGGTATGCTTTTTATATGCTTTTGACCCCCTCTTGATCTGTGGGGGGCTTGCCGCAGAATGTTAGAACGCCTTGTTATTTGTTGGGATCACCGCCTTGAAGGGGAAAAAAGATGATCCACTGGCCACCCCGTGCGTCCGCCAGGATATGCCTTATTTCATATTCAACCGCGCTTACTGCCTTCACGCAAGGGAAACAAAGCGTTTCCCTCTACACCTTTCGTATTGACCCGATGTCAACAAATGACCTTCACGTGTCGCCTTCACGGGGAAACGCGCCCTAAAACAAAGAATACTGTCCTAAAGCATTGTGCGCAA
>CEGC01000167.1_pt1 | contig 22756 bp, 24 predicted proteins | sample 302731 | NCBI WGS metagenome assembly CEGC01 (sample SAMEA2755656, study PRJEB7226) | microbial mat metagenome | biome: microbial mat; feature: hypersaline; material: grass silage | place: USA | collected 2014-02-19 | depth 0 m | reverse complement strand
AACCGGTACCCACTTTTGCCCACAATACTCTAGAGCACAGTCCAACGGCCCGGTGTTTTGCGGTTTAGGTGTCTCCAACCGCAGAACACCGGGTCCTGGGATATGGTCTGCTATTTGGGTTTATCCTGGCGTCCAGCCATGCAGATCAGCGTTTGCTGGCCAATCGCAACCAAAGACCGACCGCGCTCGCTATCAGCGAACACTTCAAGCTGACATATGGTGAGTGTCCGCCCTGATTTAACCACCTTCCCGATTGCTTCAAGGGCGTCACCTTGGGCAGGGTTCAGCAAATTGATCTTAAACTCTACGGTAAGAACAGAGCTGTCTTCAGGAAACATGGTGAAAGCTGCATAGCCACCCGCTGAATCAGCAATTGCCGACGTCCCCCCCGCATGAAAATAGCCATGCTGTTGCGAAAGCTCGGCACGAAATGGCATGCGAATAGTGACCAAGCCTCGGCGGATTTCCGTCACCGATGCCCCCAGATGAGCCATTAGCCCTTGACGGTTAAAGCTATCTTGTATGCGTTGCTCAAGGCTTTTATCAACTAATCTGCCTATTTCAGCGCTCATAATGTCCTCCCAATAGTTTTCTAACTCATTTTTTAAAAAGCAAACTGGCCGCTACACGTAGCTTCCTTTGCGCGAAATCTGCTTTCGTGAATCCTACGCATCACAATCAAAAAATTAGAGTGAGAAACATTTGGCTAAAGGTGAAGAAAGCTCAGCTTTATTGAACGCCAAAACCAAGAAAATACTCACCATGCGATAGAAAATAACTCATTTTTGCATGAGGAATTTTCAGCAGCCAATCTCCTCCTCCCGTGCCAATGTCTAGCGTGATACGCCCTCGTCCCATCAACCCAATCAGGAACGCTCAGGCCATGACGCATTTATCTCGCTGTGATCTTGAACGTCATGCTTTGGCATGGATTGATGCTTGGAACGGCCATGATATCGATGCGGTAATCGAACCCTTCACCGATGATGCGATCTTCGTCAGTCCGCGAGCCAAAAGCATAACCGGAAACTCAATCGTCTCCGGTCGCCAGGCTTTGCACGCCTATTGGAAGGCGGCGCTTGTTACCGCTTCAGACCTGAGATTTAGATTTGAATCCGCTGTGTATGATGAAGCTGCGCAAACGGTCCTTGTGCATTATGTGTCGCAAGCAAAAGGGCGAGCATTACGGGCCTGCGAGCTCATGCGCTTTTGCAATGGCCGACAAATCTACGGAGAAGCTTTCTATGGAGCCGAGCTCGAAGAGGTATTCACACAAGATTCTTTAGATGAATAAATATAGTAAAATTCACTTCAAATGGCGTTAAAAAATTCACATACTTAATGCATTATGTTGATTTAATCTATAAATTTTAAATATAAATAACATAATACTGCAATACAGGAGGCTATGATGCCCAATGATCGCCCCATTGAATTTTGGTTTGACTTCGCCTCAGGATACGCCTACTTCGCCGCACTAGAAATTGAAAGCCTTGGCCATCGCCTGAGCAGAAAGATTGATTGGCGCCCCTACACCCTAGGAACGGCCTTTAAAGCTACAGGAGCCCGCGGCCTTTCTTCCACGCCCCTAAAACGCGATTATGCGCAAAAAGATTGGCAGCGCATTGCACGCTTGCGGGGGGTGCCGTTTCACCTCCCTGCTCATCACCCATCGGTGGCACTTGCGGCCACGCGGGTTTTCTATCTGATAAAAGATACTGATCCAGCGCTTGCAAAAACATTCGCCCGCGCACTTTTTGATGCCTATTTCACCCGTGGCATTGATAGCGGAAACTTAGATCATGTAATGGCGGTCGCAGCACCGCTCGGGCTGGACGTGGGTGATTTGGCTACTCGTGCAGCGAGCCAGGACATCAAAGCCAGAGTCAAGAAAATATCCGAGCAAGCGGTTGCCCTCGGGGTTTTCGGCTCCCCCTTCTTTATTGTTGATGCCGAGCCCTTTTGGGGCTGGGACCGCCTGCCGATGATGGAAGATTGGATCAAAAAGGGCGGCTGGTAAGCAGCGTCAACCTTCCCCCAAAGAATATTAAAAAATCTCGTTATCGTTGGTACTTTCACCAAATATCATACTAAAATTGCAAAATTTTCCGATCCGATAAATGCGGTTCAAGATTTTGCTTTGGTGACCTCGGCCAATATCCAGGCGCGAAGGTTGCGGATACGGCGATCACGCTCCAGGGCCGCTGGATAACAAAGATAATAGCCAGCATTGGCCGGACTCTGGTGATCAAAAAGCGGAGTCAGACGCCCTGCCGCAATATCCCATCCTGCGATCTCAGTGCCGGCAAGGGTGAGCCCTGCACCGTCGATCGCCGCTTTCAGCCCCAGGCCTGCCGAGTCCACAATAATAATTGCCGCTGGTTTAATCGGGCCTCCTGGCAGGCTCTCATTCCAGCGTTCGAACATCTCGCGTCGATGCATGGACAGAAAAAGGTTTGCTTTCCCGATAGCTCTCCGAAGATGGGCCTCATCCTGTGCTACCCAATCGCCATTCCCTAACAGCGTCAGAGTTTCCTCAAACAGAGGTTCGGCAAGGACCCCCGCCCATAAGCCACGGCCATGGCGAATAGAAGCATCGGCAACACCAGCATTAAGATCAACCGCAGTCTGCGTCGTCGAAATCAGCAGCTCAAAGCCTGCACGGGCGAACGGATAGGAAGCAAGGCGCGGCGACAGCCAATGAACAGCGAATGTCGGTAGCATCGACAAGCGAAGAGGCCCTTGCGAGCGCTCGTTCTTTAATGCTCCGACCGCATCAACGATCCGCGAGAACCCTGCGGTAAGCTCCGGTGCCAGTACCCGACCCGTCTCTGTCAATTCCAGCCGGGGTCCAGCACGTCGCATTAATTCGACACCCAATTGGTCTTCAAGAATGCGCACCTGATGACTGACAGCCGAAGGCGTCACCCCCATTTCATTGGCCGCCTTTTTAATCGACAAATGGCGCGCAGCGGTTTCAAAGGCACGCAATGCATTGAGCGGTACGGTCAGTCGCATGGTTTCAGTCATCTCCAGCCTCTCGACTTGATAGTACACTGCGCACAATGCTCTAGCCCCAAGCGAATCAAAATATCTGCAATGGCGTATTTGCCAAAAAACTACAAATATACAAACCCAGTCGCCTGTGCCTGAAGATAGGGCGGATCCAGGCGTAACAGCGCTTGCCCAACCGGGCAGTCTGCCGCATGGCTACCTGGTAAATAGCCAATCGACATCAGAAACTCGCCAACAATCTCGCCGCCGGTAAAGCGAAAGGTCTTTTTGAACAGCTTTACCCATTGCGCTTTGGTTAGCGGATGATGTGCCGCCAGCCAACCGGCAAAGCCGCCGTGGCTCTGACGCAGCGCCTGAACGGTCTGGGCGTTGGAAATAATCGCCTCGACCTTTAAACGATTGCGGATAATCCGCGCATCGGCCAACAAACGCGCGCGATCGGCCTCGCCATAGGCGGCAATCCGATCGACATCAAAGCCTTCAAAGGCGTCGTTGATCCCTGGGCGGCGCTTTAAAATTAATTCCCACGATAGCCCAGCTTGAAAAATCTCCAGACATAGGCGCTCGAACAAAACCCGCTCGTCGCTGGTCGGAACACCGTATTCCGTGGCGTGGTAGGACTGATGAACCGGGTGGTCCGGCGCCATGGTGCAATAGCTCGACATTGTTGGGGATGCCTTTCGCTTTTAGAACAAAAAAAGGGCAAAGAGTTTCCCCTCCGCCCCCTTTTCTCAGACAGATGCAAAGACTATTAGGCCTGTTCTAGCTCGACCAAAGTGCCGTTAAAGTCCTTGGGGTGCAGGAACAACACCGGCTTGTTATGGGCGCCGTTTTTCGGCTCGCCATCACCAAGCACGCGCTTGCCTTCGGCCTTTAGCGCATCGCGGGCAGCGATAATATCGGCCACTTCATAGCAGATATGGTGGATACCCCCTGCCGGGTTTTTGGCCAAAAACGCCGCGATGGGGCTATTTTCCCCCAACGGATGCAGCAATTCGAGCTTAGTATTGGGCAGCTCGATAAAAATCACCGTCACCCCGTGATCGGGCTGCGGGATCGGCTCTGACACCGAGGCCCCCAATACGCCGCGATAGGTCGCCGCAGCGGCCTCTAGGTCAGGAACGGCGATGGCAACGTGATTTAAACGTCCAATCATGATCGGCTCTCTCGTCTGTCCGGGCGGCAAGGGGATATGGTATACCCCTGCCGTCACCCTCGATTATGTCCCCTGCCCGTCTTGCTCAGAGACGAACCAGATGTATATCAGTAACCGGCTTACGCCCCTGGTCACCGTTAAAGGCCCGACGGATTACCCGCCGAGCAGACTCCCGCACCGCTTCATCATCACGGCGACTACGGGCATCCATGCGATCAATGCTTGAACGAACCAAACCGGCCAGATCAATCTCGTCGCCGCTATCCGTCTCGGGCATAAACAGGCCATGGGTGGTGACCAAGGGCACGCCAAGAACACGCCCACGACCGTCCATCACCACTGTCACTACCGCTGAACCGTTGATGACCATCTTTTTACGGTCACGCAACACCGGGCTATCAAGCGGTACAATCCGCTCGCCTTCCAACGTCAGGCGACCAATGGCAACCTCGGCCACCACGCGCGGACCATTGGGGGCCAGCTCGACCACCTGCCCATCAGAAATAACCGCCGCCGCCTCGGCACCCATTTCCAGGGCGAAATCGGCATGTTCTTGCAGGTGACGGGCTTCGCCGTGCACCGGCACCACCGACTTGGGGCGGATCAGCTTGTAAAGCTCAGTGACTTCTTCTTTGGCCGGGTGCCCGGAAACATGAATAAACGCTTCACGGTCAGTGACGATCTCGACACCTTGGCGAACCAGCTGATTGTGTAGCCGGAAAATGCCCTTTTCATTGCCAGGAATGACCCGCGACGAAAACAGAACCACATCGCCCTTGCCCAACTTGACAAACGGGTGGCTGTCCCAGGCAATCCGCGCCATCGCCGCACGGGGTTCGCCCTGGCTGCCGGTGCAGATGTACAAAACCTTATGGTCGGGCAAGTCAGCAACTTGCTCGGCCTCGTGCAATGGGCCGCAATCTTTAATCAGGCCCACAGCGCGACACACATCAGCAATGCGCCACAACGACCGCCCAACCAACGCAACCTCGCGCCCATTGGCACGGGCGGCATGGATCACGCTATCGAGGCGGGCCACATTCGATGCAAAGCAGCTAACCGCAATCCGACCCTGATAGCGGCCAATGACCTCTACCAAACTCTCGCGCACCGCACCTTCGGACCCCGAATGGCCAGGGTTGAGAATATTGGTGGAATCGCTGATGCAGGCAATCACGCCTTCGTCACCGATTTCCTTTAAACGCTCCAGAGCGCAGGGCAGGCCCACAACCGGCTGAGGGTCGATTTTCCAATCGCCGGTATGAACCACGGTGCCAAAGTCGGTGCGAATAGCCAACATGTTGGCTTCGGGGATCGAATGGGTCATGGGGACGAATTCGACGTTGAACGGCCCAATTTGCACCCGATCACCCTGTTGGATGATATGCACCGGGACTTCGCCGTCCAGGCGCTCTTCCTTGAGCTTGCTTTCCAAAAATGCCGCCGCGAAAGGCGAGCAATAGACCGGACACCGCAGGTCAGGCCAAAGGTAAGCCAGGGCACCAATATGATCTTCGTGGGCGTGGGTAATAACAATACCCGCCAGATCATCGGCATTTTCCTCGAGGAAAATATGATCGGGCATCACCACGTCAACGCCGGGGATGGTGTCGTCACCAAAGGTAACGCCCACATCAACGGCTAACCATTTTCCCCGAGTACCATATACGTTCAGGTTCATCCCGATTTCGCCGGTCCCCCCCAATGGCACAAAGACCAAACGGTCTTGCGGGGCCTTGCGGAGCTGCGGCAGATTTTTATTGTTCATGAGTCACATTTCTACGGTAGATTTCCAAAAGACCGCGCAGGGTCAAATCCTGATCTAGGTATTTGATCACCGTAGTGGCCTCAACAAACAGCGGTGCTAAACCGCCCGTGGCAACCACCGTCATCGGGGCGCCGAACTCTTCTGATATGCGGTGGACTAGGCCTTCGATCAAGCCAATGTAGCCCCAATATATTCCCGACCGCATCGCCGGGACTGTCGATTTACCAATAACCTGCGTCGGGCGACCAATGGCGACCCGGGGCAATTGCGCCGCCGCCATATGCAAGGCCTCCAACGACAAATTAATACCGGGGCAAATACAGCCGCCCTGGTAATTGCCCGCCAAATCCACCACGTCAAAGGTGGTGGCGGTGCCAAAGTCGATGATAATCAGCGGCCCAGGATATTTCGCATGGGCTGCGACAGCGTTCACCAGTCGATCAGCCCCAACTTCTTCGGGGCGGTCCATGCAGATCCGCAGGCCCAGATCAACCGCTGGCTCGCCAACCACCAACGGCTCGGTCTTAAAGTAACGGCGGCAAAGCGTTTTTAACGTAAACACATTTGCCGGAACCACCGAAGCAATGATAGCCGCTGTGATAGCGGTCGGATCAATGCCCTCGTAGGTTAACAACTGAGAAAGCCAAACACCGTATTCATCCGAGGTACGATCCGCACGGGTTGAAGATCTCCATTCACCCTTGACTGCTTCGCCATCGTAAATCGCAAAAACAATATTTGTATTACCTGAATCAATGACCAGCAACATGGCCGTAGACTCCTTATCGCACCCACCAGATCAATGTTCATCACGACCGAGGGCGAAGGATGGTGGCAATCGGGCGCCGCACTACCATAGGGCTTTCGGCGTCCCATTGCCAGGGGGGAGCGGCCATTGCTGACCGAATTCGAAGATTAGAGGCGATAATCAGCGTGATTGCTCTGATAAAGACCCCAGTATTAACACTGGGAAAAGGGCATTCATCCAGACGACGGAAGGGGAAAGAAAATATCCCCAGCAAGAATAGGCTCTATCTGACCATCGTCTCGGCGTAACAGCATCGCCCCGTCCGGGCCTAGGTCAACAAAGATACCGTGTTTTTCTTGCCCATTTTGCAAGCGAGCGATCACCGGCTGGCCGAGGCCAATAGCTTTTTGTCGCCAAAGGCGGGCGATTGCCGCCATCCCTTGTTGACGCCAAAGCGACACTCCGTCGGCAAGGCAGGTCAATAAAGCAACAAGCAAATCCGCAGCAGAAACATCGGCACCAGCAGCACGCAGCGACGTCGGCGGGTACAACGCATCAGAGGCCGGTGGCGCCTGGACCACATTAATTCCCATGCCCAAAATCACCGCAGTGTCATCGGTTTCGAGCAAGATACCCGACACCTTACCACCCTGCACCAACACATCGTTGGGCCATTTCAGGCGGGGTAGCAAATGTGGCGCTACCATCGCCAAAGCATCAGCCAAGGCCAAGGCGGCCACATAAGAAAGCTGCGCTGTCTCACCAAGGGTTTTGCCTTGTTGCAACCGCACCGACAGGTAAAGGTTCCCCGACGGGCTAGACCAAGCCCGACCGCGACGGCCGCGCCCCGCCGTTTGCCGTGACGCTGCCACCACCAACCCTTCCGCCGGATCTAATAGCGACCGCCGCCGAATTTCGTCGTTGGTACTATCAACCTCGGACATGGCAACGAGGCGCCACCCATGGGGTAGCGCCTCGTCCCGAACATCGGAAATATCGTTAGTCACCTATTGCCGTCCGCACTTAATAGGAAAACAGCGATTGCGCTGCCACCTTAGCACTTTCGAGCAACGGCGACGGAAACACGATATAAAACAGCGTAAAGACACCCGCACCAAAAACGATCAGGCGGTTGGCCAGACGCGGGGCGTCAAAGGCTTCGACCGGCTCGTCAAAGTACATCAGCTTAACGATACGCAGGTAATAGTAAGCGCCAACCACCGACGTCAGCACCCCAATGACGGCCAGGCCGTACATGTGGGCTTCGACTGCGGCAACGAAGACATAGAACTTACCAAAGAACCCGGCCATCGGCGGGATACCAGCCATCGAAAACATAAAGATCGCCAAAGCCGCAGCCATCAGCGGCGAAGTCTTGGACAGACCTGCCAGATCACTGATGCCTTCGACCGCACGGCCCTTCTGACGCATGGACAGAATGATCGCAAAGGCGCCAATGTTCATAAAGATATAGACGGCAAGGTAGATCAAGACGCCGTTGACGCCAGCTTCGTTACCAACCACCAAACCAATCAGCGCATACCCCATGTGACCGATGGAGGAATAAGCCATCAGGCGTTTGATGTTGCTTTGGCCGATAGCGCCAAACGAGCCAACAATCATCGACAGGATCGCAATAACCCAAACGATCTGCTGCCAAGCGTCGATCAGATCAGCAAACGGGCCGGTCAAAACGCGCGTGAACAAAGCGATAGCGGCAATCTTGGGAGCCAGAGCAAAGAAAGCAGTCACCGGGGTCGGTGCACCTTCATAGACATCGGGCGTCCACATATGGAACGGCGCTGCCGAAACTTTAAACGCCAGACCCGCCATCACGAACACCAGACCAACGATGACGCCGGTGTGGGGATGCCCCGCCGACAACACTTCGGCCAAAGTGGAGAAGTTGGTGGTGCCCGAGAAACCGTAAACCATCGACACGCCATACAGCAGCATGCCCGAGGCAACCGAACCCAGCACGAAATACTTCAAGCCCGCTTCGGTGGACTTGAGGCTATCGCGATTGAACGAAGCCACCACATACAACGCCAGCGACTGCAATTCCAGACCCAGGTACAGCGACATCATGTCGTTGGCCGAGATCATCATCAGCATGCCCAGCGTCGCAAACAACACCAGGATAGAATACTCAAACTTTTTCATTTGTTCCTGGGCCAACCAGCCCAGGGACAAAATCAGGCTGAGCGCCGACGCCGCCAGCACCAAAACTTTGGTAAAGGTGGCAAAGCTATCAACAACGAACAAGCCTTTAAGGGCTTGACCTTCGCCGGGGCCAGTCAGCACCAGTCCAGCAGCAATAACCATAACCAAAACCGTCAGCCAACCGACAAAGCGGGTGGCGTCGCCCTTGCTAAAGACGCCGATCATCAGCAGCAACAGGCCAGCGCCAGCGAGCACCAATTCCGGAAGCGCCAGGCCCAGGTTTGCAAGTGAATTCATCTCTCTTGTTCCCTTATCCCAGGTGCCCGTTAGTGGAGCGCCACGGAGGTGGCATTATAATCCTTCAGTGCCGCATGATAGGTATCTACCAAGTTGGTCACCGAAGCATGCATCGGCTCTAGGAAACTAGAGGGATAGATCCCCATCCACAGCGTCACCAAGATGATCGGCACAAAGATCGCGATTTCGCGCGGGCTCATGTCGAGCATCGCCTTGACGTCGTCCTTGGTCAGCTTGCCAAAGCAGATCCCACGATAAAGCACCAGCATATAAGCCGCGCCCAAGATCAAGCCGGTCGCGGCAAAGAATGCCACCCACGAGCTCGTCTTAAACGCACCGGCCAAAATCATGAATTCGCCAACAAAACCTGCGGTCCCCGGCAGACCCGCAGACGCCATGGCAAAGAACAAGAACACCATCGCGTATTTGGGCATATTGGTAGACAGGCCGCCGTAACGAGCAATCTCGCGAGTGTGCAAGCGGTCATAGACAACGCCAACGCACAAGAACAAGGCCGATGCGACAACGCCATGCGCCAGCATCTGAAAGATTGCACCTTCAACGCCTTGCTGATTAACAGTAAACAAACCGATGGTGACAAAACCCATGTGCGCCACCGAAGAGTAAGCGATCAGCTTTTTCATGTCCTGCTGCACCAGCGCCACCAACGAGGTGTAGATCACCGCGATAATGGACAAGGTGAAGATCAGCGGGGCAAAGAAGTCAGAGGCAATCGGCAAGATCGGCAAAGACAGCCGCAAAAAGCCATAGGCACCCATTTTCAGCAGCACGCCAGCCAGGATCACTGAACCGGCAGTCGGCGCTTCCACGTGGGCGTCAGGCAACCAGGTGTGAACCGGCCACATTGGCACCTTGACAGCAAAAGAGGCAAACAAAGCCAACCACAGCCAAATCTGCACGTCCGCTGCAAACTTCGTCTGCATCAAGGTCGGGATGTCAGTGGTGCCTGCGGTGAAATACATCACCATCAAAGCAACCAGCATCAACACCGACCCCAACAGGGTGTAAAGGAACAGCTTATAGGCCGCGTAAACCCGACGCGGGCCGCCCCACACCCCGATGATGATGAACATCGGCAGCAACACGCCTTCAAAGAAGACATAGAACAAGACGTAATCCAAAGCGCAGAACATACCGATCATCAAGGTCTCGAGGACCAAGAAGGCGATCATATATTCTTTCATGCGCTTGGAAATTGCGCCCTTCGCCGACAAGATACACAGCGGGGTCAAGAAGGTGGACAAGATCACGAAGAACATCGAAATCCCATCAACCCCCATATGGTAGTTGATGTTCCAGCCGGGCATCCAGGGGGCTTTTTCAACGAACTGAAAATCAGCCGTCGAAGAGTCAAACCCGGTCCAGATGAACAGCGAAACGGCGAAGGTCACCACCGAGGTGAGCAGCGCAACGCTAAAAGCGTTACGCGACACCATGCTTTCTTCACCCCGAATACACAGGATAAAAAGCACACCCACCAGCGGTAAGAAGGTGACGATTGAAAGAAGAGGATAGTCGGTCATCTCGTCCTACCTTATCCCGCGCTGCGAACCATGTACCAGGTGACGAACACCGCAACGCCGATGATCATCGCAAAGGCATAGTGGTACAGCATACCCGACTGCATACGACCAATACGGCGGGCGATATCAACGGTTGCCGCAGCAATCCCGTCGGGCCCAACACCATCGATCAAAGCACCATCACCACCCTTCCAGAAACCACGGCCCAGGGCCTTGGCAGGACGGACAAAAATGATTTCGTACAGCTCGTCAAAGTACCACTTGTTGAGAAGGAACTGATACACCGGGCGGAACGCCGAAGCGATCTTTGCCGGAATAGCAGGGGCCAACATATAAAGAATGTAGGCCAAGGCAATCCCACTTGCTGACATCACCAACGGCGAGAACTTCACCCATGCCGGGGTATGTTCATGCGCATGATGAATACTGTCGTTCTGTTCCAACACCAAGATGGCATCGCGCCAGAAATGCTCACGGGCTTCACCAACAAAGAAGTCATAACCAACCCAACCGGCAAACAGCGCCCCGACAGCCAGCACCAGCAACGGCACCAACATCACCCAGGGGCTTTCATGGACGTGGCTCATCACATGCTCGTCGGCACGCGGCTTGCCATGGAAAGTCATGATCAGCAAACGCCAGGAGTAAAAAGCTGTCATCCCCGCGCCCAGCAAGCCAAGAACAAAGGCATACATGCCAACGCCACTGCCGGCGCCGTAAGCGGCCTCAAGGATGGTGTCCTTAGAGAAGTAACCAGCAAAGGGGAAAATCCCGGCCAGGGCCAAGTTACCAATCCACATCACCGAATAGGTCAGCGGAATAGCTTTCCAGATCCCGCCCATCTTGCGGATGTCTTGCTCGTCAGACATGGCGTGGATCACCGAACCAGCACCAAGGAACAACAAGGCCTTAAAGAAAGCGTGCGTCATCAGGTGGAAAATCGCCGCCGAATAGGCCGACACACCGATGGCAAAGAACATATAGCCCAGCTGCGAGCAGGTGGAATATGCGATCACGCGCTTGATATCATTCTGGACGCAGCCGATGGTGGCGGCAAAGAACGCCGTCGACGCGCCAATCACCGTAATCACCGCCAGCGCCACCGGAGCATATTCATACAGCGGCGACATGCGCGACACCATGAACACACCGGCAGTCACCATGGTTGCCGCATGGATCAGCGCCGACACTGGGGTCGGGCCTTCCATGGCATCAGGCAGCCAGGTATGCAGGCCAAGCTGAGCCGACTTGCCCATCGCACCCACGAACAGCAGCAAACCAATGATGGTCAGCGCGTGCCATTCAATGCCAAAAAAGACAACGTTGGTTTCCGCAAAGGTCGGTGCAGCAGTAAAGATTTCTTGCAGGTTGACTGTGCCGAACAAAAAGAAGATCGCAAAGATCCCCAAGGCAAAACCAAAGTCACCAACGCGGTTAACCACGAAGGCCTTAATGGCAGCAGCCGAAGCGGACGGCTTTTCGTACCAGAAGCCGATCAGCAGGTAAGAGGCCAGACCGACACCTTCCCAACCAAAGAACATCTGAATCAGGTTGTCCGAGGTCACCAGCATCAACATCATAAAGGTGAACAAAGACAGGTAAGCCATGAAACGTGGAATCGACTTATCGTGGCTCATGTACCCCCAAGAATACAAATGCACACAAGACGAGACCCAAGTCACCACGATCAGCATAACTGCTGTCAGGGTGTCGAATTTCAGTGCCCAGGAAACCTGCAGATCGCCAGACGAAATCCACTTTAGGACCTCGACCGTCTGCGTCTGACCGCCCAGGGCGACTTCAAAGAAAATGACCGCCGACATGGCCGCCGAGGCAAAGACAGCACCGGTGGTCACCAACTGGGCCCCACGGTTGCCTAGCCAGTGACGAAAAAAGCCGGCGATGAAGGCCGCGATAAGCGGCAGGAAGATAGCTGCGACGTACATCGGTCCCCCTTAGCCCTTCATCTGGTTGATGTCTTCGACGGCGATAGAGCCCCGGTTGCGGAAGAATACAACAAGGATAGCCAAACCGATGGCCGCCTCGGCGGCGGCAACGGTTAGGATGAACAAGGTGAAAACCTGCCCAACCATATCTTGCAGAAAGTGCGAGAAGGCCACCATGTTGATATTCACTGCCAACAACATCAGCTCAATCGACATCATGATAATGATGACGTTTTTGCGGTTGAGAAAGATACCGAACACGCCGAGCGTGAACAGGATCGCCGCTACGGTCAAATAGTGACCCAGACCGATCTCAAGCATCAGATGCCCCCCCTGTTCGGAACCTTCTTCACCTCAACCGTGCGGCCGCGGGCCAACTGGTCAGCGATCTTCTGCTTCTTAACGCCGGGCCGCGTACGATGGGTCAGCAAGATCGAACCGATCATCGCCACCAGCAGCACCAAACCAGAAGCCTGGAAGAGGTAAATATAATCTGTGTAAATCAACGCCCCGAGCGCCTCGGTATTGGTGACTTCGGTCATGGGTGCAATCGGCGACGACCGCACAGCTTCCATTTCCGGGGTCAGCAACCAACCGCCGCCAACCGTTGCCAATTCAGCGAGAAGAACCAGCCCAATAACCGCACCCAGCGGAATATATTCGGCCACCCCTTCGCGCAGGATCTGGGTATTGATATCCAGCATCATGACAACGAACAGGAACAAGACAGCCACAGCCCCAACGTAAACAACCACAAGGGTCATCCCCAGGAACTCGGCGCCCAGCAACAGGAACAAACCCGCCGCATTGAAAAACACCAAAATCAGCCACAACACGGAATGAACCGGGTTGCGGGCGCTGATCACCATGACCCCAGCGGCCACGGCAATAATCGCGAAAAGATAGAAGGCCAGGCCCGCGATGATCATCGATCCCCCTTGCCGGTCATTCCGGTGATATCCTTCAGCTCGAACAACATCGTTCTGCCTTGCATTAAAGAGACGGCGCGGCGCTTTTCAGCACCGCTTTTCCGCCAACTTGGATCAGCGATAGGGCGCGTCGAGTTCGATGCGCGCGGCCAGTTCGTGTTCCCAACGATCCCCGTTCGCCAACAGCTTGTCCTTGTTATAGAACAGCTCCTCGCGGGTTTCGGTGGCGAACTCAAAGTTCGGCCCTTCGACAATGGCATCCACCGGGCAGGCTTCTTGGCAGAAGCCGCAATAGATGCACTTTGTCATATCAATATCATAGCGCGACGTGCGCCGAGATCCGTCCAGGCGGGGTTCCGCCTCGATGGTGATCGCCTGTGCCGGGCAAATGGCTTCGCAGAGCTTACAGGCAATGCAGCGCTCTTCCCCATTGGGGTAGCGGCGCAGGGCATGTTCACCCCGGAAACGCGGGCTCAGCGGGCCCTTTTCCATCGGGTAGTTGATCGTCACCTTGGGACGGAAGAAGTAACGCGCCGTCAGCATCATCCCCTGTCGGATTTCCGACAGCAGAAAGGCGCGCAGAGTACGGTCAAAAAAGGACATTCTGCCTACCTCCTCACGGGTTTAAGGCGACCAGCCGGTGAACTGCATCACCGCTGCGGTCAAGACAACCCACCCCAGGGACACGGGAAGGAACACTTTCCACCCCAAACGCATCAGCTGGTCATAGCGATAGCGCGGGAAGGCGGCACGGGCCCAAATGAACACAAACAACAAGGCCACAACTTTGATGATGAACCACAGCGGACCAGGGATCCAATTCAGCGGTGCAATATCAACCGGCGGCAACCACCCCCCAAGGAACAGGATGGTGGTCATCGCGCACATCAGGATCATGTTGGCGTATTCACCCAGGAAAAACAGGGCAAAGGTCATGGCCGAATATTCGACGTTGTAACCAGACACCAGTTCGGCTTCCGCTTCGGGAAGGTCAAACGGATGGCGGTTGGTTTCTGCCAGCGTCGAGATAAAGAACATGATCGCCATCGGGAAGTGCAGAACCACAAACCACATGCTGCGCTCTTGGGCGTGCACAATGTCGCTCAGATTCAGCGAACCAACGGTGATCAGCACCGAAATGATGATCAGGCCCATCGCCACTTCGTAAGACACCATCTGTGCTGCCGAACGCATGGCGCCCAGGAAAGCGTAGCGGGAGTTCGACGCCCAACCGGCCATGATGATGCCGTAAACCCCAAGCGAGGAAATGGCAAACAAGTACATCACGCCGACGTTGATGTTCGACAGAACCCAACCCTCAGCCACCGGGATCACCGCCCAAGCAATCAGCGCCAGGAAGAAAGTGATCATCGGTGCCATGATAAACACCGCCCGGCTGGCGCCGGTGGGGATCACGGTTTCCTTCATGAACAGCTTCAAACCATCGGCGAGGGGCTGCAACAGCCCCCACGGCCCGACCACGTTCGGGCCGCGCCGCATTTGCATCGCACCAATGACCTTACGCTCCATCAGCGTCAGGTACGCCACTGCAATCAACAGCGGCAGTACGATTGCCAGAATCTGGGCAACGATGATGATGCCCGGCCAGAGATATCCGTCCCAAAGCTCAGCCATTGGTCCCTGTCCGCTGCTTGCCGTTCACGTATACTTCGGTGCATTCCGCCATAGTGCGAGATGCCCGGCTGATCGGATCGGTCATGTAGTAGTTCTTGATCGGGCTTACAAAAGCGGCCCCATCGACGGCACCGGCGGTCCCAAAGGCTGCCAATTTGGCGGCGATCACCGGCGTATCTTCATCAAACACTGCCGACACCGATGCCAGACGATCACGCACTTGAGCCAGGGTGTCTTGTGCCAGCTTGTGGCCCAAAACATCAGACAAAGCGCGAATGATGGTCCAGTCTTCGCGGGCATCGCCCGGCGGGAAAACCGCCAAACGCGTACGCTGCATGGTGCCTTCGGTATTGACGAAGGTTGCATTCTTTTCGGTATAGGCTGCACCTGGCAAGATCACGTCGGCGCGCATAGCACCGGCATCACCATGGCTGCCCTGATAGACCACAAAGGCCTTACCCAGGCGGTTCATGGCAATCTCGTCAGCACCCAGCAGATAGACGAAATCAATCTCGCCCTTTTCTGCGCCCTGCAGGATACCTTCGACATCGCGACCATTGGGGCCCGGCACAAAGCCCACATCCAACCCACCAACGCGTGCAGCGGCGGTGTGCAAGATATTAAAGCCGTTCCAGTCTTCGCTGATCGCACCACAGGCTTCAGCAACCTGAGAGGCCAGCGCCAACACGGCAGCGCTATCTGCACGCGTCAAAGCGCCCATACCGATGATGATCATCGGCTTTTTGGCAGTCTTGAGCACGTCAGCAAAAGCGTTCGAGCCATTAGCAACGTCAGCCAAGGTCTGCGGGCCTGCGCCCAAGTATTCAGCCTTATAGGTCAGGTCAACCTGCGGACCGATCACCCCAACCTTAAACCCACCAGCCAGATAACGCTTGCGGATGCGCGCATTCAGCACCGGGGCTTCCCAACGCGGGTTAGACCCGATGATCAACAGAGCATCGGCCTGGTCAATCCCGGCAATGCCCGAGTTAAACAGGTAAGATCCACGATTTTCCGGATCGAGTAGCGCCCCATCCTGACGGCAATCAAACGAACGCGATCCCAGGGCCGTCATCAGGTCCTTGAGCATCACCATCGCTTCGGCGTCGGCCATGTCGCCAGCAATTGCTGCCATTTTGGCACCGCTGGTTGCCTTGGCAGCATCAGCAATCGCCTGGAAGGCTTCAGCCCACGATGCGGGCTGCAACGTGCCATTTTGACGCACATACGGACGATCCAGGCGCTGACGCTTGAGGCCATCAACCGAATAGCGACCCTTATCGGCCAGCCATTCTTCGTTGATCTCTTCGTTCAGGCGCGGCATGACACGCAGCACTTCACCGCCGCGCGTATCGACACGAATGTTGGCGCCAACGGCGTCAAACACGTCGATGCTTTCAGTCTTTTTCAGTTCCCACGGACGCGCCAGGAAAGAATAAGCCTTATTGGTCAAAGCACCCACCGGGCACAGGTCAACCAAGTTCCCCGACAGCTCGCTGTCGATGGCTTTTTCCACGTAGGTGGTGATTTCCATATGCTCGCCGCGCCCCGTGGCACCCAACTGCGGAACGCCGGCCACTTCGGTGGCAAAGCGCACACAACGGGTGCACTGAATGCAACGAGTCATTTCGGTCGCCACCAGGGGACCAAAGTATTTTTCTTCGACCGCACGCTTGGGCTCGGCATAGCGCGACCGATCATAACCGTAAGCAACGGCCTGATCCTGCAGATCGCACTCACCACCCTGGTCGCAAATCGGGCAATCAAGCGGGTGGTTGATGAGCAAGAACTCCATCACCCCCTTGCGCGCCTTAATGGCCATCGGCGAATTGGTCTTCACCGTCATCCCCTCGCCTGCCGGCAGCGCACAAGACGCAGCAGGTTTCGGCGGGCCGGGCGAGACTTCGACCAAGCACATACGGCAGTTGCCTGCAACAGACAGGCGCTCGTGATAACAGAACCGAGGGATCTCAATCCCCAGCATTTCCGCCGCTTGCAGTACGGTGGTGCCCGCCGGGACTTCGATCTCTTGGCCGTCAATGGTCAGCTTGGGCATGACCTTCTATCCCTCCTACTCGGCCGCAGCGGCCGATTGGCCGGTAATGCGCGCCTCGATCAACGGGCGGAAATGGCGGATAAGGCCCTGAATTGGCCAAGCCGCAGCATCTCCGAGAGCGCAAATGGTGTGGCCTTCGATCTGTTTAGACACATCGAATAGCATGTCGATTTCCTCGACACCGGCCTTCCCTTTGGCGATCCGATCCAGAACGCGAGCCATCCAACCCGTACCTTCGCGGCACGGGGTGCACTGACCACAGCTTTCATGGGTATAGAACTTGGCCAGCCGGTTGATCGCCTGGATCACGTCCGTGGATTTATCCATGACGATAACCGCAGCAGTCCCCAGACCAGAGCCAACTTCGCGCAGAGCATCAAAGTCCATCAGAACGTCATCGCAGATATCCTTGGGCATCATCGGCACCGACGAGCCACCCGGAATCACTGCCAACAGATTATCCCAACCGCCACGCACGCCACCGCAATGCTTTTCGAGCAGTTCCTTGAGGGGAATGCTCATTTCTTCTTCGACGTTGCAAGGCTTGTTCACGTGGCCAGAAATGCAAAACAGCTTGGTGCCGCTGTTTTTAGGCCGCCCCATGCCAGCAAACCACGAGGCCCCACGACGCAAAATGGTCGGTGCCACTGCGATGGATTCAACGTTGTTCACTGTGGTCGGGCAGCCAAACACACCCACGCCCGCCGGGAACGGCGGCTTAAGGCGCGGCTGGCCTTTTTTGCCTTCGAGGGAGTTGATCAGTGCGGTTTCTTCGCCGCAAACATAAGCCCCCATGCCCCGGTGGATATAGAGATCGAAATCCCACCCCGAACCGCTGGCATTTTTGCCGATCAAACCGGCGGCATAGGCTTCGTCAATGGCTTTTTGCAGCACTTCAGCTTCGCGGTAAAATTCGCCGCGAATGTAGATATAACAGGTATGAGCGCGAATGGCGTAAGAGGCCAGCAAACAGCCTTCGACCAGCTTATGCGGATCGTGGCGGATGATTTCGCGGTCCTTACAGGTGCCCGGCTCGCCTTCGTCAGCGTTGACCACCAGGTAATGCGGGCGCTCGCCCACTTCCTTGGGCATGAAGGACCACTTCATACCGGTGGAGAACCCAGCGCCGCCGCGTCCGCGCAGGCCCGATTCTTTCATCTCGTTGATGATCCAATCCTGGCCTTTTTCCATGATGGCCTTGGTACCATCCCAATCGCCACGGGCGCGGGCACCAGCCAGGAAAACATCATTCAGGCCATAGAGATTGGTAAAGATGCGATCGCGATCATGCAGCATCAGCCAAGCTCCTTCAACGTGGTCGGTCCGCCTTCGGGGCACGAACCACTACGACCAATCTGCGAACCTGCCGTCACCGGCTTGCCGTCCTTCAACGCCTGGAACAAAGTCTTGGCGTTGTCATAGGTCAGATCTTCGTAATAGTCGTCACCGATCTGTGCCACTGGCGCATTACAGCAAGCCCCGGCGCATTCGACCTCTTCCAAGGTCGTTTCGTCGTTGGACTCACCAAAATGCAGGCCAAACACTTCTTCGGCAGCGCGCTTGACGTCGTCAGAGCCACGCAACCAGCACGAAATATTGGTGCACAGCTGGATGTGATTCCGCCCAACTGGGCGCAGGCGGTACATGGTGTAGAACGTCGCCACTTCGTAAACACGAATGGGGGCGATTTCCAACATCTCGGCGATGACATCCATCGCCGTTTGCGACAACCACCCTTCCTGGCGCTGAGCCAGGTCGAGCAGCGGCATCACCGCAGAGCGTTGACGACCAGCGGGATACTTGGCGATAAAGGCCTGGGCCTTTTCCATGTATTCCGGGGTGAACGCGAAACTTTGCGGCTGGGCCACTTTGGGATCTGGACTGTGCGAACTCATCGGTCAATCTCGCCGAAAACAACGTCAATGGAGCCGATAATGGCGGGGATATCGGCCAGCATGTGGCCCTTGGACATCAAGTCCATGGCCTGCAAATGCACAAAACCAGGAGAGCGGATTTTGCACTTGTAGGGCTTATTGGTCCCGTCCGAAAGCAAATAGACCCCAAATTCGCCCTTGGGCGCTTCGGTGGCCGTATAGGTCTCGCCAGCGGGAACGTGGAAACCTTCGGTAAAGATCTTGAAGTGATGGATCAGCGCTTCCATCGACTGTTTCATCTCACCCCGCGACGGCGGGGTCGCCTTGCGGTCATCAGTCTTCACCGGGCCTTTGACCACCTCGAGCTTGTCGAGGCACTGGTGAATGATCTTGACCGACTGGTGCATTTCTTCAACGCGAACCAGATAACGATCATAGCAATCACCGGTCTTGCCGATGGGAATATCAAAATCCATATCTTCGTAGCTGTCATAGGGCTGCGATTTGCGCAGATCCCACGCCAGCCCACAGGCACGCAGGTTCGGGCCGGTAAAGCCCCAATCCAACGCCTGATCGACGGTCACCACGCCAATATCCACCGTACGCTGCATGAAAATGCGGTTACGGGTGATCATGGTTTCCATGTCACGAATATAGTTGGGGAATTTTGTCGCCCATTCGCGAATGCGACCAATCAAACCAGCTGGCATATCCTGCGCCACCCCACCGGGGCGGAAATAGTTCATATGCATACGGGCGCCGCAAACGGCTTCGCAGAATTCGAAAATGATTTCGCGTTCTTCGAAAGCCCACAGCATCGGCGTCATGGCGCCGACGTCCATGGCATAGGACGGCACGTTCAGCAAATGGTTCCCGATACGCACGATTTCCGCAAAAAGGGTACGGATCAGCTTGCCGCGTTCGGGAACGTCGATGCCCAGCAGCTTTTCAACCGCCAGCACATAGGAATGTTCCATATTGACCGGCGAACAATAGTCCAGACGGTCAAAATACGGCGTTGCCTGCATATAGGTCTTGTACTCGATCAGCTTTTCGGTGCCGCGATGCAGCAGCCCGATATGCGGATCAGCACGATCGACAATTTCCCCATCCAGCTCCAGCACCAAACGCAGCACACCATGAGCGGCAGGGTGCTGCGGGCCGAAGTTGATATTGAGGTTTTTAATCTGCTGTTCGCTCATATCAGTTCTTCCCCTCGGCCGGACCAGTTGCCTTTTCGTCGCCCGGCAGCCAGCGGTCGGTCATTGCTTCCCACGGGCTGAGGAAATCGAAAGAACGGAAGTCCTGTTTCAGCTTCACCGGTTCATAGATGACGCGCTTTTGATCTTCGTCATAGCGCATTTCCACATAGCCAGTCAGCGGGAAGTCCTTACGCAGCGGGTGCCCCTCGAAACCGTAATCGGTCAGCAGGCGGCGCAGGTCGGGATGGTCGGCAAAGAACACCCCGTACATATCCCATGCTTCGCGTTCGAACCAACCCGCGGTGGAGAAGACACCGGTCACAGTCGGCACCGGAGTAGCCTCGTCGGTGGCCAGCTTCACGCGGATGCGCTGGTTGTGTTTCATCGACAGCAGGCAATAGACCACGTCAAAGCGCTGTTCGCGCTCTGGGTAATCCACCGCTGTCAGTTCAACGAGCTGCGAGAACAAACAGTTCGCATCATCACGCAGGGTCGTCAGCACTTTGACAATGCTGCCGCGCAGGACCGTTACGATGAGTTCCTGTTTGACAAGCTCGGTCTTGACGACTTCGTGCGACAGAATCGAAGCGACATGATCGCCAAGATCGCGCAGAGCCTGTACCTGGTCTTCCGTCAGTTTCATTGGTGGGTTCCCCGACCGTACCGTAATCAGCGGGCGTACTTAGCGGCGAACGGTGCCGGTCCGCCGAATTTTCTTTTGCAACTGCATGATGCCATAGATCAAAGCCTCGGCAGTTGGCGGGCAACCGGGCACATAAACGTCAACGGGCACAACCCGGTCGCAACCGCGTAGCACCGAATAGGAATAGTGATAGTACCCACCGCCGTTAGCGCAAGACCCCATAGAGATCACCCAACGCGGTTCGGCCATCTGGTCATAGACCTTACGCACAGCCGGGGCCATTTTATTGGTCACCGTACCGGCCACGATCATCACGTCAGACTGACGCGGGCTCGGGCGGGGCACAACGCCCATACGGTCCAGGTCATAGCGAGGCATGTAGGCGTGGATCATTTCCACCGCGCAGCACGCCAGACCAAAGGTCATCGGCCACAACGAGCCTGTACGCGCCCAGTTCACCAACGAGTCCACCGACGCTAGCACAAAACCTTTATCATTCAGGCTGTCAGCGACACCCTTAATGAGAAGATCCTGGTCAGCGCCGGGCGGGATTGGCTGCATGAGATCACGCGGATTACCGCCGGTTACTCCCATTCCAAGGCTCCCTTCTTCCATTCGTAGACGAAGCCGATGGTCAAGATTCCCAAGAACAGCATCATCGACCAGAATCCAACCACCCCAATATCACCGAACGAGACCGCCCAGGGGAACAGGAAGGCAATTTCCAAATCGAAAATAATGAACAGGATGGCGACCAGATAATAGCGCACATCAAAGCGCGTCCGGGCGTCGTCAAAAGCTTCAAAGCCGCACTCGTACGCCGAATCCTTTTCAGGATCCGGGTTTTGATTAGCGACCACATAGGATGCCAAAATGGCAATCCCTGAGATGGCGACCGCAATCCCGAGGAAGATCAGGATCGGTAGGTATTCGCGGAGCAAGTCCATGAGCAGGCTCCAACCTCCTAGTTCGGCGGTGGGCGGCTGCAGTATCGAAACGGCGCGCAAACGCCACCCCGTCAAGACGGGATCAACGCCATCGGCTAAGGCCCCCTTTCGACCTTACCCCACGCGTTGGTTTATCGACCACTTCCACTGGACCCTAGGTTTCCCTCAGATCCGGCGCGGATCGGCTTTGTTGCCGTTCTTACCGCGCACGCCCTCCGTGCCTCAGAAACTACCCTAGCGGCGTCGCCCTACCCGGTTAGGTAGGAAAAACTGACCACGACAGGCCTTAAACCACCCCTAGCACTTTGGCGCGGCAAGGCCGGGGCGCGTCGGCCCCCCGTAGGAATCGCGGTGATCTAATCCGCGCTGGGTCGTTAAGTCAAGAAAACAAGCTCATTGACAGTTTAGTTTAGACTCTTTGCAGGCCACGGCTCAAAATTTCACCACCCGACCAAATTTCATAAGCCCGCAAGAACACCCAGGCCATTGAATGGTAATGCGAATTAGTAACAATAAGCAGCATGGAAGATAACCCTCTGCACCACCGTCATTTGCCTTATTTTTGCGCAACGACCTACCCCCCGCGCCACCCCCCACCCTAAAGACTATATACTGATTATGGTTAGCGTCCCCTGCCCTCTAGGATGGGTTGGGCAATGGCACAGAACGCGCTATATATGATCTTCGCTCATCGATAAACTTCGTCCCTAATCGCCACCACAGGCCCACCCCACAGCAAAAGAGCAGGCCCTTGCCAACGACTCACGTCAGCCGCGAACTCTATTACTCTGCCGAGCAAATGTTTGCCCTGGTTGCGGCGGTAGAGGCCTATC
>CEGC01000378.1_pt1 | contig 22973 bp, 26 predicted proteins | sample 302731 | NCBI WGS metagenome assembly CEGC01 (sample SAMEA2755656, study PRJEB7226) | microbial mat metagenome | biome: microbial mat; feature: hypersaline; material: grass silage | place: USA | collected 2014-02-19 | depth 0 m | reverse complement strand
AGAGCCTTGCTTGCATTCCAGCAATAAGCTCGTTCGTTAGCCGGTTGCCATGATTAGTTAGCAATAGCTCTGATATTTCTTGCTGTGGTGATTTCATTGTTTCCAAACCTTAGAAATAATCTTCAGCGAGTAGTATTGGTATTTGAGTTGAGTTGCCGTATAAAATCGGATACTGCATTGCTGGGATGCTTGTTACACCACCAGCACCTGTTGACCTAGCAGATATGTAATTGTCGGTGTTATACACCAAACAAACACCACCTAAGAACGTGTAACCTCCCGTCATCATTCCTCGACCAACGTATTGCCATGGGACCATTGGTTTTTGTGAATTACTCACGCCTGATGCATACACTCGTCCAGCGTTGTAGTTCGTCATGTTACCGAGGTCTGGTGACGGCATACCTAAATACACACGTGGTATTGCTGGCATGTAGTTGCTGTTAAAAGTTACTTGACCGTTAGGTGCATAACAGAGAATACCGTTAGCAGGTAGCGTTTGAGCGAAAGAACCAAGAGATGCAACTAGAACGATGTACAATCTCCCTGAGATCGACGTTGCGGAAAAACTAGATTGGTTTCCGCTATCAATATCAATGCGCTGAAAGGTCAATGAAGTTGAATTCTCGCTAATTGCTCCGCCGTAGTGACAAGAATGGCCTCCTGTACTGTGGATAAACGCACCGACTTTTAAGCGGCCATAATTATTTGAGGTGTCATAAGTTTCAGCCATGTCCATATTGACATGCTTCGTCAGTGTTACGTTTGAGATTTGTAATCGACGAATACCTTTATTGTTCAGAGGAGCATATTCCACCGTTGAACCTGAGTAGTTGACATAACCACTTGCTACAACGACTTGGATAGCCAGTGCTGAATTAATGAAGCCACTGAAATTGTTTTGAGTTTGTATTCCGTACATTAGGCATATTTCGCATATAAGTCGTAATAAAACACAGGCGTTCCTGCCTGATACCCACCAGTCGCGAATACATTCAATGTCACTTGCATTGTTGACGGATTAACAGTCACAGAAGAACTATAACCATTGGCAGGTCTGGTGCTTCCACCGTTATTGCATGCAACGATGGTGACCGCATTGCCAACCAAAGACTGAAATGATTGTGAAACACTTCCAACCCCTGATTTTGCGATCTGACCGAGATAGACACCAACACCTATCTCGGTTAAATCGTAAGTCCTTCCATTGCCTGTAATGAAACGAAACCCGTATGCCATTATAATTTACCCATCTTCACTCTTAGATTTCCTCCAGCATCATAGATACTTATAGAGCTTCCGTTCTGCACCATTTTCCCAGTACTGTCTGAGCTGTTTATCTCGAAAATACCGTCTTTTCCGATCCTCCACCCTGATACGCCACTTTGGTAATTTGAAGACTGCAAAGTGTCGCTGATCTTCGCAAAATCAATCGTTGCATCACCAATAATTGCCGAGTTTAGAATTGCGGTGTCGTTAACAGTGTCAAAGATAAACGGCGCATGGATTTCACCATCAATACTGTTTAGAAAGCCAACCGTGTCAGCTAAGACGAGGAATTCAGATCTTGTCGTGCCATCGGCACCAATTGACGCGCCCAAACCTATGCCAGCTTGGACAACTTTACCGTCCTGTCTAACTTCGGTTTTAACCTGCCAATTTGCCAATAACCCATTCTCTAGGTCATTAACTACAGTGGTTAGTTCTTCGACCGCAACAGCTGCATCACCGCCAGAAGTTATTTCATCAATTAAGCTTTGTGCTAATTCGCTTTCAGTTATCTGACCTTGAAGGTAGTCGAGGATTTCACTCGCACTTTCTGACGACTTGCCATAAACGCCAGCTCCATTTGATAGCGGCTTCCATTCTCCAGCTAGACCATTTTTATCAATCAGCCGAGCCCAGAACCACATTTCCGTACCGTAGCCAAGTCCGTTTACGGTAAATGATGTGGATGGGTAAGCTGCGATAGTTAACGGGTAACTTGAAGCAAAGCTATTGGTTATATTCGCTCTGATTTCAATTTGACTGATGATGTTTGCCGTATCTGGAAATGACCAATCAAGCTTTATTGCCATCACCTGACCAGTAGCAGACAAAGTCTCTAGTACTGGTGGTGCACCGACAATGCCATTGAGTTCAGTTGCTTCTGAGTAGGCCCATAAAGAAGGGACATCAAGAGCATTGATCGCCCTAATCCTTACTAAATATTCCCCTGAGAAAATATCGTTTAACTGAACCGTTCTAGTCCCTGTTCGAGAAACCGAAACCCAATCACCGTTATCTCTGCGCCACTGCACATCGTAAAGAACAGCATATTCAGGCGCGTCCCAAGTTATCTCGGCATTTTGTCGAGTATTGCCTTGTTTGTAAGTGTTGAATTGCGCTATCTGGATATTAGTTGGTGCTGTTTGAGCTCTTGGAGGAACAACAGATACTGGTAGCGGATCAAGTCTTACCCCGTTATCAATAGCATCAAACTTGCCCGGATGATGGAGAACACAATTAATATCGTATTGAATTGCATCACTTTCTGATATCGAGATTACTCGAGCAGGCTGTGTCACTAAATCGTCTGCATCTATTGACCAAATTAGCTGTGTTGAAGGCACTTCGCTAAAGTCTTCAGATACAGTTATTCTTCTTCCTTCTACGTCAGAAACTATCGCTGATTCACTCGCACCGCTTGGTAGGTTGACGTTAATCGTGTCACCGATCTTGGCTGGATTATCTCTATCAGTGACGATGTAATCAGCACCAGCTTGACTAATCCTGCCACCAATATGACGGCCAGCACGGTTTCTATCCGCGATCTTAATAATTGAACCAGGTTGCGGAATTACACCATCTAGTCCAACACTAAAAGCGACTGTTCCGGTCTCCATTCTCGATGTATAGAGTAAATACAAACCTACCCGCTGCGCCTGACCGCGAGAAGTACAGCCAAAGGCAATTACTTCCGTTTTTCTTATTCCGTATCGAGCAATGCCGTCTTCGTCCTCGACAACTTCAACTTTTGATTTGTAGAAGTTGTCTGGGTCATTCCATGACACAAGCGCAACTGTTTTACGAGACTTAATGTCTGTACCAGAATACTCAAATTTACCATCAATAACGTTCGCATTGGTGTAGTTATAAACTGGGTCGCTAGGCATGTCAGAAACAGGAATAACCTGACTATCCGACCAATAAGCCATGCCTCTGAATACGCTAGATAGGTCATTTAGCACACGTAGTGCATCTTGAGCAGACTGAATATAACAGTTACATACAAATCTTGGCTCTGTGCCTCCTTGTCCATTACTTACGAATTGATCACAGTAAGCGCCTATTTGGTATAGAGAGTAACGATCGACGTAATTAACATTAATATACTCACCAAGCCCATAGAGGTTATTGGTCAGCATGTCGTAAAAAACCCAAGCCGGATTATTGCTGTATGCGCTTTTTAGCGTTCCATCCCATACACCAGAATATGTACGAGTCTCAGGATCGTAATTCGAAGGAACACGAATAATGCGACCTTTCCAATGATAGGCACGAGTAGGAATGCTCTGGAATTGCTCAGCATCTATTTTCAATCCAACAAGAGCAGTCATTGGATGACGGAACTTGCCATCAATCACTTCAGCGTATGAAGAAAGGAAAATTGCATCCTGAATCGTGGTGCTAGTCGATTCGACAGTAATGCGACGAACACGGACTGTCCAAGAAGAATGACCACTTGGTAAATTGATACGATGCGTTCTTGTGTAGCCATTAACGGTCTTACCGTCGAAGCTGGCCAGAACTACATTTTCAAAAGAACCACCACCACTTGATAGGTCAATTGCATAATCGACCTTGTAACCAACTCTATCACCGGCATTAGCTCCGGTGTCATAAGTTTGCAGCAGTTGAGGAACGTTAATGCTAACGCGAACCGCTGAAAGATCAGCGCCATTGACCTGTTGAACCCACGGCGTTGACGTGGTGATCTCTGTTCCAACGGATATCACGCTGACAGACGCGGGGAATCCTGCGATGTGCTCTTGGTCGATTGTCCCCACGCGGTAATCTGACTCAACGCTCTGAAAGTTCAGTGACCCATCTTCGTTTTGGATTGGTGTTCCATCGAGATAGATATCACGAAGTGGCTGACTTGGATGCGCAGGGCCATAAACTTCACCATTGGAAATCACATCGAGAATAGCCGCGTAAGAAATATTGTGCAGGCTGTCTGGAGTTTCAACTGGCGTGCGAGAGCTTCCACCAGACTTGCCGCCGCCACCAGAGCCGAAAACCTTAAAGCCGCCTTTTCTTGGTTCTGTTTTTATCATTGCTGAGCCTCAGAATACATGTCGCCAGAAACGGTTACTGAGCCAGTAATTAGCTCGCCATATAGCACCGGGATGGGGTTGCCCTGCGCCGTGACGTTCACTGGTCCGTTGAAGTTGTATGATGCGCCGTTGTCTGCTGATTCTGTGCCTGTGTTTCCGTCAGGCACTTTGACCATGTACTGCACTGCACCGCCGACCGCAAGAGCCAAGCCGGGCGCAAATAGTGGTGGATACCAAATTGATGCAACCATGAGCGCGACACCAGCAATAACCTGAAAGCCTCGCCCTGATCCGGAAATAATCGGGGCGATTCGAATATCTTTGCCGCCGGCAGGCGCATCCAAGCATTCTTCGGTGATATTTTCTTTTCCAATGAATACGGCGTAATCAACGCCATGATCTCGACTCTCCATCATCTCTTGCTTGAATCCGGGAATCATTGAAGATAGAGCGGCCACAGCTTCTGCCGGAGAGTTGCACACAAATCGGTGAACACGTCCAAACTTTGCGCCGAGTTTTCCATAAAGACGCACTGTTCTAGGTGTTTCATTTTGCATCTTTGTGCCTCACTATCATTCTTGTGATGTCCTGCCAGTAGCCAGAGTAAACCACCCTTTCTGATAGTCTAGGCATCGGGTGATGAAGCATGGCGTTTGGCACTTGATGAAGGTCAGTTTGCGTATTCAATGCGCAATCGCCGATATACACACCGCCATGGTTTGTCTTTTCGCTGCGGTATTGCATCAGAATTACGTCGCCAAATTTAGGCTGGCCAGTCACCTGATAAAATCCAGCCGTCCCAAAGTTTTCAAGATAAAGCTCTGGTGATGATTCTTTCTGCCACCAGAAGTCGTCACGCTCAAAATCAGGAATGTCGATACCCATCTCGCGCCTGTAAAAGTCACGGATTAGACCATAGCAATCCAGCGAACCATGGAAAAACTCGCGACCAACGAGAGGTGCTTCATAGCCAGATGGCTCAAATGAATTCCATTGCGTCACGCTTGGATGATCTTCGTCGGCATTCCGGCAGACAGACACGATATGCCATGGTAGCTGTGTTTGCTCGCAACTGACCTTGTCCGCCTCGGACGGATACGCGTCGCGATCAATATGTGAATGAACGATGGATAAAATCTGGCCTAAATCTGACGCGTTGGCGTAGTCTTCTGCCGATAGTCTGAAATCAAGATTGTTTTCTGCAACGTTTCTGCACGGGATGTATTTTTGCTTTCCGCCGATCGCAACAATGACCCCGCAGCACTCCCGAGGATAATCGGCGATAGCATGCTTCTCGATAGCATTCTTGATGTGTTTTCGCATTAGCTTAACCTGTCAGCAGAAGGGAATGACCCGTAAGAAAGAGGTGAGTTTTCACCAAAGCGCTTTTTGCAATCCGATACGCGACCGCCGCACTTATCAAGAGATGGGTCGGCGACTGGGTTTCCGTCCTTATCAAAGTAGTTCGTGCCGGTATATCCGCACCCAGCTCCGCGATATCCGCCGTAACCAGCCGAGTCCATCACAAGCCATCCGCATACGTTGGCAATCACCTGTCTGCGAGGCAACTGAACACCATCGAGCGACATCGGGGACGCAAGAACAAACGATACTGCTTCTGGCGTTTCTCGCTCTTTCTGGCTGACTATCCACGTTTCTACGGGGAAATGCTCATCAGGATCGGCAGTTGGATTCACGCCGCCAAAGTTCTCAGCGTCGAGGTATTTTGCAAACGTCCGGTGGCGAATAAGTTTCGCGCCAACCAGATCATCAAATGCCAAGCACAGCGCTGTGACAACGCCGGTCACCTTGTTACCGTCGCCATCCTCGCCAATGTTGCCAACGGATAAAGACGGGTTTGGTTGCTGAGTATCACCGGTGCGCTCAAATCCTGACGATTCGATAGCCCATGGGTAATAGGCTCTACCCTGCCAATAGATGATCGAATGGTCATAATTGTGAAAACGCTGGATATCGCCACCCAGTTCCGTCATATCCAATTCATAAAGCGTAATGAGATTTCCCGGCACAAGTTTTTGAACGTCTTCTAGAATCATGGCTCAAACCTCTGATTGAATGTGCAAGACAGCGACCAAATCCCCGTTGAGCGACCGTTGTGTGAAATGTTGCTTTTGCTGTAGCCGGAGCATGTCCATAGAAGCATCTCTCCGTCATAGTCTTTCGGCGTCCAGTGGAACGGAATAAAGCCGCCATGCTGGTCGATAAAGTCCATGATCGCCTTTATCTTGCTGTAGTCGCCTTTGAATTGAAGAGAATATGAATCTGATTTGGTGTTGATTCCGTCGCCTACTTCTTGCAAATACCCGTCACCAAATTGCGCAGACAAGACTCGAAAAGAAGAAGACCCCGAGATTTCAATCAGCGGGGCCCATTCAAATATTTGTGGCATAGTCGAATCATCCGTTCTGTTTGTACTGCCAAAGAGCGCCACCTTGACGCATTGACTGTGATTGCAGTTGCTTGAACCTGGCATCGACGAACTGACCAATCTCCTTGCCGAATTGTGCCATCATGGACCCGCCATCCGTGGAAACTGACCCGTCGCTTGAAATGTTGACCTGAATGACCGTGCCGCCACTTCCTGAAGCATCTTTATTACTAACCACTTCACCGCGACTATTAGGAAGCATGTACTGCTGACCATTTGCCGCATTAAATACTTCTGGTCTCCCGTCTTCGTTAACACGATACATGCTACCAGCTTGAACAGAACCACCATACAGGCGACCGCCCATAATCATTGCGCTCATAGCGGGAATGCCAGCCGCCATAGATGCTGTAGCAGCGCCAACAGCTCCCCCCTGAGTGGCTATAGTTGCTGCGGTTGCAGCCGGAGTGTATGCGGAGGCAATAGCCGCTCCGGTGGTAGATGCGGTGGCAATTGAAGTGGTTGCAGCAGTATCAGCTATTATCTGGTTTTTGACATACTGCATCCCCATTTCAACTAAAGCACCAACCGCCTGATTGAGCACGGCATTGGCTAAAGATTGCATAGCCTGAGTTGCACTCATTGTTCCAGATAGGATTCCAGATATTGCATTAGTTCCAGCGCTACCAAGAGCATCAAGCGAATCCATTAACAATTCATTGTTCTTGGATTGAGCTCTGAAGTTCTGCTCTCTTAATGCCTGCATGTTTTCTTCATGCTTAGTTTTAGCTTGAGTCTTGAGATCTAGATATCTTTGATCTTCAATTAACTTTGCTTCGTTAAGAGTTTTCAGGTTGTTAAGCTCAAGTTCATACCTCTGCTGCTCCCCCTCCATTGGGTCAAGTTGGCCAAGCAGATTTTTGTTCTTATCGCTATCAGCCTTAAGGCTTATCATTATGTCAGCAGATGCCTGATCTTCTCTCATTGCCGCAGCTTTTTCTCGCTTCGCTTTGGCTAGTGCCTTTTCAGATTCAGCCTCTTTCTCATTAGCGATTATCTTGTCGTAAGAGGCTCTCATCGACTCAATAGTCTTTGGAGTTGCCCCTTCTTCTGTCGCTTTTTTGATAGCAATGGCTTTTTCAAGCTCAAGCTGTTTAGAGCGTAACTCTTCCGTTCTAACTGATAGCCTTTCAGCATTGTCAGCCCATTTTTTCTGATTGTTGGCCGCTTTTTCTGCGGCCTTTCCTACATCGTCAAATGTTATTTCGGATTCTTTTAGCTTATTGTTCAAATCGCTAATAGCTATTTCACCGAGTTTGTACTGAGCGATTAGATCTTTAATTTGAGAAAATAATTTTATTCCTGCCTCAGTGTTATTTATCCCAGCTTTAGTCGCAGAATCTAAGGCAGACTCTAGCTCACTTAGCGACCCTGATGGATCTGCTTCAAAGCTTTTTGCCGCCTTGCTGAGTTGAATAAACGCTTGATAAGCATCATCCGATTTGTTGCCAAACAGATCCATTTGGTAATTCAGGCCATTGAATTTACTAATGGTTTCATTTATCCCAGCAGAAGCCACCTTCATTGCGTTGGTTTGATCTGCGATAAGGTTTACTAAACTAGCCCTTGCAATTATCTGCGAAGATTGAGCAAGAACTTTCATTTGCTCTGAATAACCAGTAATGCCCTCTGATGAAAGAGTAATCGCGGCTTTTACGCGCTCAGTGGCTTTTTCTACACTCTCAAGAGCATCTGTTGTTTTAAATAGATTTGGGATCAGAGTGCCCGCTAATGACGCACCAATACCAACGACCGCGCCAAGCAGAGGAGCCCCAAGAACGAAACCTAAGTCAGCACTTTGTTGTGAAAGAGCCAGCATTGCACTCTGACCGCCTTGGATTTGGCCTATGAATTGTTGCAGTTGAATACCAGCTTGACCTGCAGATCTGCCAACAGAAGATAACCCAGTATTCACAGCTCTAGAGGTCTTTGTCACTTGGGTATCAAGCGTAGACATTTTTGATTTTGTGGTATCAAGCGACTTATTTATCGCTGCCGCAGAATCGATCGCTTTCTGCGTGTCTGCATCAACTGTGTAGTAAACCGTACCTGCGTTAACTGCCATGTTTCCTCCGGGCAATAAAAAACCCCGCCGAAGCGAGGTTTGTTGGAATAAAAGTAAGTTCTTTATAACTTAGCCTGTTTCCTTGTAATGTAGATAATACATCGGCAAGCGCTATGAACAAGAAGCCCAATCAAAACCAAGGATCCACCACCTACAAAAAAGTACTTCGCCAACATGGCAGTTTGAGACCTGTAAGAGTCAGCCATGCTTGACCCAGCAGCAAACATAAAGAATGCGCCAACAAGAGAGGAAATCAAAAATATCGTACTCATAATATTTAAATAACCACTAGGGTCATCATCTTGAGGCTTTTCATTTGACCTCCTCATTGACTCTTCGTACTTTATTCTGGCGTCAGCAGTGCTAACAGCTCCCACTTCGTCAACGATTGAGTAACCTCGTTCGGTCAGTGATTTGATAGTTTCTTCGTCCGATTCAAACTCTGTTAAGTTTTTATACTTCAGTACCTTATATTCTTTCATGATATTCCCCATCACAGCATATGCAACGAAACTACCATTCACCCCGAATTTAAGCAAAGTTTAATCTTAAAGTTGACAACCTAAGTCACTTTTTCCTATTATCCAATTCGAGGCGTCAGAACCTCTTTGCAAAAGCCGGACTATACCAACCCCGTGAGCGTTGGCTTTTTTGTGCCTGTCGTTTGAGCACAAACCCTGCATAGATCTATCTACAGAATTATGTTGGGAGGGCGACGAATACAACACCCTTCGGGGAAATAAGTCCGCGGTAGCTTTTGGCCGTTCTGAACCTCCCAACACCTATTTATTTCAGAAAAAACAAAAGGAAATTCGTCATGAACCAATCTAACCAAGATGTTACCCATCAAGTTATTGAATCAATCAATATTGAAAATGATCATGCATTTGTCTCTTCAAAAGCTGTTGCTGAGCACTTTGGTAAATCACACAAAGACGTTTTAAGAGCTATCTCTAACGTAGGATGTAGTGATTCCTTCAGAGAGCGCAATTTTGCGCCCTCTGTATATTCAGTGAAAACAGGTATTGGTAAGGAGAGAACTTACAAATGCTACAACCTAACCAGAGACGGCTTTATCTTTACGGTTATGGGATTTACCGGAAAGAAAGCAGATCTATTCAAAGAAGCCTACATTAACGCCTTTAACAAAATGGAAGCAGCACTTCTTGGCAACCAACTAGGTTGTGGCATTAATCCTGAAAACTATCACTTCCCACTTGAAACCGCTGATCCAAAAACTCGTGTATTCAAAAATGTCATCATGACACCTCGTGTTTTACTTGATAACAGAAAGCCAGAGATTGAGCTGATTGAGCAATTAGAGAAAGACGGCTTTGATGTTTCAGGGGTAAAAGTGCGCATCGAAGCGCTTTATGCTCTGGCGCAATATCAAGTTTTCTATAACGAGATGTTTACCGAACTACACAACAGCTTAGATCGAGTTACCCAACTTGCCGATAGCCACCGCCAAACGGTTTGGGGTAAGAATGTTAATTTTAGCTCTTATGATGATATCAAACGCTTAAAACCATAATCTAAATAAAGCGCGGTTAATGCAATTTCTGACCGCGCTTACGCTGAATTTTTTCAAACCATTCCATTGTTGCTTCGTGCTGTTCTTTCGTTGGTGCTTTTGAACCGGGTTCGTTGCTTTCAGGTTCTGGGAACTTAGCTCGCATAGCACCGACTAGACTCGTCATCGTCATGTTCCAAGCTTCTTTTTCTGTGACGCCAAGATGTGCCATAGCCAAGGAAACATGCTCACTTGCCTTAAATTCTGTTGTGTATGTACTTTGGTCTGGTTCTTTGTTTTTTAGAGGCTCTTGCGCTCCAGTTATGCCGTGTTTTAGCAATGATCTAGCAATGGCGATTACGTCAGTGTAATTGGCAGCTTTCTTTACGTACTTACGCTTTTCATTTAAGTATCCAAACACTTCCGACAGATCAACTTCGCTGCATGAATTAATAACCGCTAACGCCTCATTAAACTGACGCCATTTTGACTTCTTGTCGGTAAATTCACTCATTACGATAGCGTAAGAAAGAAGTATCTCTTTTTTATCGCCTATCTGAGTCATTGCATAGAGAGATGGCCTAAGAATATAAGTGTTACCTTTGTAGTGAACACCTATTTCACCAATATCCGTCAGTATCATGATTCACCAAGAGAAGTTAACTGGGAACTCTAAAGATAAAGCCTCATCCTTAGAGTTCCTGCTGGTTTTAAGATACTGTTACAGCAACCGTATCTGTGATCGCGGTGTTCGATGTTGACTTGATGGTAATCACTGCGCTACCTGTCGCAATTGCGGTAACAACACCGTTTTGATTAACGGTCGCAACATTCACATCATCACTTTCATAAGTGATGCCTTGAGGTGCATCTGTCGGCTCAACTGCCACAGCAAGTTGACGAGTGTCATTTGCAGCCATAGTTAAAGTTTCAGGGTAAGCAGTTACAGAAACCACATCAGCAGCATCTGCATCAGGTGTATCTTCAACAATCAAACCAAAGTCAGAAGCGGTAGCTGATGATTCCATACTGTAAGTAACAACGTTATCGTATGGCGCTGAACGACTCATATTTGAAATAAGCATTAATGCTGTAAACGTAAGGTCTGGGAACGTCATACGTAGCCAAGCTTTAGGTTGACCATCTGTCGCTACAGGGTTTGCAACATGCTTAGTTAAATCGATAAGGTTTTGAGCACCGGCACCGCTAGCCTTACACACACCATCACCAGAAATAGACAAGCTCTGGAATGTTGCTAAGTTCTCACGCAGTGCGCCAACAGAGTCAGCATCTGTACCATCCGTTGTATCCCAAGACAAATTAAACTCTTTGGTTCGTAGTGAACCAAAAACCTTCCAATCTGCAGTTGCTGGTAGCGTGTCACCACAGCCAATCGCATATTCAAGAACGACATCACGACCGACGTATTTTGTTTTATTACAAGGCATCACGGCCTCCTAGTAAGTAAGTTGAAAATCAACAGACACAAACGGTCTGTTTTCTTCTGTGTAACCAACGCCGGAAGGCTCCGTCATTGCTCGTATTGCAGCAGCACCACAAGGAACAGTGCCATCGATTGACTCTTGCATAAGTAATTCGATGTCAGATAGAAGAGTGGCACCAAATTGACGGCCATTTTCAGGGCCCACGAGTAAGATTCTGAATCTAGGCCTGCGGGTATCTACGTCAACAGGAGCGCCGCCCATGTGATAAATGGCACAAATGTACTGGATGGTTGAGTTATCAACCCAAGCGCCCATGCTGTACTGATACTTGCTGTCTAATAGAGATTCAATCCACGCTTTTAATTGCTCAGACACGGTACATCCTCTCTAATATTGATGGTATTTTTGGCTGCAACTCGTTAAACCCTTTAGTCAACCATTGAGGTTCAGCATCTGGATCCCAGTAATTGCCAGTAAGAGACCCACCACCAAACTCAACTACTTGCTGAGGACCAAATGCAGATTGATTCCCTGTTTTGCCGAAATGCGCTCTTGGCATTCCCTTAAGCTTTCCGGGCATTTCATGCACTGCGCCTGCGTATTTAGCGGTATAACCAATGTAACCAGTCATGCCTCTGTTTGATTTCTCAATCTGAGGGGCGTATTGGCTGTTAATCAACGTACTCGTATCGACTGGCACCATCGTTTGAGCAATAGCACCACCCTCGCTAAGAACTGCGTAAATAGCCGCTTCTGTACGAGTTTCCTCGATGGTTCCAACAATGCGATCAAAACCAGCTTTAATTTTTTCTATTCCTTTAACCGTCATAATCTACGACCGCTGTACGCTACAAATTAATTTGAAACACCGATTGCCCGCTTTGTTCTGGAAATACTGCAACAGACTTAACCCCTTTTACTGGGCGCCCATGCTGATCGTGAACTTTGTATACTCCACCCGGAGAAAGAACTGCAGTGAGTTCAACCTCTCCAGAAGGGATATCATCTTGTGCATTGATAAGCTGTTGCAGCTCTTTAATCACTGGATTGCGCGGGTCTACGTCATGCTCATCGAGAAGCAAATCAAGCGCTTTAATGATGGTTTCTTTCGCGTTCATTACGTCACCAATTTGTAATCAGGTTCTTCTGAGAAAAAACTCATATCCCATTCAGTACGGGACCGTATTTCTTGCCATTCGGAATGACCATTTAACTGGATGAGATCGAGATATTTAGGCGCAGAGTTTTCGGTGAAGATTTCATAGTTTGATATGAATTCTTTCCCTTTATCGTCTCGCATCTGTTCAGACTTAGCAGTCCATGTGCAAGCAATCTCAAACTCTTCACCATAGGTCGTTTCACCTGACCATTGGTCAATACTGACAAATGGTTTTACTGTTGCTGTGTTGGTGTATGACCATCTAGCAGTAGCACTCATAAGCACCCACCCTTACCTAGCCATATCCCTGCAAATGAATTTTGCGTTGGGTCTGGTGGTATCAAATCAGTAGTGCATCCACTTTTGTCTAGTCCACGCAATAGGTTCAACTGCGCTTTCCATCGATCGGCAAAGTTTTTGTATTTGAATGATCGAGACGCACCGGACGGAGCCGTTTGGCTTGATAACATCTTGTCTGATTGGGCGTAAGCCATTAGCGAGATTAAATAACACTGAATAAGCAAAGCGGTATTCGCAGAATAATTGGCATTTAGACAATCATTCACTGAGTTAGCCAACTCTACCCAACCAATGACAATGAAATCTGGTGTGGTACCGGCATCAATTCCCTGTGACTGTAAATATTGCTTTGCTTGTTCTGATGTGATCATGATGACCTCAAATAAAAGCCCCACCGAAGCGGGGCATTAAAAAAGCCGCTCAAATATGGCGGCTTGTTATTTCTTGGCTGCTGGCTTCTCAGCTGGTGCAGTTGGAGTTGCTGGCTTAAGTTCGCCGGCTTTCTTTTCTGCTTCTGCGATAATGCCTTTAGCCTTGCCTTCTGCTTCACTAACAATTTTCATAGCTTCTTCGTTAGCCTTTTCGATGATGAGTTTAGCTTCTTCGTTAGACTGCTCGATAATAAGAGCAGCTTCGCCTTTAGCCTTATCTACATCATCACCATCACTTTCAACTTCAATGTATGGTCTAACATTTGCCTTTAGTGAAGGATGAAGCTTTTTAAGCTCAACGATTGCGCCTTTTTCCACGCCATGCCAAGGGATTTCAACGATATATTTCATGTGTTACTCCTTAGCCCATGTCAGCGCCGTAAACGACACCAGAATGACCATCCTTGTCCTTCTTAACCTGCATACCCATAGCGCCCATGATCTGGAAGTTATAGTTGCTGTTAGGCATTGGACGAGGTAACGGTGTAATACCAGTTGTCATACCGACAAGAGGTGTAACCGTTGATTGCTTGCGCTCGTAACCTAAGAACTCGTTACCGCTCATGGCGTAGGTTGGTCGAAACTCTCGAATTTTGCTGCGAGAAAGGATTTCTTGCATCACTGTACCCATGCGTACGCCACTAACAATATATGGGCGACCAAGACGAGCAAAAAGTTCATTTGAGGTCCATACCAAATCATACACGCTGACATAGTTGTCTTTTGCTGTGGTGAAAAATGGACCTTCAGTGAAGAACGTAATTAGATCTGCATCAGTAGCTGTGACCAGATTGATATTCGCACCGGAAGCACCAAGATTGATTTTCTTAGTATTTCGATGGTTTCTCAAACCTTGACCATTCTTGCTATCTACTCTGACACCAGTAGCGCCATCAAGAGCGTAACTGACTAGCTTTTCATTGTAGATTTTCATCTTCGCAGATTGAGAATCTAGAACTAAATCAAGACCCACAGAACTTAGGCCAGCGGCATGACGCCAGTTGACACCAAAACCTGCTAGGAAAACAGGAATCGGGTCACCGTCTGAATCATAATCTGTGTGATCAAAGCTAAATGGAGCCTGACCGTCGATTGTGATTGAAACGTCATCCGCGATATCACCAACGATATTGTATGACTTAACGGTTTTACCGATTGGTAGTGTGGTTTGGATAGCAAGAAGATCCATCAGCATTTCCATACCAATAGTTTCTTCACGAGATTGAACAACCATTCGGTCAACTTCTTGCCAGAACTCACGAGCGAAACCAGTTGCAGCGTTAGCGGCAATCATTTCCGGTGTCATGTGAGCTCGGTTTGCAGTGATCATTGACTGCATATTGGCGCTAACAATGTTACGTGTAGCCCAAAGGTCTTCCCAGTGGCCTTGAACGTTGCGGTTATCCGCCAGTGTTTCACGAGTAAAAAACATCTACTTTCTCCTGTTAAGCGGTTACACGCCACTACGGAAACGAACACGGATTAGGTCATCAGCAGTCAGGGTAACTTCGTCCTGAGAGTAGCCAATAATAACGTCCGTAACTTCAACACCAATTGCACCTTTACCAGCGGTACCAAGCTTGATTGGTGTATCTTTTTTGTATGCACCAGCAGGACAAAGAAGCGCTAGTTCGCGACCTTCTTCTACATACTCAGCAACACCAGAATCACCAGCTGGAACCGCTTCTGAAATGCCTAGACCTTGGTGTGATGCAGGATGCATTACGTAAATTCGACCAGATAGAGCCGAAACAACAGCAAACTCTTCACTAGAATCGATGTTTACGAGAACGCCAGGCAGTGTATTAGCAGCAGCCAAGCGGGTTTCTGTGACGGACTTGCCGTCTAGGTTAATACGACGATAGCGCATTGTTCACCACCTTATTGAGGGAAATATTCGTCCGCTTTTGGCGCACCAGTTTCAGCCTGCTCAGTAGCAGAGTTAGTACCAAGCGGCGCAGCAGAGCCACACTTCTTGAATGCTTCATCAAGAGCTTCGCCTTGAAGCGAGTTAGCGATAATTTCACCAAATTGCTTAGTGACGACTTCACGCTTACGCGCTTCTTCTGCATCGTGGTTAGAAGTAAGCTTTTTGAACTGCTCTTCTGTGTTTGCTTGGAAAGTAGCGAACTGTTCAGTAATCGGTTTTAAGGCTTCTTGCATATTGGCAGCGACAGCCTGACTAACCTCGCCTACGAGTTCTTTTTTCTCTTCTGGTGTTAAAGGCATGTCGCCCTCCTGTTTGTTTGCTGCAGGTTGTTCCTGCGGATTGAATAAACCTTTTACTTTGTTGGCGACCACGGATACCCATGACTCAGTTCGCTGAACATCAGTACCATCATCGTCAAATACAATTTTTCCGCTTTCAGATTTGTATCCGTAGACCTTTGCCTTGCCGCCGTTGGTAATGACGATCGCCTGAGAACTGGTGAAGTCTGCTACCCACGCATATTCATCGCTACCCGGTGCAAGCTTATCTTTGGCGGCTTTCTCTAATCGGCGTTCTAACTCGCGGAAGCTTTCACCCACAAGAACGCCAGAGTTAACTTTTAGCGACTGCATAGGTTTTGCTAGGTCAGCGTTAACCATTAAGCCAACGCCTTGTTCCGGTGTAGCTGCGCCAACTTCATTTAGCAGAATGGCATCATGGTCAACGGCTTTGATGTCAGCTACCCAATTCGCGCCCATGTTTCGCTGTTCTTCGGTTGGCTCTAGCTCTTCAAGAAAAACCGCGATACTGGTATGAATAGGAGGAACATCGTCACCACGTTCGATAGCTTCGACACGTTCAATGAGCTCGTTACCTTTAGTGCTCTGTTTGGCAACTTCGATATCTACCCATTTTTCCACATATACACGGTTACCAGATTTCTTAACGTTGCGGTTCCATGCCCCAACGTGGCCTTGGTTAATACCTTCAGCACTAAACGCAGAGATAAACGCACCGTTCAAAGTAGGATGGCCTAGCGGAGCTAAAGTACCTTCCAGACCTTCATAGTGCTTATCTATCTGCTCAGCGGTGTACAAACCACCGTTCATAATCACGTTTGCAGGTAGCGTGTAACTAGGCAATACCCAATGCTCACGGCCGTTGTATGTTTCGCGTCGAATCGATTGATTGTTAACGCGAGTAGTAACGTTCACTTGGATGCAAGACTCACGATTCACCGCGAGTGATGAGTTAACGACAAGTGAAACTTTTGACTTTTTCATTTCATCCCCTAACTGCATCAGTGGCAGCATGAACATTTTTGATTAGTTGCAATAGTTTCAATGGTTGCAAACTTGGATTTGTCGAACATCTTTTGTGCACGTTCGACGATCGTTTCGTTGAGCGGATTCCCATCCTTATCAACTAGGACTGTTACATTTGAACATTTGCAATTACTTGCTATTATTCCATTTGCAACCATTAAACCTGAAACCTCTTGGAGATCGTAAACTTGACCAAAATACTCAAAAACAACGATGTCGATAATCTCGTCATGGAATTGAAGTCCGGAACCGACCCTAGCGATATTGCTAAAAAATTCGGGATTGCCAGAATTACAGTCATGAACTACGCAAGAAAGCATGGAATAAGGAGCATGAGGCTCATATCTGACTTTTTCACTGCAGAAGACATCTACCTTAGACATATGAGTGGAGAAACCATCCAACAAATCAGCCGTGATATTGGTTTTTCCAGAATCACAATAAACAGGTTTTTGAAATCCAACGGTTTTAAATGCCGAACAATGTCCGAAGCCGCAACTCTCAGCAACCAAAAGCTCGGGGCTAAGTTTAGGAAAATCCGGGCAAAAGACGCTCAAATTGCAAGGCGAGGAAGCTCTGACAGTGATGAAGTTAAAGTCAGAAGATCCAAAGCCATGAGAAACTGTAGAGTTGGCATGTTTGAGACTGACATAATCCAAGCTCTTAAGCGTTCTGGAATCTCTTGTGAAGGTCAGCGCCCTATCGGACATTACAACTGCGATATCTTTATCCATGAATTCAGCGTCGCCGTGGAAGTCTATAGCGCTCACCCTAGCAAAGAAAGAATGACCGACCTCAGAGAGAGAAGTAAATACATCCTCGATTCTGGGCTCAACATCTTGATCATACAGGTCAGCTATCCCAACAGAATCTTCAACATCAACGCCGTGAGAGAGCGCGTAATCGCCTTTGTTGACTTCTGCCGCCGAAACCAAACCCCTGCTTGTCATTATGGGGTGATTAGGGGTGACGGTAAGATTCCTTCCACTAGCAGTCACTATCTTGATGACCGGCCCCCTGTACTCAGCTTTTGAACCAGCAAAAAATCTGCCTTGAACTCTTGTTCCTGGCAGATAACAGTTAATCGAATTAGAACCAGTAGCAAACCACTCTCTGACCTGCTCCAACGTGAATAACTTCGCATGCCTTTTTGCGTGCCACGTTCTCGTTGTTGGAGATAGCGCAGACATGTGCATCTGCATGGTTTTGAAACCGTATCGCGCCTCTGCATCTTCGGTTTCATCCCATCGAGCGCGACGTAACGCTGTTGGTATCTCAGTTCTTGCTATTCGGTTGGCACGACCTTGCTCTAACTTGGCTTGAGTGACTAACGATCTAGCAACATCACGAGGATTGAGTCCTCTGGCAATACCATCAGTCAGAACCCTTGCCATATCCGCTTTTACTTTTGCGGTAAGGCTTTTCATTTCTTCAAAGACACGAGCCTGAAGCATTGCGACTCGACGTCGATAAGGCTCACGTCTAATGATCTGTGTTAGCGATTCGTTTTCTGACCGATACGTTTTAGATTGAGCAGAGAGATTAGAGAATTCCTGACCAGTTCCCCGTTGATAGGCCGTCGATACGTAAGTTTCAAAGAACCATCCGTTCTCTGCACGACCAATCAACTCATCGTCAATCAGAGCGTCACCTTCATCCAAGATGATGCGAAGGATTAGACTATCCAGTTCGTACAGGTATTTCTTATTAACGATTGGCTGGCTAGGAATTCGCTCAACAAGATCCGCATATCGCCTGCCAATGTTTTTCAGTCTTTTTTCAAACTGGTTAATGGCACCACGCTCTAACTTATCGACTCCCGTAGGATCTTCGATGTTGCGCGGCAATATCGGTGATGCTGCTTTCTTTGCCATTGTTTAGTCCGGTTCTTCATCTGGTAGGGGATCGCCTTCCTTTATCGGCTCATAACCTGCAGCGGTACGTATTTCGTTGTCATCAAAGATAGGCGCTCCAGTTGACGTAGCCTTATCATTGATAACGCTCATCTTCTCAGCCTGCTCTAACTTCTCTACTTGAGTTGATTCGTTCAGATCATCCCAAACAACCGTAAATTCAGATATTGGCTTGATGGAGCCTAAATTAGTGAGTTTTTCGACAAGCTCTTCTACTTCACCGCTGAGTTCCATTTCTCTTCGAGACTGGCAACGGGCATTAAAATACTTGTTGTCCTCAGTGCTTGACCGTTCAGCCTGTTGGTTGCCAACTAGAATTCGTCCCGGAATATCCACCGATGATGAGAACGTCTGCAGGTTAATATCATATGGCGGAGTTGGATCTGGCGTATTAGCGACAAGTGGCGTAACTGTAGCCCCTTGCGTTGACATCAATACGTCATTGCCCTTGTTTATCTCTTTTGCTACTTCGTTGAATTTATCCTGTAGCTCATTAACACTCACACCGTATAACGAAGCGAGGTTATTAAAATCAATTTCTTTATCGAAGTTGATGTTCAACTGTCTGGCAGCATTCTTGAGGAATGACTCACCAGAACCGCCCTCTACTTTCTCGATGTTGGTTAGTGCGTTGTAACCCGGCTCAAGAAACCCGATAGCATCTAGCGTGTAATCACCGAGGATAAATACTCTGTCTGGGTGAACATCAAATACCTTCTTGCCGCTATTTGGTAAAGTTGCCGTGTATGACCATGCAGTTGGCTCTCCGTATGCTTCGCTATTTAAATCGGATTCATAGGATTTAGGCTTAATGCAGTTCGCCCAAGCTACGGTAAACTTTGCAATACCTCGCCCTTTATCTACTGGCTCATGCCATTTCTTACTATCACGGAAGTGAATCAGTATTGCCGCATAACGCCCAACCAAACGGCGCTTATCCGCTTCTGAAAACGCCTTCCATAATTTCTTAGTTAAAATGGTCTTGTTCGATTTCTCCCAAGCAGTTTCTTTCTTGGATTCATCTTGCTCTTCACCCTCAATAACCTGAGGGAAAGACGACCAACATCTGCTGATTAGCTTGTTTACAGCAGAGAACGCCAACCCACCACGACGATAAGCGTTATACAAGTCGGAGAAATCTAATTGCTCTTTCCAGCCGTACTCGTACCAAGCAGAAGACCGTTTATGGTCCATACCCATGGGATTGATTAGCGCAGCACGAGCAGCAGCAACTGCATCATTCTGGTAGCTATTAGCTCGCAGATGAAGAGCGTGGTTAACTGCCATTTGTATTTTATCGCTCATACTTCGTATTCCGTCCGTTCAAGCACACAACGCTTGCCGTTTGGTTCATGCAATGTTGTCGATGGGTTATGGATTACTTCAACGCTGGATAAGTTAGGATCACGCCAAAGTAATGTTTCTTTCGCTGTGTAGGTATTAACAGCTGTTTCACGGGCGCATGTTATGCAGCGCGCACGAACAAGCAGCGAAACAGAACCGTCTCGCGCTTTTACTTTGAATAAGGCCATAGTTATCTCAATCGTTTAGGGATCATCATTCCGAGAGCTTGCGGCAATGCGAGTGCGGTTAATGCGTAAACCGTTGCGTCAAGTCTGTCTGGTGACTTCTTGGCAGTGGTTGGAACGTATTCCATCATCTGGTTTTCAAGTGTGTATAAGTTACCGCTGTGAGCGACACGACCTTGCTCATACAGTGCAGATATTGGCTCTGCCCTAGCAAACTTACCTTTGTTTGCATGGACTCGGATAATGCGCCCCTTAAACCCTGCGTTTTTGAGCGTATCCTCTGCCATATCTCCGCCTTGGTTGGTTTCGATAACAATAGAGTCTGCATTATGGGTTTCATAAGCGAAGATCGCCTTCTTAGCCCATCCTGCAGGAGAGAACTTACCGCTGTAATCTGCATCAACACTGAACAAGGCTTTATCACCAGCACCATAAGCACTTGCGACAGAAATACCCGTTTCGTCACTTTCATCGCTATTTGATGCCTGAGGGTCTATAGCAACTACGGTTCTTGTTCTATCTAGTTCTATTTGAAGCTCATGCGCTGCCGCAATCATTGCCTCATTCCATAAAGCGCCTTCTTCATTAAATCTTCGTGGTCGCTGCATGTACTGAGCTTCAGCTGACCGACGATGAGAGAACAAAGCTACTCGGTGTGACTCGTTATGCTTAAACGGCCACAGCCAACCATCATCTAAACCATGATCAATTGGTATCGCATGCGTGTTCTCTGGGTAAAGAACCTCATAAGGAAGAGTGTTATCAATGATGACTGGCAGATTTAAGTGATGCCATTTCTCGCCAGAACCACCACGTAACAGATAACCGCTTAAGTCGTTGTAGTGAATGCGCTGCATGATCACTATCATTGGAGTGGTTTCTATCGCTAAACGAGACTTAATGGTTTCGTTAAATCGATTATTTACCCCATCCCTGACAACTTCAGAGAATGCATCATCCGGCTTTACCGGATCGTCAATAATTAGCGCGCCTTGCCAACCGGGTTCCATGTGTCCAGCACGAAAACCAGTAACCTGACCAGCTGATGATGACGCATAAACACCACCGCCAAACTCGTTCCACCACATTGCTTTACTGTCTGCATCATCACGTAGCTTCATAGGCCACATAGATTGATAAGCAGATGACTTAATCACGCCTCTTGCAGTTGATGAGTTAAGCAGTGCTAAGTTGTGTGAATAAGAAAGGTGCATGAATCTAGCGCGATTGTTTAACGCTATTCCGCGCCCCATCATGTTGATGGTTGCCAGTTCGGTTTTTGTGTAACCAGGTGGAACGTTTATGATTAGCCGATTAATCTCACCATCGATAACGCGATCAAGCGTTCTTTGAATAACTTCATGGTGAGGCGCGACAATCATCTTGCCGCCTGTACGTTGTTTAAAGAAATAACGTGAAAAGTAAAGGCCGTCTTCTTCGCATTCTATCTTTCTAGCGTAATTCCTTTGCTCAACAGTCGTCATCCTCCAACATCTCCTGTCGAGCTTGTTTATATTCGTCTTTACTTAAGGTCAGAGTCTCAATAGGTCCACCTCCAGCACCAGAATGCTCATGCTTCTGCTTGTTCGTATAGGAATCACCACACTCTTTTGCCGCCTGTTCAATAAGCTGAGCGGTAAGGTTGAAGTTCCTCATACTCTCGGCTTTGGTAGCCATGCGGTCGAGTGCGCGAAGGCGATATGCTTTATTGGCGATTGGAATGTCTGATATTTCATTTTGAAACCGCTCTCTCGTGGTATTAAAAAGATCAACCCACTTCTGAGCTAAATTCTTACCACTGACTTTTGTCGGATCGTGCGATTCAATTTGTTGTTTAGTAATTTTTAACCCAAACTCTTTTTGGACAGATTCGGCGACTTCAGATATAGGATCAAAGCAAGCCAACGCTTGAACAATAAAGCGCTTTACTTCATTTTTTAGCACCGCCATAAATTAACAATCGTCCAAAACAGTCCAAAAATTTAAGCCAGTTTCATAATGCAAGTTCCACACGCTCTGGCTATGTTTGCTTTGCCTACTTCAGGGCTTTGGTTTGCAGCATCAATGATATCAGCTACATCTTTAGTCACACCGTAGCGTCTTACTACACCAGTGAACTCTTCCACATCATGACCACGGATACACAACTTAGGCATTCCCTCTTGAGTGAACTTAGGTGAACCAAATTCATCAAGCTTCTGTGCTATGTGGTAAAGCTCATGTTCTACCAATGCGCAGAAGTCTATATCTGTACAGATTGAACAGTAATCGGCTGCTAGTGTGATAACGAACTGAGGGACATGGCCAAACCATTCAACCATCTGTTGCTCTGCTCTGGCCTTTTGCCATCCTCCCGCACGAATCATCACCTCTTCACATTGCCCGAGAACGTGACGGCCTTTCTTTTCAAATGCACTTGAAGCCCATAAGAACTTAATATCTGCATCCGCTAAGTGAAAGTGGTCAGGGTTATACAGTTCACCATTACTATCTAGTATCTGACTGCGTACCCAATCCAATACATCGTTAGCCGGTTCTATCTTTGTGTAGATATGAAGCTCATCTACTAGTGATAATGGTGGCAATGGTCGGTTA
>CEGC01000416.1_pt1 | contig 24265 bp, 18 predicted proteins | sample 302731 | NCBI WGS metagenome assembly CEGC01 (sample SAMEA2755656, study PRJEB7226) | microbial mat metagenome | biome: microbial mat; feature: hypersaline; material: grass silage | place: USA | collected 2014-02-19 | depth 0 m | reverse complement strand
AAAACGCTCTAGGCCAGCAGGGCGACCCCATCGCGGCGGGGATCAGCGGCAGCGCTGAGGATGCCGTTGGGGTTCCATTCGGCAAGGTGAACGCCGCCAAAGAACATATCGATATCGGGCACCAAGCGGTGGCGGGGCCAACGGCTGCGCAGCGCGTCGGGCAGGTCGCCCTCTGCCCCTAGGGTTGCATCGTCGCCATAGCCAAGGACATGCAGGCGCTGGCGTTCAACGGCTTTGTCGGGCGAGAGGGCGAAGTCGCACAGGTTGACGATGGTTTGCACTAGCGCGGTGCGGATGCGGCTCGATCCGCCGGCGCCGAGCACCATTTCCCGGCCCTGTGGGGCGCGCATGAGGGTCGGGGCAAGCAGCGATCCTAAGCGTTGTCGGCCCATCCACCAAGGGTGCTCATCATGGCCACGTTCCAGGGTGCCGAGGAAGTTATTCAGCAAAACGCCACAGCCGGGGATAAAGCATCCGCTGCCTTCGCCATTGGTCAGGGTCAGGGCGGCGAAGTTGCCTTTGCGGTCAACGACGGAAATATGAGTGCTGCCGCGACGGACCACAGGCGGCGAACCTAAGATTTCCCGCGCATCGCTTAGTGCCTTTGCCTCCATCAGGATCTCTTCGTTCACGCCTTCATCGGCGGAGGTCGCGTTGTCGATCCTTTCGTGGGTCAGGGCAATGGCGTCGGCCAAGAGCCCCCAGTGGCGATCACTCCCCCAGCCGTGCGAGGCTTTAATCTTGCGGTCGAGTAGGGCGAGGGTGTGCATCATCTGTACTCCGCTGACCGATGGCGCTGGCGCGGTGTAAAAGGTGCTGTCGTGGTAGGAAAAGCTCAGGGCCGACCTTTTGCGAACGCTATAAAATGCCAGATCTTCACGTTCTAAATGGCCGCCACGGGCGGCGCTGTCGGCAATCAGGCGTTCGGCAACTTCGCCCTTATGGAATAGGTCGCGTCCTTCTAGGGTTAAGGCTTCGATCAGCTTTCCCAGTTCAGGATTAAAGAGCACATCGTCTTCCGCCAGGGTCAGCAGGCGGGGGACCTGACCTGGGGCCGGGTTTGGGTCAGCCTTGGTCAGCGGGCTCAGCGCTTTTCCCGGTGCGGTGAGCAAGGCCGAGATCATGCTTAATGCGGTGGCTTGTAGGGCACGGACAGGGTGGCCCGTACAGGCGATGTCAATCGCTTTGGCGGCAACTTCGCCAAGGGGCATCCAGCCCAGATCCTGGTGGATGGCTAGCAGACCGGCGACGGTTCCCGGAGTAGCAACGCTGCCCAATCCGCCACAGAGCGGCGTTCCTGATGCGGTGGGGTAAGCGATCCAATCGGGCGGCGAGTGACGGCGGCGCTGGCGGGGTGTGTCGGCGAAAAAATCGTAAAATGCGGGCTTAGACCCGTCTTTGCGCGCCAACAGTAAGCCACCCCCGCCCAAGGAGGCAAAGGCAGGTTCGCAGACGCAAGCCACAAAGGCGGCGGCGACCGCGCCGTCAAAGGCATTGCCGCCGCTGCTTAACACCTCGGCGGCAGCCTGGGCGGTTAAGGGGTGGCCCGCAGCAACGGCGCCACGGGCGGGTCCACGAACAAACATGATCTTGATGCTCCGACGAGTCTGAAAGGGGGAAACTAAGATTTTTTGGGGGAAATCCCCTATAGCAAAGAGAGAATGATTTTTTCCTCTTTTACTGACGGTATAAGGTCATGAAATAAATATGGTTTTTGAAACTCAGCATTTATGGGTACATACCACGCTTCCATCATGGAATAGTCTTTCATTAGGAAATTCGTAAGTGCGCTGTTGCGCTGTGATCCATTGGCAGGCGGAGGCTCATCCGTCGCGGTGGATGTTCAAATAGGGCTTAAATCAGATTCGCAAGAGTTTATCACCCGTACCGGTCATGCAGTCTATTTTCCTTGCCACGTTGATACGGCGTGGCTTGGTGACGCTTGCCGTTTGTGCTTTGCCGTTCGTGGCTCAATATTGGCTTGGGGGTGATTTACTTCGCCTGCAGTTTTTAGCCGCCCCGCTGCTTGGCATCTTGCTTGGGCTTTATTGCCTTTGGGGGCCTTGGCAAATTCCGCCGATGGCGCTGGGATTGGGGGTGTTTTACCCGCCCTTATTTGATCTTGAGATTTCGGTATACAGTGCGGGGTTTTCCGTTGGGACGCTGATAAGTTTGGTCTTGTCGGGGCAGGCGGTTCGCTTGACGCAGAGCCAATATCTGGGGTTCAGTCCGCCGGAGCCGCAGGGCGAGACCGCAGAGCAGAGAGGAATCGTTGATTATGGCAAAGCACCATTGCCGGCAATGGCTCTTTTCATGGTGCTTGGTCCGCTGAGTGCAGCGTCATTGTTAACGGCGATTACTTTGCCTGCAACGCCGCTGGGGGGCGGCTTTTATACCGTTCTTACTAATTTTTCTGAACTGCTTGCTGGGCTGATTATTTTTACGCCCTTGACCGTGGTCTTTTTACTGCCCTGTCGCTGTCAGCAGCCTGGGAAGAGGCGACTGTTGGGGTATTTGTTTTTATTCGTGCCTTTGCTGGCATCGGGCCTGTGGGGATGGCAGGGCGCCGACGATATTTCGATGATGTTTCGTCATCTGCTGTTGCTCGCTTTTGTATGGTTGGGCTTTACGGCGCGGCCACGGATAAGCCTGAGTATTCTAGCCGCCGCTGCGACCGTGCTGACCTGGGCGGCGGTCACGGCCTTTGGTGCTTATGCGACAACACCGTTGCCACCCATGGGGGGATTGCCGCTGGATTTGACCGCGTATTTGGTCACCATCGCCGGCAGTGTGATTGTGGCGATGACCGCATCAGAGCCCCTGCGTCGTCGGCAAGCGGCTGTTGGCGCCCTATGCGAGGTCTTAACGTTCTCGGAACCACAACGCGATGGCAGTGCAGAGCTTGATGCCGAGCGGCTGGGTAATCTGCGCCATTTGGTTGATAGTGCACCAGCCGCTGGGGCATTAATGAGCCTGGATGGAGCGATCCTTTACGCCAACACGGCCTATGCAACATTGGTTTCTGGCCCTGACCGTGGCGTTCAGCACGATGGCCGGTCATTGCGCGGTGCGAAGAGCGAAGCCTTTTTTGTCGATCCGCGCGATCGTACCAGTATGGTTGATGTGCTGCATCGTTATGGACAGGTTCAAGGGCAGCAATACCGTTTGCGCCGACTTAGTGGCTCGGTTATTTGGGTTCAGGAATGGTGGGTTCCGGTCAAGATTGACGATTTTTCGGCTGTTTTAGCTTGGTCTGTCGATATCACCGACCGTAAGCGCGACGAGGATGTTTTGCGCAATAGCGAACGGCGGCTCAGGGCCTTGCTTGACGAAAGTCCGGCGGGGGTTCTTATCAGTCGGCCTGGGGGGCGGATCATTTATGCTAATCCCAAATCAGCAGATATCATTGGGGTTCCTCGCCCGCTTTTGATTGGTGCTGATAGCCGTCGTTTTTATGCCGATAGCAGTTGGCAGGACCGCGCCCGTCAGGTTTTGCGCGCGGGAGCGCCGCTGGTAAACGAAGAAGTGGCGTTGATTGGCGAAGATGGTAAGCGGCGGACCTGTTTGCTGTCGGTGTTGCCGATTGAGTTTGATGGGCAGCCCGCGCACCTAGCGTGGAGTTTTGATATTACCGCCCGTAAGCAAGCGGAGAATGACCTGAAGGCCAGCGAGCGCCGTCTTCGCTCTATTCTCGAAGCCTGCCCGCTCGGTTTGGCGGTGGTGTCGATAAGCGGTGTTGTTTGCTATGCAAACCCTGCGCTTATCGGCCAACTGGGGGCGGAAACATTTGATCAGCTTTCGACCGCAACGACCTTTTTGCTTAACCGGCGGGCAGCGGTAGAGGTTCGTCGCAGCATGCGCTTTGGTCGTGTTCCTCGCCCGCGTGAGGAGCAAATTCGTAGGCTTGATGGCAGCGTGTTTTGGGCGCTGCTCAGTTTTGAGGTTGGCCCCTTTGAGGGCGAGCCTGCGGTTTTTATTTGGGCGGCGAATATCTCTGACCAAAAAGCTGCTGCAACGGCAGTTGCCGATCACCGGGATGAATTGGAAAAGGCCGTTAAGGCATCGACGTATAAATTGGCCGACCTTAATGCCCAGCTCTCGCGCGAGCTAGAGGAGCGTAAGACTGTCGAGCGACGGATCCGCCAAGGCCGTGTCTATTTGCGTGCGGTCCTTGATACGGTTGCTGACGGCATTATTACCTTGGATCATGATGGCCGATTGGAAGACTTTAACCCATCGGCAGAGGTCCTGTTCGACCTGCGCCGCCACCAACACCTAGGATGTCAAATCACCAGCCTAATCCGCTGTGCGCCGCCTGAGGGGGTGCTAGAGTTAGAATGGTTGCTTGATACCCTTGGTGTTGATCGCGAAGTGACGGGCCTAAGTGCCAGCGGTCGGCAGTTTTCCGCGTCTTTGGTGATCAGTGCGGCGATGGTCGAGGGGCGCCCGTTCTATACCTGTGTCGTGCGCGATATTACCGACCGCAAGCGGGCCGAACAGGCCTTGTTAGAAGCCAAAGACGAAGCTGAACTGGCCAACCGGAGTAAAAGTGATTTCTTGGCAAACATGAGCCATGAATTGCGCACGCCCCTCAATGCCATCCTCGGTTTTTCAGAGATCATGGAAACCGAGCTGTTTGGCCCAATCGGGCAAGAAAAGTACCGGGAATATGTGGGCCTCATCCAGCAATCAGGACGGCATTTGCTTGATGTTATTAATGATATCCTTGATATCGCTCGGATCGAAGCCGGGCATGTGACGCTTTATGAAGAAGCCGTCACCATCGAGGCCGTGCTTAGCTCGACCAGGACCCTGATTGAGCCAAGAACGCATATTGCACGGCAATCTTTGATTATCGACATTGCGTCGGATATCCCCATGCTATGGGCGGACCCGCGCCGCTTAAAGCAAATGCTGTTGAACTTGTTATCAAACGCGTCAAAATTTACCCCAGAAGGCGGCAGCATCACGATTCGTGCCTTTATGGTCGCGGGATCTTTGCATCTCGAGGTCGAAGATACCGGCATCGGTATGACCACGCAGCAGGCCGCAGACGTGCTGAAGCCTTTTGTGCAAGTTGATGCCGGGCTTGATCGGCGCTATGAAGGAACTGGCCTCGGGTTGCCTTTGGTGGCGTCAATGGCTGCGATGCATCATGCGCATTTTGATCTGACATCAACGCCGGGCCATGGCACCCTGGCGTCGCTGATTTTCCCGCCTGAACGTCTTTTGCTCGCGAGCGGGGGCAGCGAAACGGTCACGATCAGCGTAGATGCTGATCTTTTGTGAATGATGGCCACCTGTGCCGACGGTGATCGGCGCAGTGAGGAGGAGGGATAACGCAGATGTCATGGGATCCGGTACAATATTTGAAATTTGGCAACGAACGGGCGCAGCCTGCCGTTGATTTGCTCGCCCGGGTGCCTTTGCTCGAGGCCATGCAGGCCTATGATCTTGGGTGTGGTCCGGGAAATTCCACTGCATTGCTTGCGACCCGTTGGCCTGACGCCGATATCTGCGGCATAGATAGTGATGCGGCGATGTTAGAACGGGCCCATGCCAGTAATCCGGCGTTGCGCTGGGAAAAGGGCGATATCGCGTCTTGGCATGCGCCTAAACCGTGTGATCTGGTGTTCTCTAATGCTGTTTTGCATTGGCTAGATGATCATGAAAATCTGTTTCCTCACCTTTTAAAGGAACTGGTGCCCGGCGGGGTGTTGGCGGTACAGATGCCAACCAACCATAGCGCTGCCAGCCATCGGGTGATGCATGATCTTGCTCACCGCGAGGATTGGTCTGCTGCTCTGCTGCCGGTTCTGCGCGAAGATCCGGTTCTGCGGCCGATGGATTATTATCGTTTGTTGGCACCGTATGCGCAGCGGGTGGATATTTGGGAAACCACCTATTTGCTGCGCCTTACCGGCAAAGATCCGGTTTTGTCGTGGATCCGCAGCACGGCTTTGCGGCCTTTGCTCGAAGCGCTACCACCCCGACAGGCTGCCGCATTCGAGGCGGCGGTGGCTGTTAAGTTGCGTGAAGCCTATGCGCCAGAAAGCGACGGGACGACTTTGTTCCCGTTCCGTCGTCTGTTCATCATTGCGGTGCGCAGCGGTAAGGAATAAAGAGTATTTGCTTGTAAAACAAAGACCTAGATCATTTTTCGCCGCCGCAAGAGAGCGGGAAATGATCTAGCTGTCTATCAAGCCTTCGCGTTCGCGGCGGGCGGCGCTGATCGCTTTGGTTCGGTTGCTGACCCCATAGGCGCGCAGAATAGCCGTAATGTGAACTTTGACTGTGGCTTCGGCCAGGGAGAGGCGGTCGGCGATTTCTTTGTTGGCCAGCCCTTCAATCACCAGATCCAAGACTTCGCTTTGGCGAGGCGTTAAGGTGGCAGAGCGTAAGGGGTGCTTGGCAGCCGCATGGGGCGGAGTGATATAGGAGGACGGCGAGGCATAGGGGTAAGGTGTCCCTGCCGAGCTCGACAAAGCCTGTTCCGCAATCATCGGCGGGACGTAGATCCCCCCGGCCAGGATCAGTGACAGGGCAGCGCGCATGATTTCTTCGGGAAGAGATTTAGGCAGATAGCCCGCAGCGCCAAGCTCTAATGCGCCCAGGGCCGAGGACGAGCTTTCATCGGCCGAAACAATGGCGATGGGTATAAAGGGCAGGCGATTTTTCGCTAATTTTAGCCCCTCTAGGCCGCCCGTTCCCGGCATGAAAAGATCCATCAAGAACAGATCGAGGTCAGGATGCTCTGCGGCAATGACGAGCGCAGACTCTAGGGTATCGGCATCAAGAACCCTGCTTCCCGGACAGACCCGTTCCAGGGTTAAGGATAAGGCGCGCCGTACCAAAGGGTGATCATCCGCGATAAGAAATTTCATCGACTCTTGTATCCTTTGGTTTGCGGAGCATTGTCGCACGTGTTGATTTTTCAAACAGAAACGCAGCGTAGAGTGTATTCTCTAACAGGTGTCTGCAGCTATGAGTAAGCCATAGCTGTTCAGGGAGGGTACGGAACATGCTGTTGGGAGGGGTATTTGAAGGAGGGCATATCACTTTAAGCAGAAAGAACGGCGTCTATCGGGAAAGGATATTAGCATAAATATGCATAATGGCAAGAGTTCCTTAAGCCTACCGTATTTGGCATGGCAGAGTGTGGAGGCTCTCTGTCAGCGAAAACTATGGTCAATATGGTGTAATATATTGATATTATTGGTATTGAGGCGATCCGATTTCTGTTTTGGATATTTGATGCCGAGGACGTTTTTCGTTCTTTATCGTATAAGACGTATGCCGTCTCAGAGGTTTGCCCCCGCCCGGTGTTTGAGAAGATTTAATCGATTAAGGAGTGTGCTGATATGGACATTAAAAGGGATCGTTGCAGGCTATTGTAATTATTATCGGTCATCAGCCACAAAGTGTCGCCGTCGCGCTGATCAAGGGTGATCGCTTCCCAGTTATCGTTGATGGGGGGATGGGATAAAGTGACCAAAGGGGTTGCTTGTAGTGGTGTTGCGCTCTGTTGTTTGCCATCAGTGCGAATAAAGTCATCAATGGCCGACAAAGAGAGTAGGCTCAAGCGTGCTGAAAAGCCCAAGGGAATACTAAAACTGCGCTCGATCATAACCAACGCAACATCGCCGTTGGCCTTGGGAACTGCAGTAACGTCGGTTGGGTTCATGCTCCCGTCTAAAGTCAGGGCAAAGCGGTGCCATGCGATAGCGGGTGGCATTGTGGTCCAAGGCCCCTGGGGGGTGCCAATCCAGCCTTGCGTTTGCCTACTGCCTTCTGCGCCTTCGGCGATAACCAACAAGCGCCCATCGGGCAGGGCGGTTAAGGCTTCGGCGCCGCCATTATAGGGGCTGTCTTGCAGGCCTGGCGGCATGGCGATGGGGTGTGCTGCATTTTGCACTGGGCTGATCTGTTCGCCGGTGGTTGGGGGATAATACCATAGGCGATGTTGGCGTTCGAAGCTGATGATGAGGCCGCCGTTTTCTAGGGCGATAAGTCCCTCTGCATCACGCAGGGTGCTGTCGGTGAGAGTCTCCCCGTCTGTATCTCGCAGGGTAGCCATTACCAGCGGCGGCGCTTTTGCGGTGGGTTTTGGCGTTGCCAGATCGTCAACGGCGGCCTTGATCCAATAGCCGCGATCAGAAATGGCGGTCAACGCGCCAGTGCGGTCAACGGCAGCTGCTGACCAGCCGCCAAAGCGGCCTTCGGACGATGTGAGCACGCGGGCGACGAGAACCGGGGTATCTGCTTTGGAACGATCAAACGAGGTCAGGGGGCCCAGCCATGGCGCCGCGTTGTCATAAAGCGCTTGGGAACTGAGCAGCGCGCCTTGCTCGCGTTCGCGCAGGGGCTGGGGGCTACAGGACCCGAGAAGCAAAACGCAGGATAAAATGGCAACACAGTTGAGAAAGGGTTTGTCTTGGCGAGAAAGCATGGCCGTGCCCCTGTGTTAAACATCTCCTCGGGATTTGCTCTGTTCCGACGCAAATGCGTCGTCGTCGATGCTAAGCATCTCCTCGGGATTTGCTCTAATATAAAACGTCGCCGAAACCTGGATCGGATTTCGGCGACGCATTTTCTATCTGCTTTAGGCGTCTTAGATCTTATGCACAAAACGCGATTGCATTTTTGCGCACCAAGTCCTTAGTCGGCGACTGCTGCGTAACCAGCGGTAAAGCCGCTTAGCGAAATAGGAACAGTAATCGGCTGACCGTTGGGCAGGGAGTAGGTGAATTTAGCTTCGGTTCCGCCCTTAAGCTTTTGCAGGCCTTCGGCTTCCAGGTTGATAACCGTGGTGCAGCCGTTAGGCATACATTGTAAGAACGGCAATTTAACTGCCGGGGTTTGGTCCACCTGCAAAATAATATTTTGCGGCAGCAAAATCCCGAGAGGAGCCAAAATAATCATCTTGGGTGACTTGCTGCCGTCGGGGGCGTGCATCATGCCTACGCCGACTTCTAGCAAAGTCCGGTTGTCTTTTTGGGTGACGATTTTTTGGCCGATGTGACAGACTTTGCCGTCTTTTTCACAGGCAACCGTCCAAGAGCCGAACTTTTGACCCGGAGATGCCGCCGACGCCGAAGAAGCCCCAGCGACGAGGCACAGCGATGCTGCGAGGGCACCGATCATCTTAAAAAGGTTACGCACGATTACTCCTTCGCTCGATGGCGTATGGAAGGCGGTGGATAAGACTCCATGCCTTGCATGCTGACAGTGGCCCTTTCTGCGCTGACTTGCAACCATAGACCCTAAAATGTGGACATCTATACATGCTTGGCCAGGTGATAAACAGTGTGTGGGAATGATGGATGTCGGGTGCTCACGGTGATGTGACGCCGCAGTGGCAGTGTATCGTGGCACAGTGGGGAATGATCCTTTGGCGGCTTTCGCTTGGCCCTATGGGATGTGTTTTGCTTTTCCCCTGTTTTCTATGGAGGCCCCCGATGTTGCTAAAAGTTAAAGCCCCTTGGATGGAGCCCGAAGCCGCAGTTACCGATCCGGCGGTTTATGCGTCGCGTCGCCGTTTTCTCGCCTTGGGTGCTGCGGCGACAGCGGCTTTGACCTTGCCGGTGGGGGGGGCACGGGCAACCGCCGTTGCCGAAGATTTACCGATGGATCGGCGGTTTTCAGCGATGATTTCTGATAGCCCCTTATCAACCACCGGCGAAGCGCTGACGCCATACCGCGATGTCACCTCGTATAATAACTTTTACGAGTTTAGTACCAGCAAAGATGATCCGGCTTTGATGGCCCAGGGGCTAACGGTTGATCCATGGACGGTTAAAGTCGATGGCGCCTGTGGCAAGCCTGGGGTTTTAGATATGGAGAGCGTGTTGCAGATGCAGTTAGAAGAGCGGATTTACCGCCTGCGCTGCGTCGAGGGATGGTCAATGGTGATCCCCTGGATTGGTATCTCTCTAAAATCTATCTTGCAGCGCTTTGATCCCTTGGCCTCGGCAAAGTTTGTGCTTTTTGAAACGCTTTATGATCCAAAACAGATGCCCGGTCAGCGTCGTTCCGTACTCGCATGGCCTTATGTCGAAGGCCTGCGCTTGGATGAAGCCTATCATCCGCTAACATTGATGGCTGTTGGATTGTATGGCGGGCTTTTGCCGAAGCAAAATGGGGCGCCCTTGCGCTTGGTGGTGCCGTGGAAGTATGGCTTTAAGTCGATTAAATCGATTGTCCGCATCAGTTTCGTTGAGCAAATGCCCAAAACGTCATGGATGCTTGCCGGACCCAGTGAGTACGGTTTTTACGCCAACGTTAACCCCGACGTCGATCATCCGCGATGGAGCCAAGCAAAAGAGCGCCGCATTGGCGAGTTCTTTCGCCGTCCGACTTTGATGTTTAATGGCTATCAAGACGCTGTAGCCGACCTTTATCAGGGGATGGATCTTGATAAATTCTACTAAAAGTAAGCGTTTGACGGCTGGGTTTTGGCTAAAGCCCCTGATCCATGGGGCGGCAGCCTTGCCGATTTTGTGGTTGCTATGGCTTACCTTTAGTGGTGGCCTAGGAACCAATCCTATCGAAAAGGTGACTCGTGAGCTGGGGGACTGGGCATTGATTGTATTGCTCTGCGCCCTGGCAGTGACGCCCCTGCGGTTGTTGACCGGTTGGGCCCCTTTGGCGCGGGTTCGGCGTTTGGTGGGATTGTGGGCCTTTGCCTATGCGATGCTGCATATTTTATCATATGTCGGTTTGGACCAGTTTTTTGACTGGATAGCCATAGGAAAAGACTTGGTTAAAAGAGCCTATATAACATTTGGTATGGCAGCCTTTGTTATTTTGACTGCCTTAGCCGTAACGTCTTTGCCCAGGGTGGTAAAGGCCCTGGGGGGGAAGCGTTGGGTGTTGCTCCACCGATCCGTCTATGTGGCAGTTATTCTAGCAATTTTGCATTATTTTTATATGGTTAAGGCCGATCTATTGGCGCCTACGCTTTATGCCTTTGTGGCGGCGGGATTGTTGATCGCCCGTCGTTTACCCCTGCGCCAATGGGCGGCAGGATTGCGCCTAAAAGAGCCTAGGCGCACCGAGCAGGGCAAAATTTAGCTGCAGGCGGCGGAAACGATACTAAACAGTGCTTTATGTGGCTTTTCCCTAAATGCTATCGGGGGTATGGTGGCTGCGTCGTCTAAAACAACTATGCGGTTGCGGCATTATCGTCGCAGCCTGCTTTCGATATGCTTGTTGCTAGGACCTTGCAGCAGCGTACACAATTAGCGGTTAACGAAAGTTGGGGGAGTTGTAGGGGGATGGGGAGCATGAGCGGCCAACCAGATCTTGCTAACGTCATGGCAGATCTGATTCCGGATCTTGTGTGCTTGTGCATTGGCAATACCATTCGGTATGTCAACCCGGCTGGATGCCGACTGCTAGGGGTTGAAATCAGCGCTCCGATGTTGGGGCGTCCTTTGGCTGATACGGTCCACCCCGATTATCGTCCGATTGTCGAAGATGGTTTGGATGAATTGGTTGCCGAGGGCAACCTGCCGATGATGTTCATCACGGCCCATGGCACGCCGCTAGAGCTTGAAGTTCGCGTGAGCCGTCTCTCCTTACAAGACATTGGTATCGGCCTTAGCCCCGCAGACGGGGAGAGTGCTGCTGATATTGTCTATATGATCCATGGCCGCGATGTCGGCGAGCGGATGCTCGCGGTTCAAGAAATTTTGGAAAGCGAGCAACGCTATCGTTCGCTGGTCAATTTGGCGCTTGATTTTATCTGTTTGGTCGATGCCGAAGGCCGCTTGTCACTGGTTAATGCGGCGGCGCAGACTTTGCTTGCTGTTGATGAAGGAACTTTGCTTGGTAAGTACCTTGCTGACATCGTTCATCCTGATTATGCCGAAATTCTGCAGCTTGGCCTTGATGCCTTGTCCGAAGAAGACGGCTTGCTGCCGTTAAAGTTTATTTCATCGACTGGTGAAGCGATTGACGTCGAAGCGCGGGTTAAGCCGCTGGGGCGCGGCGATACCTATATGGTCGAGGCACGCGATATTCGTGCTCGTCTGCGCTCTGCCGAGGCCGTGCGCGAGCGCGAGCAGCGCTTGCAAGGCATTCTAGACACCGTTGCCGAAGCGATTATTACCGCTGATGAAATGGGGCTGATCCAGTCTTTTAATAAAGCTGCGGAGCGTATTTTTGGCTACCGGGGTCGCGAAGTGTTGGGGAAAAATCTGTCTCTGTTGATGCCGCCGCCCCATGACGAGCAGCATGATGACTACTTGGCTGCACATCGCGCCCGTGGTGGTGGTGTGGTGTTGGGGCAGGGGCGTGAGCTTGAGGGTTTGCGTAAGGATGGAACACGGTTCCCGATTGAGCTCAATGTGACCGAGCTGCGCTTGGGGCGGAATCGCTTGTTTACCGGAATTATTCGGGACATTACCGACCGTAAACGGGCCGAGGATGTCGAGCGTCGTTACAAAGAAGAACTTGAGCATAAGGTCGAAGAACGCACCCGCGATTTGCGCCGCCTGTCGCGGCAAACGCAAAGCATTTTAGAGTCCGCTGGCGATGGGATCGTTGGTTTGGATACCGCCGCCAACATTACTTTTGCCAATCCGGCGGCGGCGCAAATGTTGGGCTGCTCTCAATCTGAGATGATTGGCACTTTGGCCGACGATGCCTTTCGGTTTGGCCAAGGCTTGCGCAAGGGGCGGGCGGTTCCGGTGCGGGCGGCGTTACGGCGCAACATCTTTAATGAACGCACCGAAATGGTGCTGATGGCAAAGGACGGCACCGTCTTTGATGCCGAATATGCTTCGAGCCCGATTGAGGATGATGGCGAACGGACTGGGGCTGTGGTGGTCTTTCGCAATATCACCGACCGTAAAATTGCCGAAGAGCGTCTAAAGGTCGCTGGAACGGTGTTTGAAACCACCGCCGAGGGGATTTTGGTCATTGATGCGGCCGGCCATATTTCGATGGCCAATGCCGCCAGTGCGCAGATCACCGGTTGGATGTCGGAACAATGCTTGGATCGCACGGTGCAAGAGGTTCTGTTCCCCGGCAATGATCCGGTCTTTGGCGAGATGACCGAGCTGTTGGGCAATCGGGGTTCCTGTGAATTGGAATTCTGGTCTACCCGTCGGGATGGCCATGAATATGCGGCGCGTCTGGCAGCGTCAGTGGTTCCCGATGCTGCAGGAAACCCTCAGCGTATTGTGATTGTGGTTAACGATATCACCCAGCGTAAGCGCGACGAGGAACGGATTCGCTTTCAGGCGAATTACGATATGTTGACCGGCTTGCCTAATCGCACGTTATTTAATGATCGTTTGGAAACAGCAACGGCTGCAGCCCTACGCAATCAAACGATGATGGCCCTGATGTTCATTGACTTGGACGGCTTTAAGGCGATCAACGATACCTTGGGACATGATGCAGGGGACTTATTGCTCAAGGGTGCGGCGGGGCGGTTGCGTAAATGTGTTCGCGAGTCCGATACTGTGGCCCGTTTGGGCGGTGACGAGTTCACGATCATTATGTCGGGGCTAGAGGAAAGCGATACTGCCGCCCAGGTTGCGCAACGGATTATTAATAGCTTAACGGTGCCCTTTGACTTGTCGTGCGATGATGGGCGGACTCGGGAAGGGCGTGTTTCGGCATCGATCGGGATTGGTCTGTTACCCGATCATGGGACCAGCGCTGACGACGTTTTGCGTAATGCCGATGCGGCGATGTATCACGCCAAAGAGCAAGGGAAAGCAAACTTTCAGTTTTTCCGCCCCGAGCTGCTAAAGGATCATTAGGACCCTTTGTTGCGGCCTAAATTAGGCCGGTTTGTTTTGTTTCTTTCTAAACTGACTAAACTTTCAGCCCTCTAAGACGAAATACTCATACCAGAGGGTGGCATTGCAGTGGCAATCTGCTGTACCGTTCAGCGGCAAGACTTTGGCACGACCCAGAGAGCCGAGACATAGGATCTTTGGCCTGGGGATGGATGAGAGTGAAATGTCGGAAGAGCAAAACGAAGACGGGCAGGGGCAGGGCGTAAAGCGCCGCCGCCCGATCGACATTGTAATTGCGGAAAAAAACCCATTGCTGATGAGCAGCTTGATCAAGCTGTTTGCTGGCGACGAACGGTTTACGTTGGTGGCGACCACTCCCGATGGCGAGCGATTTTTGTCGGCTGTGGAGCGTCTTAGCTTTGATGTCGGTATTATCGGCTGGGAAATGCCCTATATGGATGGGCGCGGCGTTCTACAGGCCTTGCAGGGGGCTGAGGCTCCGCGCATGATCGTCTATACGGGGAGTGCGAGCCCGGAAATCCCTCGGGTGGCGATGGCTTTGGGGGCGGCAGGGTTCTGTTCTAAGTCTGATCCGCCGGCGCAGCTGCTAGAAACCGTGGCGGCAGTGGCTGACGGGCGGATGATGTTCCCCTTTGTTGATGTCAGCCAATTGGCTAATGATCCCTTTGCCGGATTGACCCCACGGGAACGCGAATTGCTGGCGGCTTTGGCCAGTGGCTTGACCAATGCTCAGATCGCTGGAAAGCTCGATATTTCGCTCAATACGGTGAAATTTCACCTCAAGAACCTTTATGATAAGCTTGGCGTATCTAATCGGGCGCAAGCGGTGGCGCATTACCTGAAAGGCCGTGAAGGTCGTTAACCCACGTGCCTAAGGTGAGAGGGTGTGTTCCGTTGATCGTTGGCAAAAGGGTTTATTCTGTATATGTCCTGGCCAGTTTCCCGCCCTGTGTTTGCCCCTGACCGCGATTCTGGACCCGCTGACATGCCGATTGCCGAGCTGACTTTAGCCAATGACCTTACGGCGCAGCCGCGCGCGCCGCTGTTCACCTATGGCTTACGCACCATTACCGAGGCCGCTGCTCGGGCGGCTTACACCTGGATCGGTTCGGGGGATAAGGTTGATAGCGACCGCGCTGCAACCCAAGCCATGCGAGCCGAGCTCAACCATCTGCCCATTGATGGAGTGGTGGTGATCGGCGAGGGCGAGCAAGGCCAAGCGCCGATGCTTTATAGCGGCGAGCAAATCGGCGACGAGAATGCTTTGATGCAGTTCGATATCGCCGTTGATCCCGTCGAGGGCACTAGCTATCTGGCCAGTGGGTTAACCAACGCTTTGGCGGTGATTGCTTTGGCTCCCCGGGGCACCATGTACCAGCCGGGGCCTTGCTATTACATGGAAAAGTTCGCGGGGCCGCCGCAGGTTAAGGGCAAAATTGACCCTAGCGCGCCGGTTTTAGACAAGCTGCAAACCGTGGCGCGTGAAACTGGGAAAACTGTTTCCGAGCTTACGGTTTACATCCAAGAAAAACCGCGCCATCGCGATTTGGTGCGCGAAGTTCAAGAGGCAGGGGCCAAGGTGGCCCTCTATCCGGCGGGTGATATTGCCGGCGCGCTGATGGCGGCGATCCCAGAGTCTGGGGTTGATTGCTTGATGGGCACCGGTGGCACCCCCGAAGGCATCATGGCGGCTTGTGCCATTCGGGCGCTGGGCGGCGAATTTTTGGGGCGGATGAACCCACAGCTCAATGGCGAGCGTATGGCGGTGCGGGCAGCGGGGATCTCAACCAGTGCTTGGCTGTCGTGTGAAACCTTGGTGCGTTCTGACCGCGTCTTTTTTTGTGCGACGGGGATTACGACCGGCTTACTTTTAGACGGTGTTGCCCCCCAGGGGAAAACCGGGGTGCGCACGCAAACGCTGATGGTTTGTGGCGCATCGGCAGAACGGCAGGTGTTGACCACCTATCACCGCAGCCACCGTGTTAACGAGCCGAGGGCCTAGCAGGTGCGCGGTGGGGCCTTTACCATGCCAATGAATCGCCAACTCAACCGGCCTGTGATCTTGGGGATCGTCGGCGACTCCGGTGCGGGGAAAACCACCCTGGCCCAGGGCATCAGCTCTATTTTGGGTCCGTCGCGGGTGGCGATGATCTGTACCGACGATTATCACCGTTATGCGCGTGAAGAGCGGGCGAAAAAGGGAACTTCGGCCCTTGATCCCGATGGCAACTATATGGACATTCTAGAGCAGCATATCCAATTGCTGCGGGCAGGCAGGCCGATTCTTAAGCCGGTTTATAATCATACGAACGGGACTCTGGATGCGCCAGAGTATGTAGAGCCCGCTGAATATATGATCGTCGAGGGGCTTTTGGGCTATTCGACCCGCGCTATGCGGGACTGCTATGACGTAAAGATATACCTCGAGCCACAAGAAGAACTGCGCGCTGCCTGGAAGATGCAGCGCGACGTGTCAAAGCGTGGCTATACCGCCGACGAAGTGCGCCGCCAATTAGAGCGGCGCTTGCGCGATGCCATTACTTTTATTCGCCCGCAGCGAACGTTTGCCGATTTGGTTTTGTCCTTTCGTCGTCAGGCTAACCCATTGGTAGAAAACACAGCTTTGCCGATAAGCGAGAGCGAGTCCTATTTAAACGCCCGTCATATCCTGCGCCCCACCTTGCCGCATCCCGACTTGACACCCATCGTCGAGGGATCCAAAAACGGTATCCGGCTGGAGCTTGCGCGTGACATTGATGGAAAGCCCGTGGACGTCCTGGAAATCGAAGGGGACGTTGATGATAAGCGCGCAAAAGCGATGGAAGAGCTGTTGTGGAATCTGATTCCCGAGGCTTATCACTTGCGCTCGAACCTTGGGCAGTATATGGACGCCAGCCAGGAAACCCGAATGTCGCACCCGTTGGCTTTGTCGCAGTTGTTGATCACCTATCATTTGGTCAAAGCTGCCATGGGCCACTATGCGATCTGACGCCATGCGATCTGTTGAACGGGGTGTGTTATGCACCACGCCACCCAGCCGAGTTAGCCAGGAACCGAACTCATGACTTCTCAAACCGTAAGCCACGCCAAACTGGCAAATGCCATCCGCTTCCTTTCCGCCGATGCCGTGCAAAAGGCGAAGTCGGGGCATCCAGGGATGCCCTTGGGCATGGCCGATGTGGCGACGGTGTTGTTCACCCGCTTCATGAAGTTTGATGCTGAACAGCCGCGTTGGCCGGACCGTGACCGCTTTATTCTTTCCGCTGGTCACGGATCGATGCTGCTTTATTCCCTGGGCTATCTGCTGGGGTACCGCGATATCCCCATCGAAGCCATCGAAAGCTTTCGCCAGCTGGGCGCCCCGACTGCTGGGCACCCTGAGTTCGGTCATATCGAAATGGCCGACACCACCACTGGCCCGCTAGGGCAGGGGATCACCAACGCTGTTGGTATGGCCCTGGCGGAAAAGATGCTGGCGACGCGCTATGGCGATCGTGTGGTCAGCCACTTCACCTATTCCATTGCTGGCGATGGGTGCTTGATGGAAGGCGTCAGCCAAGAAGCGATTTCGCTGGCGGGTCACTGGAAGCTGAACAAGCTGGTCGTGTTCTGGGACGACAACGAAATCTGCATCGACGGCAAGGTGTCGTTGGCGCAAAGCGATGACCAGATCATGCGGTTCCAGGCTTCGGGTTGGAACACCATCGCCATTGATGGTCATGATCCCGAAGCGATTGCTGGCGCTATCGAAGCGGCACAGAAAAGCGATAAGCCGACCCTGATCGCCTGCAAAACCACCATCGGCAAGGGCGCCCCGACGCTGGCCGGGTCGGAAAAGACCCATGGTGCCCCGTTGGGTGATACCGAGCTGGCTGGCATGCGCGAAGCGCTGGATTGGCCCTATGCGCCGTTTGAAATCCCCGAAGACATTTTGTCGGTTTGGCGTGCGGCTGGGACCCGTGGATCTTTCCCGCGTATGCAGTGGGAAAAGCGTGTTGATGCCCTGCCTGACGACCTGAAAATTTCCTTTGTCACCACCTTGCAGGGCCGTTTGCCCGACGCTGCTGATGACGCCATCGACGCCTTTAAGAAAAAGATGGCCGAAGAAACCCCTAAGATCGCGACCCGCAAGGCCAGCCAGATGGTGTTGGAAGCCGTTGTGCCGCATATCCCGCAGATTGTCGGTGGCTCGGCAGACCTGACCCATTCCAATTTGACCATCACCAAAGACATGAAGTCCGTAACCCCCGATGACTTTAGCGGGAACTACATTCATTACGGCGTGCGTGAGCATGGCATGGCGTCGGTTATGAACGGTTTGGCCTTGCACGGCGGCCTGATCCCCTACGGCGGCACCTTCATGGTGTTTGCTGACTACATGCGCCCAGCCATGCGGATGGCTGCCCTGATGGAACAGCGGGTGATTTATGTCCTGACCCACGATTCCATCGGCCTGGGCGAAGATGGCCCGACCCACCAGCCGGTGGAGCATCTGGCATCAATGCGTGCTATGCCGAACCTGCGCACTTTCCGCCCGGCAGATGTCATTGAAACGGCGGAATGCTGGCAGTTGGCTTTGCAATGGACCCGTGGCCCGTCGGCCCTGTGCCTGTCGCGTCAGAACCTGCCGACGGTGCGTGGCTATACTGGCGACAACCTGTGCCAGTTGGGCGGCTATATCCTGTCAGAACCCGAAGACGGCGCCCGTGATGTCACTTTGTTGGCCAGCGGCTCGGAAGTCGAGTTGGCTTTGACCGCTCAGGTGATGCTCAACAGCGTCGGCATTAAGGCGGTCGTGGTGTCGATGCCCTGCTGGGAACTGTTCGACGAACAGCCGACCGCATACCGCAAAGAAGTCCTGGGCAGCGCCCTGCGGGTGGCGGTCGAGGCTGGTGCGTCCTTTGGTTGGGAACGTTATGTCGGCCTTGATGGTGCCGTGGTCGGGATGCGTTCGTTTGGCGCCTCGGGCCCGGCGGACGATCTTTTCAAGCATTTTGGCATCACTGCCGAGGTGGTCGCCGATATCGTCGTTGCTCGCTTGAAGCAAAAGGCCTAAAACACCAGAGGTTTTACTCTGTGAGATGGGGGAGCGGTGACCGCTCCCCCATTGCGTACCCAGCTCATGGCTCTCAGGTTATATAAAGGGCTCAACGCCCAAATCTGTGCCCCATCCGTACCCGTCTTAGGGTACCCATAAAGCGTAACGCCAAGGAGATCTATCACAATGGCCGTCATTACCCTGCGTCAGCTTCTCGACCATGCCGCCGAGTACAGCTATGGTATGCCCGCGTTCAACGTGAACAACATGGAGCAGGTGCTGGCGATCATGAACGCCGCCCGCAAAACCGATGCTCCGGTGATCTTGCAGGCCAGCCGTGGCGCCCGTAAGTATGCTGGCGACACCATGATCAAGCACATGATCTTGGCCGTTGCTGAAATGTACCCCGAAATTCCCGTTTGTATGCACCAAGACCATGGGAACTCGGCTGCCACCTGCGCCTCGGCAGTGATGAGCGGTTTTACCTCGGTGATGATGGACGGCTCGCTCGAAGCTGACGCCAAAACTCCGGCCTCTTATGATTACAACGTCGATGTAACTGCCAAAGTGACGGAAATGTCGCATATGGTCGGCGTTTCCGTCGAAGGTGAACTGGGCTGCTTGGGCTCGTTGGAAACCGGGCAGGGCGAAAAAGAAGACGGCCATGGCTTTGAAGGCACCCTGGATCATTCCCAGCTGCTGACCGATCCCGACCAGGCCGCTGACTTTGTGGCCCGTACCAAGGTTGACGCCCTGGCCGTTGCCATCGGTACCAGCCACGGCGCCTATAAGTTCACCCGCAAGCCGACCGGCGATATTTTGGCGATGAACGTGGTCAAGGCCATTCACGCCCGCCTGCCCAACACCCACCTGGTGATGCACGGTTCGTCGTCGGTGCCCCAAGACCTGCAGGACATCATCAACCAGTACGGTGGTGAAATGCCGCAGACCTATGGCGTGCCGTTGGAAGAAGTCGAAGAAGGCATCAAATACGGCGTTCGTAAGATCAACATCGACACCGATAATCGTATGGCCATCACCGGCGCTATCCGTAAGTTGTTTGCTGAAAAGCCCGGCGAATTCGATCCGCGTAGCTACATGAAGCCCGCCATGGCGGCGATGGAAGCGGTTTGCGTTGATCGCTTTGAGCGTTTCGGCGCTGCTGGTAAGGCCAGCAAGATTAAGGCTTTGTCGCTGGCAACGATGGCTGACGCCTATGCCGCCGGTTCGCTGGATCCCAAGATTCAGTAAAGCGGTTTGCTTTTGAGAATGGCCGCCCATTGTTATGATGGGCGGCCATTCTTATCTAGCCCTATGTCACAGCAGAAAATACGTCGTTAGCGGTGAGAACCATTTGCGCCGGATTTGCTCTGAAGCTTCGCCCGTTTTCCCCCGTTTCTTCGCCATAAGGTTCGCCATGAGCTGCTTGATCGCCCCGTCCATTCTTTCCGCTGACTTCGCCAAGCTGGGCGAAGAGGTGCGCGCCATTGATCAGGCCGGTGCCGATTGGATTCATATCGACGTGATGGACGGTCATTTCGTCCCCAACATCACCATTGGTCCGGCGGTGGTAAAGGCCCTGCGGCCGCATTCGGCAAAGGTCTTTGACGTTCACCTGATGATTGATCCGGTGGATTGCTATCTGCAGGATTTCGCCGACGCCGGCGCTGACATCATCACCGTTCATGCCGAAGCCGGGTGCCACCTGGATCGCACCTTGCAAGTGGTACGCAGCCTGGGTAAAAAGGCCGGCGTATCGTTGAATCCGGCAACGCCGGAATCGGCTATTGAATACGTGCTCGATAAAATCGACATGGTTCTGGTGATGTCGGTCAATCCTGGCTTTGGTGGCCAGAGCTTCCTTGAGTCTCAGTTAGAAAAAATCCGCCGCATTAAGACGATGATTGGCAATCGCCCGATTGATATTCAGGTTGATGGCGGGGTTAATCCGCAAACGGCCATCCTGTGCCGTGAAGCCGGTGCGAATGTTTTGGTCGCAGGCAGTGCAGCATTTAAGGGCGGCCCTGAATGCTACGCTGCTAATATTGCTGCCTTACGATAAGCACGGCAACCGCTTTAGCCTCGTCCCTTTGCTGAAAAGGGACGAGGCTTTGCCTTTTAGAGCAAATTTTGCGTCAGAAATTGGTCTATAGTTTTTGAAAGTGCGAAAGGTCGATGCCCTGCGGCATACGATCACCGATGGGGATAATTTTCGACAAGGCTTCGTCAATGATATCTTGTGCGTCGGTAAAGCTCAGCGATGAAGGCCGATCGTGACATTTGGGGTTCAATTCAATAATAAACGGCGCGGTAATGGACTGGGTTGCGGTGTTTCTAAATTGAAAATGATATTGAATGAGGTGGCATAGGGAAATATCATAGGTTACGCCATCGACGGTAACCTGTTCATCAGAAACAGTTGCCGAGCAAAACAGCATTAATTGCAGGTCTTTATTCTTTTTTACGGCATTTTTGATTAAGGTTTCCCAGGTTAGCATTTCAGTGTTTGCTGCCGCTGAACCAAGAACTAAGTTTTCACGGATTTGTTGAACCTGCTTCGTTTTATTCATTAATGTTTTTGATGTCTTAGAAATGCTGGGGATATGAGTCGGGCTGATGCTAAAGGCAACCAAGTGCAGCCATTCCCAGTTGGGAAAAAAGGGATTTTCCAGTTTCAGTTCCTTCGCCGCCGCATTGGGACCAATACCCCCCATTACGTCGGTTTGACTGATGGCGCGTTTGCCGCCAGTGGGCATTTGGCTATGGCGTTTGCCATGGGCAATGGAAATTTGCGGGCTAAGGTTTAGCTGGGAAGACAGTGTGTTTTGCTTGACCGGTTGAAAGACAAAACCGCCGACCTTGGTGACCACACGCAATGTCTTTTCGCTACTGGCCCCGGCATAGCGAAAGGCAAAGGGTAAACTTGCATTATGGCTGAGTTGTTTATGTTTCTTTGCTTTAAGAGTTTTTTTAGGTTTTTTTAATCTACCCAAGGTTACATATCCTTGCTAAAGGTTTGAACTGACTATGCCCAAGGGGGCTAATGTCACCAGGGACGCAGTGTTTTGTAAAAAAATGTACCGTCGCGGGCGTTGTAAACCTGTTCAGGATTCAGGAAGTATCATCCTTTAATGCGGGGGCAACACTTTAAAAGAGTTTTTAGTGATTAAAATCAGGTTTTAATTTTATTGCGCAGTTTTTAATCGTCTGGCAAAGGGCGTGCGCGATGTAAACCAAATGCGACGCCTTTTTGCGTTGGCGGAAATTTATGGTGGGGAAAGCCGAAACGCGGCGGCCAGGGTTTGCGGTTTATCTGCTTAAAAGGCCTCTGGGTGATCTGATCGGTTGGGCCAGAATTCGCCGCTATTGAGGATGACGTTGCAATAGCTGCGTCCAGCGCGCTGTACGCGGCTTAACTCTGTTCTGGTCAATCTTTGGCGGGTAACCTCCCAGACATCAAAACCCAATACGGTGGAGTGTTGGAAATAAAATCGCCAAATTCCACCATGGCGCTCGCCAATCATGGTCAAGTCACCGCCAGCATGGCCCGAAAATAGTTGGCTTACTTCGCCACGGGCGGGCTTGTAGACCAATTCCGTATAGCTGGTGAGGTGGTTTTGATAGAGCGTTTGCGCCGTTTGACCGTGAACCCTTATCTGAGCTAAGGCGTTGCCTGCTTGCGAGACCACGTTTCGCCCATAATCAACATGGGTTATTCCGGTGGCGGCATGATCGACATAGCTTTCTAAGCGGGCAGGTTGAGATGTTGTTACTCCGCCTTGGATGCCTCGTGTCTGAGCCACCACATCTAACATTTGCAGGCGCACTGACAGCATGGATGCTTTAGAAAAATCAGGGGTTTGGAAAACGTTGCTATGGGATACCAAGGGCGATCGACTATCCCCGCTTACCGAAAGCGAGCAGCCATCTAGATTGGCGGTGACGGCATAGGCTGTTCCTTGTCCAGCGGGGAGGTTGACGCCAATGGTGCTGTCATACTGATAGGGGATCACGTAAACAGGGACACGGTCGGGTGCTGTTAGGCGATGTAACTCCATCACTGTGCTGGGCTTAGAAAAACGGAAAATATCCGTATTACGGGCATCGGTGTCAGTAAAGCTGCCGTAAAACAGCGGCGCTACGGTCGTGTCATAATAATCAACCGCTCCACTGTGAAAGGTCGCTTGCGGCAAAAGGGTGCTTAACGCCACAAGCTGACCTTGCCCATTATCAAGCATCGTGGTTCCGGTTGCGGTCACGGTGATGGCGTAACGCTGTAAAAAAGTTTCTAGGCGCTGGGTACGAAAGGTTTCTAAGGCTGGCATTGTGATCTTACCCCTTAGGTGTGAAGCGCCTTTGAAAGCCGCATTTTTTCATGGAAATTGAGATGTGCAGGTCGAGGTTTAGCGTAAAATAAAGTGTATTTGGAATTTATCAGGTGTCACGATTTAATGCAGTAAAAACACTTTAAAGTAGGTTTTGCTAATAATAGTTTTTGATTTTATTCTTGCTGTTAAAATTCGTGCAAAGACTTAACTTTCATCCCCCGTGGCATGTGGTCATCGTCGAATTCCACAATTGAAGTAAGGGCCTCGTTAATTAGCGTGGTTGCCTGTTCAAAGCTCATTGATGACGGGCGGTCATGGGATTGTGGATCAAGTTCAATAATAAAAGGAACGCTGACTTTGCCGCGTCGTTGATTGATAAATTGAAAGTGATATTGAATCCGATGGCACAGAGATAGCTGATAGGTGGTGCGGCCAATGGTAACTTCTTCGTGAGAAACGGTGGCCGAACAAAACAGCGATACGGTCAATCGGGGGTCATTTTTGGTGGCGTTCTTAATCAGGGTTTCCCAGGTCAGCATTTCGGTGTTTGCTGCTGCTGAACCAAGGACCAAATTTTCACGGATTTGCTGGACTTGATCGGTGCTGCGGATCAATCGACGTGAGGTTCTAGATAGTTTGGGAATATGAGTTGGGCTAATGCTATAGGCAACCAAATGCAGCCATTCCCAATTAGGGAAATAGGGTTTTTCCAAATCTAGGGCGCTGGCTGCTTTGTTGGGGCTTAGGCCGCCCATGACGTCAACTTGGCTGATGGCCCGCTTAACGCCGGTTGGCATGTCCTTGTAGCGCCTGCCAAAGGCTAGAGAAATTTGTGGGCTGAGGTTAAGGCCAGAGCTTAGGGAGCGGTCGTGGATTGGCTTTATGACAAAGCCGCCGACACGGTTAATCACCTGTAAGGTCTTTTTTGGCTTTAGCTTTTCGTAGCGAAAGGCAAAGGGCAGGCGGGGAATCGTCGTTTTTGTCTTGCGGGTCTTTTTTCTCCGTGAGGGCATCGCACGCGTCCTTGATTGCCGATCTCAGCCTTTACCATGTGGGGAGATCGGGCTGGGCGGCAATCAGGGGGACGTCAGTTCTGTCTCATGGGCCATATTATCTATGAACAC
>CEGC01000349.1_pt1 | contig 25164 bp, 22 predicted proteins | sample 302731 | NCBI WGS metagenome assembly CEGC01 (sample SAMEA2755656, study PRJEB7226) | microbial mat metagenome | biome: microbial mat; feature: hypersaline; material: grass silage | place: USA | collected 2014-02-19 | depth 0 m | reverse complement strand
CCATCGAAGCCGCGCGCGCTGGTGACGCTGGCAAGGGTTTTGCTGTTGTTGCCAACGAGGTCAAGCAACTGGCCAACCAAACCGCACGCGCTACCGACGAAATCACCCAACAAATTGACGAAGTGCAACGCGAAACGCGCGGTACGGTCAAGGCGATTGGTGAAATTACTTCGACGATCCGCCGAATTGACGAGATCGCAACAGGCATCGCCAGTGCGGTTGAAGAACAAGGCGCTGCAACAGCTGAAATCGCCCGTAATGTGCATGAGGCATCAGCGGGAACCGCCGGTGTGTCGCGGGGAATTGACGGGGTCAACCAAGCGGTGGAAGTCGCTGACGGCGCTGCCCATTCGGTCACGGCCTCGGCAAACACTTTGGCGGCAATGGCTGACGATCTAAAGGCGGCGATGGAAAGCATGTTGCAAACCGTGCGCGCGGCCTAGAGAAAATCCTGAGTAAGTGGGAAGTGGCTATGGCGATGTGGAGGGCTGCGGCGTCTTCATGAAAGCGTCTTTAATCTGTTGCTCAAAAGCCACATTTAGACGCTTTATTAGGCACGGCTAAAAAATAGGCTGTACGAGAGTGCTTAGAATCTGTACATTGTGCATTGCAGCAACTCACTACGCCTCGCGCTGTTGTGTTGCTGCCTTTCTTGGACGTTTCCTCCCTAAACTTGGGCCGCACCTGTTGCGGCCCTCTTTTTTTTTCAATGTAATGGCGTTGTTGGAAAAGGCGCGAGTATCACGCACTATGTCTATAGTGCTTGGCTCTGAGGGCGTGAATCCCATTCCGTCCGCACTTCTGCCGACAGATCCTGGTGGCACAGATCACGCTTGCCCCCGGAATTTTCGCCATCATGAACAATTTCATTTCGGATGAACGCGATTTCAGCGGCGCAGTGGCAATAGGCTCGCTGCTAAACATCCACTTTTCATGGAAAGTGGCCCCTCCGTCCCGAGGTGTTGCGTTCGCTCCTCGTGCAGTGACCCAATTGGGTGTTTCATAATAGGCATCAGATGCGGCGGGAAGGCTTTGATGCTGCAGGCTGTAGTTGCCGGTCGCCAGATTGATGGCGTGCAAGCCATAGCGCGAACGCGGTGGCGGTCGGAGATCAGGGCCAAACAAGATGCGAGGTTGAGGGAGGAGGCAGGAATTCAGGTAGGAACCAGTATCATAAATAACCTAATTGTGTCTGGTTTCTGCCGATAGGTTCAGATGCTTGCCACCAGGAAAAGCGAAAAATCATATCACGTTTCTGGTCTCGCTGGGCTATAAGTCAAAAGCGTTAAACAGCTCTGGGTGAGGAAAAGTGTCAAAACAAGGGCAGAGCTAGAAGGAAAATTGAGGGTATCTAAGGAAAACTCTGTTGGATGTTCTTGGCTTTTACGAACCATTCCTTGATTGTATTTTTCCATTTTGTTAGCGTTCCGTCGTTAGGGCATTTTCCTATAGAACAGTAACCGAGTTTAGTGGCGCCGAAGCGACGGGCGAAGGAAAGTGTTATGTGTTTTTTCTGGGCGACCAATTATAGAGGCCGCTGCGTATGAGTGCTGTGACTGTCTTGACCATTGCCTCTGCCGTTCTTGCTGGCGGCGATCTTCGGGTGGCCGTGGATCGCAGCGACATCCCCCTGGATGACCTTTGTGGCTTTGCTAGTCGGCGAAACCCAAAGCGTCCTTTTTTGTTTGTAAGTCGTGTCCTGGGGCGGCATCTGCCTGTTCGTCCCCAAGTCATGCGGATGATACACCGCCGCTTGGCCGCAAAGCTGCCTGCGGGCTTGCCCGGTCCCGCTGTTGTGATTGGTATGGCTGAGACTGCTGTCGCTCTGGGGCACGGCGTTCATGATGCTTGGCGGGTTATGTCCAAGCGCGATGACCTGCTTTTTATTCATTCGACGCGCTATCGTTTGATGTCCCACCGTTTACTTTCTACGTTTGAAGAAAGTCATAGTCATGCCACGGGGCATCTGATTCATCAGCCCGCAGATCCTGTCGACGCGGACCTGTTTGCAGCCTGTCAGACCTTGGTTCTGGTTGATGATGAGGCATCGACGGGATCAACCTTTGTCGCCCTTACGCAGGCGTGCCGTGCTCATATGCCCGACTTGGCACGGATTGTTTGTGTCACGATCACAGATTGGATGGGTGAGGACCGGCGGGAAGAGATCCGCTCTGCCATGCCTGTACAAACGGATTTTGTTTCTTTGCTGGAAGGCAGCTACACCTTTACCCCATCTGATGCGCCACCACCAAATATGCCTGACGTGACAGGCAATGGTGGCTCTAAGGACGCCCTTCTTCCCATCAATTGGGGGCGCCTTGGTTTGCGGATACCGCGATCTTTGCCCGATCATGTTATGGCTATCACAGCGCAGCGCGGCGAACGTATTCTTGTGCTTGGTACGGGCGAGTTCGTTTTTCCCCCTTTCCAGCTTGCTAGGCGGTTGTCGGCGCTGGGGGCTGATGTAAGGGTGCAATCGACAACCCGCTCGCCGATCCTTCAAGGCAATGACATTCATGGGGTGCTTGAGTTCCCCGACGCCTATGCCGATGGTATTCCGAACTTTGTTTATTCCGTGCAGTCCCAGCATTATGACCGCATTCTCGTTTGCTATGAAACTCCTCCTGAGACTGCTCAGCATGCGTTGATTGCAGCGCTTGGGGCAGAAGTCGTTTTTTTCAACAATTGTGGGATTTGACATGCGTCGCGTCGTTTTCGTTGACCTTGACGATACTCTTTTCCAGACACAAAGAAAGAACCCGCATGCCGATCGTCTGGCTGCGGTAGATAGGGACGGAAAGCCCCTGTCTTTTTGCAGCAACCAACAACAGGCATTCCTGGGGTGGTTGTCAGAGGGGGCGATGGTTGTCCCGGTTACCGGGCGCAGTGTTGATGCCTTTTTAAGGGTGACACTGCCACTAGGAAAGCGGGCGGTTTGCTCGTTTGGTGGGGTGATTTTAGACGGCGATGGCATCCCTGAGCCCGAGTGGCACCACAAAATGACCCTTGCCGCCGAAGGAACTGCTTTGTTGATGGCGGACCTGCTTGACAGGGTGGCTGCTGCTGCTGTCACGCATCATGTGGACGTTCGCCATCGCATTATCTGTGATGTGGAGCTGCCTTTATATATTTCAGTGAAGCATAACGCGGGTTTAGCGGCGGAAACAGCCCGGTTGGCGACGGTGGTTTCAGCTTTTATTCCCGAGGGGTGGACGCTTCATCTCAATGGTAACAATATGGCTTTGCTCCCGCCCTTTCTGGGGAAGGCGGCTGCCGTGGCCTTTTTCCTCGAACGGTTTGTTGGTGATGGGCCGATTTTGACCTTTGGCATTGGTGATAGCCTCACTGATGTCGGCTTTATGGGATTGTGCGATTTTGCGGTGGCTCCGGCCAAATCTCAAATCATGTCGGCCCTCTCTTGGCAAACGCCTCTTGCGGTTTCCACTTTGGGGGCAAAAGCATGATGGGATTAGAGCACGGGTTTAGCGGTAGTTATGATCCGGGTGATGTCACGTTCTTGCTCAAACCCGTTCAAATGAACTTTGTGGACGTTGCAGCGAAGGAGGCAGCGATTCAGAGTGGGCAAAAGCATTATAGTGAAATGCTAGCCCCAGAAAAAGCCCCGACGCCTGAGTACATGGACGCATTCCACGAGGCCTTTGCGGCGAACAGGGCGCGTGTTGGCAGTGATGTGGCGCGCCTTGCCAAAGCGCTAGCCCTGCGCGATGAGACTGAGACTGTGTTGGTAAGCCTGGCCAGGGCAGGGACCCCCGTGGGGGTTCTTTTAAAGCGGACGCTTGGTGTGTTGGGGCGGCAGGCAGTTCACTATTCTGTCTCTATTATTCGGGGACGGGGCTTGGATCTGGTGGCGATGCGGGCCATTTTGCGACAGCACTCTGCCTCGAACGTGGTTTTCGTTGATGGTTGGACAGGCAAAGGGGCGATTGGCAATGAATTGGCAAAAGCGATAGCCAATGATTTACCAGAGCTTACGGGGGCTCCGCTGTGTGTGCTGTCCGATTTGGCCGGGGTGGCAGACTTGGCTGCTGGGAACGCGGATTATGTTATTCCTTCGGCCATTCTAAACGGGGTAATTTCAGGATTGGTCAGCCGCACCGTGCTGAATGCGGATCTTATTGGCCCTGGTGATTTCCATGGCTGTGTGACCCTTGGGCATCTTGCGGTGCAGGATCTCAGCCGTCGTTACGTGGACGATCAGATGTGTGACGTGCTCGCCTGTTTGGCCGATGCCGAGCCTGCATACTGGGGAATGACAGAGCGGTCACAGACTGCAGCTGTATCCTTGGCCTTTGTCAAAATGATGCTTTCCATGACAGGTACAAAGGATCGTAACCGCATTAAGCCAGGTATCGGTGAGGCAACGCGGGCCCTATTGAGACGGGTGCCTGATCGGTTGTTTGTTCGTGACCCTAAAGCCCGGGATGTTGCGCATTTGATGTCACTTGCTGCCGAAAGAGGGGTCGTGGTGGATGCTGATTCTGGTCTTGCGTACAGTGCCTGCGCTGTGATTAAGACACTGGGGGATGCATGACTATTACTGTGGTAGGACAGAGGACCGTTTCGCACCTCCGTCTTGGGGCGAGCCTGTATGTGCCTGCGACCCGGTCCAATTTAGCGGCGGTATCGAATGGCGAGTGTTACCCCTGGCTGAAGTCGATTATTCTTTGTACCGAGGATAGCATCCTACCCAGGCAGGTTGATACGGCATTGGGCAATTTGCGAGAGAGCTTGCCGCAAATCGGGAGCAATCGGCCTCTTGTTTTCGTCCGTCCGCGCAATGCGGAGGTACTTGCCCGAATTCTTGAGCTTAGAGGTATTGAGCGGATCGATGGTTTTGTCCTGCCGAAAGCAACCGCAGAAAATATTGCTACCTATGCGGGAATGATACCAGGGCGTTTCTTGCTTATGCCGACCCTTGAGACCAGCGAGGCTTTTGATCCTTCTGCGATGGCCGGGCTGCGGTTTGCTCTTTCTGTTCCCGGTGTTCGGGAACGGATTCTTGCCCTGCGTATTGGGGGCAATGACTTGCTGAATCTCCTGGGTATTCGGCGCTCTCCAAAACGGACGATCTACGATACGGCGGTGGGCCCTGTTGTCGGGTCATTAGTGGCGGCGTTTAGGCCGTTTGGCTTCCCGCTAACGGCGCCAGTCTTTGATGATTTCAACGACTTGGAGACGTTGAGTGAGGAAGTCGTGCGCGATCTTGAACATGGTCTTGTCGGTAAGACTGCGATCCACCCGCTTCAGGTTTCCAGCATCGAGCAGCATTACCGGGTGCGCAGCGCAGACTTTAAGATGGCCTGCAAGATCCTTGATCAGCAGGCCCCTGCCGTTTTCCAAGTTGATGGCATTATGTGCGAACCCGCGACGCATACTGAATGGGCACGTTCGATTGTCGAGAGAGCTGAAGTTTATGGGGAAGAGAAATAGACGAGGTTTCTCTCTTTCCTCCCCAATCATTCGTTGAGTCTGTATTGCGTCCTGACATAAAACAGCCAAAATATTTGTTAAGGGTGAGTATTTCTTTTAATGCACTCTATTGGAGTTACGACTCTGCGTTAAAAAGATCTTCGATTCTGTTAATTAGTACGTTTTTGGGTTTGCGAATGGACCTTTTAGCGTGGATTTTAACTTCATTGTCGCGTAATAGGTGTTTCTTCGTTTGGAGGAGGCGCGGTGTTTCGGTGTATGATAATGCATTTGTTTAGTGTTGATTTTGTTGCCGCCCATTTTTTAACGCGGCGCATAGCGCATTCCTACAGCTCTTTATTTTTCAAACTCCCCCAGAGCATCTTTTTTGTTGAACGCCAGCCTTCATGCAAAGCGGCTATTGAAACACGGTAGATCGAACTTAGATCTATAAGAGAATATTTCGATCTAGTAAAAATGCTGCTTTATGCAGCGTTGGACCGAGAATGTTACTTGACTTGATTGCTATGACCGCAGAGAATTCATCGTCTTTCGGCTTTCTCAGGTCTATCGTGTTTGGGGTATTACTTGATGCGAACAATAGACTTTAGGTACCGATGAGGCGATTTATTATTTTTTATTTCGCCGTTTCTTACTTCAACGACTAAACTGGAGAATCCAATGGCTGTTTCGCTTTCGAAGGGCGGTAATGTTTCCCTGAGCAAAGAAGCTCCCGGTCTTACTGCCATTAATGTCGGCCTGGGCTGGGATGCACGGGTGACTGACGGTTCCGCTTTTGACTTGGATGCTTCGGCATTTTTGTGCAACGAAGGTGGCAAAGTTCGTAGCGACGCCGACTTCATTTTCTACAATAACAAAACCTCTTCTGATGGCTCGGTTGTCCACCAGGGCGACAACCTGACCGGTGCTGGCGACGGCGATGACGAGGCCATTAAGGTCGATCTGTCAAAGCTGCCCGCGACCGTCAAATCGTTAGTCTTCACCGTTAACTCCTTTCGCGGGCAGACTTTCGAAACGGTTGCGAACGCCACATGTCGCGTGGTCGATGAGGTCGCAGGCAAAGAGCTGGCACGGTTCACCTTGAGTGAGTCTGGATCTCATACAGGTTTGGTGATGGCGAAAATCTATCGCCACAACGGTGAGTGGAAGCTTCATGCCATCGGCGATAAAACGAATGGCCGGACTTTCCATGACATGATGCCAGCGATTACTGCAGCCCTGTAAGGGGCTTAACAGGAGAAGGGGGAGAGAAATGGAAGCCGTGATCCTGACGCCAGGGGCCAACACTGGTATACCCGAATGCGGCCGTGTAATGGTTGCCGTCGGTTGGAACCCAAAGTCTATTTCTGGGATGGAAGTCGATAGCTCGGCTTTCCTGGTTGGGGCCAACGAAAAGGTCCCAAGCGATGAGCATTTCGTCTTTTACGGCTCTCAAAAGTCGCCGGACGGCTCTGTTCGGTTTATCTCTTCTCCTTCGAGCGGGTCTTCGTCGGACCTGCAGGGCTTTGAAGTCGAGCTTGGTGCGGTGAACGCAGGCATTGAGTCTCTTGATGTCTGCGTCACGATCCACGAAGGGCAAGCCCGCGGGCAGTCCTTTGGCGGTCTCACTTCGATCTTCGCTCGCCTTGTCGATCTGGCGAGCGGGCAGGAAATTGCCCGTTTCGAGCTGCAGACTGCAGGGATGAACGAAACTGCAATTACATTGGCCAAGATTTACCGTCGGAATGGTCAGTGGAAATTCCGGGCTGTAGGACAGGGTTTTGTTGGCGGTTTAGCGCCACTTGCTCGTCAATATGGCGTTGATGTCGCCAATGAGGCATCGCCCCGACAAGAAAAACCAATTCAGGAAAATCCTGCCACACCACCACCACCACCACCGGCTGCGCCTGCGGCCAAGCCGGTGAGCCTGGCTAAGGTTACGTTGGAAAAACGCGGGCAGTCAGTTTCTCTTGAAAAGAAGAGCGATGCCGGTTTCGGTGAAATTTTGGTCAACCTGAATTGGAATCAGCGACCCAAGAAAAAAACGGGTTTCCTTGGTAGCCTGATGGGCGGAAACAAGGATATCGACCTCGATCTTGGCTGCCTTTGGGAATTGGAGGACGGCTATAAGGGCGTCATTCAGGCCCTGGGGAATGCCTGGGGTAATTACCGTGACGAGCCGTTCATCCACCACGCGGGTGACGACCGCACAGGGGCGATGGCGCAGGGCGAAAATATCCGTATCAATGGCGACAAACTGCCGAAAATAAAACGGATTTTGGTGTTTGCTTTTATCTATGATGGCGTCCCTAATTGGTCAGGGGCTGACGGTGTGGTAACGTTAAAAACCCCAGGCCAGTCTGACATCGAGGTGCGATTGGACAATCCTGCTTCTGGGCAGGGCATGTGTGCTATCGCCGTGATCGAAAATGACAGGGGAAAGCTGAAGGTGACCAAGGAAGAGCGGTATTTCCAAGGGCATCGAGATATGGATAAGGCGTACAATTGGGGTCTCGGCTGGACGGCCGGCTCAAAAGATTAAAGGAAAACCCTATGTCGTTTACCAATTGGCTAAAGAAGAACGTCACCGAAGCTCGGGAAACGTTGAATACCGAAATCACCAAGTTCAAAAGCAAGGACTTTTTAGAGGCTGTGGTCGCGGGCTGTGCCCTTGTTGCTTATGCTGACGGTAGTGTTTCGTCAGAAGAAAAGCAAAAAATGATGGGCTTTTTGCGCACCTCTGATCAGCTCAAGGTTTTTGATTCTGGTGACGTGATTAAAATCTTTCAAAAATACGTCGAGAAGTTCGAGTTCGACGCCGCCATCGGAACCGGCGAAGTCATGCAGGCGGTATGTAAATTTCGTGACAAGCCGCAGGCGCAGCTCGTTGTTCGCGTTTGCTGCGCAATCGGTGCCGCTGATGGGAATTTCGATCAAAAGGAGCAGGAAATCGTCCGCCGTATGTGCTCTGAGCTCGGCCTAAATCCTTCTGACTTTAGCCTCTAGACCAGGACTGCCCCCATGGCCCATTTTGGCTTTCCGCTCGAGACGATTATAATCTTTTTCTCGGTCATCAGCTTCTCGGTCTTTATGGACTTGTTCGCCCATCGTAAGACGACGGAGATCACTGTCCGCGATGCCAGTCTCTGGTCTGCCTTTTGGATCAGTTTAGCGGTCGCTTTTTATGGCTATCTTTGGATCCGCTTCGACAAACACTGGGCAGATCTTTATCTTGCTGGCGTTGCCTTGGAAAAATCACTCTCCGTGGATAATTTGATCGTCTTTATGGCGATTTTTGCCTCCTTTGGAATTAAGGGTGCCTTGCAGCATCGTATTCTCTATTGGGGGATTATCGGGGCTCTGGTGTTCCGCGCTATCTTTGTTGCTGCGGGAACTGGGTTATTCCTTCTTGCGCCGTGGGTTGGCTTTGTTTTTGCCGCGATCGTCGCATGGTCTGGCTATAAAATGCTGACCTCGGGGGGGGATGACGAAGAGATCACAGACTATTCCGAACATTGGTCGGTCAAGCTGACCGAAAAGCTCATGCCAATTTTTCCGCGCTTGCACGCCGAACGATTTTTCATCACCCGTGCGATAGCAAGTGATCTTGCTAAGTCAGATCCTAGTATCAAGCTTGCGAAGAATGCGGCTGTGTTTGCCACTCCGGCCTTCCTCTGCCTGATGGCGGTTGAAACGTCGGATATCATGTTTGCCTTTGACTCTGTTCCTGCGGTGATTGCCGTCACCCAAGAGCCTTTGTTGGTCTATGCGGCGATGATCTTTGCGGTCCTGGGCCTTCGTTCGTTGTATTTTGTGCTGGCAGCGTTGACCAAGTATCTGGTTCACCTTGAGAAAGCGGTGATCGCTCTGCTGTTCTTTATTGCGGGCAAATTGACCTTGCAGGCGGGTGAACATGTCTTTGGTTGGAATTTTCTGCATATCTCGGCCAATGCGAGCCTTTTGATCGTTCTTGGCGTGCTTGCTGCGGGTGTCATTGCCTCGTTCATCTGGCCTGAAAAGGAAAAAGAGGCTTCGTGATGTCATCTGGGGTAGCGGTTTTCGACTTTGATCGGACCTTGGTGCAGCAGGAAACCATGGCGATGTTCCTTCGCTTGGTTGCAGGCTATCGGGTCTACCTTTCCGCATGTTGTGTGGCGGGGGCGAAAGCCTCCGTTGCGGCCCCTGCAAGGCGGATGGATCTCTTCAGAGCTGAGCTGTTGCGGCGGACGCTTGCGGGGAAGACCATTGATCAGACGCAAGAGGCTGCTGAAAGGCTCTATCCGCGGCTCGGTTGGATTTCGCAAATTATTGATGACCTCGCCCGTCACCAAGCGGCGGGACGTAAGGTTCTTGTAGCGACTGGCAGTTTGTCGGTCTACATGCCAACGCTGCTTGCCCGGAAGGGCATCGTTGTTGATGGCTTGCTATCGACAGAGATGGAAATTCGCGACAACGTCCTGACTGGGGTGATGGCAACGCCGTCGTGCACATGGACAGAAAAAGCGAAGCGGGTCAAAGGATGGCTTGCGAATACAGAGGGCCCCGTTTGGGGGTATGGCAATATGCCCTATGACGGGGCAATGCTGGATTTAACGGACCACCCGACCATCGTGCCGGTCTAAAGGAGCAATAAACATGGCTATTTCATTGAATAAAGGCGGTAATGTCAGCCTGTCAAAAAGTGAACCTGGGCTGACGAAGATCTTGATTGGCTTGGGCTGGGATGCTCGGGCTACTGATGGTAACGATTTTGATCTTGATGCATCGGCTTTTATGCTTGGCTCTGGCAACAAGATCCGTCGCGACGATGATTTCATTTTTTATAATAATCTAAAGTCCGCGTGTGGATCGGTCGAACATACTGGTGACAATCGGACCGGTAGCGGCGACGGCGATGATGAGGCGCTTAAGATGAGCCTTAATCTGGTTCCAGCTGACGTGCAGACGGTTGCGATCACAGTGACGATCCATGATGCGGAAGGCCGTAAGCAGAACTTTGGCCAGGTCAAAAATGCCTTTATCCGCATCGTCAACGACGAGACGGAAAAAGAGATCGCGCGCTATGATCTCTCCGAGGATTACAGCACTGAAACCGCGATGATCTTTGGCGAAATTTATCGCCATAACGATGACTGGAAGTTCCGCGCTGTTGGTCAAGGTTATGCGGGTGGCCTGGCCGCCATGTGCAGCCAATATGGAATCGACGTTCAATAGCGCGGGGGCGTGTCCCGCGCTGTAATCGGAGAGATTAATATGCGCCGCCTTCCCGTATATCTTGTTCTTGACGTTTCCGGCTCCATGCACGGAGAACCCATTGAAGCCGTGCGCAACGGTATGCAAATGCTGGTCAGTACCCTGCGCACGGACCCCTATGCTTTGGAAACGGCATTTTTGTCGGTTATCGTTTTTGATGGCAAAGCCCGTCAAGTTGTACCGTTAACTGAGCTGATATCATTCCAGCCGCCAACCCTTGATGCGGGATCGACCACCGCTTTGGGCGACGCCCTCAAGGTGACTAAGGACTGTATCGAGCGCGAAGTCAAAAAGACCACCGCCGAGGAGAAGGGCGATTGGAAACCGTTGGTGTTCTTGATGACCGACGGCCAGCCGACCGACGATTGGGAAAAGGGTCTTGCTGAATTCCAGAAGATTAAGACTGGCATGATTATCGCCTGCGCTGCGGGTCCACAAGCTGACACCAAAGTGTTGAAGCAGATTACCGAAATCGTCGTATCGCTTGATACCGCCGATCAAAGCACCATTGGCGCGTTCTTTAAGTGGGTGTCCGCCTCGATTTCGACCTCGTCGAAAAAGGTTGATCTGACGAAATCAGAGTCTAGCGAAATCAGCGAGTTGCCTCCGCCTCCGCCCCAAATCAACTTGGTTTGATCCTTAGGGTTTAAAAAGGGCGAGTGTTTCGTGGTCGCGCGATCATGGAACGCTCTGCACCTTGCGATATAGACACGTTTTGAACGCCAACGGGTTTAACGTCCGCACTGGCGCAATGCTCTAGGGGAGGAAAGCATGAGGCGGCTTCCGGTATATCTGCTGCTCGATACGTCTGGCTCTATGCGGGGCGAGCCGATTGAGGCTGTTAATACGGGCATCCGTGTGATGCTCAGCGCCCTGCGACAGGATCCTCACGCTCTGGAAACGGTGCACGTCAGCATCATCACCTTTGATGCTGATGCAAATGTGATAACCCCGCTCACGGCGTTGGATGAACTACACGTTCCGGTGATCACCACGCCGCAGTCTGGCCCGACCCACCTTGGTCTTGCCCTAGAGACTTTGGGGGCGCGTATTCGTCAAGAGATCAGACACTCCACGACCGAGGAAAAGGGCGATTGGGCCCCATATCTGTTCGTGATGACCGACGGTAAGCCTTCTGATATTCAGCTTTTTGAAGAGCAATGCCCGAAAATTCGATCAATCGGGTTTGCCAGCGTTATTGGTTGTGTTGCTGGCCCCAAAGCCCGCAAAGAAGATCTCCAGCCCTTATGTGATCATGTTGTCTCGTTAGACACCATGGATAGCGCTGGGTTTACCAGCTTCTTTAAGTGGGTCACGGCGGCGATCTCGGGCGGTAACAAATCTATGGGGGTAACGACCACAGTCGCTCTGCCGCCACCACCGCCCGAAATTCAAGTTGTATTCTAAAGAGAATATCGAGCAGGAGAAAACATCTGCGGCGATATATTCTATTGTAAAACAAAGAATTAAGGCGTTTTTCGTGACCTAAAGCGAACGGAAACCGCTTTTAGGAGGGGTAACGATGCGCAGACTTCCGATCTTCTTTCTCGTTGACGTGTCTGAATCAATGGTTGGCGAAAGCCTGTATCAGCTGGAAGAGGGGATCGGAGCGGTTGTCTCCGCGCTTCGCAAAGACCCTTATGCGCTGGAAACCGCTTTTCTGTCAGTGATCGCTTTTGCCGGTAAGCCGCGAACCGTCACCCAGTTGACCGAGCTTTTTACGTTCCATCCCCCAGAGCTTCCGGTCGGTGGCGGTACTGCTTTGGGATCGGCGTTGATGCATTTGATGGACGAAATTGATCGGACTGTCGTTACGACGACCCCTGACCGGAAAGGGGATTGGAAGCCGATTATTTTCTTGCTGACCGATGGGCACCCTACCGACAGCATGACAAAGGCACTGGATCGCTGGAATCGCACCTACCGCACGCGGGTAAACATGGTCGCGGTGTCGATTGGCGGCGGTGCCGATCATACAATTTTGAAGCGGCTGACCGATGAAGTGGTTGTTTTTAACGATTCCGCCCCAGATGCATTCGCGCGTTTTATCAAGTGGATCAGTATGTCGATCCAGAGCCAGAGCCGCAGCGTCAGCGCCGGACAAGACAGTAAGGTGAGTTTGGCTAAGGCAGAACCTGGCTTACTGGTTCCCGTGGAGCTGTCGGGGGCATTGACGCCGTTCTCGGGGGTTGATGATCGTTACGCGGTGTTCGTTGGTAAATGCGCGAAAAAAGGATTGCCTTATGTGCTTAAATACCAGCGGCACATGGGACGGATTGAAACATCGGACCCCGTTTTGTCGCAACTGTTAGAAACCCGTCGTTATGCCTTAGATGCGGCGGTTCCCGTGAAAAACAGCTACTTCGATCTTTCAGACGGTGTTGAGAGTGGTCATTCTGTTAGCTCCGAAGACCTGATTGGGCAGCCCAATTGTCCCCATTGTGGAGCCCCGTTTTCTATGGCGATGTGTGCGTGCGGTAAAATCCATTGTGTTGATGGCGATGGGGAACAAACCTGCCCCTGGTGCGGTAAAGCGGGGATGTACGGCATGGTGCAGGCCGGGGATGGTTTTGATATCGGGCGGGGGCGAGGATGACACAAGATTACACGTTATCTAAGTCGATGCTGATCGCCCTTTTTCAACTGCATAAGTTGATCAAGGAAGAAGGGGTTCCCGACCCCGGCGTCGGTCAGGCTCCGGTGGGTCTGTCTGCTGACGCGAGAAAGGTGCTGTACCTTTTGGGGTTGTACGACCAAGAGCGGGCTGCGGTGAGGGCGAAGAGGCGCGAGGCAGCGCTTCGGCCCGTAGAAATGGACGAAACCGCCGCCCCGACCTCGACGCCTGTTCCTATCATTCAGGATGCCTTGCCGTTGAGCGGGCAGAACGACCAATTCACAGATCTGCCATTCCAGACTGATGTCCCGCCGTCACCTTCTCAGGTGCCTAAGCCTGCTGAAACCGTGCCACCACATGCTCTGGAACCTGACTGCGGGGCGGCTGGTGATCAGCCTAGAGAAGTGAGTACAGGGCCTGTGGTTTCTGTGCCGTCGGTTTCTGTAGCCCCGGCCTTGAAGGCGTGTGACCCGCCTGAAGCCTCTTCTGCACTTTCACTGCCTAGTATCAAGCTGGTCGCTCCCCAGCCCGGCGGCGTTCCTGCCATGCCTGGGCTATCCCCGGTTTCGGAGAAACCTACTGTGATGCCGATTGGTACTGTGAAAAAAATTACATACCTGAAGAACGCCAGGGCGAACGAGGCCTATACAGGAGCGGTCGATATCGAGGGGCTAAAAGGGTTAAAGCTGGAAGATTCTGGCGGCTCTGGCCTGATTTTCGACGAAGCTTCAGGGCTGCTGAAGGGAACCCCGAGCACAAGTGGGGATTTTGTGATCCGCTTGCAGGGGCTTGTTCATGGAAAACGGTGTGAGATTGTCGCCAACTTGGCTGTGATCCCAGACCCGAAATCGCTGTGGATTTCCAAGGACAGTGACCGCAGTGATCCGTTTTGGAAGCCCGATGAGGCTTTTGAACGAGCAGAGGGGGATTTACTCTGTGTTGCGGCGAGTAAGCGAGGGCGGTCTCACGCCAAGGATGGGACGTTCCGCGATGACGATTTTGGTTTACTGACCGATGGCCCTGGCGGCTGGCATATTGCCGCTGTTGCCGATGGTGCGGGGAGTGCGAAGTTCTCGCGTCGTGGCTCTAAGGTCGCTGTCGATAGCATTCTTGGCGAATTACCAAAGATGCTAGAAGACCATGTCACGCCGCTGTTGCCAAAGTTCGTACCTGCCTATCTGCAGGGTAATTCTGATGCTGGCGTGCAGATCAAGAGTCAGCTTTATCAATCTTTGGCGACTGCGGCTTTTAATGCCGCAAAGGCCATTGAGGGGGAGGCTGCCGTTAAGGGCGAGAAGGCCTCTGCGTTCTCGACCACCATTATTGTGACGGTGGCGCGCAAGATTCCAGAAGGGTGGTTCATTGCTGGATTCTCGGTCGGTGACGGTGGGGCGGCTGTGTTTGATCTCCGCGATGGATCTTTGACCACCCTTACGTTACCTGACAGCGGCGAGTTTGCCGGCCAGACCCGATTTTTGCAAAAAACCGAGTTTACAGGCGGCTTTGACGAGGTTGCGAAGAGAATTTTCTTTGATATTCGCAAGGACTTTACAGCCATTGCGTTGATGACAGATGGCATCAGCGATCCAAAATTTCCAACGGATTCTGTTTTTGGCGACCCTGGGGCATGGGCAGAATTCTGGAATGGCGACCTGACAAAGGCCGTCGATTTCTCGCGCACAAATGTGGCGATGGAAACGCAGTTCCTGGAGTGGTTGGACTTTTGGTCCCCTGGGAATCACGATGACCGGACCTTAGCGGTCTTGGTGCCCTGAGGAGCATGGCATGACGATAATTAAGCTCACGACCACCGATGGGCAACAGGTCGAATATAAAGATGAAATTATCGGTCAGGGGGGAATGAAAGATGTCTTTTTTAGCCCTGACCGCTCTTACGTCATCGCTTTTTTCCGCGATGCCCTGGATCATGCGGGTAAAGAACGGCTGAAATCTATTGTCGGAATGTACCGCCAAGGCATATTTGAAAAGGAAGGCGGGGAATATTGGAAAGACCTTTTTTGTTGGCCGACCGGCATTGTCGAAAAAGATGGACGGTTTGGCGTCGTCGTTCCTGTTTATCGGCAGCACTTTTTCTTTGCGCACGGCTCGATCAATAATGACATGCTGGGCATCAAGGGTAAGGAGAAGGAAGGGAAGTGGTTTGCAAGTGCATCGAACCGCTCCAAGTTTCTCGCCTCGGAAGAAAAAGGGACATGGCTGACCCATCTTAGAGTTTGTCTGATGATCAGCCGTGCAGTGCGCCGCTTGCATGCGGCGGGGCTGGCCCATTCTGATCTTAGCTATAAGAACGTTCTTGTTGACCCCTCTACGGGGAATGCTTGCGTGATCGACATCGACGGCTTGGTCGTTCCTGGAAAATTTCCGCCTGATGTGGTCGGCACCCCTGACTTTATCGCCCCCGAGGTGATTGCTACCCAACATTTGGACAAGACCGACCCGTCGCGCAAGCTCCCTTCGACACTGACCGACCGCCATGCTCTGGCAGTGTTGAATTACATGTACCTTTTCTATCGTCATCCCTTACGGGGTGGGAAAGTACATGATATGGACGCGACCAAAGACGAAGAGCTTGCAATGGGCATAAAGGCCCTGTTCGTCGAACATCCCACCGATCCGAGCAATCGGGTCAAGGCAGATCAATTGTCAAAGGCACAGCTCCCCTGGGGAGATCCGTCTAAAATCCCCTACACAATTGCTGGGCCGTTGCTATCTGAGCTGTTCAGAAAGGCATTCATTGACGGCCTGCACGAGCCACAAAATCGCCCGACGCCATCAGAGTGGGAAAACGCCCTGGTGCGCACAATCGATATGATCCAGCCATGCTCGAATAAATGCGAAATGGGTTGGTACGTCTTTGACAATTCGACCAAACCGAAATGCCCGTTTTGTGGAACTGTTTACCAGGGTAAACTTCCGGTTCTAAACCTTTATTCCAGTCGGCACAGCGGCTCGTACCAACCCGATAACCACCGCGTGATGGTGTGGGATGGGCAATCGTTATTCCCCTGGCACGTTAATCGCAAAATTTTCCCCAACGAGCATTTGACCACCGATCAAAAGAAACGTGTGGGCTATTTCCAGCTTCATCAGGGCGATTGGTTCTTGGTTAATGAAGGCATGCCCCAAATGCACGATGTTTCCGCAAAGAAGGATGTTCCGATTGGCGGCAATGTAAAGTTGACGGATGGAAGCCAATTTTTGCTGTCACGCGAAGACGGTGGGCGGCTGATCCAGGTGCAGTTGGTGAATGGCTAGGATGTAGTCCGAGCTTTTGTATATTCTATCTAATGACACAATAAAATGTATGGCACTTTGTAATTGCATGTGCGGAAAAATGTCCTAGACCCCTTTAGGGGAGCAGAGAGAGAAAAAATGAAGCGTTTACTGTCGGATAAACGGGTCTATTTTGCGGCCTTCGGTGCCGTCGGTGGTCTATTAAGCGCCATGCTTTATGGGGCATTTGACTTAGATAGCGCTTTTACCTCATGGATTATTGGGACCGGTTTTGATGGTATGTGCATTGGTGGCCTGCTTTCTTTTGGACAGGCACGCTACGTTGGTAAATCCTTTGACTGGAACGCCTTTCGAAAAGCGATGATGATTGGCGGGCTTGGTGGGCTTGTTGGTGGCTTTGCTGCTTTGAATTTAGGTTTTCCAATCGTCGAGGCCCTGGGAGGAGGGGAGGAGGCTGGACGTTTCCTCGGCTGGACTTTGGGCGGGGTGGCTGTGGGGTTTGCCGTCTCTAAGGTCGTTCCGAACCTCAAGCTTAAAACAGCCTGTGTTGCTGGGGCTATAGGTGGGTTGGTCGGCTGTGCCTTGATGTATTTGATGTCCAGCTTGGCTGCTGGTACGGCGACAACCGGGGCTGCCATCGGTGTCGCTATTGCCCTGGCCGAGACCGCATTCCGCCAAGCCTGGCTTGAGGTGACGATCCGTCCCAAAGGGCTGACTTTGGAGAAAGAGCGGACGCTAACCGTTACCCTTGGTGATAAGCCTGTCGTGTTTGGCTGCGCAGGTGACGCTGACGTTAAGCTTGCGGAAATGGAGGGGGCTAAGGCCCACTTTGCCACTGTTTCATTATTGGGCGGTGCGGTGAGCGTTCTTGATATGACCACCGAGAAGACCCGGGTTATTGCGGTGGATGAAGGGTTCGACGTTTCTAATGCCCATGTAATTGTGCGCTCTAAGCCGACGGCACCATCTGTTTAGGTCTGTGACGGGAATTTTATTTTCCGTTTTTAGTCATCCTTCGCCGACCGTGCTGCATCGTAAAAGCATCGACAGTTGCCTGATTTCGAGTGTTGGGCTAGCCTGCGCTTTGTTTTTGCGGTGAGGAAAGTCGTTGTTTAGTTCACTCGAGGTATGTGCCGGGGCAGGCGGGCAGGCGCTCGGGCTGGAGAGGGTCGGTTTTCAACATGCGGCGTTGGTTGAATGGGAACCGCCAGCATGTGAAACCTTGCGCCTTAATCGCCCGACGTGGAATGTTGTCGAAGGTGATTTGCGCCAGTTTCAGGGCAGCGCTTTTAAGGGCGTTGATCTGTTGGCAGGGGGCGTTCCTTGTCCGCCGTTTTCTAAAGCCGGGAAACAACTTGGGGAAAAAGACGAGCGTGACTTGTTCCCAGAAGCATTGCGTTTGGTTGATGAATGTCGGCCCCAGGCGGTGATGCTGGAAAATGTGCGGGGCCTGTTGGATGCGGTTTTTGCTGATTATCGCGCTCACTTTGAAAAGCAATTAAAGAAATTGAGTTACGTGCCCGGTTGGAAGCTGCTGCATGCATCGGATTACGGTGTTTCACAGTTGCGACCCCGGGTGGTGTTTGTGGCGATCCGCAAAGACTTGGCGGCGGAGTTTTCCTGGCCCGAGCCGCTGAGCGTTTCGCCCCCTACTGTCGGTGCCCTGCTGCACGATTTGATGCAGGCCGATGGTTGGCGCGGTGCCGATGCGTGGCGAGAGCAGGCAAATGCCATTGCGCCGACTTTGGTTGGTGGTTCTAAAAAACATGGGGGCCCGGACCTTGGCCCGACGCGGGCAAAGCGGGCTTGGGCGGCGCTGGGGGTCGATGGGATGGGCTTGTGGGACGAGCCACCGCCAGCTGATTTCCAAGGAATGCCCCGCCTGACGCCACGGATGACGGCGCGGATTCAAGGTTTTCCCGATGATTGGCAGTTCTTTGGCCGCAAAACAGCCGCTTACCGGCAAATCGGGAATGCTTTTCCTGCCCCGGTCGCGGCGGCGGTTGGGCGGCAGATTGTGGCGGCGCTGTCGGTGAAGCGTATTTTCAAGGTGGCATGATGACCCACGCCCCGGAGTTTTCCCAAGCCCGGAAGGCATTTCACGCCGCATTGCTGGAAGCAACACTGACCATCAGTGCTGCCGGGGTGCCGAGCAATGCCGATAAAGACAGCAAGGCAAGCGTGGCTATCGCCAAGGGAATTGCCAGTTTATTGGAGGTTGAAACCGTTGGCGAGCGGGTGGCGGGGCAGACCTCTGGCAGTCGATTCGAGGGCGCTTGTGCGGCCTTTGTGCGCGATACTTTCCTGAGGCTGGGGCACTTGCGGCCCGGAATTTGGGATGTCCATCAAGTTGGTGGGCGCAACCGGCTGGAAATCGCCAAGTATGAACAATATGCGCATCTTGTTGCGCTGGACCGGGCAGCCAAAAATGACGCAGAGCTGGCGGCGGCCCTGGGTAGCGATTACACCATTACCCCTGACATCGTGGTTTCTCGGGATCCTGAGGGCATTGATACCATTAATGCGACCGCATTTTTGGTCGATGGTACGGTGGCGACGCTTGCTAGCCTGCGCCAGATCAGCGGAGGCTTACCACTGTTGCATGCAAGTATTTCATGCAAATGGACCATCCGCAGCGACCGTGCCCAGAACGCCCGCTCAGAAGCATTGAATTTGGTGCGGAACCGTAAAGGCCGCTTGCCGCATGTGGTCGTCGTGACCGCCGAGCCAACGCCCAGCCGCTTGGCGTCTATTGCGTTAGGGACCGGTGATATTGATTGCGTCTATCATTTTGCGCTTTACGAACTGCAAGCAACGGTCCGATCCCTGGGCATGAGTGATGCCGAAGAAATGTTGGCGATCATGGTTAACGGTAAACGCCTTAAGGATATTTCCGACTTGCCGCTTGATCTCGCGGTGTGACGGTTTTCTCCCCTGTGGGAGATAGGATGTCTTTGTTTTTAAAGCAAAGGGCTAGGCAGTCGGGGCAATTTATCTCTTTCACCCAAAGCATGATGCTTGCGCTTTTGATAAAGCCTAGGAAATTGGCAGTGAGTTTGTCGTAGCGCGTTGCGGTGCGGCGCCATTGCTTGAATTTAGCGAATCGCATGCTAGAGCCATATCATTCTGCTATCTGGGACTGAGCACGAAACGTACCGGCAAGCCGAGTGATCCTGTGGGATATCTCGCCACCGAGCGCCCAAACGGACAAGCCAGGGGATCGCATCAAAAAACGTCGTCGCCGATGCTGCGCACCTACTCGGGGTTTGCTCTAAGCCTCACCCCAGGCGACTTTTTTCCGATAGATCGTCGATGGACTAATTTCCAGCATTGCCGCTGCTTTGGGAATATTTCCTTCGCACAACGCTATCGCCCGTTCGATGGTTTCTTTTTCCACCGTCCACAATGGGCGGATTACCCCGTGATCAACGGCTGTTAAAGCGGCATCAACCATACCGGCCCCAGAAACCGGGGCTGCCAGGGCCGCACTGGCGCTGCTTTTCATGCTATTGATCGGCGGCGGTAACATGGAAAGCGTCAGCTCGGTGCCTTCATGCAGGACCACCGCATTGCGCAGGCTGTTTTCCAATTGGCGCACGTTGCCCGGCCATTCATAGGACCCAATGGCACCTTCGGCATCGGCGGCAAAACCGACAAAGCCCTTACCTTCCTCTTGCGTCATCCGGCTGAGTAAAACACGGGCGATTTCTAAGGCATCACCAGGGCGTTCGCGCAACGGCGGCAAATGCAGCGGGATCACGTGCAAGCGATAGTATAGGTCTTCGCGAAAGCGGTTATTTTCCACCTCGACCATCGGATCGCGGTTGGTGGCGCAAACCACCCGAATATCAACCTTTTGAGGCCCATCGCCACCGACCTTTTGCACTGTCCCGGTTTGCAAAAAGCGCAGCAACTTGCTTTGTAGGTTATAGTCCATCTCGCAGATTTCATCGAGGAATAGCGTCCCGCCATTCGCCCGCGACGCCGCGCCATCACGCGTGCTAACCGCGCCAGTAAAGGCGCCTTTGATGTGACCGAACAGTTCGCTTTCCATCAAGTCTTCGGGGATCGCCGCGCAGTTCACCGCCACAAACGGTCCTTTGCCCCGCGGGCTAGCCCGATGGATTGCCTCGGCACAAAGCTCTTTGCCGGTGCCACTTTCGCCGGTGATAAAAACTGTGGCTTTTGATGGGGCTGCGGCTTCGATGGTGCGGTAAACACCGCGCATAATCGGCGAGCTGCCGGTAAAGCCAAAATACCCCTTCCCACCCGCCGAAACATCAAGATCTTGCGTCAGCTGCTGAACTTGACGGGTCAGCCGATGGGTTTCAATCAGGTTTTTTACTGTCACCCGCAAGCGATCAGTGGAAAACGGCTTGACCAAAAAGTCGTTCGCCCCGGCCTGCATAGCTTCGACCGCCATATTGACCGACCCGTGCGAGGTCACGATCACCACGCTACAGGGCAGCCCCGCGCCGCGCACCTTGCGTAAAACGTCCAGGCCATTCATATCAGGCAAACGGACATCTAAAACGATCAAATCAGGAAGAAACGTTTCCGCCAGCATAACGGCTTCGACGCCGCTATCGGTGGCTCGAAGGTCATAGCTCTCTAGATCCAGGGCATAGCGTTCTGCCTGAATGGGGTCGTCTTCGACGATCAGAACACGCGCGGAGCTCATGCCAACCTGCTTACGGTAAAAGGTGCCCAAGTCATCGGGCATCACAGCCCAGACCATCTCTAAGGTTTACGGGACTCAGACCCAAGGGGCAACCCTAACGATACTGAGCCACAGAGATTTTATCCCTCAACGAAATTTATCCGCCGGTATCCCTGCGCAAACAGCAAAGCCGTTTGATCACAATAGTTGACGCGAAAACGAGCCGCCTCTTGAACCAATGGTTTTGCGTGATAAGCAACCCCCAATCCAGCCGCCTGAATCATCGCCAAATCATTCGCCCCATCGCCAACCGCAACCGTGCGCACCAGGGGTAACCGCAGCTTGCCTGCCTCGGTGACTAAAGTTTGTAATTTGGCGTCTCGGCCCAAAATCGGCTCGCCCACGGTGCCAGTCAGCACGCCATTTTCCACATGCAAGGTATTGGCGCGGTCATCATGAAAGCCCAAATGCGCCGCCACTTTGCTGGTAAAGGCGGTAAATCCGCCTGACACCAACAAGCAAGTCGCCCCCGCCGCCCGCATGGTGGCAACCAAGGTCTTTGCGCCGGGCATATAGACGATCTCGTCCAAAGTCTCGTCCAGGGCCTCGGCGCGCAGACCTTTGAGCATACCGACCCGCTCACGCAGGGCGCTTTCAAAATCAAGTTCGCCGCGCATGGCACGCTCGGTAATAGCAGAAATTTTATCCTTTAGGCCTGCGTGGGCCGCCAGATCATCCAGCGTTTCGCTGGTGACCATGGTCGAGTCCATATCGGCAATCAGCAACATTTTTTGCCGATCCACGCTTGGCTGTACAAACAGATCCACCGGCGGTAAATCCGTTGCCGCCAACGCTTGACGAATCACCGCCTCGGCCACATCGGGCAGGCAGTTATCAAAGGAAATATCGCAGGCCTCGCCCTCGCTTAGCCAAGCGGTCGGGCACAGGCTCGCCTGTTGATCCTTTAAGGCGGCGCGAACAGTGCCAATATGACGATCAGAGAGTCCGCCCAGGCTAGGGGCGACCAGCGTAAGAACGGTTTCAGCGGTCTGGGCCATCGGATTCGACTCCATCAGTCAGGGACGGGCAATCACAGCAACGCAGCACAAAGGCGCAGGCAAGCTATAGGCACAGCTCCCGCCGCTGGCAAGGACAAAGCGGGAAAATATCGCACTGCACAAAGGACGATCACCTTTGCCTTTTGTACCAAAGGCCAATCTTTGCGATGATAGCAGCCCAGACAGCTCCCCTTGCCACCCCGGCAGCGGCGCTTTGTCGATCTTTCAAGGACTCCTGGTCGCGCCATGACTTCGCCCCTTCCGCCCCCCACGCTGCCCCTCTCACCTGTCATTGTGATTGCTGGCCCCACGGCCAGCGGAAAGTCAGCCTTGGCGTTGGATTTGGCCGTTCGCTTGGGGGGCTGCGTGATCAATGCCGACAGCATGCAGGTCTATAAAGATCTGCATATGCTTTCCGCCCGCCCTAGCGCTCACGATGTCAGCCTCGCCCCGCACCGCTTATACGGCATCCTCGACAGTGACGATGTTTGTTCAGCCGATCGCTGGGCAGAAATGGCTGCCGCAGAGATCCACGACTGCATCGCCCACGGCCTGCTGCCCATCGTCGTCGGGGGCACTGGCCTTTACCTGCGTGCGCTGATTGATGGCCTTTCGCCCATGCCCGCCATCCCGCCACAGGTCCGCCAGGAAACTCGCGCTCTGCTGGCCGAGGTGGGCAACGCCCGCTTTCACGCTCTGCTCGCCGAACGTGATCCTGCGTCTGCCGCCCGCCTGAACGTCGGCGATAGCCAACGCTTAGCACGCGCCTTTGAAGTCTTTGAGGCATCCGGGCAGTCGATTGGCTATTGGCAACAACAGCCGCCAGACAAAGTGATCAACGCGCGTTTTTTCACCCTGGTCCTAAAGCCCCCGCGCGATGACCTTTACGACTCGATTAATCGGCGCTTTGATACCATGATCGAATACGGTGCCCTGCACGAAGTCCGCGACCTGTTGGCAACCCAGGCCCCCGCCGATGCGCCGGTGATGAAAGCCCTTGGCGTACCCGAGCTTGCCGCCCATTTACACGGGCACATGAGCCTGCCCGATGCCGTTACCAACGCCAAGCAAGCAACACGAAATTACGCAAAACGGCAAACAACCTGGTTTCGTCGAAATATTATTTCAAATCATGATATATTATCGCAATATTGTGAAAGTTTGCGTCACGAAAACTTTGCAATTGTTCGGCAGTTTTTGTTGACCACGGCGCCCTGAGGCACTAGTGTGCTTTTCCCCCTGCCTTGCGTGGTCCTTTGGCCGCACGGGGTAGGGGGACGTATCGCCCGTTCTGTGGTGTTTTGCGCCGCGCGTGACCTAACCGTTACCCGGCCCAATCCCCCCGGCACCAACAGAACATAGCCGGATTGCAGATCAGGGCGTGCGTCTGTCTTTTTTGCAGTCAATGATTTGAAAAGGTAAGGATCATGGCCCAGGAACCCATGTTGGGAGCAAAGATCGTCCTCAAAGCCCTGGTTGATCAGGGCGTAGAGGTAATCTTCGGCTATCCCGGCGGCGCCGTCCTGCCCATTTACGACGAACTGTTCCAGCAGAACCAAATTAAGCACGTCTTGGTTCGCCACGAACAGGCCGCCGTTCATGCCGCAGAAGGTTACGCCCGGTCGACAGGCAAAGTGGGCGCGGTCCTTGTAACCTCCGGCCCTGGTGCGACCAATGCGGTCACCGGCCTGACCGATGCAATGCTTGATTCGATTCCTGTGGTCTGTCTAACCGGCCAGGTTCCGACGCATCTGATCGGCACCGATGGCTTTCAAGAAGCCGACACCACCGGCATCACCCGCCAATGCACCAAGCATAACTATCTGGTCAAATCCCCCGACGATCTGGCGCGTGTGATGCACGAAGCCTTTTATGTCGCCTCCACTGGCCGCCCCGGCCCGGTGGTTGTCGATTTGCCCAAGGATGTCTTGATGACCAAGGGCGAATATGTGCCGCCCACACGCGTCAAGCATAAGTCCTATAAGCCCCAGGTTAAGGGCGACATTAAGGACATCCAGGCGGCCATCGCACTGTTGTCGCAGGCTAAAAAGCCGATCATCTATGCCGGCGGTGGGGTTATCAACTCCGGCCCGGCGGCCTGTCAGTTGCTGACCAATTTCACCCGGACCACGGGCTTTCCTATCACCCTGACCCTGATGGGCCTCGGTGCCTTCCCCGCCAGCGATAAGCAGTTTCTGGGGATGTTGGGGATGCACGGCACCTATGAAGCTAACATGGCAATGCACGATTGCGATGTCATGCTGTGCATCGGTGCGCGCTTTGATGACCGGGTGACTGGGCTGCTGTCGGCCTTCTCGCCCAACTCGAAAAAGATCCATATCGACATTGACCCATCGTCAGTGAACAAAAACGTCGCCGTGGACGTGTCGATCATTGGCGACACCGCCCACGTGCTCGAGGATCTCACCAAGCTGTGGAAATCGTCGCAGGTGCGCCCGGATCAAACCGCCCTTGCCGACTGGTGGAAAGAGATCGAGGCTTGGCGTTCGATTGACTGCCTAAAGTTCACCCAAGAAGGTTCGGTGATTAAACCGCAGTACGCAATCAAACGCCTGTATGAACTGACCAAGCACCGGGAAACCTTTATCACCACCGAGGTCGGCCAACATCAAATGTGGGCGGCACAGTACTTCCCCTTTGACAAACCCAACCACTGGATGACCTCTGGCGGCCTGGGCACCATGGGCTATGGTTTACCGGCGGCTATCGGCGTGCAGATGGCCCACCCTGACGCCCTGGTGGTCGATATCTCTGGCGAAGCCAGCTTTATGATGAACATGCAGGAAATGGCCACCGCCATTCAGTACCGCCTGCCGGTCAAGATTTTTATCTTGAACAATCATTACATGGGCATGGTCCGCCAGTGGCAGGAA
>CEGC01000284.1_pt1 | contig 26048 bp, 22 predicted proteins | sample 302731 | NCBI WGS metagenome assembly CEGC01 (sample SAMEA2755656, study PRJEB7226) | microbial mat metagenome | biome: microbial mat; feature: hypersaline; material: grass silage | place: USA | collected 2014-02-19 | depth 0 m | reverse complement strand
CTATTTCCGTGATTCGTCGGCGATGGCAGCCAGCGTTCGCGCCAACAGTTTTATTTCCGAACGGATTTCTTTTACCGCCTCGTCACGGCCCCGGCTGCTCTCATCCAAAAAGCGGCCCATGGAGACGTCCATGTTGCGGATGTGGCTACGGGTACTGTCGTCGATTACTGGTGCCGGAACATGGGCAGGAGCATGCAAGGTCGAGAGGGTTTCGGTCATCCGGCCCAGGAAAGACCGCAGCTCTACTTGCCCCTCGGCGACTTTCAGCAAGACTTGCTGTTCGGCGCGCATCATATCGGTCAGGGATGTCAGGCGGTCAACCAAGTCGCGCTGGCTGTTCATGCCGCTGGTGCGATTATCTTCGCCGCGTGCGATGGTGCGTTGCAGCTCGTTGATGCTTTCTGCTGTTTGTTCTAGCAAAGCTTGAATGTAAAATGGCACCGACTGGTCGCCATCGCCTGCACCGCCACCGCTGCTCAGTTTGGTGATGCCAGACAGCCATTCTTCCAAATCGTTAAAGAAGGCGTTTTGCGCTTGCCCAGCTTGCAGGTCCATAAAGCCTAAAATCAGCGATCCAGTTAGACCAAACAACGACGATGAAAAGGCTGTTCCCATGCCTTGCAGGGGGCCTTCTAGGCCATGTTTAAGCTGGCTGAACATGGCGCTCATATCTTGTTGGCCGGTAATTTCCAGGGAATTGATCACGTCAGAGATCGAGCCGACAGTTTGCAGCAACCCCCAAAAGGTACCCAACAGGCCAAGAAAAATAGACAGACCAATGAAGTAACGCGCCAAGTCCCGTTCTTCGTCAAGCCGCGAAGAAATCCCATCAAGTAAGGATCGCATCGCCGGGGCGGAGAGGGATACCCGGCTACGCCCCTTGTGTTCGGCCAGCATATTGGCCATGGAGGCCAGCAGGCGTGGTTGACGGGTGGTAGAGCTGACCGTGGCGCTTTCCTCGCGCCGAAAGCCGTTGACCCAGTTCACCTCTGGTCCCAGGCGGCCAACGTTGCGGATGTTTAGGGCAACACCGATTACCAGCACCCCGACGATAAGGCCGTTGAGGGCTGGGTTGGCCATAAAGGCGGGGACGATTGCCTGAGACAGCGCCGCTGCAGCACCGGCAACGGCGAGCAAAAAGACCATCATTCGGACCAAAAAGCGGCGCGGTCTAGTCATGATGACAGGCTCCCTTGGGGCTGAAACAACAGAGTTATAATTGCTTTATACCTGATTTTGGGCCAATCAGCCAGAAACCCAGCCAATATCAACCCGGTCTGCGTTGCCGCTGTCTGGGGTTCCCAAGGCGCGGACTTCGACCCGGTTTGCATCAATGCCTTTGTCGAGCAAATAAGAACGAACTGCCAGCGCCCGCGATAGTGACAAACGACGGGCTCTTGATTTTCCGGCACTCCCGCCCGAGGCATAGGCCTCAACGCGAACGGCCAGTGACGGATCGCTGTTCAACCGTGCGGCAACCTGGTCAAGAGAAGCGGTCGAGCCCGACGGAACAGATGTATCATTTTCACCAAAGGAGAGGGAGAGGCCCGAGGCCCGCACCACTGGCGGGGGCAGGGACGCTGTCTGTTCTGCGGCTGCGGCTGGTGCGGCGGCTGGCGGGGGCGCTGCTGGCGCTGACGCCATGGTTACTGGTGCGGCAGGCTTTGCCGGTTGCGCAGCAACAGGGGTGGCCGTGGGGGGGAATGTTACCGCTGGGGCGCGCGTTGGTGCCGGAGTCGGCGCCTGCCCCTGCGCTGGCGTTGAAATCACCGGCGCAGGGGCTTGCGGTGCGGCCACTGTCGGAGCGGGCGCAGGCGCAGTCTGGGCAGGTTGAGCCGGCGGCGTATAGGTCGGTGCAGGGCTCGGCGCCGTATAAGATTGATAGGGTGTTGAGCTTGCAGGTTTGGTTAAAACCGTAACCTGTGGCGCGCGGCGCGGCGGTAACGGAGCGCTGTTGGCAAGCGGTCCCATTAACCGGCTTTTGGGCGGCGCGGCTGGGTCGGGGCGCAGTTGTTGCCCTGCATTTTGTCCTTGGGACGTAGCGCCCATGCTTGCGGTGGGCTGATGAGGCCGGGCCTCTGGTGCTAACATCAGGTCTGGCAGGGTTAGCGTTGGTCCCATAGCATCAAGTACGTTGCTATCAACCGTGACCGCAGAACTACCTGCAATATCATAGGCCGCTGCCGGGGTGATGGCGCCGCTGCTGGCCATGACAACAACAACCCCGCAAACGATTAATGCGTTGGGGATGTGCCGCCAAGGGGCGATGCCACTGGCGAGGGTCAGCGCCAAAGAGGACACGGCCAATCGATGGGATGGCGTCGGGCTGGGCAGGCTGGGGCTGCGGGTCAAGGGAGCGGTGGGCACCGTGCAGAATCTCCGCGTTGCGCTATCAGATCGGGACGCTGGCCCGAGCGGGGTACGGCGGGGCTATTTTAACCTTCGCCACTTTAGGCGCACACTATACCACGCAAAGATAACGCGGCAACCGGGTTTACCACTCGGTTGCCGCGTTCTATCTCTCTGAAAGCAAGCCACTTATTTCGCATTGAAAGGGTCTGTGGCGATGCGATCTTTATTCTTGCGCTGCGGCTGGGGGGATATCGGTTGCTTTAGCGGCCTCTTTATTGCCCTGAATCAGTTTCAGCAGGGCGTAATGCAGGGGCTCGTTACTGGCCAACAGGTTCCCTGACATCAGCGGATTTTTACCATCCAGGCAGCTGATGTAACCGCCGGCTTCGCGAACCAGCAACAGGCCAGCAGCAATATCCCACGGTTGCAGGTCTTGTTCCCAATAGCCATCAACGCGACCGGCAGCAGTCCAGGCCAGATCCAGCGACGCGGCACCAACGCGGCGTATACCTGCGGTATTTGCCATCACTTTGGCTAGCTGCTTGAGATAAACCATATGATCGCCGCGTCCCTTGTGGGGGATGCCGGTAGCGATCACCGATTCTTCAAGCTTGCGACGGGCTGAAACGCGCATCCGGCGGTCGTTATGAAACGCCCCGTTGCCCTTTTCGGCATAAAAACGGTCGTCGCTGATCGGGTTATAGACCAAGGCGGCGACGATCTCGCCTTCGCGTTCTAGGGCGATCGAAATGGCAAAGTGCGGAATGCCATGTAAAAAGTTGGTTGTACCGTCGATGGGGTCAACAATCCACCGTTGATCGGGATCGCTGCCTTCGCTAGCGCCGCTTTCTTCCATTAGAAAGCCAAAGCTGGGACGGGCTTTTTCCAACTCGTGGCGGATGATTTTTTCGGCCTTAAGGTCGGCAGCCGAGACAAAATCGCCAACGCCCTTAACGGAAACCTGAAGCTGTTCAAGCTCGCCGAAATCGCGAACCATGCCTTTGGCAGCCTTTTCGGCGGCCTTGACCATGACGTTCAGAACGGGGGAACGCAAAAGAGCCATGGAGTGGGGAGTATCCTTATTTTATGCCAAAACGACAATGGGCAGATCCCCATTGCCGTTGACATAGCGTTACGTCGCAAACAGCGCCACAGACGGCGCTAAAGCAGGGGATTAGCCCTTATAGCGTTCCACATATTCGCCGGTTTCGGTGTGGACAACGACTTTGATCGGCGCTTCGATGTGCGGCGGGATCATGATGCGCATGCCGTTGGCCAGAATGCCAGGCTTATAGGACGACGAAGCGGTTTGGCCTTTGACCACCGGATCGGCTTCGATGATTTCCAAAACCACCGTTTGCGGCAGCTGAATGGAAACCGGCTTGCCTTCGATGGTGTCGACAACGACTTCCATACCGTCTTGCAGGTAGCCGCCTTTTTCACCGATCACGTCTTCGACCATAAAGAACTGGTCAAAGGTTTCTTTGTCCATAAAGTTATAACCGCTCTCGTCCTTGTACAGGAAGGTGCAGTCGACCTGACGGACGTCAAGTTTTTCAACCGTATCGGCGGTGCGCCAGCGGCTTTGGGTTTTGGTGCCAGCTTCAACGTCGCGCATTTCGACCTGAATAAAGGCCCCACCCTTGCCCGGCTGAACGATCTGGGTCTTGATAACGGTCCAGCTACGGCGTTCGTATTCGATAACCATGCCGGGACGGATGTTGTTGGCCTGAATCTTCATGGCGCGGACTTCTTCACTTTGTGGAACAGGAATGCCTTTAGCAAAAGGGCTTGGGCGCGGTTCTTATCAGGTTGGGCCGCAGATGGCAACAGAGGACGCGCTTTGACTGGGATAATGACCCTTGGCAAGGCGGTGCGCGGGGTGTAGTGCTGCGATCTTCGTGATGATTTGGCAAAGCAAGGCCCTGGACAGATGAGCTTAGAGCGTTCCCCCCTCACGCCTTGGTGGCACCCCGATGCGATGGCGCGCCGCTTGCCCGCATTACAAGCCCGTGCCCGTATTCTCTCTGCCTTGCGGCGGTTTTTCGATGGACAGGATTTTCTCGAGGTTGAAACGCCCTGCCTGCAAGTTTCACCGGGCTTAGAGCCACACCTTCATGCCTTTGCGAGTCTGTTGACCGATCCGCAAGACGGCGAACGGCAATTGTATCTGCATACCAGCCCCGAATTTGCCATGAAAAAGCTGTTGGTATCGGGATTGCCGCGCATTTATCAGGTGGCGCGGGTGTTTCGTAACCACGAGCGTTCAATCACCCATCATCCCGAATTTACCATGGTTGAATGGTATCGGGCCGGGGCGACCTATCGTGATCTCATGGATGACGTAGAGGGATTATTTGCGGCCACCGCAGAGGCTTGTGGCGCGCCGCCGCCGCAGTGCAGCCGGATGACCGTTGCCGAGGCTTTTCAGCGTTACGCCGATGTCGATATCCTCGCCACCGTCGATGATCCCGATGCTGCGGCCCCTGATCCGACGACCTTGAAAGCCGAGGCCCAGCGGATTGGCGTTTATGTTGGTGAGAATGACCGCTGGGATGATGCTTTTTTCCATATTTTTCTAGACCGTATCGAAACGCGGTTAGGGGCTGATGGCCCGGTGATTCTCTATGATTGGCCCGCCTGCATGGCGGCATTGTCCCGCCGCAGTGCCAGCGATCCCAGGGTTTGCGAGCGCTTTGAAGTCTATTGGCGCGGCGTCGAGCTGGCCAATGCCTTTGGCGAGCTGACTGATCCTGTCGAACAGCGGCGACGGTTTGAGCACGATATGGACGTTAAGCAACAGCTTTACGGCATTCGCTATCCCATCGACGAAGATTTTCTTGCGGCTCTTGATTTGGGGCTCCCCGATTGCGCCGGCATTGCCTTGGGCGTTGACCGTTTGGTGATGGCCTTAACGGGGGCGGAGAAAATCGAAGATGTGTTGTGGGCCGAAGTGGCGCCGGTGCGGGGCGAGGGCTAGTTTCTACTAGTAGAGTCCGCTATGCTTGGCCCTTCGTTTTTTGCACCTGCCGAGAAAGGGCCAAGCCATGGCATCCAACGAATCCCAAAATCGGTGGCGGTCACGCAATCGCTATAGCAAAAAACAGTTGAATGTGATGGCACGGGTAGAAACCCACGCTGCCTTAGACGAGATCGCTATCACCTATGATCTGCGTGGTAAGGCAGAGGCGGTTACTTTTAGCTGCTTTGTGACCCGTTGGTTGATGCAACAGTCGGGGCATAACCGCGAGGCTGAACAGCTTTTAGCGCATTTATCTGACGTCTATCACCGTGACCGTGAACTGCATGCGCCCTAAGAAAGGGGGCCGCTCCGGGCTGTTTGGCTGAACACTCTTTTTACTTCGATGCCGCGTAATTTTCATTCGCACCAGAACCGAATCTCCGGTAAACGAGGGGGCATGACACGAAAAATAGACATAGATGGGGTTTCCGCCCTCATTCGTGATGTGGCAGCGCAGGAAATTTTGCCGCGCTTCCAGTCGCTTAGCGCCGATGATATTCACGTAAAGTCCCATCCTGGCGATCTGGTAACCGAAGCCGATGTTCAGGCTGAACGCCAGTTGACTGCGCGCCTGCCCGATCTGCTTGCTGGATCAAAGGTAGTCGGGGAAGAAGCGGTTTTCGCCACGCCCGAGGTGATGACTATCTTATTTGGCGAAGCCCCGGTGTGGGTGGTTGATCCGGTCGATGGAACGGCAAATTTCGCCCGCGGCGATGAAAAATTCGCCTGCATGGTGGCGCTGGTTGACCGGGGGAAAACCATTGCTGGCTGGATCTATGATCCCGTGCACGATGTGATGTGGTGTGGTGAACAGGGCAGCGGCGTTTATTGCCAAGATCAGAAAATAACCCTGAGTCGCGAGGTTACCGACCTGTCTGCGATGCGTGGTTCGCTAGGGCCGCGCCCCTATAAGCCGACGCGAAAACACTTTAAGACGTGGTTGCGCCATGGGAGCGCCGCGCATGATTATATTGCCTTGATGAAGGGGCGGATGCAATTTGCCTCCTACAACCGCCTTATGCCTTGGGATCATGCCGCTGGCGTGATGCTTTATGATGAGGCGGGCGGGAAATCCCGATTATTGGATGGCCAAGCTTACGCGCCGACCATTCACCAAGGGTGCCTTTTGCTGGCACAAGATGCCGACTTGCTAGAACAGATCGGCGGCTTTGTCGAAGAAGAGCGTGCTGCTCGGACCTAAAGAAAATCCCGAGCAGACGTTTCTATCTGCTCGGGATGGCTAATACTTACTTGCTTGTGGCGGTAAACACACCGTCCCAATCATCCCCCGGAGGGGCTTTGCGGTAGGTATCAAGGCGGTCTTGATAAAGGTCATAAAGGCCACCGAGGGTAGCGCCCATTGCCTCTGCCTGTGTGCGGCAATCGTTAATGGCCTGCTGGGTGCCATCCCAATCCTGCGCGCGGTAACAGTCCAGCATCTGTTGATGGCGGGCAGCCAAGGTTTTAAAGGCTTCGCTGGCCAAGGTTTCGCTATCGCCAAGCAAGGTAAAGATGCGTACTGGCAGGGTTTTACCCTTCACCTTGATCAAGTCTAATTCAATGGCGGCATAGTCAGGGGCGTCGTTGCGGGTGCTTTCCCCGATGACGATGGTGACGCCATAGGTTTTAGACTGGCCCTCTAGACGTGATGCCAAGTTCACGCTATCGCCAAGAACCGAATAGTCAAAGCGTTGATCTGACCCCATGTTGCCAACGCAAACGTTCCCTGAATTGAGGCCAATGCCGACATTCAATGGAAAATAGCGGACACCTTTTTCGTCGGCTTCGGCTTTTAGTTCGACGTTAACTTGTCGCATGCAATCGATCATCGCCAAAGCTGAACGGCAGGCGTTTGCACTATGGCGGTCATCATCCAGGGGGGCATTCCAAAAGGCCATGATGCAGTCGCCCATGTATTTATCAATGGTGCCCTGGCGTTCAAGAATGACGTTGGTCATTGGAGTCAAAAAGCGGTTAATCAGCTTGGTTAATCCTTGCGGATCATTGCTAAACTGTTCGGAAATGGTGGTAAAGCCGCGCACGTCACAGAACAACAGTGTCATGTCGCGCATTTCCCCCCCCAATTGCAGGCGGCTGGGATCTTCGGCCAAACGCTCCACGAGGGCAGGGCTCATATAACGGCTAAAGGCATCGCGGACTTGCCGCCGTTCTGCTTCTTCGCGGGCGTAATTTGAATAGGTTAGGAACATATACAAGGTGATCGCTGTCACCGTTGGATAGACAGGATCATAAAGGGTCAATTCGTCGGCAAAATACCACCACGACACCCCGCCAGTGCCCAAAATGAACACCGCCAGCATGACGACGGTCAAACGCGCGCCGACCAAGGGCACCAAAATAATCATCATCAGACCGGCAATCGCGGTTAGGATCAGTTCTTTCCCGACTGCGTCGCGTGGGCGATTAAGCTGAGTGCCCTCGAGAACGTTTTCCAAAATATTGGCATGGACTTCCACTCCTGGCAAAAAGCTATCCAGGGGCGAGGCTTTAATATCGAGCAAGCCAACCGCAGATGTCCCAAGCAAAATAAGCCGTCCAGCGATTTTGGCCGGGTCGGCGGTACCGTTTAAAACATCGATTGCTGAAATATATTTTTCACGATCGTAGTGGGAAAAATAGACCCAGGTTTGCGCATTGGCGTCGGTGCGGATCACCGCTTTGCCGATACGCAGCATCTCGACACCATCTTGTGGCGCGGTCTTAATGACAATGGTTTGTTGACCAAAGGCAACACGCAGCATCTCAACGCTCAGTGACCCATAGCGTTGGCCATCAGCCAAGGCCATCATCGGCACCCGACGAACGATACCATCAAGTTCGCCTGTAATATTAAAGAGTCCTCGCCCCGACGAAGCACGATCAATCGCATCGACGTTGCGCAAAACATCAGCGTAGCGGTTCAGCCAGGGGTCTGGGTCCGCACCAATAGAGGCCACAGAGGTCATTGGCCTTTGTATATTTTGATCTTCGGCCTTGGTGGTTCGCGCCGACATTCCCAAAACCACACGGCTGTTAGCAATTGATTGGGCGAAAAAAGCGTCGTTAGAAGGCATTCCCTCTAGCCGACTCCGGGTTTCATCATCAAGACCAGGGATAGAGCCTGCAACTGCAGCCGGAGACATCCGGTCTGGTTCGGCGAAGACAACGTCGAAACCAATAACGATCGCGCCCATGGCGGTTAAACGATCAACAAGCGCGGCGACCGTGGTGCGCGGCCATGGCCATTGACCAATTTCACGCAGGGATCTGTCATCAAGGTCAACGATCATCACCGGGCGTTGATCGGAAACTTGGCGGGGCTTAATTTGTTGATAGATGTCGAAAGTCTTCACTCGCAACAACTGCAACGGTGTCGGATCGACGATCCGTAAGGCCACCAAGCCAACCAAAATAGCCAGCGCGACCAATCGGCCTGCACCAAAGGAAAATTTCTTCCCGGCGAAGAATCGCCGTTTCTTTTTTTCTTTCTGTGGCTGTGGCTGTGGCGCAGGCGCCATCGCCACACTCTCCGTCATGGGCGCTAATGCCCCAGACGCTGCTTTATCATCCGCCATTTTGATCCCCACATCACCCGCACAAACTGCTTGTTAAACGATAGTCTGCCTTGGCAGGGGTAGATCGGCAAGCCAGACCCGCATCCCATTGCACGACAGACATGGTCATTGGCCCAATGCTACGGCAGTATTTCCCATACGTATCTGACCAGGAAGGATTTATCTTTTTGTTTTCTAATAAAATATGCCGTTTTCGGCTATCTTCTATGCAGAAAGTTTTCCCTCGGAAGAGGGCGGAAACGATGGTCGAAAATCAATAAGGCGCAGCGTGCAATGCGATCACTCAAGACCTTAGAGCGTTTTTGCGTTTCAGGTTAAAGACAGAAACGCTCTAAGGCATATCTCGTTCTTTTAGGGGCACGAAAAATTCTCTAACTATTTGTTTTAAAGGATAATATGTGGTCACAGGTGGTCTCATCGTCTCGGGATTTGTTCTAAACACCGGTTTATTAAAAAACGTTTTCCCGTGACACTGACCCTTGATGCCATTAGCAACGCGTGATCACATGCTCATAAGTGCAGCTCTAGCAAAAGGACCGCTGGTTCAATGACCGGTCAGCCAACTCCACCGCCATCGCCAAAGGCCGCACAAACCCCTTGGCTCAGGCCCGTCCTGGCTCCTATCCGCCCGCTTTTTCGCGAAGTTGGTTTGGCGTCCTTGTTTGTCAATCTGCTCGCCCTTGCCGCGCCGGTGTTCGTGTTACAGGTTTATGATCGGGTGGTCTATCACGCGGGCCTCTCAACGCTAACGGGCTTGGTTATTGGCATGGCGCTGGTGATCGGCTTTGATTTTATTCTACGACAAACCCGCGCCCGAGTGATGCAGACCGTATCGTTGAGCATCGATGTCAAAATTGGCCGTAATCTGTTTGATAAGGTTATGGCCTTACCGCTGCGTACCTTAGAAAGCCGCCCATTGGGCTATTGGCAACAGGTGTTTCGCGACCTGGATGTGGTCCGCAACACCCTTTCTGGCTCGGCGGCAATTTTGGTCTTTGATCTGCCGTTTGCCCTGATGTTCATGGGATTGGTCTTCGTCATCGCCCAGCCTGTCGCCTGGGTTTTGCTCACGGCCCTGGTCGCCTTTTCCATTCTGGCTTGGTTTTCTGCCCGTGAAGTCGGTGGGTCGGTTAAGCGCGAGAAAAAATCGCAGCAATCGCGCGATGCCCTGATGGCAGAAACCATCATGGGGAGAACTACTATTAAGGCTCTCTCACTGGCTGAACATCTCAGGCCGATTTGGGATGCGAAACAGGCTGAAACCATTGGCCAATCGCTTACCCGTGGCACCCTCAATGATCGCTTTGTCAATATTGGCCAGGCGCTCACCGTGGCCACTTCAGTCGGTATGACGACCGTGGGTGCCCTGGCGATCATTGATCAAGACATGACCATCGGCGGTCTTGTCGCTGCAAACATGCTATCGGGGCGTTTGCTGTCACCCTTAAATCAGTTGGTCGGTGCTTGGCGAACTTACAGCGGTTTTCGTCAGTCGGTGAACCGCCTTAGCGCCTTGTTTGGTGAACAAGAAGACATCGCCACTTCGGCGATTGTCATGCCGCGTCCTCAGGGTAAAATATCGGTCGAAAAAGCCACCTTTAGCTATCGTCCCGAAGGCCGCCCAGTTATCGATGCGGTCTCGGTTGATTTTGCCCCTGGTGGGGTGATCGCGGTTATGGGACGGAATGGCAGTGGGAAATCAACCCTGCTGAAACTGATTCTGGGGCTCTATAAACCCATTGATGGCCGTGTCTTGATTGACGGGGCAGACATTAGCCAATTCACTCGCCGCGAGTTGGCCAACTGGATTGGCTATGTTCCGCAAGAAAGTGTGCTGTTTGAAGGCAGTCTGCGCGATAATATCGCCCAAGGAAAGCCCGATGCCACCGATGATGAAATTCTCGCTGCGGCCAAAGCTGCGGGCGTCCATAGCTTTGTGATCGATATGCCCGACGGCTATGCCACGATGGTGGGCGAGGCTGGGTCTTTGCTGTCTGGGGGGATGCGGCAGCGCATGGCTATTGCTCGCGCCCTAATTGGTGATCCGCCAGTTTTGGTCATGGACGAACCATCGGGCAGCCTAGACCGCCAAGCCGAAGAACAACTGCGGGCCTTGTTGATTGAGTATGCAAAAACACGCAGCGTCATTATCGTCACCCATAGCCCAATTTTACTACAAGGGTGTCGCTCGTTGGTGGTGATGGAGCAGGGAAAAATCGCGTGCGCAGGCCCCGCAGCCGAAGTTATGCGCATTCTAAGCACACAGCAGCAGCCAAAACCGGCCCCAGCCCCACCATCCCCGGCAGGTGGACCGCAACCGGCCAGTAATCCGCAAGGGGGAGCATAAAATTATGAGTAACGCTGCTCCTCAAATAAAAACACCTGAAACGCCGTCAGCCAAAGTCTCGAGCAAAAAGGGGGCGACTGCGACTACGGGGAATGATCTTGATCGTTTGTTGTTAACCCGCTTACGGCCTGGCATTCGCCGCTTATCTTGGGTGGTGATGACCCTGCTTGCCTTGTTCTTTGGTTGGGCCTCGGTGGCACAGTTAGATGAAGTCTCCTCCGCAGAAGGTGAAATCACCCCTCAGGGGAAAGTAAAAGTTATTCAACACCTCGAAGGCGGGCTGATCACTGATATTTATGTGCAAGAAGGCGACTTGGTCCAAGAAGGCGCTCCGCTGATGTTGCTTGACCTTGCCGCTGGCGGGCTCAACCAAGAAGAAATGCAGGTGCGCATTGACTCCTTGCGCCTCAGTCACGCGCGTTTGACCGCCGAAGCAAACGGAAAGCCGCTGGTGTTTCCTGCTGAGGAATCGGCCCGTAGACCGACCTTGGTCGCCGCAGAACAACAGGCCTATCAGGCGCGGATGAGTGAACTTGAGGCAACTCTAGCGGTGCTGCATCACCAAATCAGCCAACGCGAAAGTGAGCTCCGCGAACTGGCGGCTCGCGAACGATCAACAGCTTCGAATTTGCGGTTGTCACGGCGCAAGCTGGGGATGTCAGCGTCTTTGCTTGCCGATGGCCTTACGGCGAAAATGGATCATTTGCAGCTGCAATCAGAAACCGAGCTTTTGCAAGGCGAGCTGGATTCCATCACCGAAGCCAAGCCCCGCGCCCAAGCCGCCCTTGCCGAAGCCAATGGGCGCTTGACCGAGGAAACCTTGCGCTTTCAACGCGAAGCCCGCGAACAACTCAGCGAGGTAGAACTCAATTTGGCGCGGACGATGGAGCTGCAAATAAAGGCTGACGACCAACAAAATCGCACCGAAATTCGCAGCCCGATTGTCGGCGTGGTTAAAAACATGCGCTACAATACCTTGGGCGGGGTTATCAAGCCGGGCGAAGCGATTATGGACATCGTCCCCTCGCAAGATAATCTGATCGTCGATGCGCGCCTAAACCCCGTAGATCGGGGCTACGTTACAGTTGGTCAGCGGGCAACGGTAAAAATATCAACCTATGATTACGCGCGGTATGGCGGATTGGCTGGTACGGTCACCCAGGTTGCCCCCGACTCAACCACACCTGAAAATGCGGCTCCTTACTTTCGCGTCCTCGTTACCCTTGACAAATACTATCTAGGGGATAAAGAAGGCGAGTACGCGATCACCCCCGGTATGCAAGCGACTGTCGATATTCACACAGGAACCAGATCGGTGCTGGAATATTTGATAAAGCCAGTACTAAAAATCCGCGACGAAGGATTCCGTGAGCGCTAGCCCGTTTTAGATACGGCCTTATTAAGCGGGCTTTAATCTATTGCCTTCAATATCCTATGCCAAGGGCTTGCCCTTTACGGTTAATTGCCGCAAGCTAGTCCTTGCATAAAGGCACTTTCTGGCCCCGAGGGAGGGCTCAGAGCAGGGGAGCATGTAGACACTCATGTCGTTCGCCACAATCCTCGGCGTTCTTATCGGGTTCGGTTTGTTTATCGGCTCGGTGGTTCTGTCCACGGACAATTATCTGATCTTTATGAACGCTCCCAGTTTCATTATGGTGGTGGGCGGCACATTCGCCGCTACGTTCGTTTCGTTCGAACCCCGCTATGTGATCCTGTCGCTTAAAGGTCTGCAATCGATCCTGTTTACCAACAAAATCGGGCGCGGCATCCTGACACAGGAAGTTGGTCGTGTGATCCGTTGGGGGTATGTGATTCAGAAAAATGGCCTGCCCGGCCTAGAAGGCGATGTCGGAAAAATTCGCAAACAAGACCGCTTCCTTGGGTTTGGTATTGATCTTGTGATTTCGGGTTACACGGGCCAAGAAGTGCGGGAAATTCTTGCGACCACCGTCGAGGCGACCTTTCAGCGTAATACCACTCAGGCCAATATTTTGCGCAATATGGGGTCAACGGCCCCGGCTTTTGGGATGATTGGTACTCTGGTTGGTCTGATTATCATGCTTGATAAAATGGGGGATGACCCATCGCAATTGGGCCCAGGGATGGCCGTGGCGCTGATTACCACCCTTTATGGCGTTCTTTTTTCGCGGTTGGTTTTACTTCCGGCAGCGGCCAAGGTTCAGCAGCGTGAAGAAATTGTCCGTTTTCGCAACTACCTTGTTGCCGAAGGGCTGGCTTTGCTCGCCGAACGTAAAAGCCCCCGCTATATCCAAGACCGCATGAACGCTTTCCTTGATCCTTCGATTCACTTTAGCATCGACAAGATGCGGGGGAAGTAAGCGATGGCCTTTAACCCGCAAAACCTCACCCCGCATAAGCAGGACGAAGAATCCGAAGATTGGATGACGACCTTTGCCGATATGATGACCTTGTTGCTGGCTTTCTTTGTGCTACTGGCATCGATATCTAAGGTGGATGTGGTGTTGTTTGAGCAGGTTAAGGCTGGTATGGCCGAGGGGATCGGCAACCGGAAAGTCGAAACCCCGGTCGAAAATCTTAAAGACGAAGTATCCGAGGTTATTAAGTCTCTTAAGGTCGAGGATACGGTCGGTATTGGTACCGATAGCCAAGGGATTACCGTAGAATTTGCTGCGGGGTCTTTTTTTGCCCCAGGTTCAGCACAATTCAATGAAGATGCCGCGCCTATTTTGAGCAAAATTGCAGCGACTATTGGCGCTGATCGTTATACGGGCTTTCAAATCGAAGTCCAGGGCCACACCGATGATACGCCAATTAGCACGCCGCAGTTTCCTTCTAACTGGGAACTTTCGGCAGCGCGGGCGAGTTCTGTCATCCGCTATTTTCTTGAAGTCGGTATTGCTCCGGCCCGCATGAAAGCTGTTGGCTATGCTGATACATCCCCCAAGGTGCCCAACCGAGGCCCAACGGGGGAGCCGTTGCCCATCAATCAGGAAATTAATCGCCGCGTTATTGTGCGGATCTTCCCGCGCTAAAGATCGCCACGCGCCGATTTTGCGGCAATACATTTGCTTGCAAAACAAACATCTGGAGCATTTTCTGTCCCAGATGTTTGTTTTTGGGGATTAGCCTAATATTTCTAATCCAAACGACACTTTAACAAGTCTATCGACGCGGGAGCTTGGTCTTTTTCTGACACAGAAAAACCATGTCAGGCTTTAGCGCAACCCCCGCGACGATGCATTTTAGAGCGTTTTTGCCTTTACTCTGAAAGGCAAAAACGCTCGACGGTCTTGAGTGGTAGCANNTTGCGCACAATGCTCTCTAGCGCTATTGATTAAGGCGATAGCGCGCCAGCCAATGGGCGTAGGGGGCAGGCAAAACCCACGATGGCTTATCAACGCCCAGAGCCTGGGCTAGATGATAGGGGTAGTGCGGATTTGCCAGCATGGCGCGGCCAATCATCACCACATCAAGCTGGCCCTCGGTCACCGCGCGTTCAGCGTTAGCTGCGGCCTCAAACCCCCAGGCAGAGGATACCGGCAAGCCGCTTTCCTCACGCACCCGCTTGGCAATCGGGCCTAGGAATGCTGGTCCCCAAGGGATGTTTGCGTCCGGCGTTGAAAAGCCAACGCTGACGTTGAGGAAATCCAGTCCATGCTGACGAAAGTTTTTCGCCAGGGTTATCGAATCGCTGAGGGTTTGTTCGTCCTTGCCGTCATATTCGATAACGCCAAAGCGGGCGGTTAACGGTAGGTTTTCCGGCCATACGGCCCGTACGGCGTCCAGGGTTTCTAAAAGAAACCGGCTACGTCCCGCCAAATCACCGCCATAGCTGTCGGTGCGTTGGTTGGCGTGCGGCGAGAAAAAGCTTTGCCCCAAGTAGCCATGGGCGAAATGCAGTTCCAACCATTCAAAACCAGCATCGCGAGCGCGCAACGCCGCTGCAACAAAATCAGACTTCACCCGGGCGATATCGTCCAGGGTCATTTCGCGGGGCACCTTGGGCAGGTTGGCGCCAAAGGCGGATGCTGACGGCGAGATGGTTTCCCAGCCACGGGGATCGTCATCAGCGATATGGTCATCGCCGTCCCATGGGCGGTGGGCGCTGGCTTTGCGGCCCGCATGGGCGATCTGGATTCCCGGAACTGCGCCCGCTGCTTTGATTGCGCCGGCAATTTTTCCCATACCGATCGCTTGTTCGTCATTCCATAGGCCGGTGCAGTTGGGGCTGATGCGGCCTTCGGGGGAGACTGCGGTTGCCTCGACGATGACCAGCCCAGCGCCGCCACGGGCGAGGCCGGTGTAGTGGGCAAGGTGCCAATCGGTGATCAGGCCATCAACAGCGCTGTATTGGCACATGGGCGGTACGGCGATGCGATTACGCAGGGTCACGTCTTTTAGGGTAAAGGGGGAGAAGAGGGCTGACATCTTGGGTCCTTAGCGGAAAGGAGGGGAGCCTTTGGCGTCCCTGCATGGCAATAAGTGATGGTGGGGATAAAGGGTGGTGCATGTGCTGGGTCAAGGGTCAGCGATGGCGGCGCAGTCGCTATTAATGGCTCAAATATCGCCATTGACCATAGTGGTATCAATGGTATGGGCGCCGATTTCACGGTGAACCCACCCTAATAATGGGGGTGGGATTTATTTTGCAACGCAGCGGCATGTCGTGACCCCTCGGCGGGATTGGGAAAAATAGTGTTTAAATACAGTCATAAAAAAGTCTCATTTGCACCGCAACCGTCTTCGCAGGGTGCCACTGACTAATTTGTGGTCAAATTTTATCATTGACCCATTTTTAGGCTGGTGGTTCAATCAATGCAATTAATCTAGATAAATTAGATTGATTGCTTGGTTAGCGGAACAAGGGGATCCTCATGGCCATCGAGCCCGTCATTCGTAAACGCTCTAAACGGCCTAAGCTGTCTGATGTGATTGTCGAGGATGTCAAGCGTCTTATCGTAACCAAGGGGTTGCAGCCAGGCGATAAACTGCCCAGCGAAAAAGAGTTAATCGACCGTTTTGAATGCTCCAAGGGTAGCGTCCGTGAAGCACTCAAAGCGCTGGAAGTCGAGGGATTGGTGATTTCAAAAACCGGCCCTGGCGGCGGCAGTTATCTTAGCGAAGCTGGGTCAGAACCTGCTTCGCGCACCTTGCGTAATTTTCTCCACTTTCAGAAAATTGACGGCGCGCAAGTTTATCAGCTGCGCAAAGTCATCGAAGTTGAATTGGCAGCGGCAGCCATGGCGGGCCTAACCCCTGAGCATTTCACCGCCCTAGAAGAGAACATCGCCTTTTGTGCCAAAACTCCACAGACCGAGGAAGAGCAACGCGAGCAGCGTATTGCGGAGCTTGAATTCCACAACATCCTGGCTCAGGCCTGCCCAAATCCGCTTTTGTCCTTTATGGGCTGTTTTTTAAATGACTTGCTGCGTGATCTTGTCGTTTTGAAAAAGGCCTATACCCCCGAGCGTCACCAGTTTGGTGAGGCAAACGTTGACTATCATCGTCAGCTTTTAGACGCCTTTCGCCGTCGCGACGAACCTGCTGTGCGGCAGTTGATGCTCGACCATATGCACAACGCTGAAAGCCACATGGTGGCATTGGAAGGCGAGGTTGCCCGGTCGTTTTTGCTCGACTTTACTCAGCCTTAGGGCAAATCCCGAGCAGATGGAAGCATCTGCAATGACGTATTTGCTTGTAAAATAAAGAGTTAAACCAATCCCTGCGTGCAGGGATGAAACGCAGATCTGCTTTTCTAAAGCCTTTGTCGCGGTTGTCGCCGTGCACAGGCAACGGGATCTTTTTGCCTAAATTACCCCAGCGAAACCCATTTATTTCTCAACTAAGGAGCCTACAGATGCAGCGTCGTACCTTTTTGAAAGCCAGTCTCGCCGCCTCGTCCCTGCTGGCTGCGCCGTCCCTTATTCGCAGCGCTTGGGCGGGCGATGCCCTGACCCTTTATGGTGTTAAGCCGATGTCTGGCTCTTTTGCCAACTATGGTAAATACGCCGAAATGGGCTCGATGCTTGCAACCGCACGGGCTGGCAATGTTTTGGGCGCCCCAGTGCGCTATACCACCATTGATACCGAAGGCAACGCTGGCAAGGCTGTGCGTAAGGTACAAGAAGCCATCCAGCAAGAAAACGCTCGGCTGTTCCAGGGCTGCGCCTTGTCGTCTTCGGCCCTGGCGGTGGGGAAAGAAGTTGCTAAGGCAGGGGGCGTCTTTATGACCCCGGCCGGTGCCGACGAATTGACCGGCAGCGATTGCAACCGTTCAACTTTCCGCTGGTCGGTGCCGACCTATGGCGCCATTCGTGAAACCGTAAAGCCGCTGGCCGAGATGATGCCCAAGGCTAAGCGCTGGTACACCATCACCCCACAATATGTGTTTGGTGAAGCCCTGCTCAGCAACGCCAAACAAGTGTTCGCTGAAATGGGTATCGAACATGTGGGTAACAGCTATCACTCGCTGCAAGAACAAGAATTCTCCGGCTACCTGACCAATGCGATGGCCGCTCAGCCTGATGTGTTGCTGCTGCTGAACTTTGGTGGTCAATCGTCGAGCACCCTGCGTCAGGCGGCGAACTTTGGCCTTAAGAACAATATGACCATCTTGCTTGCTTGGTCTGCTGGCCTCGATCAGTTCCAGTCCCTGGGCGCAGATATCATTGATGGCATCTATATGGGGGCACAATACTGGCACCAGGTGGATGCACCAATGAACAAAGAGTTGGTGACAGCCGTTCAGGACGCCTATGGCATTACGCCGAACTATCCGATGGCTGCGGCCTATATCTCCACCCAGGTTATTTTGGACGGGGTCAAGGCTGCTGGTGAAGTTTCGGCGAAAACCATTTCGGCCATCGAAGGTATGAGCTACCAAGGCCCGACCGGCGCTGAAACGGTGCGTGCTGGCGACCATCAGGTGATCAAAGACTACTATTTGCTGAAAGGCAAAGCGGCTTCGGCGATGAAGGATGCCGATGATTTCGCCGATTTGATCAGCTCGGGCCGTTCATTTCCCAGCGAACAAGATAGCGGCTGCAAAATGTCCTAAAGGTATCGCTTAATCCTTTGGCAGCGGGTTGGGGGAATGCGCCCTGACCCGTTCGCCGCAACCCCACAGCTTGGCCCCCACCGAGGAGACCTTGCCATGATTAACCTGTATCTTTTTCAGGTGCTTAATGGCCTGGGCTTGGGGATGATTTACTTTCTCATCTCCGTTGGCCTGACGATCATCTTTGGCTTGCTCAATTTTGTTAATTTCGCCCACGGGGCATTTTTCCTGCTCGGCTCGTACATTTGCTATACCACAGTGGCACTAACGGGAAACTTTTGGTTGTCGATGGTGACTGCGCCGCTTTTGGTTGGTGGCTTAGCCTGGATTACCGAGCGCACTTTAATTAAGCGCTGCTACCACTTACCCCATACCTTTCAGATTCTCATTACCCTGGGTATGGCCCTGATCATCCGCGAAGTGACCATTATGATCTGGGGGGCAAACGGGATGTCGGTTGCTATTCCCGAAGCGTTGCAAGGTGTGGTGAGGTTCGGAGATTTTGCTTATCCCACCTATCGCTTATTTATGATTTTGTTTTCCGCAGCCGTTGGTGTCGCCCTGTGGGTTTTGCTCGAACGTACCCGCTTTGGCGCCCTGGTGCGGGCTGGCAGCGAAGATACGCAAACGGTTTCGCTGCTGGGAACCGACATTTTCAAACTATTTTCGCTGACTTTTGCCCTGGGTGTTGGCTTGGCTGGCATCGCTGGGGTTCTATCGGCACCCATCCGTGGCGCGCACCCCTTTTTGGGTGATGAAGTGCTCGGCCTTGCCTTTGTGGTGGTGGTGATTGGCGGTATGGGATCGTTTGGCGGTGCTTTGGTCGGCAGCTTGTTGGTTGGCTTGGTGCAAAGCCTGATGACTTCTATCTGGCCACAGGGCGCGAGCTTGATGATTTACGGTGCTATGGCCGTGGTGATTTTGCTACGCCCGCACGGCCTGTTCGGGAGGGCCTAAGATGACCACTCTTGCCATAAAAGCAGCTGCCTTGTGGAAGGGCCCGACTTTGCTCGCCCTAGCCGCAGTGATTTTAATGCCTTTGCTTTTGCCGTCGACGACCTTGGCCTGCGAAATCTTGATTTTTGCCATGGCGGTTTTGGCGTCGAACTTGTTGTTGGGCTACACCGGCCTGTTATCTTTTGGACAAGGTTTGTTCTTTGGTGTTGGTGCCTATTGTGCTTCGCTCGCGATGCTCCATTGGTCGTTTGGGCTGTTTTCGGCGCTTAGTGTCGGGATCGCCAGCGGGGCGGTGATGGCGCTGTTGGTTGGTACTTTGTCGATCCGCCGAACCGGCATCTATTTCGTAATGCTCACCTTGGCTTTTACCCAGATGGGTTATTTCGTCACTTATACCATGAGCGATATTACCGGCGGTGATAACGGCTTGCTCGATATTCCCCGGCCTCCGGTGGCGATTGGTGGAATGACGCTGATTGATCTTGGTTCGCCGGTCAGCTTTTACATCTTTGTTGGCCTGTTGTTCATGGCGATTTTTATTGCTGCGCGGCGGGTTATCCATTCCCCCTTTGGCAGCACCTTAATTGCCATTCGCGAAAACGAAGGCCGCGCTTCGGCGGCAGGTTATGACGTTCGGCAGTTTAAGATCCTGGCCTTTGTGTTATCGGGTGGCGTGACCGGCCTGGCCGGGGCTCTCTATGCCATGATGTTGAATTTCGTTTCTTTGGATACGATTAACCTTAATCTTTCGACCGAAATCCTGGTGATGACTATCATCGGCGGAACCGGATCGTTGCTGGGCTCGCTGTTAGGTGCTGGAAGCATCGTGCTGATTGGCGACTTTATGTCAGCAATCTGGCCGCGCTGGCCGCTGTTGCTGGGGATGGCACTGATCTTGGTCGTGATGTTTGTTCCCGGCGGCCTGTGGGGTGGCCTAGAAGCCTTGTGGCTGCGGTGGCGGGATCGCCGCACGACAGCGTCTAATCAGCAAGGAGATGCACCATGAGCATGGCCCCTGCATCGCAGCCAGCAGAGCGCCCGGTTTTGCTGCAAACCAAAAATCTTGGGATGTCCTATGGTGGCTTTCGTGCGGTGGATAGTGTTTCGCTCAGCGTTCGCGAAGGCACCATCCATACGGTGATTGGGCCAAATGGGGCGGGCAAGACCACCTTGTTCCACTGCCTGACCGGCGAACGCCGCCCGACCGATGGGGTGATTACGTTTGCCGGTCAGGACATCACCCGCCGCCCGCCGCATGGGCGGGTGTCGGTGGGCATGGCGCGGTCGTTTCAGATCACCAGCTTGTTTCAGGACCTGACGGTGCGGGAAAACCTGCGCCTCGCCGCTCAGGGACGTGATGGTTGGCGGGCTTTGACTTTTTGGCGCCCGCCGGAATCGCGCGGTGATCACTTAGAGGTCGCCGATCAGGTTCTTGAGCGTCTGGCGTTGACGGCTCAGGCCGATATCGCCGCCGGGGATCTCTCCCATGGCCGCCAGCGGGTCCTCGAGGTCGGTATGGCCTTGTGTGCCAAGCCACGCTTATTGCTGCTAGACGAGCCGACATCGGGGATGGGGATTGACGATATTCCGGTCATGACCAGCCTGATTTCTGAACTGGGCAAAGACCATACGGTGATGCTGATTGAACATAATATGAGCATCGTGATGTCGATTAGCGACACCATCACCGTGATGAGCCGGGGATCAATTCTCACCGAAGGAGCGCCACAGGTGGTCCGCGATGATGAACGTGTTCGCCGGGCCTATCTGGGGGAGGGTAGCGGATGCTAAATGTTCAAGATATTCACTCACAATACGGTAAGAGCATCGTCCTTGAAGGGGTATCGCTAGAGGTCAATCAAGGGGAGCTGGTAACGCTTTTGGGCCGTAATGGCGCCGGAAAAACCACCACCTTGCGATCTATCGTCGGCATCGTAACCCCCAGCAAAGGCCAAATCACCTTTGAGGGTAAAGACACCGTTGGCCTTGAAACCTTTGAGATCGCTCGTCAAGGCATCTCCCTGGTGCCTGAACATCGTGGCATTTTTCGCATGTTGTCAGTGGATGAAAACTTGCGAATTGCGGTGCGACCTGACAGCAAGTGGAGCCTGGATGATGTTTATGGCCTGTTCCCTCGCCTATGGGAACGCCGGACCAACGGTGGCCACGCCCTTTCAGGCGGCGAACAACAGATGTTGGCCATTGCCCGCGCCTTGGTCAACAACCCGAAAATCCTGTTGTTAGACGAACCAACCGAAGGCCTTGCTCCGGTGATCGTTGACGAATTGGTTAAGATCCTGCGCGAAATCCGTCGCAGCGGTGTGCCGATTTTGTTAGTAGAGCAAAATTTGTCCGTTTGCAGGGCGTTAGCCGATCGTCATTACGTTTTAGAACAAGGCCGCATCGTCTATCAAGGCAGCGCTGCCGAGTTCAACGCCGATCCATCAATCAGTGATCGCTATCTGGCCCTAAGCGCTTAACAAATCTCGTGTTTTACTTTAGCTCCCCCCTGTTACTTTATTGGAAGGCCTTAATAATGAGCGAGGGATCTTCCCCCATGATACCCCCCGAACATGCCGCATCAAACCAGCGGGTTAACGGCGATCGTTTGTGGGCTTCGTTGATGGACTTAGCAGCGATTGGCGGCACGCCTAAGGGCGGTGTTCATCGCTTGGCTTTGACCGACCTAGATCGCCAAGCGCGCGATCTGTTCATAAGTTGGGCAAAGGATGCGGGCTGCACGATCAGCATTGATCCGATTGGCAATATTTTCGCCCGTCGCCCTGGGCGCAATAATGCTCTGCCGCCGGTTTTGACCGGCAGTCACATTGATACTCAGCCTCCCGGCGGCAAGTTTGATGGCTGTTATGGGGTGATGGCTGGCCTAGAAGTTTTGCGCAGCCTCAACGAGTTAAAGATAGAGACTGAAGCACCGTTAGAGGTTGTGGTTTGGACCAATGAAGAAGGCTCGCGTTTTCCGCCCTGCATGATGGGGTCTGGCGTCTATATTGGCCGCTTTGATTTGGCAGAAACCCTAGAAGGCACAGACCAAGACGGAACCTCGGTTGGCGAAGCGCTAAATGCTATTGGCTATGCCGGCAAAGAAGCGTTAGGCGACCGCCCCTTAGCCGCTTATTTTGAAGCCCATATTGAACAAGGCCCGGTCCTGGAAGCTGAAGAAAAGACCATCGGCGTTGTATTGGGTGCCCTGGGGCAAAAATGGTTCGAGGTTTCCTTTACCGGCGTTGAAGCCCATGCCGGGCCGACGCCGATGGACCGGCGACAAGATGCCTTAATTGGCGCTGCCGAAGTTATTGCAGCGGTCAATGCCACAGCTTTGGCGCATCAGCCTTATGGCTGCGGCACCGTCGGCTGGCTGACGCTGGGGCCGAACTCGCGCAATGTTATTCCTGGACAGGTAAATTTCTCCATCGATCTGCGGCATTTAGAAGCAAGCATTTTGGATGAAATGGTGGCTGAAGCGATGGCTGCCGTCGATGCCGCCGCCAAAAAACATCGCCTGCAGGTGACGATAAAGCCGACGGCTGATTTCCCGCCGCTGTCCTTTGCACCACAGATGGTTGATAAGGTGCGGCAAGGTGCGGTTGCACATGGTCTTAGCCATATGGAAATTGTCAGCGGGGCAGGGCACGACGCTATTTTCCTCGCCGAAAAAGCCCCTGCAGCGATGATTTTCGTCCCTTGTGAAAATGGCATTAGCCATAACGAAATCGAAAATGCCGATCCCAAGGACTTAGAAGCAGGCTGCAACGTGTTGTTATTTGCCATGCTTGCCGCCGCCGGGGTCGCACATCAGGAGGCCGCGCAATGAACGCCCAATCCACAAGCGGCGAAATCGCCGATCTCACAGCCGGTGAGCTCCTGGCTTTATATGCCGATAAAAAGCTCTCTCCCGTAGAAGCTACGGCGGCGGCCCTCGAACGGATTGACCGTTTTAATGGGGCGGTAAATGCCTATTGCCATGTTGATCATGCTGGCGCCCTAAAGGCGGCAAAGGCATCGGAACGGCGGTGGCAGGCTGCTACGCCGATGGGGCCGCTTGATGGGGTTCCCTCGTCGATCAAAGATCTGACTTTGACTGCGGGAATGCCCACCCGCAAGGGATCGCGGACCAGTGATCCTCAGGGCCCCTGGACTGTTGATGCGCCCTTTACTGCCCGCATGCGCGAGGCCGGGGCGGTGTTGCTGGGGAAAACCACCACGCCGGAATTCGGCTGGAAAGGCGTCACCGATAACCCACTGTATGGCATTACGCGCAACCCGTGGGATTTGGGCAAGACCGCAGGCGGTTCGTCGGGTGGGGCAGGGGCGGCAGCAGCGCTAAATATGGGCGTTTTGCACCAAGGCAGTGATGCCGGGGGGTCGATCCGCATTCCCTGTGCCTTTACCGGCACTTTTGGTATCAAGACGACCTTTGGCTTAGTTCCGCAGTGGCCCTCTAGCGCGATGACAACTTTGTCGCATCTGGGCCCTATGACCCGCACCGTCACTGATAGCGCTTTGATGCTGTCAGTGATCTCTCAGCCCGATGGGCGTGACCCTTACGAAGGTTCAATTAAATCAAAAGATTGGACCAAGGGGTTAAATGATGGGGTTAAGGGACTGCGTATCGCCTATAGCCCAACATTGGGCTATGCTAATCCCGATCCCGCCGTGGTGGCAGAAGTGCAAAAGGCGGTTGATATCCTGGCCGATCTGGGCGCTATTGTTGAGACCATTGATCCCGGCTTTAGTGATCCAGTCGATGCCTTTAACACCCTGTGGTTCGCTGGCGCGGCAAAGGTTGTTGCCTTGCTAAGCCCCGAACAGCGGGATTTGGTCGATCCTGGCTTTTTGGCAATTGCTGAGCAGGGTGCCCAAATCAATATCATTGATTATATGAAGGCGATGGATACGCGCGCGGCCTTGATCGAAAGCATGGCGGCATTCCATAGAACCTATGACCTGTTGGTAACGCCCACCCTGCCGATCACCGCTTTTGATGCCGGGCAAAACGTTCCCTCGGGGAGTGGGATGGATAATTGGGTTTCTTGGACACCCTATTCCTATCCCTTTAACATGACGCAACAGCCTGCTGCGTCTTTGCCTTGCGGTTTGTCGGCGGTTGATGGCTTGCCAGTGGGGCTGCATGTGGTCGCTGGGCGGTATCAGGATGATTTGGTGATGCGGGCCTGCCGAGCAGTCGAATCCGTTTTACCGGCACCGCGTTGCCCGGCGCCGTGTTAACGCACCTCTCAGGCATTTAAAGTCGTGGTGGTGTGACGTTTCCGTTCAGCCGTCATCAGCATCTCGACAAATGCGGTCACTTTTGGCGGTCGGAAGCGGGCTGCTGGATAGACCGTATAGATACCACCCGATGCTAATTGCCATTCGGGGAGGCTCCTGATCAGCCTCCCCGAATTCAGGTCATCTACAACTAAATAGTCAGGTAGAACCGAAAGGCCACCGCCAGCCCGGACCGCTGCCAGCACCCCCGGTGTGGTGTCGATAGCAATACTCGCCTGCTTGATTATCACCTGTTGATTAAGATCACCTCGGGTGAACTGCCACTGTAGCGGTTCGCGCAACGCCATATTAGCAATAAACGGTAGGGCCGCGAGGTCTTTGGGGGTGCTGGCCGCCGCGATCTGATCCGTAAACGCTGGGGCGGCCACAAGGTATTGCGCGAATGAATCGATTTTGCGCGCTTGCAGGCTAGAATCAATCAGCCAGCCAACGCGGATTGCCATATCAATTCTGCTTGAAACCAGATCAACGGCCTCGTCATTTAGCGTCAACTCTACACGGCAAGCAGGGTAGCGCGCAGTAAAAGCGGTGAGAACCGGGACAACGATAGCGGTTCCGTAATCGTTAGGTGCGGTAATCCGTAAGGTGCCGGTCGGCTCGCTCGCTGCTTGGGCAAGCTCGGCAAAGGCAGCGTCGGCTTCACGAAAGATCATCACGCAGCGTGCGTGCAGTATGCGGCCCGCCTCTGTCGGTTGAACGTATCGCGTTGTACGGACAAGAAGGCTTACTCCAACGTCCCGCTCAAGCTGAGCCACCTGTTGACTGACAACAGCCTTGGTAATGCCAAGGTGTTCAGCCGCCCGCGTAAAAGATCCGCTATCGACCACCGCTGCGAAATAGGCGAGGCGATTAAGGTTCATGGTTCTGGCTGCCTTATTGTATGTAAATAGCATACACTTTGTAAAATTCGTTTGTCTTCCACAACCACTCTTTGCCTGTCATTTTACAGCCAAAGGAGATTGCCATGTCCACGATTTTCCACATTTCCTATCTTTTCGATCCCCTCTGCGGCTGGTGCTATGGCGCCTCACCGATGCTGGAACAGCTAAACGCCCGGCCAGAGGTTGTCGTTGACCTTATGCCAACTGGTTTGTTCTTGGGTGACGGTGCGCGTCCGATGGATGAGAACTTTGCCGCCTATGCCTGGACCAACGATCAGCGGATTTCGCGGTTAAACGGCCAGCCTTTCAGTGATTCTTATCGGCAGAATGTGTTGGGGAATCATCAACGCCCGTTCGATTCCGCTCCGGCGACGCTGGCGCTGACGGCTGTCCATCTGGTCACGCCAGGTAGGGAGCTTGAGGCTCTTAAGGTCATCCAAAATGCCCGCTATGTCGAGGGCCGCGATACCACAGATATCTCGATCCTTTCGGATGTGTTGCGTGCATTGCATCTGCCCGAAAGCGCCGATCGTCTGGAAAATCCCGACGAGCTGCTTATCGCCGCGTA
>CEGC01000215.1_pt1 | contig 29791 bp, 21 predicted proteins | sample 302731 | NCBI WGS metagenome assembly CEGC01 (sample SAMEA2755656, study PRJEB7226) | microbial mat metagenome | biome: microbial mat; feature: hypersaline; material: grass silage | place: USA | collected 2014-02-19 | depth 0 m | reverse complement strand
CTTAGAGCGTTTTTGCGTTTCAAATTAAAGGCAAAACGCTTTAATACTTAAGGGGCTATTGCGATCAATCGTGATTGCAATAGCCCCTTAAGGTCTTGTTTGACGAATATTTTCTTTATGGGAGGAAGTCTTATTTGCTTGGCATCTTGGCTAAGCTTTTGAAATATCTTCTAAAAACTTATCGACTTCCTTGCGCAAGGCTTCGGCTTGGTCGGCCATTCTTTCGGCTTCTTTTTGAAGGTCTTGCGCCGCGAGGTTGGTTTGCTCGGCGCCCGAACGCATGTCTTCGACATGGTCAGTCACTTCACCAGTAGATTCTGCGGCTTGTTGAATGTTGCGGGCGATTTCATTGGTTGCCGCGCCTTGTTCTTCGACAGCACCGGCGATGGTGGTGGCGATTTCGTTGATTTGGCTGATGATGGTTGCGACGTCTTTGTTGGCAGTGGCGGCGTTCCGCGTTGCTTCCTGCACGGCGGCGATTTGCTGAGCAATTTCATCGGTGGCGCGGCTGGTCTGGCTGGCCAGGGTTTTAACTTCGTTGGCAACCACGGCAAAGCCTTTGCCTGCATCGCCAGCGCGGGCGGCTTCGATGGTGGCGTTTAGAGCGAGCAGGTTGGTTTGGCTGGCCACATCGTTAATCAACTTTACCACTTCGCCAATTTTCGATGCGCTGGTTTCCAGCCCACCGACCAATTCTGTGGACCGATTGGCGGCAGCAGAGGCTTTGCGGGCGATCTCTGCCGAGGAATTGACGTGGCTGGAAATTTCACGAATGGAAGCCGAAAGTTCCTCGGCAGCCGAGGCGACCGTTTCCACATTCCCCTGCGATTGCCCAGCAGCCGAAGCCACGTGATGGGCTTGCGCGGTGGTTTTCTGTGCCACCTTTGACATGGATTGAGCGGTATTTTCCAGGGTTTGCGCTGTCTGTTCGACGGATGCCACGGTGTCGCCAATGTGGCGGTCAAAATCCAGGGTCATTTGCCGTATTTTTTCTGCCCGCGCCAGTTGGGTCTTTTGAGCGCGATCTTGTTCGGCTGCTAAACGGGCATTGGCTTGCATGTTGGCGCGGAAAATTTCCATCGCGTCGCACATGGATTTCAACTCAACTGGGCTGCTCATCTGTGGTGTCGGGCGGTCAAGGTCGCCTTGTGACAAGACAGTCATCCCGGTGGTGAGCGCCTGCATAGATCGTGAAATACGCCCGCCAAGCCATGTTGACAGTCCCACCGCGCAGCCAATGGTAATCACGCCAACAACCAGCAAAATAATCAAAGTATTGCGAGCATCGGCCAGGACTTCGCTGGTCGGCGCCATCACCAGGCTGACCCATTCTTCGGTAATTCCGGGAATGGTGATCGAGCGCGCCACGGCTTCGACTTCGATGCCATTATTGACGAAGGTATCTTGAGCGACACCGTTTTGCCGAGCTTGTTTAATCAAGCTTAAAATATCGCCATTTTTAACCGCAGAGCCTGCCTGCCCGGCTTGGGGTGCAACCACCCAGGTTCCATCATGGGCAACGGCATAAGTGTGGCCGGTATCATAAACGCTGAGCTTGCTCATTCTATTAGTCAGAGCTTGTAACGATACGTCTGCGGTGGTGATACCGACGGCCTTACCTGTTTTATCCATGATCGGGCTGGAAACTGTGACCATCAGGGTTGCTTTTCCCTGCACCTCGTAAACGTAAGGCGGGGTAATGACAGTGCGCTTTTCGCGCATTGGCTTGCCATACCATTGGTCTTCGCTGAGATCGCCGGTCAAAGCCTCTATCGACAGGGCTTCGCCGCTGGCCCCGCGCGAGGCGTAAATCAAAAACCGCCCCTTTGCATCGCCTAAATCGCTGGCACTATATTTGCTGTCTTGGCCATCAAAGTTCGGCTCAAACCCCGCATAAAGACCGGTATAGTCTGGACGCTGCTTTAGTTCGTGGAGCAACGTTTTTGCATAACTTTCACGGTCAAAGCTCTGGCCTGACGCCGCAAGTTGGACTTCGGCGGTCGCAACGTGAGCAGAGGTTTGCATCACAGCCTGAGAAATAAGGTTTTCGAGCATTCCTGCACCCTGACCTGCGCTATTAGCCAAGGTCTCGGCAGCGCGTTGATCTGCAAGGCCGATCAAGGATCGGGCGGCAAAAGTCATGATCAGAAGCAAGGAGATAATAATAATCGCAAGCGTCGGTATCAGAATTTGGCGGCGGACCGTGGACATGAGCGGGGGAGCCTTTCGTCTTCGCGGCGTCAATCAGGGGAGTCCCTAAAGGCCTTATTTAGAAGAATATAGTCCGTTATTCTGTGGGTTTCTATCAAGCAAATTGGCCATGAAATAGGAAATCGTAATAAACTCAGGCGACCACGGAATAAGCGACACGATTGTGCTGCCTAGGCGGTGCTCTGTTGGGGCATGATGGTAGTGGGTGCGGGTCTTGGAACAGGGGCAAAATGGCCTATTCTTGCGGATCAGGGTTGGAGCCTTGGGTTGACCAGCTTGGCGGTGCATGGGGGTCTTGCAGGGTTGCAGTAAGCAAAACGACCAGCGGCGGCAGTTCGTTTTGCACCGTGCCAAATAAAATCCGTGAATCAACGGAATGGTATTCGTGAATCAAGATATGGCGCATTTCTGCTAAGCTATCCCAGGGCACCATGGGATGACGTTGACGCACATCGGCGGGCATTTTACTTGCCGCCTCGCCGATGATTTCCAAGTTGCGGGCAACGGCATCTTGGGTGCGCTGGTCGGCGGTAAATTGGCTTTCATCATAGCCATTCACATAGTCTATGCAGCGCCCGATTGCTTCGAGCATATCGTCGATGCGCACACGCCAATCTTTATAAGACACGGAACGCCTCCCTCATAATACGGGGACGCAGGCGGGGCTTTAGGTTGGCCGGCGTCACCAGATCGACTGGCCGCGACAAGATACTTTCAAGCCATTGCTTGAGGCTAACGAAATCGAGCATCCCTTCGGGGTGGCCAGGAGCAAATTCGACCAACAGGTCAACGTCGCTTTGGCGTTTGCTTTCGTTACGCACGACTGAACCAAACAGCCATAGCCCGACGACAGCAAAACGTTGCTGAAGGTCGCGCGTATTTTGATGAATTTGCGCAATCACTTCTTCGCGCCGTGCTGGGCGATTGCGTGCCAAGCGGGTGGCGTAATGCTTGACCATGCCAACCCGATCACGGGGCACGGCGACGGTGATCTCAACCATTTCCATCCCGGCGCCGTTTTGAGCGCGGTGATGGTGCTTTGCCAATCGACGTGGCTTGTTGCTCTGTCTGCTCATACCCCTATAATACGATTTTTTTTAGCGTTTTTCATCGTCTTATTGGCTTTATGGGTGTCCCCAAACAGGGGGCTCAGAGCAAACCCTAGCTTTCTGGTCCCCTATCGTGCGGCGAGAATATTGGGCGTTCGATGGCCCCGGCTAATGGTCGTGGACTTTTTAGGGTGAGGTAAAATGTTGACCCTGCCCCCAGTTGGCTTTCTACCCAGACGCGGCCATTGTGGCGTTCGACCACCCGCTGCACGATGGCAAGGCCCAAACCGCTGCCATTATCCTGCCAGCCGCTGGCTAGGCGCTGAAACATCATGAAAATCTTTTGGTGATATTGAGGGTCGATACCGGTTCCAGTGTCGCGCACGTACCAAGTGGCTCCCTCATCATCGCAGCCCACTGAAATTTCTAAAGGCCTTTGAGGGTCGCGATAGCGCAGCGCATTGGTTATCAGGTTGCTGAAAAGCCGCTCAATAAGCACTTCGTAGCCAAAGACCGTTGGCAAATGATCCTTTAGGGTTAAGCAGGCCTTGGTTTCGGTTACCGTGACTTGGCAATCACTCCATACCCGTTGCAGTAAAAGCCGCATATCGATTTCTGTTGGCGAAACTTCGTGTTGGCCGATGCGGGCATAGTCAAGCAAATCACGGATGAGAATACCCAGTCGTTCAACGCCCGAGCGGATAAAGCCTAAGTATTCTTGGCCATCGTTGTCTATTTTGTCCCCATAGCGGCTTTGCAAAAGATCGGTAAAGCTGCCGATCATGCGCAATGGCTCTCGCAGATCGTGGGAGGCGGCAAAGGCAAAGGTTTCTAAGTCGCGATTAGATTGTTCGATTTCGGCGACGTAGCGGTTTATTTTTTTCTCAGCGACCACTTCATTTGTAATATCGCGGGAAAAAACAGCGATTTTGTCTACGCTTCCTTGGGCATTGATCACTGGATAGATCGCATTGTTGAAATAACGTCCGTGCCTTTCGTCGGTGGTATGCTGGGGAAGCCCCGATGCCACCACCAGATCACAGGCATGACGGCGGGCGGCGGCAACGTTGGGGGGAAATAAATCCCATAATGATGTCCCAATCAACCCTGTAGCATGAGTATTAAAACGCTGCGCCATCACACTGTTGATGCTGAGCAAGGTGCCATCAGGCGTAAACAACATGATCGCATCACTCGAGGCATCAAGTAGTGTTTGGATCAGATTTTTACTTTCAACAAGGGATTGTTCATCACGTTTTCGCTGATCAATATCGCGAATAATCCCTTCGCTTCCACAGGCATTTCCTTGCCTGTCAAAGAGCTGTCGGGCACTGATGGAAACCCATATGTGACTGCCGTCTTTGCGGTAAAATTCCAGGTCATAGTTTGCGACTTCGCCGTGGCCGTCTTGCATTGCTTGCAAAAAGTCATTCCGTTTTAAGGGATCGACGTAATGCATAAAGGCTTTAAGGCCGATTGCTTCTTCGGCTGTGTAACCAAGCAGGCGCTCGATAGCGGCGGAGGTGTAGGTTAAGCATCCCTCTTCATCGACGCGGTACACCATGTCGGGCAGGGTGTCTAAACTGGCTTGCTCTTGGTTTATGGTGTGAGCAAAGGCAGCCGACATCACCACCGGCTTTACTTCGGTGCCGAGAAGCAGAGATGCAGACGTTGGTCGCATCTGGTGGTCGGTGACGGGTTTATCGCTCACGATAAGGCTCTTTGGGTTGAAAATGGAGGGGGAGTGGATGCGGAGGGCAGGAATTCTCCTCTTGATGCAGTTTTAATCCATTGAGTACAGGCATTGGATTGCCGTTTGCCATCGTAAACAACCATTCAGATTAAAACAATCGAAGGGTTAACTCCCAAAGAATAGGGGGTTTATTTGCTTCCTGCCGTGGGAAAAAGGGTATTTTGCGAGTGATTAAGGGCCTTTTTCTCTTTCGCACTCCGGTTCTATATCCTCAGATATAGTTTTGCGTTGCAGCATTAAACGGTAGAGTGAGGGCCAGGGGATAAACGAAGGGTTGGTTGTGGCCGCAAATATATTGCTTTTATGCTATACTTACTTATTCTTATCCCGGAGTGTTTGTCTCCATCCCTTGTTACCAGGAAGCCTATCGCATAAGCCAGTTCCATTGGCTCGTGCACCGTGGTGCCCAATGGTTTCGTCAACTGTCTTAAGGTCATGCTGATTGCTTCGGTAAACCGCGTTATGACACTTACTTTTGTCATTATTTTCGTGATTGTGGCCGCAAGTGCCGCCATCGTGATGCATCAGCACAGTTTTGGCGTAGATCAAAGAGCACAAAGCACCGTGGTGCAGGCCCTCGTCCAGCGTGGCCGGAACGGCCTTGTCGACAGTTCAGAGGCGGCGCGCGCCTATGCTGCCACGCAATCTCCCGGATTTCTCGCCACCTATCATTCTGAGGTCACTCAAGGCCGCCAGAGCGAGCGTGCGGTGATTGATCTGCATGCCTTGGCTTTGACAGATACGGACGAAAGCAGGCTTCAGGCCGTGCATCGCGCCATAGAGCAGGTGCGTATCAACAACGACCTTGTGGTGCAAACCGTCGAAGGCGGCGATGCGGCCACGGCTTTATCGATCGCCTACGGTGAAGCCTATATTGATGTGCACCATGCGGCGCAAATGGCGTTTAAGCGATTTGAAAATGAAATGCTGAGTCGCTTGGAACGCGCGGCTAACCGCGCCTCTCATGGTGAGCATTTGGCGCTTGTTATCCTGTGTGGTGGTTTAGCCTGCCTGGTCATTTTAATGGCTTGGACCTTATTGGTCTATTGTCGGCGTCAGGTTTTAGACCCTCTTCAGGCGCTGTTGCAGAGTTTGGATACCTCGCCTCAAGGCGGCAGCATACCCCCCAGGCCGTCGTCGGCAGGTAATGAAATTGATCAAATAATCCATAAGGTCGCCACATCACAGGCAGCGGTGGCAGAAATGGATATCTTACGGCAGATAAAGACGGCAACAGCTGAAATAATGATGGCCGTTCATCAAGCAAATTCGTTAAACGATGTGGCCCAGGCCTTGACCGTGCACCTATCGCGGCGGCTCAATCAGGCCGTGGTTGCGGTTCATTTCAGGCCGACCCCGGATGCGGCCTTGCAGTTGTTTGGCAATATTTCTCTAAGGAATGCAACGTTTGGAACCGCTGATCATGTGGACAATAATCAGCTGCGTGCATCATCGGCACAGCCCATAGATCCGGCGCTAGTGACCGAATGCGCCGCCCAGCAACGTATGATTCAAATTGTCGGCCTGCCTGCGTCTTATATGCGCCTTTTTTCAGGGGTTGGGGAAAGCCACCCACGTTTCCTGACCCTAGCGCCGATTGTTTTTGATGACGAGACGCTGGGCGTTATTGAAATCGCATCCTGCCGCCCGTTGCAAAGCCAATGCCTAAGTTTAGTGACCGATGTGAGTGCATCCACCGCATTCTTATTAGACCGGATAATCAATAACCAATCGTCGCCGCCGTTGAAAATCATCGAGGACTCACTGTGAAGTCGACGTCAAAAAAGCGTATTTTCTCGATGCTGACCTTGAATCATCGCATTGGTTTATTTGCGCTGGTGATTATGGCAAGTGTCATCATGGTTAGCGTGTTGGTCTTGCGCCAACATGAACGTTTGTCTGCGGATGCCATTCACCTGAGCACGCATGGTTATCAGGCCGAAACCGCAGTGAAGAATATGCATATTGGCCTGAGCGAGATTACAGCTTTGCAATGGCAAATGCTGCGGCAACCCAATCCATCGGCCTATGCGGTGACGTTGCAGCAAATTCGCCATGCCGATGACCTGTTCCGGGAACAGGCTATTTTACTCCGCACCGCATTGCCCGAGAAGATACAAAAAATTGATGAAGCCTTAGCCCTGCATACGGCGCTGATCAGTTACCGTTTTGCCACGTTTGAAGCAGTACAAGTGGGCGATATTGCTGCTGCTCGGCAACGGCTAATGGATCAGGCCCTGGGCAACCCTTTGCCAATGCTTAGCCAAACGGTACGTGAGCTTGAAGCGGCCTCGGCAGATAATCTGAATTTTTTGCGCCTGCAAAGCAGCGAAGGGCTATTGGCCGAACAAACCCTGACCATTAGTTTGGGCATTTTGGGTGTGGTGTTTTTGGGCTGTGCTTCGTTGGCTTTTGCCCTATCTCTCACCCAGCCTTTACAAGCGCTGAGCGACGGGGTGAGTGATCTGGCCAAAGGAAAGCTGGACGGCGACATTCCCTTTCAAAACTTGAACGACGAAGTCGGTAATATTAGCCGCTCGGTCGAGGTTTTGCGCGGTGTTTACCGCGATATGAACGCGCAGCGTTGGGTCAAATCCCATGTGGCGGCCCTGTCGGCGGCGCTGCAGCAGGCGGAAAATCAGGCCCAGTTAGGCCACATTTTACTACAAAGTTTGGCTCCGTTGGTCGAGGCTGGCTATGGGGTTTTTTATGGCCGACAAACAACCGATGATGCCTTTTGCTTGCTTGCCAGCTATGCCTTTCGCGATCGCAGGCGCCTTAATCAGACCTTTGCCATTGGCGAAGGCTTGGTTGGTCAGTGTGCGGTGGAAAAGCAGCTTATCCATATTACCGACCTTCCCGAAGATTATGTTCTGGTTTCATCGGGTTTAGGCAGTGCGCCGCCGAAAGCAATTCTCTTGGTGCCGATGGTCCATCAAGAAAAGGTGCTGGGGGTGATCGAGCTGGCAGCCTTTGAACCTTTTACCGAACAGCATATTAGCTTGTTAGAAAGCCTCGCGCCGATGGTGGCGATGGCGATGGAAATTTTACGGCGCAGCGCTAAAACTCAGCAATTACTTGCCGAAACGCAAGCACAAGCCGCTAAAATGAAATCACAGGCTGCTATTTTAGAAGACCAAGCCCAGGAACTGATACAAGGGCAAGAAAAGTTAAAAGAAACAGAACTCTGGTATAGGGCCATCATTGAAACAGCTCCTGTTGGCATGATTGTTACCGATAGTACCGGGACTATTGTTCTGACTAACTTGCAGGTTGATGCCATTTTTGGCTATCAACCCTATGAATTGCTTGGGAAAAAGATCGAAACCTTGGTTCCTCAGGCTATCCGGCACAGTCATATCGCCCTGCGTGATAGCTATGCGAACGACGGAAAATCTCGTCAAATGGGCAGTCAGGCGAGCGAACTGTTGGGTGCGCGCAAGGACGGCAGCGAATTCCCGGTTCAAGTGGGGTTATCACGTTTGCCAGATGTTGGTGGGCATGGCTTTTGTTCTTGCGCATCGGTGCATGACATCACCGCCCAAAAAGACGCGCAAAAGGCCCTGGCTGATGCCCGCGATCAAGCGCAACAGGCCGTGCGCACTAAGTCCGATTTCCTGGCCAATATGAGCCATGAAATCCGCACCCCAATGAATGCAATTATTGGTTTGTCGCATTTGGTTTTGGGGACCGAGTTGACGACCAAGCAGCGCGACTATTTGCGAAAAATCCGTCTTTCCGGACAGCATCTTTTGGGGATCATTAACGACATTCTCGATTTTTCAAAAATCGAAGCTGGAAAGCTTTCGGTGGAAAAAGTCGAATTCGAGCTGCCCAGTGTTCTTGATAACGTCGTCAATCTGATTGGTGAGAAAGCGTCATCTAAAAACCTCGAGCTGTTTTTTGATATCGCTGCCGATGTGCCGCCGATTTTAATCGGTGACCCGTTGCGGTTGGGGCAAATCCTGATCAATTATGGCAATAACGCTGTTAAATTTACCGAACAAGGCGAAATTGCTATCGAAGTGCGGGTCGAAAAAAGCACCGCCCATGACGTCTTGCTCCGCTTTGGTGTCCGCGATACCGGCATTGGGCTGAGTGAAGAACAAATCAATCGCCTGTTCCAGTCGTTCCAACAAGCAGATACCTCCACCACACGGAAATATGGCGGTACTGGCTTGGGCTTGGCCATTTGTAAAAATTTGGCGACGTTAATGGGCGGCGAAGTCGGCGTGGACAGCGTTGAAGGCAAAGGCAGCACGTTTTGGTTTACTGCGAGCCTGCAAATTGGCCGGGTGCAGCCGCGTTTGCTTTCTCCTCATCCTGATTTACGCCGCCGCAAGATGCTCGTGGTCGATGACAATGATAGCGCCCGCACCATTCTTAGCAGCTTGCTCAAGGATATGACTTTTCAGGTTGATGATGTGGCGTCAGGTCGCGAAGCCATTGATGCTGTATCGGCAAGCCAGAACGACGGGCATCCTTATGATCTGGTGTTCTTGGATTGGCAAATGCCGCAAATGGACGGCATTGAAACCGCACGGCGTTTACAAACCATGTTACCAGGCAACTGTCCGCCGTTGATTTTAGTTACCGCTTATGGCCGTGAAGAAATTTTGGCACAGGCCGATCAGGTTGGCATTCAGCAAACGCTGATTAAGCCGGTCAATGCGTCTTTGTTGTTCGATGCCGTTATGCGTTTGCTCGGTGATGATCAACAAGAGCCAGGTTATGCCGAAAATAATCAAAATACCGATTGTGCCATCGACCTATCGTTACTTCGTGGCGTGCGTGTGTTGTTGGTCGAAGACAACGAGCTAAACCAAGAAGTCGCTTGCGGCTTACTGGGTGAGGCTGGGGTGGTGGTTGATGTCGCCCAAAATGGCGCGGTTGCGATCGAAAAAATAGCTCAAAGTGCCTATCAGCTGGTGCTGATGGATATGCAGATGCCGGTCATGGATGGCTTAGAGGCAACCCGGCGGATTCGGGCTGACCAACGGTTTGACGCCCTGCCCATTATCGCCATGACGGCCAATGCGATGGAAGAGGATCGCAAGCAATGTTTGGCGGTTGGCATGAATGACCATGTTGCAAAGCCTATTGAGCCAGAACAGTTATGGGCAACATTACTAAAGTGGTCTGGGGTGACGGCTTCTAGAGCGGCGTTTAACGACAATGATGAACAGAAAATAAACTTATCTTTGTTGCCGGAAATACAAACAGATAATAGCAATTATTGGTTTTCTATTCCAGAATTAGACTGGAAAGCGGCGCTACACCGGGTATCGCAAAAAATATCTCTCTACGAGAACTTGCTAAATTCATTTGTTCATGGCCAAAACTCCATCGGTGAAGATCTCAACGCCGCAATACAAGCAGGGGATAGGGCTTTAGCTGAGCGCCAAGCCCACACCCTACGCGGTGCTGCCGCTACCATCGGGGCGACCACCGTGCTAGAGCGCGCCGGAGCCGTGGAAACCATGCTTCGCCGTGGTCTAGAAGGAGACGCGCTTACGCAAGAAATCGCCTTATTGCAGCGTGAGAATACTTTGGTAATTCAGGCAATTACCGCAGCACGGGCAGCTATTCAAGATGGTGAACCGGCCCAAAATGATGGCCATTCTGCTTCTCTTCAGCCAGAGCAAGCACTTGATCGCTTACGGTTCTATGCATCCGAACACAACAGCGATGCCCTTGATCTGGTCAGCCAAAACACACATGCCTTACAAGCCGCCTTGGGAGAAGGGCGCTTTGCGCAAATGCGGCAATTGGTGGAAAACTTTGATTTTCCCGCAGCGCTGGCTTTACTCAAAGATTAGAGCATTGTGCGCAAAAACAATGCGGCACCTCAAAGAGGTAAAGCATCTGTCGTTTTCTTATGGCCTTGAAAAATGCTTTAATTCTTTGTTTTACAAGAAAAAGACGTCGTCGCGGGTGTGTCTGTTTGCTCGGGATTTGCTCTAAACCCCTGTTGTTGCGACCATCCGCAGGGCCTCTGTCATAAGTAAGCTGACACGTCCCCGTGCTAAGGCCACCCAGCCCCGGCGTTCGAAGTCTTTGAGTTGTCGCGAGACCACTTCGCGGGCGGTTCCCAGTTCGACCGCTAAATCTTGGTGCGTTGCTATGACGACTGCTGTGCCATCGGCGTCTGTCGCCAAGGATCGGCTGAGCAAGTGATGGGCGAGACGTTGATCAATGCGGCCAAAGGCGACTTCTTCGATCAACATCAAAAGATCAGAAACACGGGTGGCATAAGCGGAAAAAACAAAGCGACGGAATACCGCTGATGCGGCTAACAGCGATTGGAATACGCCGGGCGCAAGAGTAAAGCCACGTAACGCTGTTTCGGCGACGCCATCGGCGCCATAAAGGCCCTCGGCCAGCAGGCAATTGGTGGTCAAAACACATGTTTGCCCGGGCTCAACCCGGTAAAGAACAATTTCACGCCCGGTTTCTGCGACCTTTTGTACGCGCACCGATCCTTCGAGCAGCAGTACAAAGGAATGACAAGCCGTGCCATCGGCAAACAGAACGGTCCCCGCCGGTACAGCAACCGGGCGTAAGCCGCTGGCCAACATGTGGCGGCTTTCTGGTTCTAGGCCAGCAAGGCTGGGAAAGGCAGCGAGGACAGGGTCAATCATGGCGCCGAGTGTGCCCTGCAAAAGACCAATTGCAAAGGGGAAAGCCCCTGCGCGGAAAGACTTTTACCGCTTTGGGATTTGAGTCTGTTTAAACGCAAATGTGTCGTCGCAGGGGCTGCGCACCCGCTCGGGATTTGAGTCTGTTTAAACGCAAATGCGTCGTCGCAGGTGCTCCGCACCCGCTCGGGATTTGCGCTAATACCCCATTGCCACCATTTTAGGGGTTAGCAGGGTTTGCGGCGGCAGCGGCTTGCGGGATTGGCCTGCACCATTGCTATCGCTGGGATTGTGGGTCATCCATTGGCGCCAAGGATCCCACCGGCTTACTTCACGGGCGATCACTTGATGACCAAAGGATGAAGGGAAAATTCCATTCCCATCATCAAGCGCTTGGTACCAACGCGGCGAATGCTGCAGGATTTCCGTCAGATTCAGATAGGGGACTGCGCAGCGTTCAGCGACATCGGCATAGGCATCATTTAGGGCCTGCAGCCGAGCGGCAGAGAAAGAATAGACCTCGCCATCGGCCTCTAATGGCGGAGGCTTGCGGACAATGGGCGGTGGGCCGATCCACAAAACCGGCCATTCACGGCTAGCGTCCCGCAGCATGGCTTCGGCATGGGCGGCAGAATCCCAAAGGGATTGTTGCATACCGCCGCTTTCCGTCGCCGCCATATCTGACAAACCAAAGGAAAAAACCACGCCCGTATGGCGATGGGTCAACAGGCGTGACATTGCTTCATCGCGCCAGCGCAGGCGGATATCGGCGCTGGTGTCCCAGGGAATTCCCAGGCTATAGACTCGCAGTCCTTGGCCCGTCAGTTGATCCTGAATTTTGAAAACTGAACGGGTGCTTGCCTCTAAGCCATTTTCCAGGGTGGCAAGCCGTTCGGGCCACGCCACATGAAGGGGATCGCCTATCCCCTGGATCAATCCATCCCCAAAGAAACAGATGTGCTTCATGGCATACCCAATTTGTTTTGCGATTTCTAGTTGTTGAAATCCTGTCGAATTATAACCCTGGGTCAGAGGATTGTCGACGATGACTACAGTGTTACAGATTATTGCAAAGGCACGGTTTAGGCAGTGATTCAAATCACATCGAATTGACGTGAATTTTGTAGCAAATCCAATGAATTTTTAGAGCAAATCCCAAGCAGGGACAAAGCCTCTGCGACGACACCTTTCCCTGTAAAAAATGCTGGAAAGCAAGCGCAAGGGTTCAAACTTGCGCAAAGTCAATGACGGCCGTGGCCTCCTGCTGCATTCTGGATGCGGGGAGTCGGCTTGAACCTAGGGTCTCGCACCATGGCTTTAAAAAAACACGAGCAAAACGTGCTTAAATTCCTATTATCCCACATGCTTTATGGCACTAGTGGAGGGTTCTTGTTCGGTATTTTGCTGCTATGGCAAGATATCGGCGGAATTTATACCTTAGCTATGCATTCCAATGACACAGCTCTGATCTTTGGATTACTATTCTTTGGTCTTTTTATCACTTTTGGCAGTGCAGGAATGGGGATTGGCATCATGAGCCTAGGCGAAGATCGAAACTGATCAAAACCCTCTCAGCGAAAAAAGCCGTTAAAGCCATTTGACTTTTACAGGTTTATCCCTGAGGTTTTGGCTTCCTGCAAACAATCGCTGAGAGGTTTGGCATGGACTCCGCGCGGATCGGGAATACAGTTCTTGACGATGGCCACGAGACTCTGGCCCGCCAGACCAATGCACTGTGGGATTTTTGGCGCGAAGCAGGCGACCGAGACGGCATGGTCGCAGCCCTTAATGCCTTTCTTGGTCAACTTCGCTGCCACTTTTCCCTAGAAGAAGTCATCCTTCAGGGCTCGGGCTATCCCGAGTACGAGGTCCATGCCGAGCGCCATCGGCACATTTTGAGCTTTCTCACCGAAGCCCGAAATACGCTAAGCAATGATCCAGCAACGCGCCCATTTCAAATGATGCAACAGATTAACAGCGTCCTTTGCGAACACGAGCTCAGCGAAGACAGCGCCTATTGGCCCTGGCTCAAGGGCGAAGAGTCCCAGCCTGCGCCCCATAATCCAGGAACGGCCAGCAAGCCGAACACACCACGAGCGCGGCGGTCGGCGCAATGGCATGACGACTACTTGACCGGCAATCAGCAGATTGATGCCCATCACAAAGCCCTCATTCAACATGCCGACCGCCTGTCAGGCTTAGCCCTAAACGATAGCCTTGAAACCTTTTACACCGCTGCACGCGAATTTCGTGTTCTTGCCGGCCACCATTTTCAGGTCGAAGAACTGATTCTCGAAGGGCGCGATGACGCCGCCGCACGGGCACACCGTGAAATCCACAGCGGTCTTTTGCGCAGCCTAGACAGCATGATTGAACGGGTAAACCAGGGGCGGTTAGCGCCGCAAACCTTCGTGCAAGATTTCCTGACCTTTTGGATGTTTAACCACATCGCCGAGTCCGATCTCGAGGACTTTGCAGTCAAAAAGTCTGCTGCAGCGAATCACGAATAAACACGATAAAACCACATACACTCCCTTTACTGCCATATCCGGTATCGCTCCTGGTGCTGACTTCGGCTAAAACGGCATGGGGTCTGCCTCAAAGGCTGGCCAATACCTTTTTTGCTGATACGGGAACATTTTCGATGCCTGGATCCTTTGGCGCTGCGCCGTCCCTTTCTGCCCCCCTGCAACAGGCGTTGGATGCGGCCATTGCCACCCATCGCGCAGGCGATCCAGCCACCGCAGAGGGCAGCTATCGCCATATTTTAGACCAGGTTCCAGCGCATGCCGAAACCCGCCATCTGTTGGCGGTTGCCCGGTTACAGCAAGGCGATGCCGCTGATGCTGACCAGCAAGCACGCCAAGCTATCGATACGGCACGCCAACAAGGGCTTGCCTCGCTTTTGGCAAAAGCGTGCAACACCCGAGGCAATATTTTAGCCGCCGTGGGGCAGAGTGCGGCGGCACTCGATCTGTTTGCCGCCGCTGAACAGGCTGACCCGAGCTTTGCCGATGGTGCTTTTAATCAGGGCACGCTGCTGTTGTCGATGGATCGCTTGGACGACGCCATTACGGTCTTTCACCGCTTGCTGAGCCGCACACCTAACCATGCCGGCGCGGTCAATAATTTAGGCGCCGCCTTGGTCAAAGCTGGTCGCGCCGCCGATGCGGTAGCGCATTATGAAACCGCCCTGCAAAGCGGTGGTGATCGGCTGTTGCTGGGGGTCAATTTGGCCAGCGCGCAAGAAATGGCCAACCGCTTAAGCGATGCCGAGGCCAGCCTTGCCGCCCTTGAGCCACTGTTGGCCGGGCAGCCCTTGCCCGCAACGGCACTGATGGTGCGCAGTCGGGTGGCGCGGCGACGGGGGAACCTCTCACAAGCCCTCGACGATAGTAATGCGGCATTGGCGCACCCCCTGGGGGATAGCGATCGCATCGAAGCCCTGTTTAACAAAGGCCTCATTCTTGATCAACAGCAGCAAGCCTGCGCGGCCTTTGCCGCCTTTGCTGAGGGCAACGCCCTGGTCGCCCGACAGCCTATCGCCCGCCAATGCGACGGGGCGGCCTATCGGCGAGACATCGGAAAAACCCGTCAGTGGTTTACCCCAACGCGGCTAGACAGCCTTAGCCGCCGGGGCGAGCGGTCACAGCATGGGGAAAACGTGGTCTTTTTTGTCGGCTTCCCCCGCTCAGGCACCACCTTGATGGAACAAGTGCTCGAAGCACACCCACGCTTGGTAACGACTATGGAAGACTCGCCGTTAGAACGGATTCGCGCCCGTTTGGGAATGGCCTATCCCGATGTGGTTGATCGCTTGGATGGTCAAGCTGGGGACCGCCTGCGAAAAGCCTTTTTCGAGGCCGCCGAGGCGGTCACTGACCCGCTGGGTGAGCGTTTGGTGGTCGATAAACTGCCGCTTAACATCGTGAACCTGGGTTTGGCACAGGCTTTGTTCCCACGCGCGCGGGTCTTGCTGGCGCTCCGCGATCCGCGTGATTGCGTGCTCAGCTGCTTTATGCAAAATTTTCGCCCCAACCCGGCGATGGTCAATTTTTTAACCCTCGAGTCCAGCGCAGAAACCTATGCTCAAGTGATGGGGCTATGGCTGGAACAGCGTGATCATCTCTCCCTGCGCCACCATACCTATCGTTACGAAGACCTGGTGGGGGACTTTTCACCAACCGTGAGCGCGGTGCTCGATTTTCTTGGTGTTGGTTGGGATCCTGCGGTGGAAAAGTACCGGGAAAAGGCGCAAAGCCGCGAAATCACCACGCCCAGCTATCGTGATGTCACCGCACCATTGTTTACCCGTGCCATTGGCCGGTGGCAGCTTTATGCCCAGGACATGGCCCCCGTTCTGCCCATCTTGCAGCCTTTTGTTGATGCCTTTGGCTATGGCGCAGATAGTATCTAAAATGGAAACAGTGCGTTAGTATTTTACCGAATTGTTCTCTGCGCTGGGGGGCGTATCGTAAGCCTCATGAAACGAACGTGATGAAGCGCTGCGGTGCTCCACCCCCCCCAGATGAGGATAGATCTCATGGCTTTTGATACCGCTTATTCCCAGCCTACCCGTCCCCTGGTTCCCGCGTTGGGCCGTTTAGAACAGGCTCTATCCCCCTTTGCCGAGCCGCTGTTGCGGCTGATTGCAGGGTTAATGCTGGTGCCCCATGGGGCACAAAAGCTGTTCGGCTGGTTTGGCGGTTACGGCCTGGAAGGCACCGGCCAGTTTTTTGCCACTAAGCTAGGACTTGAGCCCGGTGTCTTAATGGCCGGTCTGGCTGGTTCAGTCGAATTTTTCGCTGGCCTGGCTCTGGCGATTGGTTTGTTGACCCGCCCAGCAGCCGGGGCGGTGGCCTTTATGATGGTGGTGGCGATTGCCACGGCACATTGGAACGCCGGTTTCTTTAATACCAATGGCGGCTATGAATTTGCTTTGCTCTGGGGCGTGGTTGCTGCGTTTTACGTCGTCCGTGGCGGTGGTCGCTATTCCATTGATCGTCTGATTGGCCGCGAGATCTAAAGTCTATCCTCAAAATCCGTCACGCTTTGCGTAAAACGAAAAACGGGCAGCATCCAACCATGCTGCCCGTTTCAGGAGTTTGACACCGGCTAGTCCGTCAGCGTCTTTTTTGGGAGAGTGCAGATCATCCCATCCGCATGCGGCGGCTATGCCATGCCGCTTGCGGTACATAAGGTAATACGGCGCTTGCGTTTAATCCTGGCGCAAAAAGAACGCTGCTATTCGGCGATATCGGCCAGCTCTGGCGCATCCAAAGACCGTGACAGGGCGTCTAACTTTTGCAGCACGTCAGCGCTGGCTAAGTTCATTTTCCGCAGATGTTCAACCGCGCCGTCCATATCACCGCCATCAAAACAGGTAAGGGTTTTAATTCCCTCGTCATGGACGCGCTGATGCGGCTCTTTAAGCGCTTTAAAATGCGGATTTCCCGTCAAACGCTTATCGGTCACCGTATCATACCACTTGCCCAGACGGCAGCCGTGGCAATCGGGGACGTCGTGAGGGTGCCAATGGGCGTCGCCCATGATCACATCAACGATACGCTTTTTAAACAGAACGTGGTCGATCTTTGCCAGTTCGCATAGACCACGCGATGATCCATCCTGAAACCATTGGCTGGCATTGGTGGTGATATTGGTGTTGCTGGTCTGGATTGACTGCGAAACTTGACGCACCAACTGATTATTATGCGCCGCCATGTTTGCAACGGTACCAATGGCAGCCGCGATGGATTCGCTTGAGTGCTGCTGTTGGATCAAAATATCAGAGATGGTCTGAATTTTGGTGGCCACAGTCGTCACCTGAGCCGATAAGCTGCCCATGGTGTCGGTGGTGGCGCTAATGGCGTTTTCGCCCACACCGACGGCACGTTCTGAACGTTCCATCGTCTGGCGGATGGCATCCATCCCGCCACGCAAGGCATTAATTTTTAGCGTGATATCATCGGTCGAACGGCTGGTTTGATTCGCAAGGTTTTTAACCTCGTTGGCAACCACGGCAAAGCCTTTACCCGCTTCACCCGCACGAGCGGCTTCGATGGTGGCATTTAAGGCCAACAGGTTGGTTTGTTCGGCGATGTTTTCGATCACCGCCAAAATTTGTTCAATCTGCTGCGAGGCCTCGGACAAATCTTGCACACTCGCCGCCGTATCTCGTACAGCTTCGGCAATTTCACCGATGGCTTGGCGGGCCGAATCAGCGTTATTGGTACCTTCGGTGACGGCCATATAGGCCTGCTCGGCCTCGATGGCGGCATCTTGGCTGTTATGGGTAATGTCTTCGACGCTGATCACCATTTCGTGGGCGGCGCGGGCGATATCTTCGCCGGTTTCCGCCATGGTCTTAGAATTTTTGACCAATTCGGCCAGGGTGATTGTGGCGTCGTTAACGTCAATGATGGTTGAGGCCAATTGGCGTAGATTTTCAATTGCCTGCTGAGTCCGGCGCGTGTTTTCAGCGCTATCGGCAATATCGCTTTCATAGGCTGATACGGCGGTCACCATGTCAAAGACGATTGCCCGCTGCAAACTGCCTAAAACAGCTTTCAAGCGCTTGGGCTTCATCCACAAACTACCGACGGCTGCCGCGCTCAGATCGTTGAGCAGCAAGGCATAGGTGGCCATATACCAATCGGGGGTCAAGCCGATGCGGGCGTGGGCTTCGCCAACGCGCAGAGCCCGCGCCTGATAAGATTCGGTAGGGCCGTTAGCAAACAAAGTGTTCCAATGATCAGTCTGCGTCTTTTTAAGACGCGGCAGCATCGACCCATCACCCAAAAATTTAGCTAACTCGGGGGTTGCCTGCAAACGATCATAAAAACGATCAACGATCACCGTCATATGGCTATTGATGGCTTTGCGAATGGCCGGCAGATGCGCATCGTCAACCGGAGTCCATAAAAAGCGCCGAACGGTATCTAAAGTGCTTGAAGCGGTTTTATTCACCCTGTTTTTTCCTTTGATCCTGGTCGGGATGGCAAGCTGCCATAGGGCCTTGCTCAAAACGGATTACCGTTAAAATTTTAATTTAAATTTCTCTAATGCGTCATCGCAGGGAACGATAAATCATAGTGGGTTGCAAGAAAATTCAGTTTTCTAAGGCGTTGGTCATATTCGTTATAAAAAACTGGTCGTTTGTATAGGTGCGCCCTATCCAGGGGGATAGGGTCAACCGATAGCCGTACCACCCAAGGCCACAGTATCGCAGAATCGCCATCCCCAAGGTCCGCTATTCCTCGGTCTGTCGCAGATTCTATAACGGTGTTGGTTGTCTTTTTGCGCAATCTGGGTTTTATCTGAAAGGGAGTACGCCGCCGTGAGGCGGGACGGCTTATTGTCTTTCACCATAATCTGAGAAATATCATGTCCGACGAAACAATTGCTTTTGCCCGTGAGTCCTCCGCTTGGCCCTTTCAAGAAGCCAAAGCGCTGCTCGACACTCGGTTAAAAGGCAAAGCGCCGGATAAAGGCTATGTGTTGTTCGAGACCGGCTATGGCCCGTCTGGCCTGCCCCATATCGGCACCTTTGGCGAAGTGGCCCGGACCAGTTGGGTGCGGCGCGCCTTTGAAGTCTTGGCACCGGATATCCCGACCAAGCTGTTCGCCTTTTCCGACGATATGGACGGCCTGCGCAAGGTCCCCGACAACATCCCCAACAAAGAGCTGCTTGAACCCCACCTGGGCAAGCCGCTAACCCGTGTGCCCGATCCTTTTGGCACCCATGACAGCTTTGGCCAGCATAACAACGCCCGTTTGCGCGGGTTCTTGGATTCTTTTGGCTTTCAATACGAATTCAAATCCGCAACCGATTGCTATACCAGCGGTCAATTTGACACTGCTTTGCTGCGCGTTCTGGAAAAATATGACGAGGTGTGCAACGTCGTTCTGCCGACGCTGCGCGATGAACGCCGGGCCACCTATTCACCGTTCATGCCGCTGTGCCCGCGCACGGGGCAAGTGCTGCAAGCCAAGGTGGTTGATCGCGATGTGGCTGGTGGCTCGATCGTCTATCAAGATCCAGAAACCGGCGAATACGTCACCGTTCCCGTAACCGGCGGCCATTGCAAATTACAATGGAAAGCCGATTGGGGCACCCGCTGGTATGCCCTGGGCGTTGACTATGAAATGTCAGGGAAGGACCTGATCCCATCGGTCGAACTTTCGTCCAAGATTTGCCAGGTTTTGGGAGGAACGCCGCCGCTTAACCTGACCTATGAACTGTTTTTGGATAACGGCGGGCAAAAGATATCCAAATCCAAGGGCAACGGTCTATCAGTAGAAGAATGGCTGAAATACGCCCCCGCCGAAAGCCTATCGCTGTTCATGTTCCAAAAGCCCAAAACCGCCAAGCGCCTGTATTTCGATATCATCCCCAAGACCGTTGATGAATATCTGACCTTTTCGGAAAAGTCGGCGCAACAAGAAGGTAAGGCCCTGTTTGATAACCCGGCGTGGCACATCAATGGCGGCCAGGCGGTGGACAAAGCTTCGCCCCTGAGCTTTTCAATCCTATTGAATTTGGTCGGTGTTTGTAATTCCGACGATCCGGCGGTGCTGTGGCATTACATCAGCCGCTATGCCCCGGATGCGACGCCGGAAAGCGATCCGATGCTCGATACCTTGGTGCGCTACTCGATTGTCTATTATCAAGACTTTGTGAAGCCGTCCAAAGTCTTCCGCAAGGCCAGCGAAGCCGAGCGCGCCGTTCTCATCACTCTGCGCGATGGTTTGGCCGCGGCACCGGAAGGGGCCACCGCATCGGATCTGCAAGATATGGTTTATTCCATCGGTAAAGACAATGAAGAGTTGTTTCCGTCTTTGCGTGATTGGTTCAAGGCCCAGTACGAAATTCTCCTCGGCCAGGAGCAAGGCCCTAGAATGGGAAGCTTTTTTGCATTATTTGGCATCAAAGACTCGATTGTGTTGTTGCAAAAAGCCATCGATGGTGAGAATCTCGCTGCGTAATGGCTGAATAAAAAGACCCCGGGCAATCAGAAATGGTTGTTCCGGGGGTTTTTTATAAGCTCATTAAAATATTTAAGTCGTCACATTGCTTTTGCGCAAAACCGGTATCCACTTTTGCGCACAATGCCCTAATCCTCATCATCCTCGTCGGGCGGCCCACGTTCGATCACGGCGAGTAAAAGCTGCGTTGCGGTGCGATCGCGGGGATCTAAGGCGATAACCTTGCGTAAGGCTTCGATGCCTTGCTCGATGGCACCCTGACGGAAGAGCACGTAGCCATAGGCCTTGAGCGCATAAAGGAAAAAGCGCGGTTCGGCCTCAATCTCATCTAAAGGGGTATCGAAAGCGGCATCGGTTGGCTGGACCAGTCGCCAATCGGCAGGCAGGTTTAGCGCCCGCGCCGAATCTTCGACACAGAGCAGCGCATAGGGCGCAGCCTTAACCAAGGCTCTGCGATAAAAGAAATATTTATAATGCCCCAGCTTAACCGCCCGATGATCAGGGGCGATACGGTAGGCCTCGACCAAATAGGCCTCGGCAGCAGCAGGGTCGTGCCAATGGGCGGCGGCCATATGCAAGGCCTTTTCCGCTGCGCGTGGCAGATCTCCCCCATAATAAACGCGGTCCGTCCAGTCTTCCACAGGGACGCTCCTTTATCACGATCTGGTATGGGGGGAGTGACAGCAGACTACGCGACAGAAGGACCGATTTCCAGGGCCGATCAACCGTGATGATGAAACAAAATCAAACACCGAGCAGACGATGCCATCTGCTCGGTGTTTTCTGTCATGCAACGCTTTCTATGTTTTGGGCTCAGCAAGCCCGCCGTCGGGGCAATCCCCAGGCCTTATTCATAGGTGCGCTGGTCGTCAATCACCTTGCCGTCGTTGGGGAGGCTTCCGGGCAGCACCAGATCAATCACCGCCTTGAGCTTGGTCACCTCTTGCACAGACTTGGCGACGGCTTCGACAGCCAGAGTATTGTCGGTGGTTTCCACCCGCACGGTCATCACGTCGCGGTTATCGTCACTGGTGGCAATCACGCGCGCTTTGATAATTTCGCGATGACGTTTGACGATTTCAGCCACCTGCTCGGGATGAACGAACATGCCCTTGATCTTGGTGGTTTGGTCAGCGCGGCCCATCCAGCCTTTGATCCGCATGTTGGTGCGACCGCAGGGGCTGGGACCGTCCATAACCGCCGACATATCGCCAGTGGCAAAACGGATCAGCGGGTATTCGCGGGCAAAGGTGGTGACCAGCAATTCGCCGACTTCGCCGGGGGCCACGGGGTCGCCGGTGCCGGGGCGCACGATCTCAACGATCACCCCTTCATCAACCACCAAGCCTTCACGGGCTGGGGTTTCATAGGCAATCACCCCAAGATCGGCGGTGGCGTAGGCCTGATAGACATCACAGCCATAGCTGCGAATCTGGTCCCGCAGAGACGGCGGCAAAGCCTCGCCCGACACCAGCGCCTTGGTCAGCGAAGCATGAGATAGGCCGAGTTCTTGGCATTTTTCGATCAGGATGCGTAAAAAGGACGGCGTGCCGCAATAACCGTGCGACCCCATGCTTGCTAGGGCCTGCGCCTGCTGATCGGTTTGACCAACCCCGGCAGGAAACACCAAGCAGCCAAGGGCGCGGGCACCATCGTCAAGGATCCAGCCGCCGGGCGTAAAGTGATAGCTAAACGAGTTATGGACGATTTCACCGGAGCGAAAGCCTGCGGCATATAAAGCACGGGCAGCACGCCAATAATTATCCCCCATCCCTTGCGGCTCGTTGATCGGGCCGGGGGATTGGAAAATACGCCCCACCGGCAGACCACGCGCGACCAAACCGCCAAAGGGGGGCTTTTGTGCTTGAACTTCTTTTAACGCTGCTTTGCGGGTAACCGGCAGACTGGCCAGGGCGTCGCGGCTGGTGATTTCTGCAGGATCGACTGCGCTAAACAGATCGCCGTAAAAGTCCGTGTTGGCCTTGGCATGGGCAATGTGTTCGGGCAAAGCGGCGAACAAAGCGCTTTCGCGCTCGGCGGGGGAGCGGGTTTCCAGGGCGTCAAAGAAAGCGGTCTGCTGCGTCATGGGGCGATCCGTTTGGCAGGGGGCAGAACAAAGAAAAAGCGTCAACCTGCGCCTGAACGGTATCGGTAAAGCAAAGACCGTTCAGGCGCAGGTTGGTCAGAAGCAGGCTAAAGAAAAACCATTTACAGCCAGCGTTTACGACGGCGATAGTGCTTCACATCGCGGAAGCTTTTGCGGTCGTCGCCGGAAATGCCAAGGTAGAATTCCTTCACATCGTCATTTTCCGACAGCTTGCTGGCTTCGCCTTCCATCACCACCCGGCCATTTTCCAGGATATAGCCAAAGGTGGCATAGCGCAGGGCAACCATGGTGTTTTGTTCAGCCAGCAGGAAGGACACGCCTTCTTTTTGGTTCAAAGTGCGTACGATTTCAAAGATTTCTTCGACCAACTGCGGGGCCAGGCCCATCGACGGTTCGTCGAGCAAAATCACCTTGGGCTTGCTCATCATAGCGCGGCCAATGGCCACCATCTGCTGCTCGCCGCCCGAGGTATAACCAGCCTGGCTGCTGCGGCGTTCGCGCAGACGTGGGAAATAGTCATAGACCATTTCCAAGTCGCGCTTGATCGCGGCATTGCCGTCGCTGCGGGTATAGGCGCCGGTTAACAGGTTTTCTTCGACGGTCAGATGGCCAAAGCAGTGGCGGCCTTCCATCACCTGAACAACACCGCGCTTTACCAGATCGTTGGGCGTCAGGTTATCGACCTTATCGCCAAGATATTCCACCGATCCCTTGGTGACTTCGCCGCGTTCGGCGCGCAACAAGTTAGAAATTGCCTTGAGCGTGGTGGTTTTACCGGCGCCGTTGGCACCCAACAAAGCCACAATACCGCCCTCGGGGACCTCTAGCGAAACGCCTTTGAGGACCAAGATCACGTGATCATAGATAACTTCGATATTATTGACGCGCAGAATCGGCTCGTTGGCAGCGACGGGCGCGACGTTCAGGGCGGACTGACTCACAGCGGGTCTCCCTGTTGGAGCAAATGGGTCGAAAGGGCAAAAGCCAAAGGGGCTGAACGCGACAGCAAAAAAGATCTAACCGTCAGCGATGGCACCAATCCGGGGCCAAAGGAGCGTTTCAGCCCGTCCAGAAGCAAAAGTGAGGAGTGTGAACGATCGGATTTTGCTTCTGGCGGAGCTTCTTTTTATTGGGTCCCCACCAAAGCAGGGCCCAGGTCGCGAAAGCGAGTGTAAAGACCGGCAGGACTGGTGCCGCAATCCCAAAGGATCTAAGCACCAGCGCCCACCGAGGTCTTATTTCTCGGCAGAGCAATCACGCGGGGTGATGCCCTTTTCCTTGGCGTAAGCAGCAGCCGAGGCTTCGTACATCGGACGCAGGAAACCGTCACGACGCGGCATGATCCAATCGGAAACAGCGTTCCATTTGGCGCCATCCCACTGGGTGATGATCACCGAGCCACCACCTTCGTGGTCATCGCACGACAGCTTGACCGGGTTGATCATGCCAGCAAAGCCCAGTTCTTTCAGACGCTCGGGGGTCAGGTCAATGTGCTCGACGCCCCACTGAATCTGTTCACCGGTCAGCGGCTTTTTACCGAACTTGTCCTGAGCCACTTTAATGCCTTCGGCAGTCAAGACGGCAGCGCCCAGACCACGGTTATAGATCACCGTACCATGTTCGCCCGCATCGCCCTTGGCCTTACCAGCGTCATAGACTTTGGCTTTCAGGTCGCCGTAAACGCCAAACTCGCCGCCGGGCAAGATGAACTGAGCCGCCTTATAGCCCTTGGAGGCTTCGCCCGCCGGGATCACGTCGATTTCCGAACCCGACCACCAAACGCCGATGAAATGATCCATCGGGAAGCCAACCGAAGAGGCTTCTTTAATGGCGGTGGAGTTCATCACACCCCAGCCCCACATCACGACATAATCGGGACGCAGCTGACGACCGATTTTCAGCCAAGTAGCCTTTTGTTCCAGGCCCGGATGCGGAACCGGGAACAGGGACAGTTCAAAGCCTTCTTGCTCAGCCAGGGCTTCGAGGGTCTTGATCGGTTCTTTGCCATAGGCCGAGTCATGATAGACCAGGGCGATTTTTTTGCCCTTCAGGGCGCCTTTTTCCTGGGCGGCGATGTACTGGATGATGGCATCAGCACCGGCCCAATAGGTCACCGGCAGGGTGAACACATAGGGGAACACCGAACCAACCGACGCATCTGCACGGCCCAGGCCCGAGGTGATCATCGGGATCTTGTCATTCCGCACACGGTCAAGCAGGGCATAGGTGATGCCGGTCGACAGCGGCTGGAAAGCCGTCGCGCCCGTCGGGCCCTGACCCTTCATCTTTTCGTAGCACTCAACGCCTTTGTCGTTGTTATAGGCGGTGTCGCATTCATCATACAGAATAGGAACGCCACCAATACCACCGTCACGCTCGTTGAGCATGGTGAAGTAGTCGGCATAGCCATCGGCCCAGGGAATCCCCCCCGGAGCATACGGGCCGGTGCGATAAACGGTGCCGGGCACATATTGACCATCAGCAGCCTGGGCGGGGGCAAAGGCCGAAAGGCCGATGGTGGCGCCAACAGCGGCCGCAATGGTGGCTTTGGTGAACTTGCTCAGACGCATATTCGTCCTCCCTGGACAAAATTTTAGGGATGCTATCCCTAGCTTTTTCTTCAACAGAACCGGGCTTTTAGCCTCTTGGTATTTGTCTATTGGGCCGGAGCCAACCGAAAAGATCAAGGCTTGATCAATAGGGGAAAGGCCACAACCGGAGCTTTTCTTTCCCGATCTGCCACAAACGGGCCAAGCCATGCGGCTCAACGATCAGGAAAAAGATGATCAGCGCACCGAAAATCATGAATTCCATGTGCGAGATGATATCCACCGGGATGTCTAAACCCAGCAAACGCGGGCCGTTGGTCAGCAAAACCGGCAATAAGGTGATAAAGGCAGCGCCCAAGAACGACCCCATGATCGAACCCAAACCACCGATAATGATCATGAACAGCACCTTGAACGATACTTCGATCGAAAAGGCCAGCGGTTCCACTGATCCGGTGTAAAGGAAGGCCCAGGCCGCGCCCGCGATGCCGCAGTAAAACGATGACAGAGCAAAGGCCGAAAGCTTGGTTTGAAGGGCGCGAATGCCGATGATTTCAGCGGCAATATCCATGTCGCGAATCGCCATCCAGGCACGGCCCAAGTGGCAGCGAACAATGTTTTTGGCGGCAAAGGCCAGCAGCAACACAATGGCCAGCAAGAACATATACTTTGCCGTCACATCCGCCGAAGCACCGGTGATGGTCACACCAGGGAAGAGGTCCCGCGGCGGTGCCGAAATCACACCCGAAGACGAATAGTTGGTGAACCAAGGCACCTTGTTAAACAGCCACAGCAGGAAAAACTGCGCTGCCAGGGTGGCCACTGCTAGGTAAAAACCCTTAATCCGCAGCGACGGAATACCAAACAAAATCCCAACAAAGGCGGTGATCACGCCTGCACCGATAAAGACAAAGATCATATGCAGGTGCATCGGTTCATCCAGGCCTAACGTGGCCCCGATATCCCAGGTGGCCAACTTATAGGCAGCAAAGGCGCCGGTGGCCATAAAGCCCCCGGTTCCCAGCGACAACTGCCCAGCATAACCGGTCAAAAGGTTGAGCCCCAGGGCGGCGATGGACATCACCAAAAAGGGGATCAAAATAGTGGTCATCCAATATTCGTTGGCGGCAAATGGCACGACGGCCACGGCCACAGCCAACAAGATGCCAACGCCCACGCGGTCCTGCAAGATCGGGAAGATCTGCTGATCGGCGGAGTAGGACGTTTTAAACTGGCCTGACTCGCGGTAAAACATGACGCATTCTTCCCTTTCTTAAACGCGCTCGATGATCTTATCGCCGAACAGTCCTTGCGGACGGAACAGCAAGAAGGCCAGGGCCAGCATGTAAGCGAACCAGTCTTCGATGCCGCCGCCAATGGCGCCAGACCAAAAGACTTCGGCGATTTTTTCGCCCGCGCCGATAATCAGACCGCCAACGATGGCGCCCGGGATCGAGGTGAAACCACCCAAAATCAGCACCGGCAGAGCCTTCATCGCCACCATCGCCAAGCTGAACTGAACGCCGAGCTTAGCGCCCCACATCACCCCAGCAACCAGGCCGACGATACCGGCCACCGTCCAGACAATCGCCCAGATGGTTTTCAGCGGAATCCCCACCGACAAAGCGGCTTGGTGGTCATCGGCAACAGCGCGCAGGGCGCGGCCAATGCGAGTGTATTGGAAGAACAGCGCCAACGATGCCACCAGCGTGCCAGCAACCACGGCAGCGATGATATCAAAGGCATTGACTTGGATCGGGCCAAAGTTGAGCGGATTTTGCGGAATGCCCAAGTTGAGCACACGCACTTCCGACCCCCAAATGGTCTGTCCAAAACCGTCGAGGAAATAAGACACCCCGATGGTGGCCATGAATAAAATGATGTGCGGCTGGTTTACCAGTGGGCGCAGCACCACTTTTTCGATGGAAACGGCCAACAGGAACATCACGCCAATGGTTAACACCAGCGAAACATACCAAGGCATACCCATATCGATAAAGCCGGCAAAGAACAGGGCTGCGAACAGCACCATTGCGCCTTGCGCAAAGTTAAACACCCCTGACGCCTTAAAGATCAGCACAAAGCCAAGCGCAACCAGGGAATACATCACCCCCGACAGCAGGCCACCAATCAGCACTTCAAAGAAAAAGGGCGGGTAATCGGCAATCATCACCAATGGGGCAATGAAGAAATTATAGAGAAATTCCATGGTCTCGTGCTCCCCCGCTTAGTGGCTGACACCCAGGTAGGCGTCGATCACCTCCTGGTTCGCACGCACCTCGGTGGGTGCCCCGTCGGCCAACTTGCGGCCATAGTCAAGCACCACCACGCGGTCGGAAATATCCATCACCACGCCCATGTCATGCTCAATCAACACCACGGTGGTGCCGAACTCGTCGTTCACGTCCAAGATAAAGCGGCACATGTCCTCTTTTTCCTCGACGTTCATCCCTGCCATCGGCTCGTCAAGCAGCAGAATTTCTGGCTGGGCTGCCAAGGCGCGGCCCAATTCGACGCGCTTTTGCAGGCCATAGGGCAGGCGACCAACGGGGGTTTTGCGAATCGCCTCGATTTCCAAGAAATCGACAATCCGTTCACAAAATTCCCGATGCTTAATTTCTTCGCGTCTGGCGCGGCCAAAATACAGCATCTGATCAATGATCGTTGACTTCATCATGGTATTGCGACCGGTCATGATGTTGTCGAGCGCGCTCATTCCTTTGAACAAAGCAATATTTTGGAACGTGCGCCCAATCCCGGCACGGGCCGCGTCATGGTGCTTCATTTTCACGCGCTCTTTCCCCTTGTGGAAGATTTTGCCTTCCTGCGGGTGATAAAAGCCGTTGATCACGTTCAGCATCGAGCTTTTGCCGGCACCATTAGGGCCGATGATGGCCAAAACTTCGTGTTGGCGCACATCAAAGCTGATGTTGGTCAGGGCACGCACGCCCCCAAAGCTGAGGGAAATGTTCTGTACGCTGAGGATCACATCCCCGATGCGTCGTCCTTTGGGTTCGCTGGCCGCGGTGTGTGCGGTCATGGATACCCTCCCTAAAAGAAAGTTGGCTAAGCGAGACGGAGGAGGCAGGCGCTCATAAGACTGAGCGCTAGCTGGCCTTACGCATCGGTTCGCTGACGGGGCTTACGGTTTTGGCGTTGCGGATCTGCAGATCGGCTTCGACCTTACCCTTGCGTCCATCTTCAAAGGTGACTTCGGTGGACACATGGACAGATGACTTGGCCAAGTCATACAACGCTTCGATCTGTTCGCCGTAGCGTTCAGCAATAAAGCGACGGCGGACTTTGCGGGTACGGGTCAATTCACCATCGTCGGCATCAAGTTCTTTATGCAGCAACAAGAACCGATTGATCTGGCACGAGGAAAGCATCGGATCTTTGGACAGATCGTCGTTGACTTGATTGACGCAATCGGTCAGCAGGTCATAAACCTCGGACCGGGCCGCCAAATCCTGAAAGCCCGAATAGGCCAAACCACGGCGTTCCGCCCAGTTCCCCACCGCTTCGATATCAATATTGATAAAGGTTGCAACGGCATCACGCCCATCACCAAAGGCCACCGCTTCTTTAACGAAGGGAAAGAACTTCAGCTTGTTTTCGATGTACTTGGGCGGGAACATGGCACCGTTGGTCAGCTTACCAACGTCCTTCGCACGGTCGATAATTTTCAGATGGCCGCGTTCGTCAAACAGGCCTGCGTCGCCGGTGTGAACCCAACCGTCTTCGGTTTTTTCTTCGGCGGTCTTGTCGGGCTGCTTGAAATAGGCCTCGAACACGCCAGGCGAACGGAACATCACTTCGCCATTGTCGGCGATCTTGATTTCCACACCAGGAGCAGGCGGGCCGACGGTGTCGTTAAACACCTGGCCGTTGGGCTGGACGCAGATAAAGACGCTGGCTTCGGTCGAGCCATAAATCTGCTTAATATTCATGCCCAGCGAGCGATAGAACGAGAAAATTTCCGGCCCAATGGCTTCACCAGCGGTATAGGCCAGATGAATGCGCGAGAAACCCAGAACGTTTTTCAGCGGGCCATAAACCAGAATATCGCCCAGCTTATACATCAGCTTTTCGCTAAAGCTGACCTGATCGCCATCAAGAATCCGGGTGCCAACTTTCTTGGCCAGATCCATGAAATATTTGAAAACGCGCTGCTTAAAGGGTGCAGCGTCTTCCATACGGATCATCACCGTGGTCAACACGTTTTCGTAAATACGCGGCGGAGCAAAGAAATAGGTCGGTCCCAGCTCACGCAGGTCGGACAGCAAGGTTTCGCCGTTTTCTGGGCAATTTACCGTAAAGCCGCAAATATAGGACTGCGCCATCGAAAACAGGTGGTCGCCCACCCACGCCATCGGCAAATAGGCCAACACGTCTTCGTTCGCAGTCAGGCCTTCAAGCTCGACATTGTGGCGGGCGGTGATCAAAACGTTGTTAAACGACAGCATCACGCCCTTAGGCTTGCCGGTGGTGCCCGA